>MPLV02184747.1_pt1 | contig 11975 bp, 11 predicted proteins | sample 1617331 | NCBI WGS metagenome assembly MPLV02 (sample SAMN05944802, study PRJNA350692) | marine metagenome | biome: marine; feature: ODZ; material: water; isolation source: 100 m water sample filtered on 0.2 um supor filter | place: Pacific Ocean | collected 2012-04-08 | depth 100m m | reverse complement strand
GCTCACACTTACCGGCGCAGTAGTTCACATAATCAACCGTGATTTTGACGGCCTCGCCAAAGACTTTCAAGCACTGGGATTCCTTAGCCCAAATATCAATCTAACTTCTATTGTGCCAGCCCTAGAAGAGGTACTAGGCGGCTCCTTAGGAGAAACAGTAGGGGACTTCAACTTCAAGGCAATAACCGACCGTTTCTCAGAACTAATGTTCGATTACCCATTCCGAGTCCCGGCGCGTTTTGCCTTGATCATCCGAGCAGTTGTCAGCCAAGAAGGTCTTGCCTTACGGCTGGATCCTGAGTTCAAAATCATCGGAATTGCTTATCCCTATGTAGCCAAACGTCTTCTAGCAGGGGACTCCATAGAGATGCGCGACAAACTTCTAGAGGTGATCTTCGATAAGAATGGACGACTGCATCTGGAGAGAATAGAAAGCCTACTGCAAGTGGTAAGCCAAGATGCTGCAGCACCGGATGCAGAACTAATCCCAGTTGCCGGGGCAGGGCTGAAACTACTTTTTAGCCAGGATGGAGCCACCTTAAGGAGTCGCCTATTAATGACATTAATCAAAGATGATCGCCTAAGCACAGAAGACATCAAGTCATTGATGAAACTACTACGCAAGACCTTCAGTCCCCGTAAGGTCGCCAATGGAATACTGCAGCAGCTAAGACCCCTAACTGCGTGAATAATGGCACAATAAAGGCAACGATTCAAAGCCTATCAGCATCTAAAGCACTAACAAATAATGAATTATTGTACAAAGCAAGTTAAACATCACTACATTCATTTACAGCACTCTAGAAGTAATGGAATTTTATCTTTAGCATCTACAACACCTTCACAGATCACCTCGCCACTCACAACAATTCTGACAAAAGCCAGGCTAAAACCTGCAAAAGAATGAAATGATTCCAAAGAACATATAACAGCAGGTATCAATAGTTATGACTATCTAGTCGCAAGGTGCTTATCCAAATGAGGCAAAGACCGCTTGTTTGGATGATCAAATCAGAAGAATACTCCGCAATCAGATCGCCATATAAGCCTCAAGTTCGCATGAGGACCTACGCATCAATACCATCCCCTCCCGCTCAAGACGACGGGTGCGATCGCGGCTCATTCCCAAAGCTTTAGCAATACCAGTGAGGTTCATCGGCTCCTGGCCGTCCATCCCATATCGCATCCGCAGCACCCGACCCTGCAGCTCAGGTAATTGTTCTAGAAGTGTGCGCAGATCTCCCTTCATGCAATCCGCTTCTACCTGCTCACTCAGCGAATCCTCATCACCTGAAATCAACTCAAGCAACTCTGTCTCGTCACCATCTCCCACCTTCATCTCCAAACTCATCGGCTGACGCGCACGGCACATCAGATCCTTCACCTCCTCCTCAGGTAACTCCACAAACTTGGCAAGTTCTGTCACCGTTGGCGTACGCCCTAGCTCCTGGCTTAACTCTCGCTGGCCTTTCTTGAGCTTATTCAGCATCTCTGTGATGTGGATTGGCAGACGGATCGTCCGGCTCTTCTCTGCAATCGCACGCGTGATCCCTTGACGGATCCACCAATAGGCATAAGTCGAAAATTTATACCCACGCGTTGGGTCGAACTTCTCCACTCCCCTCACCAAACCGATCGTTCCCTCCTGGATTAAATCAAGAAGCTCCATATTCCGCTTCGTGTACTTCTTGGCAACGCTGACAACTAAACGCAGGTTTGCCGACACCATCCGCTCCTTTGCTCGTCGGCCGCTCTGCAACTTCTTCTTTAGCTGCAGCACACTTAATCCCGCCGCCTTCGCTAGTTCTTCTCGTTTAGGCGGTTCTCCTGCCTTAGCTTCAAGTTCTGCCTCAAGCTGATCTAGATACATCAGCTCCTGCACCTGACGACCCAGCGTGATCTCCTGTTCGTGAGACAGCAGCGGTACTCGACCGATGTCGCGCAGATACGAACGCATTAGGTCGACATCACCTCTCAGCTGACGAGCAGATGAAACCGCAAGCTGGGAAAGATCTTGACAGGCTGGTGCTGAGGCCAAGGTGGCTCTATTGCGTTTTGTAAAGCCTACTCCTAAGAAGTGCGGAGAGCCCATGGCGGAGAACCCCACTCCTTGCTGCGTAGGTATTTATCCCTATACGGCAAGGCCATTTGTGTACTGAAGCAGCCAAGCAGCTGTGCGCAGATAAATCAATACCCCAGCAACATCAGTCGCTGTAGTGATAAACGGGGCAGACATGAGTGCCGGATCAAGCCCCATCCGATCAAACAGCAAGGGCAAAGCCGCTCCAGCCGTAGCCGCCAAGATAGATATCGCCAGCAGGCTGATGCCAACTGCTGCACCCACAAGCCAATCACCACCACGCCACCAAGCGAAAGGCACAACCACAAGCAACATCAGCAAACCCAGCAATGTCCCCGCCATGGCCTCGCGGAACACCGCCTTCATCTGACCAAGGGCCTGAATGCGCTGAGTACTCAAACCTCTAATCACCACAGTGGAGCTCTGGGCGCCCACATTGCCGCCCGTGCCGATCAACAAAGGGATGAAGGCCGCTAGCAACACCCACTGTTTAAGCACCGCATCGTTCATCGCAATCACTTGACTGGTGAAGAGATTTGCCACCAACAACACTGCCAACCACACCACGCGACGACGAGCAACAACTAGCAAATTGCTCTGGAAATAATCGTCATCTTCACCCGCCTGCACAGCTCCGGCGGCATAAAGATCGCGAGTGGCCTCTTGTTCGATCACGTCAATCACATCATCGACGGTGACGATCCCCACCAAACGCTGCTCTCGATCAACCACCGGTACAGCCAAGAAGTCGTATCTCTGGATAGCCCGAGCCACCTCCTCCTGGTCGGTATCAGTGCGCACATTCACCACCTCACGGGTCATCACATCTCCAATGCGATCCTCCGGATCAGCAGTCACTAAATCCCGCAGTGAAAGGATCCCGGTGAGATGCCGCTCGCCATCAGTTACATAGAGGCTGTAAATGGTCTCAGTGTCGGGAGCCCTACGCCTAACAATCATCAGAGCCTGAGCGGCGCTGTGAAATTCCTTGAGATCGATGTACTCGGTGGTCATCAAACGACCAGCAGTTTCAGCCTCGTAACCGAGCAACTGAGCGGTAACTCGTCGCTCTGCTGGGCTCAGTTCTGCTAGCAATCGCCGCACCACCTTGGCAGGGAGCTCATCAAACAATTGCACCCGATCATCAGGTGACATCTCCTCCACCAACTCGAGCACCTCACCAGAGCGAAGCCTCTCCAACAGGCTCTGCTGCACCGCTGGATCGAGATATTCATATACCTCGATAGCCTCATCCTTGCTGAGCAAGCGAAAGGCAAGAGCTTGCAGGGTACGGGGCAGACGACCAATCGCCTCGGCGATGTCCACCGGTTGCACCGGTTGGAGCAACATCTTTACGGCGTCATAATTACCAGCTGACAACATCGTCTGCAGCTGATTGGCCACTACATCCGCCAGCTCAGAACCGCTGACAACAGATGCCTCATCATTTGTTGCCGCCGTTGCCTCATTCATCGGCGCACCGTCAAGGCGAGCACAGTGTATGGCTAACGGCTGTCCTGGCTATCGTCTAAACCCCAAAGTCAAGAAACCATGGCGATAAACATCAGCAATGTGGTTGTGCGCACTCATGAGGGAGCCGAAAAACGTTTAGGCGAATACAACGACCAGGTGCTGCTAATCGTGAATGTGGCCAGCCAGTGCGGTTTTACCAAGCAATACGCAGGCCTGCAGGCACTGCAGGACACATACGGCCCTAGGGGACTACAGGTACTGGGTTTCCCCTGTAACGACTTCGGCAACCAAGAACCCGGGAGTCTGAAGGAGATCCAGACGTTCTGCTCTAACACCTACGGAGCAAAATTCCCGTTGTTCGACAAAGTGCACGCCATGGGTCAGACCAGCGAACCCTATTCAACACTCAATCGAACCGAGCCAGCAGGTGATGTGGCTTGGAACTTCGAGAAATTCCTTGTGGACAAGAATGGCAATGTGCTGGCCCGCTTTAAGAGCGGCGTCGAGCCTGAAAGCGCTGAACTGAAGACGGCGATTGAGCAGGCCCTGAAGGAATAATCTGCCGACCGACCCAAAAGCCCAGGCCTGCAGCACCAAGCCCTAAACCGAGCGTTAGCCCAATCAATCTCAATACCGGCAACCAGGCTCCCATTGCAATCATCACGACACAATCAACCATCCAGCTACTGAAGGTAGTTAGAGAGCCACAGAAGCCCACACCCAACAACAATTGACGGCGAGCTCGAAAAGGTAGACCAACCAACAACCCCAAAATGGCAGCTCCCACCACATTCACTACTAGATCGTTATGAGCCTGCCAGCGAATCAATGCTCCAGGCACAGCCCCAAAGGCCACGTAGACCAACTCGATTAGTTGGGCTGGCAACACTGCAGACGGTTTAGCCATTACCAAGTCCATAACCAGCAGCAGCAGCCAGTAGACCTCCCAAAATCGAACTAAAAGCAAGCACCAGAGCCTCTATCCAGCGATGCTTAAGCATTGTGTTTAGAAGTTCCACGGCGAAAGTGGAAAAAGTGCTGAGACTTCCGAAAAACCCCACGCCTATAAGCAAAGCAAGGCCTCCCGGGTCAGAAGGACTGCACTTGGTTTGCAAGGCCAAAATCAGACCAAGACCAAAAGCAGCTGCAATATTTACTGAAAAGGTACCCCAGTGCTTGCTAGGCACCATCGGTTGAAGGTGATTAACCACTCTCAGGCGCAGCCAGGCTCCCGAGACAGCGCCAATAGCAACCAGTGCAACTTGGTGTCCGGCCAAAGCCAGATCAGACATTGACCCAACCACGCTTGGCGTTGCCAATAAAACCTGGGTATTTGCCTGCAGAAGTCTTTACTTGCAGCCAGGTATTGCCATCAGCGCTTTGCCAGCGCCGCAATACACGCACAGGAGTGCCAACTGCCAATGTGCGCAAAGTGGGAGCCACGGCCAAAGGGCTTGCCCGCAATACACAGCCTTTCCCGGCAAGCAAAGGCCCTAAGTGATCACAGCGGCGAATTTCTGGCTGGCGACGCTCCCCTCCACCAGCTGGCAAAGCTGCAGGAGCCACTAGTGCAACACCGAGCAACCACCCCCAATGGAGAACAGCACCCATCGCACCCATCAGATATCGAGCGATGCCATATCGAGCTCAGCGCTATGGGTCTCAATGAACTCCCTGCGTGGAGCCACCTTGTCACCCATCAAAATTGTAAAAATACGATCTGCCTCTAATGCATCTTGAACCTCCACCCGCTTCATCATCCGGGTAGAAGGGTCCATGGTTGTCTCCCACAACTGCTTTGGCATCATTTCGCCAAGGCCCTTGAACCGCTGAATCGTGTAATTCGCTTTCTCAGGGAAAGCTGAGAGTGTGGTTTGCAAATCAGCCTCGTTGTAGCAATAGGTATGGTTCTTGCCTCGCTCAACTTTATAAAGTGGAGGGCAGGCAATATAAATATAACCACCCTCTACTAATTCTTTCTGATAGCGATAAAAGAATGTAAGTATCAGGGTGCGAATATGAGCGCCATCAACATCAGCATCGGTCATGATTACAACACGATGATATCTAAGATTATTAGCCTCAAACTCTTCGCCTTTAATACCCAGCCCAAGTGCAGTAATCAGCGCCTGAATCTCTGTGTTCTTATAGATCTTTGCGTCATCTGTTTTCTCAATATTTAGAATTTTGCCGCGCAAAGGCAAGATCGCCTGGAAGCGTCGGTCGCGCCCCTGTTTTGCTGAACCACCAGCAGAGTCACCCTCCACAATGTAAATCTCAGATTCAGAAGGGTCCCTTGTGCTGCAGTCGGCCAACTTGCCAGGCAAAGTAGAGCTCTCAAGAACACTCTTGCGCCGCACTAGTTCCCGAGCACGACGTGCTGCCTCGGCTGCGTTAAATGCCTGAATTGCCTTCTCAAGAATGAGATCGATTACAGCAGGATTAAACTCAAGATATTGACTCAAAGATTCACCAACCAAGCTATCGACAATTCCACGAACTTCTGTATTGCCCAACTTAGTTTTTGTCTGCCCTTCGAACTCCGGCTCAGGCACCTTTACAGAAAGAACCGCAGTAAGTCCTTCGCGAATATTCTCTCCAGCCAGGTTGGAATCAACCTCCTTTCGTTTACCACGCTTGCGGGCAAACGTATTAAGAGTTCGAGTAAGGACTGTCTTAAGACCCTCAATATGAGTACCTCCATCGACAGTACGAATATTATTTGCAAATCCGAGGATACTGTCTGAATATGCATCAACACACCACTGCAAAGCAGCTTCAACCTGCACGCCATCCTTCTCAGAATTCACATAGATGATTTCAGGATGAAGAGCATCTTTCTCAGCATTCATATAGGTGACGTATTCCTTGATGCCACCCTCATAAAAATAAACTTCTTCATGGGGCGCCCCTTCCGCATCTAAGGCGGCAGAGCGTTCATCACGAAAAACAATCCTCACACCTCCGTTTAGGTAAGCAAGCTCACGCAAACGAGCAGACAGAGTGACGTAATCGAAAACAATGCCATTAGTAAAAATCTCTTCATCTGGCTTAAAACAGACGCTCGTACCAGTGCGCCCCTTCTCTGCAGCAGGCTGATCTTCGGAGCGAAGACTATCAATAGGAGCGCCACGTTCAAAGCGCTGACGATGTACCTGACCTTGACGGCGAACAGTCACTTCCACCCATTCACTCAGGGCATTAACAACCGAAACACCTACGCCGTGTAAGCCACCTGAAACCTTATAACCGCCACTGCCGAACTTACCGCCAGCATGTAGAACAGTTAGCACTGTTTCAAGTGCACTCTTACCTGTGCGGGGGTGAACATCGGTGGGGATGCCGCGGCCGTTGTCAGCTATTGATGCGGAACCATCTGGACTAAGCAACACCAGAATCTCATCACAGTGCCCGGCCAAAGCCTCATCAACGGAGTTATCAACAACCTCATAGACAAGGTGATGCAACCCCCTCGGCCCAGTAGTGCCGATATACATACCTGGACGCTTTCTAACGGGCTCCAGCCCTTCCAGCACCTGAATTTGTTCGGCGCCATAGGCGGCCTGGACCTTGGAGTCTTCGCTCATTCAGTAAATCCGCAGCCAGGAAGAGTTGTTCTGAGAGGCCTCATGGACGAGAAAAAGGAACCTCGACCTGGCAAGCTCAATTTACCACTGGCTCGTCAAAGGCGCTTGAGAAGGCCTCTGAAACGTCATCGCTCAAAAGTGGCCACCCCCACATTGCTGGCATGACACTCCTCACAGCTGCTCATGCCTCCCAAAAACCCCTTGTAGTTGTCCTACTGGGGCCCACCGCTAGCGGCAAAACATGCCTGGCCTTGCAGCTAGCGGAGCAACTAGCGTTGAGCGTAATCAACGTTGATTCCCGCCAGCTCTATGTCGGCATGGACATCGGCACCGCCAAGCCAAGTCAAAAACAACAGAAGCGTGTACGACACCACCTAATAGACATTCGCCACCCAGATCAACCGATCACACTGCAGGAATTTCAAGCAGCTGCGCAACTAAGCATCAAGCAAAACCTACGAGAACAAGGAATGTCGTTTCTTGTAGGTGGTAGTGGCCTCTATCTCAAGGCTCTCACTGCTGGACTCCGCCCACCAGCAGTATCACCCCAACCAGCACTACGTAAACAGCTAAATGCACTGGGCCAACAGCTCTGCCACCCTCTGCTTCAAGCCGCCGATCCCACCGCTGCCGCCCGCATCGCGCCAAATGATGCTGTGCGCACCCAGCGAGCCCTAGAAGTTTTCTATGCCACTGGCATACCAATCAGTAATCAACAAGGATCTGAACCACCCCCATGGCAAGTGCTGGAACTTGGCCTCGACCCCAGCAACCTGCGAGAGCGCATCACCCAACGCACATTGCAGCTCTATGCCAATGGTCTAATCGAAGAAACCGAGCAATTAAGCCAACGCTTTTACCCCGAACTGCCCTTGCTGCAAACGATCGGATATGGAGAAGCACTAAAGGTGATACAGGGTCTACTAAACCGTGACCAAGCCATCGCACTAACAACCCAACGAACCCATCAGTTCGCCAAGCGTCAGCGCACCTGGTTCCGCAGGCAGCATCATCCCCACTGGCTAAAAGGTGAGGAACCGCTGAGCGAAGCTTTATCACTGATCCAAGCCGGTCTAAGGTGAATGATGCAGACATGCACTTTCAGGCCTTCCTGTCGTCTGCCCTATTCCCTTAGCTCACTGAATGCCACCACGTCCTCGTTTTGACCGTCGCGCCCCCGTACGGGAGCTACCCAACATCAATGACCGCATCAGTTATCCCAAATTGCGGGTAGTTGACGCAGACGGAACTCAGCTCGGAGTGATCAACAGGGAAGAAGCCCTAGAGGTAGCGAAAGATCGAGAACTAGATCTAGTTCTAGTAAGCGAAAAGGCCGACCCACCCGTCTGCCGAATCATGGATTACGGCAAATTCAAATTCGAGCAGGAGAAAAAAGCCAAAGAAGCCAAGAAAAAGTCGCATCAGACCGAAGTCAAAGAGGTCAAAATGCGCTACAAGATCGACCAGCATGATTACAACGTGCGCATTGGCCAGGCAGTGCGTTTCCTCAAGGCTGGCGACAAAGTCAAATGCACCGTGATCTTCCGCGGTCGGGAAATTCAACACACTGCCCTAGCTGAAACACTGCTGCGACGTATGGCCAAAGACCTGGAAGAACAAGCAGAAATTCAGCAAGCTCCCAAACGTGAAGGTCGGAACATGATCATGTTCCTCACACCGCGCAAAACACCGCTAACAAAAACAGACAAGGAAAACCAAGTCCCAACCCGTGCTGTGCGCACAATCACTGCCCCGCCTCGCGCTGGTACCACTGGCAAACCACAACTCAACTAGAAGCGATAAATCGCTTATTTACAAGATCAACGCATGTACCTAGTTTGACTTGTAAGTAAGCAACCTTAAAAGCAAAAGATCCGGCAGATCACAAAAATATTGCAACTCAGCTCACTCCTTAAAGGAGAACATCAGAGTTAGCAACCCCATCGCAAGTTGGTCCTAAAGCTAACGCTGCAAACCATCAAAAGCGAAGTAAATCCAACGCTTTACCTAAGCTATGAGATCCCGCATAAAGCCATGCCAAGGCCAAAGTCAACTGGCATAGTGAAATATGACACGCAATTGATTGTCACGAGGCCCTCTGGCTCTATAAGGTGGCCACATTCCGACCTGGCCTACTGGCGTGCGATTCCATATTCAACAGGAAAGTGATATCCCGGCTTCGACTCAGCTCTACAACCAGATCTGTTTCGCCATCGCTGCACGACATTACCCACCAGGCCACCGACTACCCAGCACACGTCAACTAGCGATGCAGACTGGCCTGCATCGCAACACAATCAGCAAGGTCTACCGGCAGCTGGAAATAGATGGCGTCGTAGAAGCAATGGCTGGTTCAGGCATCTACGTTCGCGACCAACAAAAGCCCCGCGAAATCAAAAGCCCTCCCCATATTCGAAACCGAGTCGCCCCCGACCTTGACCAGGAAGTGCGCAAGTGCGTGGATGGCCTGCTCAATGCTGGTTGCACCCTTCAACAGACCAGAGAGCTACTGACCCGCGAAATTGACTGGCGCTTACGCTGCGGAGCAAGGGTGTTGGTAAGTACGCCTAGAGAGGATATTGGTGCCTCAATGCTGATCGCTGAAGAGCTTGAGCCGAACCTTGATGTACCAGTTGAAGTGGTGCCAATGGAGGAGTTGGAGAGCGTACTGAGTAGCTCAAGCAATGGCACCGTGGTCACAAGCCGCTACTTCCTGCAGCCATTGGAGACCCTGGCTAAAAGCCACGGGGTGCGTGCAGTAGCGGTAGATCTAAACGACTTCCGCCAAGAACTGGCCATGCTCAAAGAGCTGCGACCAGGCAGCTGTGTAGGGCTAGTAAGCATCAGCCCGGGGATCCTACGAGCAGCAGAAGTAATCCTGCACAGCATGCGCGGCAATGAACTACTGCTAATGACAGCTACACCCGATGTAGGCAGCCGCCTACTGGCCTTGCTACGAGCAGCAAGCCATGTTCTCTGCGATCGCCCCAGCCTGCCCCTGGTGGAACAAAGCCTTCGGCAAAACCGTTCCCAATTAATACGTATGCCCCAATTGCACTGCGCTGAAAGCTATCTCAGTAGCGACACGATCGAACAACTACGCAAAGAGATCGGTCTACTAGCGGCCTAAGCAGCATCAGTAATCTGGGGCAATGCTCACAGCCATACGAACCGACCTGGCAATCATCAAAGAGAGGGATCCAGCAGCCCGGGGCTTATTAGAAATCCTCCTCTGCTATCCAGGCTTTCAAGCCTTGGTACTACATCGAATCAGCCACCGAATGTGGCACTGGGGCTTTCCATTACTGCCGCGGCTACTAAGCCAGTTAACACGCTCCCTGACCGGCATCGAAATCCATCCAGGGGCTCAGATCGGTCACGGGGTATTCATCGATCACGGTATGGGTGTGGTAATTGGAGAAACAACCGAGATCGGCAACCGCTGCTTGCTCTACCAAGGTGTAACGCTGGGTGGTACGGGCAAAGACCACGGCAAACGCCATCCAACCCTGGCTGAAAACGTGGTCGTTGGAGCAGGTGCAAAAGTGCTTGGAGCAATCCAAGTTGGGGCTAATACGAGAATCGGCGCCGGCTCAGTTGTTGTTCGAGACGTCGAATCCAATAGCACCGTTGTAGGCATACCTGGGCGCGTAGTCCATCAAAGCGGTGTACGTATCAATCCCTTAGCCCACTCAGCACTACCAGATGCAGAAGCAGACGTCATACGCAACCTGATGGAACGAATCGACCAACTAGAGAATCAAGTGACTGTTTTACATTCTTACCTACAAAAGCTAACCTCTGATCGTATTCCTGATGATCTTCAAGCCAGAGAAGCTCAAAACCTCAAGGATCGAGAAATCCTCGAATATCTTGGAGACAACCCAAGTAACTGAATAATCTTATAAGCGAATAATTTATATCAAGCAGCCGTCGGCTCTGGCACAGGTGCAGGCTGGAACATGAACATCGAATAAATGACATTACGGCGCATATTTGCCATCATCTCAAGGAACATATCGTAGCCCTCATTCTTATATTCAATTAAGGGATCTTTTTGACCATAACCTCTAAGTCCGACGGATTCACGCAGAGCATCCATCGCCTGCAAATGCTCACGCCAAAGTGTATCAATTTGCTGAAGGATAAAGAAACGTTCCGCTTCCCGCATTAACCCAGGACGCTGCTGCTCAATCTGTCCTTCTTTTAGGTCATATGCATTGCGCAATTGCTCCTGCAGGAAGGATTTGAGCTCCTCCATGCTCAGCCCCTGTAACTGCTCAGGCTTCAAGTCCTCGAGCAGGTAGACAAACTCCTGAACCTTTTTCACTAATTGAACCAAGTCCCATTCCTCAGGAGGCAAGTCAGGATTCACATAAGCCTCAACTATGTCATCCATGGTTCGCTCGCCATAGCCAATTACCTGTTTCTTAAGCCCAAGCCCCTCAAGCACCCGCCGACGTTCGGAATAAACAGCACGACGTTGATTATTCATCACCTCGTCATACTCAAAGACCTGCTTGCGGATGTCGTAGTAATAGGTTTCTACCTTTTTCTGAGCACCCTCTAACGAACGCGTAAGCATTCCCGACTCAATAGGCATATCCTCCTCTACCCGGAAAGCATTCATAAGAGAAGCCACCCGTTCGCCTCCAAAGATGCGCAATAGGTTGTCTTGCAAAGAAAGGAAGAAACGAGTGCTACCAAGATCACCCTGGCGCCCTGCACGGCCACGCAGTTGATTATCAACTCTTCTTGATTCGTGGCGTTCTGTACCAATCACATGAAGACCACCAGCTTCCCTCACCCGAACTTCCTCTTGAGTCACCACCACG
>MPLV02028899.1_pt1 | contig 12157 bp, 10 predicted proteins | sample 1617331 | NCBI WGS metagenome assembly MPLV02 (sample SAMN05944802, study PRJNA350692) | marine metagenome | biome: marine; feature: ODZ; material: water; isolation source: 100 m water sample filtered on 0.2 um supor filter | place: Pacific Ocean | collected 2012-04-08 | depth 100m m | reverse complement strand
GTCCGGTCGAAAGGAACATCGAGCTGAAACCGAAGACCTGGACGAGGATCATCGAACGCATCGTGCGGAATCGGTAGACGACGGTCAGGCCGACGAGGCAGAACACGGCCGCCATTCCACACGTGGCCACGTAGACGGTCAGCAAGGCGAGCGGACCGCCGGCCAGGCTGAGGCCACCCAGCGCCGAGACGAACAACACGCCGGTCGTCGGGATCATCGATCGCAGTGCGCTGTAGGCCACCGTGCCGACCAGGATCGGCACCCGACTCCCGGGCGTCAGCAGCAACCGGTCGAAGAAACCGTTCTCGAGGTCATCCGCCGTCGCCGAGGCGCCACCCACTCCGGCGAACACCGCCCCCTGGAGCGCCGCGTAGACGGCCATCCAATTGAACACGTTGTCGGTCCCGTAGCCCTCGACCCGGGTGAGCGACCCGAACGCACCCGTGAAGCTGATGACGAAGATCAGCGGCATCAGGAGCACCGGCATGATCAACGTCGGTCGCGCCCCGATCCGACGCATCCCACGGCCGCAGATCGCCGAAACCACGCTCCCGGCGTGCCCGAGTCCCAACGTGCGGTCGGTCATCGTGGCGCTCATGTTGCGCCCAGCCTTCGGTCCAGGGCGACGACCGCCATCGTCACCGTGATGACCGAGAGTACGAGCGGGACCCCGAGCGCCTGTCCGACGTCCGACCAGGACCAGCCCTCGAGGATCAGGCGCCGGATGGGGTCGATGATCCAGGTCACCGGGTTGGCCTCGGCGACCTGCCGGAACCATCCGCTCATCAGAGTCGTGGGGAAGAACGCCGAGCTCATGAAGATGGATGTGAACACAAGGGGGAACGTGGCGTTGACCGCCTCCTGGTTGCCGGTGAGGATGGCCAGCACCTGGCCCAGTCCCCCGATGGCCAGCACGATGAGGACCGCTGCGGCCACCACGACGACGGTGGCCGCCGGGCCACCGGCGATCTCGGCGCCGAACATCAGGAAGATCATGACGATGAGCACCCCCTTGGCGGCGGCAACCGCCATCGCTCCGCCGAGTCGGCCCATGAGCAGGGGCAGGCGTGCACACGGTGACGCCCGGAGTCGGTCGAAGAAGCCGTTCTCGATGTCACGGGCCAACTCCGTTCCGGCCTCCGTAGCGCCGAACGACACGGACTGGAGCAGGCTGGCCGGCAGGACGAAGTCGAGGAAGGAGTCCACTGCCGGGAAGCCGGGAAGGAGGATGACCCGTTCGAACTGGTGTGTGTAGACGGCGGCCAGCAGCAGCGGGAACACCAGGCCCGGCAGAACGTTGCCGAGCTGGCGCCACTCCGAGACGACGGAGCGACGGGTCAGAGCCAGCGTCTGGGCACTGGCCAGCCGCAGGCCGGTCGGCGAGTCGAGTCTCACTCCTCGGCCCCCTCGAGCCGCCGGCCGGTCGCTTCGGCGAACACGTCGTCGAGGCTCGGGGCGTCGAGTTCCAGGTGCGAGACCGAGATTCCGGCGTCGTCGAGGGCCCGTACCACCTCGGTCACGCGGGCCGCTCCCCCCTCGAGGCCTACGGCGACCCGTCCCTCCATGGCCGGACGCTGGGGGCCGAAGCCGGTGAGCACCTGCCGTGTCGCCTCGAAGAAGACGGGATCGATGTCCACGCGCAGCGTCGGCGAGCCGACGGTGGCCTTGAGGTCCTCCGGCGAACCCTCCCGGACCAGGCACCCGCGGTCGATGATGGCAATCCGGGCGGCCAGTTCGTCCGCCTCCTCGAGGTACTGGGTCGTGAGGAACACCGTGGTGCCCAACTCCCGGTTGAGCCGCCGGACCTCCTCCCAGAGTGCAAGCCGGCTGGTGGGGTCGAGCCCGGCAGACGGCTCGTCGAGAAACAGGATGCTGGGCTCGTGCACCAGGGAGATCGCCAGGTCGAGGCGGCGACGCATGCCGCCGGAGTAGGTCGCCACCCGCCGATCCGCCGCACCCGTCAACCCGACCCGTGCCAGCAGTTCCGGGCAGCGACGCTTCGCCTCCGACCGGGGAATGCCGTGGAGCACCGCCTGGAGGCGCATCAGCTCGTTCCCCGTCATGAGCGGATCGATGGAGGCGTCCTGGAGTGCCACGCCGATTATCCGTCGCACGGCCGGAGCGAACTCCACCACATCGAGTCCGTCGATCCGTGCGGAACCGCCGGTCGGTCGGAGCAGGGTGGTGAGCATCCGGACGGTGGTCGACTTTCCGGCGCCGTTCGGCCCGAGGAACCCGAAGACCTCACCGCGGGCGACGGACAGGTCGATGCCGTCCACTGCGACGATCTCGCCGTACTTGCGAACGAGGCCGGACGCCTCGATCACGATGTTGGCTCCGGTGGATGTCAACTTGTCACTCCCGCTCATACACAGGGATTCCTACCTGCTGGACCTCTGCCGACGACCAGACGGGCGGCCGCCCAGGCGGTCAGGCGGTACGCGGCTCAGCCCCGGAAGGGCCAGATGCCGGGTGCCTCCATGACATCGCCGGGCGGGGGCAGCACCGCATAGGCCTCCTCGTCGAACCGGACGAGGTTGTACTCGGCACGGGCCCGGCGCTCGATCTCCTCGTCGGTGTTGAGGGCGTCGACCCGGAGTTCGTAGGCACGGTTCTGGTGCTCGATGTCGGAGACCTGCCCACGCAGGTCGCCCAGGGTCTCGCGCTGGTCGAGCCAGTCGCGGAATGGGACCACGCCCAGGCCGAGAACGGCCACGAAGACCAGCACGGCAAGGCCGAGCACACCCAGCCTGCGCAACATCCGGGGACTCATGCACACCCCGCCAGGGCCGCGCCGCCGCGGTACCGGGCCGCCTCGCCCAGGTCCTGTTCGATGCGGAGGAGCTGGTTGTACTTGGCGACACGGTCGCTGCGCGCCGGCGCGCCGGTCTTGATCTGCCCGCAGTTGGTGGCCACCGCCAGATCGGCGATGGTGGTGTCCTCGGTCTCGCCGGACCGGTGCGACATGACCGCCGTGTAGCCGGCGGCGTGTGCCATGTCGACCGCCTCGAGGGTCTCGGTGAGCGTGCCGATCTGATTCACCTTGACCAGGATCGAGTTGGCGATGCCATCTCTGATGCCGCGTTCCAATCGCCCGGTGTTGGTGACGAACAGGTCGTCGCCGACCAACTGGACCCGGTCGCCCAGGGCTTCGGTGAGCGCCGCCCAACCGACCCAGTCGTCCTCGGCCATGCCGTCCTCGATGGAGGCGATCGGGTAGCGGGCGCTCAGGTCGGCCAGGTAGTCGACCATCCCGGCTGGAGACAGGGATCGCCCCTCGCCGGCCAGCACGTACTCGCCGTCGCGGAAGAACTCGGTGGAGGCGACGTCGAGCGCAAGTGCCATTTCGTCGCCTGGGGCGAGGCCGACGGCCCCGATCGCCTCCAGGAGCAGTTGTATGGCCGCTTCGTTGGATTCCAGGTTCGGTGCGAACCCGCCCTCGTCCCCGACCGAGGTGGACAGTCCCCGACCGGAGAGGACCTTCTTGAGCGAGTGGTAGCACTCGACGCCCCAGCGGAGCCCCTCGCTGAACGAGGCTGCCCCGACCGGCATGATCATGAACTCCTGGATGTCGACGTTGTTGTCGGCGTGTTCGCCGCCGTTGATGACGTTGAGCATCGGGACCGGAAGGACGTGGGCATCGTCGCCGCCGATGGACCGGTAGAGGGGTACGCCGCGTTCTTCGGCGGCGGCGCTGGCGACGGCGAGCGAGACGCCGAGGATGGCGTTTGCGCCCAGGTGGCCCTTGTTGTCGGTTCCGTCGGCGTCGAGCATGGCCCGGTCGACGACACCCTGCTCGAGTGCATCGAGGCCGAGCACCGCTTCGGACAGTTCGGTGTTGACGTTGGCGACCGCTCTGGTGACCCCCCTGCCGGCCCACCGGTCGCCGCCATCGCGCAGTTCGACGGCCTCATGCTGACCGGTCGAGGCACCGCTGGGGACGATGGCCCGACCCGATGTTCCGCTTTCCAGCCGCACCTCGGCCTCGAGGGTGGGGTTGCCTCGGGAGTCGAGGACCTGACGGGCGACGACGGACCCGATGCTGCTCGCTGGCTCACTCACTGGTTCGCTGGCTCTCACTGGGGTTGATGGTCGGTCTACGGGACCCCGATGCGATGTTGCACCGCCTCCACCTGCCCCGGCCACGTTATCGGCATATGCCGGTTCATATGGGGACGCTGCGCGCGAATCACTCCAGAACTGCGCGCTCTCAGCGTTTGGACCGTGTAGGGCGTTCAGCCCGCCTCTGCCGCCCTGACCCGGTCGCCGAGCCGCGATACAGCACCCCGTAGCGCCTCCTCCGGGTCGAGGCCCACCCGGCGGGCCCAGACCACCAGGTCGAGAAGCGCCTCGCCCAGCTCCGCCTCGTCGGCGGGGCCATCGGTCGGAGGCTCGGGTGCCATGTCGACCGACGCCGCCCGCCGCACCGTCTTGGCCGCCCGCGCCAGCGCCGGCAGCGTTGCCGGTATGCCGTCCAGGACCGACTCGCGGCGCTTCTCCTCGCGCTTGATGCGTTCCCATGTGGCGAGGACCTGCTCCGTGGGCACATCTTCCGATCCCTGCTCGGCCCCACCGAAGACGTGCGGGTGGCGGTGGTGCAACTTGTCGTGGATGCCCCGGGCCACGTCGCCGAGGTCGAAGCGACCGGACTCCGCCGCAATACGTGCATGGAACACCACCTGGAACAGGAGGTCGCCGAGTTCCTCGCAGACGTGCTCGATCCCCTCGCCGGTCGCCTCGTCCAGGTTGTCGAGCGCCTCGAGGACCTCGTGGGCCTCCTCCAACAGGTGTGGGCGCAACGAGGTGTGCGTCTGCTCGGCATCCCACGGGCACTCCCTTCGGAGCGTGTCGACCAGGTCGACGAAGTCGGCGACCGCCTCGAGCAGACCGGGCGTGGCGCCCCGGGCGGTCATCTCGGCCAACCCGCCCATCAGTCCTCGGCGGGAGCCGACGGCGGGGAGACGAGCCCCACGACGGGGTCCCAGGTGCCGAAGCGACCGTCCAGGGACACCTCCCTGGTCATCGTCGCGATGGTCAGCAGGGTGTTGACGGCGCCGGCTCCCAGGTCATCGAAAGGGACGACATCCGTGGGCAGGACCTGGTCGATCCGGATCACGTGGTACCCGAACTGGCTCGGCACCGGGCCGACCAGCGACAGGCCGGCGGCGATGGCCCCGAGCGTCGCCCGCTCGAAGGTCGGCACGAACGCTCCGGTGGGCACACAACCGAGGTCGCCACCCTGAGAACCGGAGCCCGGATCCTGGGACAACTGCAGGGCGAGTTCGGCGAAGTCGCCTCCGGCGTCCAACAGGATGATCACGTCAGCGGCGTCCCCCTCGGTCGAGACGAGGATGTGGCTGGTGCAGAGTTCGTGGCCAACCAGGTGGGCATTCTCCTCGAAGGCGGAACGAGCGCCGGCAACCCCGGCGTCGATGGCATCGAAGGCCGCCTGCCAACGGGGGAGCCGACCCATGGCCGGCGAAGCCTCCTCGAACCCGGCGCCAAGCAACCTGTCCCTGGCAGCCGCCAGGTCGGCGTCGGAGGCGACCACGCCGTGTTCGGCCAGGAGGTCGACGAGCGCCTCATAGGTGATCAACTCGCTGAGCACGTCTGCCGTCACCTGCGCATCGACGGTCACCTCACCCACGGCGGCGATGCCACTCCGGGCCTCGACCCACGCGAGGACGACGGCACGGTCCAGGTCCGTGTCACCGACGCTGAGCACCGGCGACTCGGTGGCGCAGGCGGCAATGGACAGCACTGCCAGGAGGGTGGCGACGAACGGTCGTAGAACGCGCAGATTGGACGGTGTCGAGAGAAGGTGGCCCACAGGCTCAGGATGCTACGGGTCCGCCGACCGGATGGGCCACCGGCACGAGGTCGACGAGGAGTTCGGACAACTGCGTGGCGAGGTCGGGATCGCCGCTGCCGGTGCGCAACGGGAGCTGCAGTTGCCGGGACCCCTGCTTGTAGAGAGCGTGACGGTGGAGGCGCTCCAGGCGGGTCTGCCTGCTGAGCGGCAGGACGACCGGTGAGCAGCGGGCCAGCCGCTCAGGGCCTCCCAGGCCGGGGCCCTTCGCCACGACGACCTCGTCGATGCCCCGCTCCACGCAGAGGGACCTGAGGCGTGCTACGGCAACGAGTGCCTCGACCGGCGGTGGCAGCGGCCCGTACCGGTCCTCCCACTCGGCCTGCACGGCCTCGACGGTTGCCGGATCGGGCGACAGGCTCGCCGTGCCCAGCTTCCGATAGGCCTCCATTCTCAGGTCGTTCCTCGACACATAGTCGTCCGGGAGGTGGGCATCGACCGGGATCTCGACCCGGACCTCGGGCAGCACCTCGGGGGTTCGCCCCGTGAGTTCGGCGACCGCCTCGTTCACCATCTGACAGTAGAGGTCATAGCCGACCGCAGCGATGTGGCCGCTCTGTCCGGTACCGAGAAGGTTGCCGGCGCCGCGTATCTCGAGGTCGCGCATGGCGATCCGGAAGCCGGACCCCAGTTCCGTCGACTCGCCGATCGTGCGGAGGCGCTCGTAGGCCTCCTCGGTTAGGGAACGGTCGGGTGGCACGAACAGGTAGGCGTATGCCCGCTGGCCGGCGCGACCCACCCGGCCGCGCAACTGGTGCATCTGTCCGAGGCCCAGCAGGTCGGCCCGGTCGGCGACAAGCGTGTTGACCGTCGGCATGTCGATGCCCGATTCGATGATGGTCGTGCAGACCAGCACGTCGTGGTTGCCCTCCCAGAAGTCGAGCACCACCGACTCGAGGGATGCCTCATCCATCTGGCCATGGGCGACCACCACCCGCGCCTCGGGTACGAGCTCACGCAGGCCCCCTGCGACCTGTTCGATGTCGGCGACCCGGTTGTGGACGAAGAACACCTGCCCCTCGCGGAGCAGCTCCCGGCGGATCGCCTCGACGACGGCCCGCTCGTCGTACTCGCCGACGTAGGTCAGGATCGGCTGCCGGTCGGCAGGCGGGGTCTCGAGCAGGCTGAGGTCGCGTATTCCGGTCAGCGACATCTCGAGGGTGCGCGGGATCGGCGTGGCGGTGAGCGTCAACACGTCGACATCGGCACGCAGTTGCTTGATGGCCTCCTTGTGGCGTACGCCGAAGCGCTGCTCCTCGTCGATGACCAGCAGCCCGAGGTCTTTGAAACGGAGGTCGTCCGAGAGCAGCCGGTGGGTGCCTATGACGACGTCGACGGAGCCGTCGGCCAACCCGTCGACAACGATCTTCGCCTCGGCGTTCGACAGGAACCGGCTCAGCACCTCGATCCGGACGGGGTACGGGGCGAGGCGCTCCCGAAAGGTCAGGCCGTGCTGCTGGGCGAGCAGCGTGGTCGGCACGAGCACCGCAGCCTGGGACCCGGCCTGTACGGCCTTGAACACCGCCCGTAGGGCCACCTCTGTCTTGCCGAAGCCGACATCGCCGCACACCAGGCGGTCCATGGGCACAGGGCGCTCCATGTCCTCCTTGACGTCGAGGATGGCCGCCAACTGGTCGGGTGTCTCCTGGTAGGGGAAGGACTGTTCCAGCTCCACCTGCCAGGGCGTGTCCCCTGCGAAGGCCCGCCCCTCGGTCGACATGCGGGTCTGGTAGAGGACCACCAGTTCCTGGGCGATCTCCGAGACCGCCGAGCGCACCCGGGCACGCGCCTTCTGCCAGTCGACGCCTCCCATACGGCTCAGGGATGGACGATCACCGCTCGTGTAGGGGCGGATGGCGTCGATCTGGTCGGTGGGCAGGTAGAGCCGATCGTCGCCCCGGTACTCGAGCAGCAGGTAGTCGCGCTCGACACCGCCGGGCGTGCGGGTGACGAGTCCGGCGAAGCGCGCCACACCGTGCTGTTCGTGGACCACGTGGTCGCCTGGCGCCAGGTCCTCGAACACCCGGACCGAGGCCTGCCGGCGGGGACGGGTCCGCCTCCGGGTGCGGTGACGGCCTGTGGCCTCGGACTCGGTGAGCACCGCCAGGCGGCTGTTCGGTAGCACGAAGCCCCGCTCGAGCGGCATGGCGACCACCGATCCACCCGATGGGACCTCGGTGGCTTCGGGGGCGACCCTGGCGAGTTCGATCCCTTCGCTGCGGAACCGCTCCGTCAGTTGACCGGCCGACCCGGCGCCCTCTGCGGCGACCACGACCCGGTAGCCGTCGGCCAGCAGGCCGGCGAGGCGTCCGGTAAGGGTCTCACCCGGTGCGCCTCCCGCCTTCCAGCCCGTCGCCACGATCGACTCGACCGTGGGCCCCGACGACACCGCCTCGAACAACCAGAGCGGTGCCCCGGTGTGGGTGAGGAGGCGGTCCCACTCGGTGTGGAGCCTCGGGAAGCCCGCGTCGTCGGCACCCCAGGTGTTGGCCAGGGTGGCAGCCAGGTCCTGCTCGTCGGCCCGAAGGTCGTCGATGCGGTCGCGGATGCGGCGGGGCTCGACGGCGACCACGAGGGCATCGTCGTCGAGCAGGTCGAACAGCACCCGCTCCTCGCCTGTCAGCCACGGCAGCCATGATTCCATCCCGTCGAAGAGCTCGCCGTCGGCGAGGCGCTGCCACTGCTCCCGGCCCCAGGGTTGCTCGGCGATGAGCACCTCTGCCCGGGCCCGGACCACCTCGTCGGGAAGCACCTCCCGGCACGGCAGGATCGCCACCTCGGCTCGTGGGACGGTGGAACGCTGGTCGGCCACGCCGAACTCGAAGAGCCGATCCACCTCGTCGCCCCACAGGTCGATCCGCACCGGTACGTCGTCCGTCGAAGGCCAGATGTCGATGATCGAGCCGCGAACGGCCAACTCGCCCCGGTGTTCGACCTGGTACTCGCGCCGGTAGCCGCTGTGGACCAGTTCGGCGACCAGCCCGGTCTGGTCGACCACGTCGCCGGGGCCGATGCGGATCGGAGGCTGCTCACCGGCACCCGGACCGAGGCGTTGGACGAGGGCCCGGCCCGAGGCCACGATGACTCCCGGTCGGTCGGACGGATCGGCGAGTCGGTGCAGGACCCGCAGTCGCAGCCCCATGGTCTCCACGGCCGGGCTCACCCGCTCGAACGGCAGGGTCTCCCAGGCGGGGAACAGTTCGACGACCCCTTCGCCGAGGAAGGTACGCAGGTCGGTGGCCAGGCGTTCGGCCTCGACGCCTGTCGGTACGGCGACGACGAGCGGCGACCGCTCCGACCGTCGGGCGAGCGCTGCCAGTACGACGGCCCTGGCCGGCTCGGGGACGGCCAGGGTTGCCTGGCGACGCCCCTGGAGTGCGTCGAGTGCAGGCTCGGCGTCGAGGAGGCCCGGAAGGGTCTCGAGGATCATACGGAGGGGCCCGTCACGGGCCGGCGTTGTAGCGGCCCATGGCCTCGTGGATCCCATCAGCGAGGATTGCCTCGACCGCGTCGGCGGCCTCGACGACGGCGTCCTGTATCTCTGCGGCCTCGGCCCTACCGGGTCGCTTGAGCACGTGTTCGGCGCCGCGTCTGGCGTCGGGCGGCTTGCCGACCCCTATGCGCACGCGCAGGTAGTCCTGGGTGCCGAGGTGCGAGGTGATGGACCGCAGCCCGTTGTGACCGGCCAGACCACCGCCGGCCTTGAGCCGAAGCACGCCCGGAGCCAGGTCCAGTTCGTCGTGGACGATGACGAGATGGGTCGGATCGTCGATTCCGTGCCGACGGACCAACTGTCCGACGGAGCGGCCCGACTCGTTCATGAATGTCTGCGGCATGGCCAGGGCCACGCGTTCACCGCCGATGCGGACCTCTGCGACCAGCGCCTCCTGCCGGGAGCGCCTCAGGCTGCCACCGTGGCGGTCGGCGAGGACCTCGACGACCATGAACCCGACGTTGTGGCGGGTGTCGGCGTATTCGCGGCCGGGGTTGCCAAGGCCGACGACCAGGAGCGCTGCGGGCTCGCCGCTGCGCTCGTTCTGGACCTGTCCGGAACGGGAACGCCGGAACACGACCGGCCCTGTCCGCTATTCGTCGGAGGCGTCGGCCTCGCCGTCGTCGCCGGAGGCCTCGGCGCCCTCTTCGCCCTCTTCGCCCTCTTCGCCCTCTTCGCCCTCTTCGCCCTCTTCGCCCAACTCTGCGGCGAGGGCCGCTGCCGCAGCTTCTTCCTCGGCGGCGATCGCGTCGAGCGTGGAACGGGTGATCATGGCGACGGCGACGGCGTCCTCGGGGTCGACCTCGGTGGTGACGCCCTGTGGCAGCACGAGGTCGGCGACCCGCAGCGAGTCGCCGATCGTGAGCGCCGAGATGTCTATCTCGATCTCGGTCGGGATGTTGGCCGGCGTGGAACTGATGGTCAGGGCGAACATGTTCTGGTCGACCATGCCGTCGTTGTTGATTACCTCTTCGGCCTCACCCACGAACACGATGGGCACATCCACGACGACCGCCCGATCGGGGTCGATGCGGATGAAGTCGACGTGGAGTACGTCGCGTCGCACCGGGTGGCGCTGGATGTCCTTGACGATGCTGAGCTGTCGCTTGCCGTCGATCTCGAGTTGGATGACGGCGTTGAGGCCGGCATCGGTGGTGATCGCACGACGAAGGTCGGGCCATTCGACCGTGACCGTCACCGGGTCCTGCTCGAGGCCGTAGACGACGGCGGGGATTCCGCCGCCTGTGCGCAGGCGGCGGCTGGGCCGGGTGCCGATGGTGCGGCCCGTGGCCGCTGTTAGCACGATCTCGTCCATGGAGGAATCTTCTCTCGGAATGACTTCTGGGGGCCGTGCGGAACCGGTGGTCCCTACCCAACTGGCCGGCCCGCTGGACCGGTCGGGAATCCTACCGGCGGATCGGTGCACCACGGCCTGCCGTGGGCTCCGGCAGAGGCCGGCAGTTCATGCCAGGTTGTTTCCGCCGAAGATCTCGCTGACCGAGGTGTCCTCGAAGACTGCGTTGATGGCCCGGGCGAGCAACGGGGCGATGGAGAGGACCTCGACGAGGTCGCTGTCGCCCCCCTCGGGCAAGGGAAGCGTGTTGGTCACGATCACCTTCTCGATCGGGGAGGCCTCCAGGCGTTCCAGGGCCTGACCGGAGAACACGCCGTGGGTTGTGGCTGCGATGACCCGGGACGCACCACGCTGGGTGAGTTGGTCGGCTGCGGCACAGATGGTGCCGGCGGTGTCGATCATGTCGTCGACCAGCACACAGACCTTGCCGTCGACCTCGCCGACGACCTCCTTGGCCTCGACGGTGTTGAACATGGTCGAACTCCGCCGCTTGTGGACGATCGCCAGGTCGGCCTCGAGTTGGTTGGCGTACCGTTCGGCGACCTTCACACGACCGGCGTCCGGCGAGACGATCACAAGCTCGCCATCAAGGCCACGCAGGCGGTCTACGAGCACGGGCATGGCGGTGAGGTGGTCGACGGGTCCGTCGAAGAAGCCCTGGATCTGCCCGGAGTGGAGGTCGACGCTGACCAGGCGGCTGGCCCCTGCCGCTGCGAACATGTTGGCGACCAGCTTGGCCGTGATGGGCTCGCGGCCTGAGGACTTGCGGTCCTGGCGGGCATACGCATAGTGGGGGCAGACGGCGGTGATGCGCTTGGCTGAGGCCCGGCGGGCGGCATCGACCATGATCAACTGCTCCATCAGGCTGTCGTTGATGGATGCCTCGCCGGAGTTGCCGTGCGACTGGATGATGAAGGCGTCGCAGCCGCGGATCGACTCGGCGAAGCGACAGTGGATCTCGCCGTTGGCGAACTCGGCCAGGTTCGGATCGCCGAGCGTCTCGCCGAGTTCGGCGGAGATTTCCTCGGCGAGGGGACGGCTCGCCCGTCCTGCGACCAGGTAGAGCGTCTTGTGGGTGACCAGTTCCATGGAGCCCGTCTCGTCGTCCGGTGCCTACTCGCGCAAGGTGACCATAGCGGGGCGCAGGGCACACGTCGGTGCCATTTCGAACGGTTCGCGCAAGCGGCCCGGATCGGCGCCGGATCAGCCCGGGTAGCCCTTCAGCCCTGACGATCATGTCTTCAGTCCAGGTAGTGGGGCGGGAGTGGGATGCCGCCGTCCTGGTAGAGCCGTCCGTCGATGATCGTCATCGGCGGCAACGGCGGGGGAACGATTTCCGATGCCGGCTCGGTGGTCGAGGTCGAGCCCGTGGGCGCAGAGGTCGTGGCTGGCACAGTGGACGTGGTCGAGGTCGTGGCTGGCACAGTGGTCGAGGTCGTGG
>MPLV02142892.1_pt1 | contig 12535 bp, 9 predicted proteins | sample 1617331 | NCBI WGS metagenome assembly MPLV02 (sample SAMN05944802, study PRJNA350692) | marine metagenome | biome: marine; feature: ODZ; material: water; isolation source: 100 m water sample filtered on 0.2 um supor filter | place: Pacific Ocean | collected 2012-04-08 | depth 100m m | reverse complement strand
CTATTAATTGGCTCTGGAGTGACGATTTTATAGATGGCTACTCAAAATTTGTAGAAAAATATCCACCTGGAACGAAAGAATATGGATATGTTACAAAGGTATGCGGTTGGTATGAGACGATTGGTACTCTTTATAAGAATGCGCTTTTTAATGAACGGCTATTATTTGACTGGTTAGCAGTAGGTTTTAGATGGAAGAGGCTTGAAAATTTTATTTTGGGGTTCAGAGAAAAGATGGATGAACAGAATATGTACGTAAATTTTGAAACCATGGCAAAGGTTCAAATAAGTTAACATGAAACGCCTCTGGCTCACATAACCTCTTCACGGCACTTTTAGCTAAAACCAAGTTATAAAATAGCAGCCTTATTATTGATCTAAGCATATGAATATGATAAGGAAGTGTTAATCGAATTTATTCTTCTTATATTTTATATATTAGCTAAACTAAGATAAGGACACTAAACATGTTAAATAAATATTCTTTGAAAAATATTTTATTACTAATTATTTCTTTTTCCATGTCTTATTTAATGGCTCAGGAAAAAATTGTATTTTATAATGTTAATGTAATTGATGGACTTAACTCAACTGTACAAAAAGATAAGATGGTATTTATCTCAAATGGAAAGATTGAGTCAATAAAGAATATTGGATCAAAACCCAAAGGATATAAAGAAATTGATTTAAATGGAATGTATATACTTCCTGGTTTTATTGATGCTCATACTCATATTAGTTCATTGGATGCTGCTAAGCGTGCTTTGCAATCAGGAGTAACTACAGCTCGAAGTGCAAGTACATCTAGTTTTCAGGATGTGTCCATACGTGAAATGGTCAAGGCTAGAAAATTAGTTGGGCCTGATATGATTGCTGCAGGTATTTTTGTAACACCAAATCTTGGAGAAACAATTTTGGCAGATGTACGCCTTGCTAATCTTGTAAACGGTGTTAATAAGGAAAATGAATTAAGAAAGCTTGTTCAAATTAACGTAGATAGAGGTGTTGATTTTATTAAAACAAGGGGTACTGAGCGTGCTGGGTTACCATATACAGATCCAAGGAAACAAACTTATACTGAAAAGCAATTAAGTATTATTGTCAATGAAGCACGTAAGTATAATATTCCAGTTATGGCTCATGCGCATGGAGATGAAGGAGGTTACGCTGCAGTTAAGGCAGGCGTTAGGAGTATTGAACACGGTACTTATTTATCAAAAAGAACTTTATCTCTTATGAAAGAAAAGGGCACATATTTAGTTCCAACATTTACTACTGTAGTTGACTTGACTGAGCCCGGTGGAGATTATGATAATCCTGTACTTTTTATTAGGGGACAACATATGCTACCAGCTTTGGAAACTACCGTTAAAACAGCTTATAAAATGGGGATTAAAATTGCAACAGGTGCAGATACTCGATATGGACCAAATAGTACAACCCGAGTTGGAATGGAAATAACAAACTTTGTAGATCTCGGGATGAAACCTATAGATGCAATTAGATCAGCAACAATTATTGGTGCAGAATTATTAATGATTGCTGATAAAACTGGAACTATTGAAGTAGGAAAAGAAGCAGACCTAATTGTTGTAACCAAAAATCCTTTAAAAAATATTCGTACAATTCAAGATGTTGTTTTTGTTATGAGTAATGGTGAGATAGCATTAAAAAGAATACCTTTCAATAAGGAGTAAGTCAGTCAAATCATCCATATCATCAACAAGAATTTTAACTGATACAAAGATTTTACAGAAAGAGTTAGAAAGAACTTACAAGAATGGGAAAATTTTTCTGTTAAGGAATGATTAAATGAAACACCTCTGGCTCAAATAGCCTCCACACGGGGGCTTTTTTGTTTATATCAAGGACAGGCTCACACCTTTTTACATATCGGCTCTTAAAATTTCTGTGTAATTTCCTTAAGCAGATAATATCATCATTTTTTCTTGCATATTATGTTCGATTAGAGTTTAAATTAGTTCTGTGTAGGATAAATATTTGAGAAAATGATTGTAAGTCGGTTCCACTTAATAAAAATGGGGTTTATTGTTATGCGCCAACAAAATTTATCGAACCGTGGTATTGAGGACAGAAGACCTATATATAGTAATGAACTTAGATCTTCTTTAATTGAAGAATAATGAAGAGATCATGATCATCATAAATAATAATGATCAGATTCAAATATATACATTTGGTGAACAGTACTAAGAATGAATAAATACATTTCAAAGTTGACAAAATATTCATTCGTCCTATTTTTTATTTATTTATCTCCATACGGATGCGAACAAAAAGTTAATGTTTCACCGGAATCCTTTAAACAAATCGTATCTCACAGGAATTTAGGTTTAGCTTATTTAGAAGAAGGTCAACTTTCCCAAGCGTCCCGAGAATTCGAATTATTAATTAGCCTTGCGCCCATGGAAGCATTGGGTCATGCAAACCTTGGATACACACATATGAGAATGCCAAACAGCATGACAGAGGCTGAAGAAAGCCTTAAAAAAGCTGTTAAACTTTCTCCAGAAAATCCAGACGTTCGGTTTTTATTGGCTAAAGTCTATGAACTCAATGGTCAGCGTAAAAAGGCTGTTAGACTTCTTGAAAATGCACTAAAAACCCACCCTAATCATTTACAATCATTATATCAATTAGCGATTCATTCTATAGAAGAAGGCACAGAAGAGTCCTCTAAAAATGCAATTAATATTCTGTCGCGAGTGGTAAAAATTCAACCTATGGATTCCGCAGCTAGATTTAGACTAATAGAATTATTCTTGCGCGATGGGAATTCAAGCGATGCTTTATTCCACATGGAAAGTGTAAATCAAATATTGCCAAAACTTCCGAATGCGTCAAAGGAAATATTTAATAAAGCTTTACACAATATAAGGAATGGGAATACGAAACCAGCTATTAGGCAAGTAGTCATGTTTCATAACATAATGAGGGCGACTTCATTTTACCGAGTATCATTAGCTGTTTTACGGGGGACTAATGGCCCTATATCCGGATCCCCGATTTATCGATTTTTACAACTGGATCCCAATTTGTATGTGGTGGATAACGAAATTCCAGAAGGACTCAATTTTACTGAAATGAGTGCCCAGGCAGGTTTGAATATCTTATCGGGTAAAAACCAACCATCTATTTTAACTATTGGTGATGTTGATGGTGATAATGATCAGGACATATTTGTGTCTCAATGGAATTCATCCGAAAATATGACTCGACGATTTATACTCATAAATCAAAACGGGAGTTTTGTAGAAAAAACAAATGATTTTACTGTTAAATATAAAGGAAGAGATGAATCTGCCATTTTGGGGGATTATGATAATGATGGATACTTAGATTTATTCGTTGTTAACGAGTTTAGCAATAGCCTCTATCAAAATATGGGTGAGGGGAAATTCATTGATATTACGAATGGATCTGGACTTGGTAACGATAATGGTGCAACAATCGCCTTATTTGCTGATTTAGATTTGGAAGGTGATTTAGATATTTTTCTTTGTACTCAAGGAAAAAATCGTCTCTTCCGAAATAATCTTGATGGTTCATTTTCAGAAATCGCAGATGAATCAGGTCTTGGTGATAAAGAGGATAATACTTCTAACGTTATTTTTGGAGACTTTGATGATGACGGAGACCCGGACCTTTTTATAATTAATAAAACAGAGTCTAACCGTTATTTTGATAACTTAAGGGGAGGGGTTTTCAGAGATCTGACTGATCAGGTGGGGCTGCATTCTGAAAGTGAATCAGGAACTGCTGTTGCTGGCGATTATAACAATGATGGATACTTAGATTTATTTATAGGCGATAAAAAAACAGGCAATCATAGTTTATTAATAAATAATGGTAGTGGATCTTTTATTGACGATAATAAATCGGAAAAAGCATTTAAAAATATTGAGACAATTTCTGCAACTGATGCGATTTTTTTTGACGCTGATAATGATGGCTATTTAGACTTACTTATTGCGGGTCACTCCGTTGAGCATCAAAAAGGTTCTGGTTTAAATTTGTATTATAATAATGGTTCAGGGAGTTTTTTATTAGCGAATTCGTTATTACCTGAAGAAATAGGTGATGTAAATCAAGCAGAAACATTTGACGCTGATAATGATGGTGATTTAGATATCATATACGTTACTCCCAATGGGGAAATAAAATTGTTACGCAACAATGGTGGTAATGTAAATAACTTTTTAGTGGTTCGGTTGGTGGGCCTTAGAACCGGGAGCACAAAAAATAATTATTTTGGTATTGGATCAAAGCTCGAAGTAAAGGTTGGGGACCTATATCAAATGAGGGTTATGTATGAACCTCTTGCGTATTTTGGTATTGGAAGGCAAGATAGTGCGGATGTGCTTCGAGTGGTATGGAACAATGGCGTTCCGCAGAACCATTTAAAACCAGCAGGTTCATACATAACCCTCACTAGAAGCCAGACAATTGTCGAAGAGCAAATATTAAAAGGGTCTTGCCCTTGGTTATTTACTTGGAATGGGGAAAAATTTGTTTTTTCAAAAGATGTCCTTTGGGCGAGTGCAATTGGAATGCCAATTGATGGTACAGGAAAAAATAAAATTTATGCTTCACCAAAATCTGCCAGTGAATATTTTAAAATTTCTTCAAATAGTTTAAAAGAGCGTAAAGAGAAATACCAACTGCGGTTTTCCACCCAACTATGGGAAACAGCATATCTAGATAAAATCCAATTATATGCGGTAGATCATCCGGAAAATATCGAAATATTTGTGGATGAATCTTTTCCCCCCAAGCCATCTCAAACACTTGATATTATAAAAGTGCAAAAAAAGCATATTCCCTTATCAGCTATGGATGAAAAAGGAAATAATCTTATTAAAAAAATATTGTATACCGATGATGATTATATTTCAGACTTTAATTCTGAAAACTTCCAAGGGATTACTGAGATTCATGACCTTGTTCTTGAGTTGGGAGATTTATCAGGAAAAGATAGTATATACTTATTCCTTTATGGTTGGGTATTCCCAACTGACGCAAGTATCAATGTAAACATGTTTCAGACGGAGAGAATTAATTCTCTCCCGCCACAATTGCAGGTAATAGACCAAAATGGCCAATGGAAAACTGTGATTCAAAATATTGGATTTCCAAAAGGGAAAAATAAAATGGTGATCGTAAATCTCTCCGATTTATTTGAATCAAATGATTACAGGGTCCGAATTCGGACGAATATGCAAATATATTGGGACGAAATATTTTATGTAACAGATTTTTTCAACGATTCAATCCAAGTGACTGCATTGAATCCTGGATCTGCCAATCTCAATTATAAGGGATTTTCAAAACTAATGAAGAAAACCCAATATAGTCCCAGTATTCCATTATATAAAACAATATCAACAACACCAAAGTGGCGCGATTTAGTCGGTAACTACACACGTTATGGAGATGTTGCTTCTTTATTAAAAAATTCAGATAACCAATATGTGATCATGAATGCTGGTGATGAAATAATCCTTGAGTTTGATGTACCTAAAAACAGTGTTTTACCAAAGGGCTGGACACGAGATTTTATTTTTTATAATGACGGGTGGCTAAAGGATGGAGACCTAAATACAGCCCATGGGCAGACAGTGAAGCCACTACCATACCATGGCATGAAATCTTATCCGTACAGTTCAGATGATGCTTATTCTGAAAATGATTTACATACCGCAGATTATAATAAACTTTATAATACACGTGAAATTACCGATGAGCCTTTTAAAAGAGTAATACGTGAAATAATTCCAAAATGATATGAAAATGAACCCCTTCCCCCCGGCAGAGAACGGTCACGAACTATCACCCCCACAGGTCACGGCGCGGCCGCTGGAACTTTCGGCACAGGGCTGGGCCTCTCCCTTGGCAATTTTCGTTTCCGCCTCGCTCTTGTTAGAGGCCGTGACCGGACTTTGGATCTACCTTGCCCCGTTTTCGGTTTCCTCCCAGCTTCAAGTTATCCTGCACACCTTGCTGGGGCTGGTGGTCACCATTCCTTACCTTGTTTACCAATGGCGTCATTTTCGTATCTGGTACCAGCAGAACCTTACCGCCGTCATAGTCCTAGGCTATGCACTGATGGCCATCCTCATCTTTTGCATTCTCAGTGGCCTGGTCCTAACCTGGCAGGCCGTTTTCAGCTTCCGCACCAGTAAGCCCTGGGACCTGCTCCACTTGGTCACCGGCTTGGGAGCCCTGGCGCTCCTTGTCGCCCATCCCGTCCTCGCCTTTGCCCGGCGCAAGGCGGCTGTTGCTCACCTTCTCCAGTACCGGACCGCCCTTCACGCCTTTGTCCGCGGACACGTGGTACTGCTCTCCATATCGGCTATCTCCGTTGCCGGCATTGCCCTGGCCTGGCCCGAACAACAAATCTACCTGCCTATTCCCAAAGATTACAGCCTGCCCGATTTCACCGAGAATTTCGACGAGTATCGCGGCAACCCTTTTGCCCCAACCTACGCCCGCACCGATAACGGCATGCTTGTCAACTCCGAAGTCCTGGCCAACTCCGAATCCTGCGGCACCTCCCGCTGCCATGAGCAGATCCTGGCTGAATGGCAGCCTAGCGCCCACCGCTTCTCCGCTATGAATCCCCCATTCCAGGCTGTGCAAAGGGCCTTCGCCAAGGACCGCTCCCCCGCCGAAACCCGCTATTGCGCCGGCTGCCACGATCCCATCTCGCTCTTTGCCGGCGCTAAGGACATCCAGAACATGGATCTCTCCGCGCCGGGCATGCAGGAAGGTAACTCCTGCGTGGTGTGCCACTCTATTTCCAAGGTCGACCAAAGGGGTAATGCCGATTACGTTCTAACGCCGCCCGAAAAATATATCGGCGAGGCATCCGACGGCGCCAGCAAGTTCCTATCCGATTTCCTCATCCGCGCTTATCCGCGCAAACACCGCCAAGATTACGATCGCAACCTGCTGCGCACCCCCGAATTCTGCGGTGCCTGCCACAAGCAATTCATCCCCGAGGCTCTCAACCGCTTTGGCCTCATCTCCAGCCAAAACCAATTCGACGAGTGGCGCAAAAGCCATTGGCACGTTGAGGACAACCCGGACAAGAATTTAGCCTGCCGCAACTGCCATATGCGCCTGGAACGGAACTCCCTCGATCCGGGCCGCGGCGAAGCCGGGGACACCAGGCGCAACGCCGACGACGAGGCCCACCGCAACCACGGCACCATCGCGACCAACCTCTACATGCCCGCCGTCCTCAAACTCCCCCATTGGGAAACCCAGTACAAACTCACTCGCGAATGGATTCAAGGAAAAACCATTATCCCCGAAATCCAAGACATTTGGCCAGAGGGTCCCGTTGCAACTGTCAGCCTTCACGCACCTAAACAGGTGGAGGCGGGCCGTGAACTGAAGCTTATGGCCGTAGTAGAGAACAAAAAAGTGGGTCACAACTTCATTACCGGCCCCCTCGATTTCATGCGGGCCTGGGTTCACCTCCAGATCACCGATTCCCAGGGAACCGTACTGGCCGAATGGGGCAACCTCGATCCCATCACTAGAGAAATTTGCGATGTTCCCGGTCAGGTCCATCAACCGGGCAATTCCCGCAATGAAGGAACCTTGGTACTAGAAGGCGTGCCCCTGGACGCTGAGGGGAACCCACTGGTCCGGCACGAACTGTGGCGCAAAGCCGGCGGCGAAGGACAAAGAGTCATTTTTCCCAAATATTCCGACAAGCAAACCTACCGCTTCAAGGTACCTGATAATGTCAAAGGTCCCCTGCTCATCAAGGCGGACCTCAACTTCAGGCGCTACCGCCAGGAGTTCCTCGATTTAGTGCTGCCGAACTTAGAAGAGGAAAGCGGCTTCCACCAACCCACGGTAACCAAGCATTCCGCCCAAAAAACCATTGTCACCATAAGTAACAAACGCGCCCATGCCAGAGTTGTCTCTAAAGCGGAAGGTGGCCACTGATGATAACTGGTCTGCCATCGCCCTCGTCGGCGGGCCAAGATCGCAAGGGTTCCAAGCGGATGCGTCGCGCTCACCTCTCCATTTGGGCCATAATCGGTGGAATGTTGGCCCTGGGCGCCCTGGCCCTATTCCTCGACAATCTCCAAGACACCGACCTCGCCGACCCCACCAAGGGCCTGACCACCGATTTCAAATCCTCCGACATAGCGAAAACCACACTCATTCGCTTTGCGGACCAGGCCCGTGAACGGGGTATCGACTTCAGCCATGGATCGGGAAAGCGCACGCGAATGCTGCCTGAAGATAACGCCGGCGGCCTGGCTTGGGGCGACATTGACGGCGACGGCGATTGGGACCTCTACATCGTCAATTTCCCCACTGTTACAGGGGACGTCGAAGCCAACGCCAACCGCCTCTACCGAAACGACGACGGGCAATTCACAGACATTACAAACGAGGCGGGCGTATCCGATCCAGACGGATTCGGCATGGGCGCAAGTTTCGCCGACTACGACGGCGATGGCGACCAGGATCTTTACGTTAGCAACTACGGGCCCAACCGCCTTTTCCGCAACAGCGGCTCTGGCGTCTTTGAAGAAGTCGCCCACCAGGCCGGAGTCAACGACTCCTTGTGGGGAACCGGCGTGACATGGGGCGACTACGACCGCGACGGACACCTGGATTTCTACGTCTGCAACTATGTCAACTTTGATGCCGAAGGCTTCGAGCCAGGCTATGTTTCTAGCTTTGGCGCCTACATGGTGCCCTTCACCCTTAATCCCAATTCTTTCGACCCTCAACCTAACCGTCTCTACCGTAACCGCGGCGATGGTACCTTCGAGGAAGTCGCTGAAAAGGCAGGTGTTTCCAACTTTCAAGGCCGTAGCTTTTCCGCCGTTTTCTGCGACCTGGACGGGGACGGCTGGCTCGATCTCTATGTCAACAACGACGTCTCCACCAACAAACTCTACCGTAACATGGGTGGCGAATTCCAAGACGAAGGACCCATCTTCTTCTCCGATTTTTCTACCCTTTCCGGAACGGCGGACCCGCGGGGATCCATGGGACTTTCCGTGGGCGAAATCGGCTTCATGACCGGCAACCCTGATGACCTGCCCGACCTGTTCATCACCCATTGGGTGGCCCAAGAAACCGCATCCTATCAAAGCCTGGTCATTCCAGGCCATGGCGTCGAGTACCGTGACAAAACCCGCCGTTTCCGCCTAGGCGAGCTATCCCTGGACATGGTAGGTTGGGGTTGTGCCCTCGCCGATTTCGACCTAGATGGCCGACCTGATATCGCTGTAGCCAACGGTAGCACCCTTGAGGAAAAGAATGACCCGACACAGTTGCGGGCAGAATCCGTGTTCATCTTTTGGAACGACGGCAAAATCTTCCACAATGTCGCCCCTTACACTGGAGACCCCCTTGCCGAACGCTATTGGGCCCGGGGCCTCGCTACGGCCGACTTTGATAGCGATGGCGACGTTGACATCGCCATCGCTATCAACCAAGGTCAACCATTACTGCTGCAAAACCAAACTATCACCCAAAACCACAGCCTGGTTCTCAAACTGAAGGGGCCCGACGCCGCCCGCTTCGGGGCCAAGGTAGAGTTGGACCTGGGCACTACCACCCAAACCCAATGGTGGGGCGCCGATGTCACCTACTTGGGTATGCACGCCCCCGACTTGATATTCGGTCTGGGCCAAAATCAATCTGCCCACCAAATCCGCATCCACTGGGCCGACGGCAAAACCACGATTAGGGACAATGTCCAGGCTGGTACCGCAACCATCCATCACCCCGCAACTTCAACACCCATGCCTTAAGCGTGCCTTTAAGGTATATCATTATTTCAATTATGCGAAAAGCGTTCAAATAGGATTCCTTTGTGAATGAATATTTAAAAACCCGAAAGATGGTATTGCTTAAATGAAACGCCTTTGGTTCAAATGGCTTCCTAGTGGGTTTTTTTTGTTTGTGGGATAATAAGTAAATCTGAATATGATTAAATTTAAAAAAATATTTCTATTTAGCATATTTACAATATCGTTTATTTATCCAAAAACTAATTTGCAATTCGAAATAAAAAATCTCTTTATAGGCTCCCAAACTATACATGGGGCTAATGTATTAATGATGAATTCATTCGGAGATAAGAAGTATGGAACTTTTGCATGGGCTTATAAAAATGATTCATGGTCAGAGATATATGGTGGATTAACATATATGCCAACAACATATTTCCAAATTGGCTTTGGCTTGGGATTAGAGGATGCAGATGACCCATTGCGACTTGGTAGCATGATATGGGTTGGTAAAGAGGACTGGTATATATTATCTCTGTTTGAAGATGGAGGAAGTGGAAAATGGCATCAAATTAATGCGATTTATAGCTTAAACCAGTATTTAGGAATTGGGTTGATGAAAGAACAATATACCGGTTTTGGACCAAAGTTTGAATTAACAATCCCCAGTTTTCCAATCAAACTATGGTTTTCATTATTGAAACTTGATGATAATCATAATACATACTTCACTATAAAATTTCTATTTTAACAATTCATCAAAATATTCTTAAAAGAAAAGCCTTAAAAAAGTGCATTTTTCTCAATAATTAAGATATAATTAAGGGTTTTCTGGGCAAAAAAATACAGACCCGTTTTGTATATTCCATTGTAATGAATCCACACCTATAGAGATTTTATCATGAATAAAGTCACTATTGCCCTATCATTAATTGCATTTGGGCACTCATTGCAGAAAAAATTTAGTGGATGCTTATGATATATAATCGAATACATAGTTCTCGTCAGATTTACAGAGAAGAAATTCGCTGTCAGGGGCAGTACATCCCAAAATACATACATACCATAAGTGGTTCTTGCCAGCATACCCCCCTAACTAAATGAGAGGAAAAGTAAAATGAAAAAAACAATAACAATGTTTTTGATGTCAGCTTTGATTTTAGGCTGCGTAAATGAAACGAAGACAAAGAAAACTATGTTCAAAAATGGAAACTTAATGACAGACGCTTCTGTTGGTCCATTTGGAGCTTCACTGGCTTATCCAGCGGGAGAACCTTCTGTAACAACAACAATGAACGTCTGGGAACCAGGCTTTGAGTCACCTTGGCACTACCATCCATATTCTGGACCAGTGGTTATAATTCAGGGCGAGCTAACAGTTGATTTTGACAACGACAGCTCTCTTGACGATTTGAGTTCTGAAAAAACATCAACCGTCCAAAGCGTATATAAGGCTGGAGATTCATTTTTAGCAGTATCAAACACCTGGCATGTTTCGTCAAACCAAGGATCAGAGGACCTGGTTTTTATGGTTTCTTGGCTAGGAGAGAAAGGAGAGCCTGTCAAGGTTTTAAACAACAAATAATAACTTAAACACAAAGTGAAATGGTGTAGCAGATACTGAAAAGATTTAAAGGAGAATAAAATGAAGAATATACTTGCAAGAGGTGGAATTGAGTTTTTAGCGGTCTTTTTAGGGATAGTCCTCTCATTCAATGTGGAAGAATGGCGGGAAGAGAGTGAAATCAAAAATAATCTTTTTAGAGATTATGTAAGTATACAAAAAGATTTAGAAAAAGACATTCCATACCTAGAGAGAATTATTTCAGAACATAGTGAAGCTTATAATAACTCTACAAAATTATTGCAAATACTGGATGAAGAAATAGCATTTGATTATAATAAATTTATTTCAATGCAAAAACGTGTCTCTGCTCCAAACTCTTTCTTTGGAACAAAGTCAGCTTATGACGCATCAGTTTCAAGCGGACGTTTAACCTACTTTGGAATGGATTCGTTGGCAAATGAGATTGGTAAAATTTACAATCATCACTATGACAGACTAGAATTAAATGGAAAGCATGTTGATGAAAGATCTGGGGAAATAGTAAAAATTAATTTAGGGAAAAGATATAAATTGCCTTTAGTTATGCAGGAAAATATAAAAAAAATTAAGTCAGATGACTTCTACGTTAGCTTAGTTCCTGTTAATACTGGTCAAAAGTATTTTATTATAAGAGCTAATAATGCTCTTCAGCAGATGAAAAAAGTAAATAAACTCTTATTAAATAAAATAAGTTCAAGTAAATAAAACGCCTCTGGCTTATATATCGGAGTTGCTGCTTGAAGCGTTAGACTGATCCATTGCAGGAAAATGTAGTAAAGGAAGTTGCAAATGAGTGAACGCGAGCCGTTGTCGGAAGATCAACAGCCTTTCGCTAGCGCGGATGACTCAGATTCTGTTTTGGCGGTGACGCTGTTTACTGTCATGGCGATCATGGCCGCCTTTTCAACGTACTTTTGCATGTATGCATTTCGCAAGCCGTTTTCTGCGGCCAGCTATGAAGGGCTGATGTTTCTTAACACAAGTTTTGACCTTAAGACCGTATTGGTGACAAGTCAAATTATCGGTTATGCCTTATCAAAAATGATTGGAATTAAGGTTGTTTCCGAGGTTACACGTCGTAGTCGATTCAGGATGCTGGTCCGGTGATGTTGTGGGGGCTTGGTGTGGGGTATGTG
>MPLV02023105.1_pt1 | contig 12732 bp, 9 predicted proteins | sample 1617331 | NCBI WGS metagenome assembly MPLV02 (sample SAMN05944802, study PRJNA350692) | marine metagenome | biome: marine; feature: ODZ; material: water; isolation source: 100 m water sample filtered on 0.2 um supor filter | place: Pacific Ocean | collected 2012-04-08 | depth 100m m | reverse complement strand
CCTGTTGAAGCACCGCCCGTTTGTAAGCACGGGCACGCTCGTCCTGGGTGGTCTTGGCGTGGGGTTCCCCGTAAGAGAACAAACTAGCCCCTACCCAGACCAGCAACAATAGCAATACCCTGAATCGATTTGGCCCCAGACGAGGCCGACAAAATTCCACCATAGTATTCCTTAATCGGTCTAGGCTGACTTTTTCGCCAGTCGCTCTAAACGCATAACTTCAATTACCAAGGGCCCTTCCAGCCTCACGAGCCATTAAAAAAACACAGCACCCGGCCAAATCGGATGCCCCCGCGTGCCAACCCTTCCCCAGACAACCAGAACTTTTTACAATTGGCTGGGTTAGGCATTTTCATCATACAATGAATACAGCAAGGACTGTGCCAAGTCTGAGCAAACCACTAAATAAAATATCCCTTTATTTTAAATGAGTTAACCCAGATTTAAGCTCGATGGCAAATGAAAAATTGACAGGAAAGGGGAAATTGCGCTGCTCGAACGTCAAAGTGCCTGCCTTATGGTGGAAAACCACGCTTTTTGGGTTCACTGCGGTTTCCGTCGTTTGAAAAGTAGAAAGTGGTTTGCCTCCGATAAGGGTTAGCGTAAAGTTTTCCACTGCTGCCACAAAAATCTATTTCCAAAGCAAACCCGGCTTCTTATTATTCCGAGCCTTGTGGTAAGATCGCACACCTGATGTGAAAGCACTATCGTCCCGCCAAATCCATCATCCGGTTTTCTATTGTTGACCACCAAACAACGCCCCAAAACATCCAAGAAGAACAAGGGGAAAGTACCCGGCTTCCGCCTGCAGGGAACCGATGGCATCCGGTGCAAGACAACCCTCTCGTCTTCTCCCGAAGTAGACGGTCTGACACCTCAAGAAGCTTTCCTGGAACGCGGAGTCATCACAGAAAAATTCATGGAGCTCTACACCTTCGCGCATGTCAAACAATTGATGCGCGACGGTGCCTGTAAAACTGGTGACGGTATTGTGATCGGCTGGGATCCGCGCGATCCTAGCGGAAAGTTTACCTCCGCCGCTATCAGTGGAATCCGGAAAGCAGGAGCAAACGCACTGATCCTAGGCGTGGTTCCCACCCCGCTGGTCCCAATGTACCTGCTTTATAAGAAGGCGCGCGGCGGATTCATGATCACCGCATCGCACAACCCAAAAGACCAAAACGGAATCAAAACGTTTTGTTCATTTCGCGGGCTCAAACTTTTGCCGCAAAACGATGAGACACTCACGCGCGCTGTCCTAGAAACCCGCCCTTCTCAGCTGAATAAACTTACGCTCAGAGGAAAACAGGTCGATTGCCGAAAAGAAGCGCTGGAGTTGTTTTCTAGGTTTTCTCTAGCGCCGGAAAACACATGGGTCCCTTTGGACCGCGCGGCCACCCTGTTTAAGGATATAACCCTCGTGGTCGATGCAGCTAACGGATCGCTTTCCAAAATTGCTGCGGATACATTTCGCCGGGCAGGATTCGGCAAGGTGATCGAATTGAATGCTAGGCTCAGTGGCAAGGTCAACCTCAACAGCGGTGTCGCCGACTTGGAGGGAGTGCCTCTGATTACGCGGGAAATGGTTCGAAAAGGTGCTGGCCTGTTTTCCAGGCACCGGGCCATTCTCAAGCTACTGGAACTCGGGCATGAGCACCGCCGCGCCGTCATCGCCGGAAAACGAAGAATCTGCGGTGCGGTCTTCGACGCCGACGGCGATCGGTTCTACCGACTGGAATACGATCCGTCCAAGGACGCCCTACTAGTCCTGAGCGGAGATGAAACTGCCTTTCTCCAAGCCAGATATCTCATCATCTCCTTGATGGCCCTAGCTTTCTACATCATCCAGAGTCGTGGGGAGGACTACTACTATGACGACGAGGATTGGGACTACGGCGACGAGGGTGACGATGAAAGCGAACAGACTTAGCCCCGACCCGTTATCGAACTGAAATAAGTCGCTTCTAGCACTGGGCCGCGCCTCTCTTGTTTATAGGCCACAGATATCGCCTGATTGCTGGGGAAGTGATTCCTCGGGATGGGGTGCGCAGTGTCGGAGATTGCAAAGGTAGAGGAATTGCGGCTGGAGTTGGAGGAGTTGAGGGTGCTGGTGAACACCCTTCTGACAATAATTATGGAAGAGGCTGATGGCATTCATTCCGGTACGGCACCATCGGTTCCCGGACACCCAAAGCGCGGCTATTCGATGTGATCAGTACCGCACAGGCTCGGGGTCACTGCTTCTCCAGAGGTACCATGTCGCCACGGTCCTGTAGGGCTTCCATGGCCCTGCAATAACCATCAGTTCAGACTCCGACAGTGCGTTGCCCTGGTTGTAGTGACGTTCGATGGATCTGATAATCCCGATGTCAGAGACGGGAAAAACATCCGGCCTGAGCAGGGAGAATATCATTATCATCTCGGCAGTCCAAACCCCAACCCCTCTCAATGACACCAATTTTCTGGTCACTTCCTCGTCACTGAGTCCACTCCATTCGATATAACCGAAGCCCGCCTGCCAGGACTCTGCGATTCCTGCAATATACTCGGACTTCCTCCCTGAGAGCCCGCAAGCAAGCAAGTCCTCGTGATTCACTCCTTGGATGCTTTCCGGTCTCACGGGCCCAAGGAGGTCCTCGAGCCTCCTCCAAATCGAGTCCGCAGCCCTCGATGAGATCTGCTGACCGACGATCGATCTTACGAGGGTGAGGAAGACATTACCCCTCGATGACAGGGGGGGCCCCTCATTACCCTCGATCAGACGAGACAGTACCCTGTCCACCTCAGATAGGTGTTCCTTCCCCCCCTCCCAGTAATCCGGACATTGCATCCCTAAGTTCACACATCTCGATACCCCCATAGTTCAAGACTTCTGGCTTTGTCCCGTCGCCGTGGACCTGAAGGGAATGAGCATTGAACAGTGGCTATTTGCCGGTGCTGCAGCTACCACCGTTGCCTTCTTCCTCCTTGCCGTCTATTCTCCTGGAACCTTCGAACCTGACCCCGATTGGAGCGCCTCAGACGGCTGTATTGGGGGCTTGGAACACGACGACTCCGGGATTTCCCATCACTACCACTCGACACTGAAGATGTCCGTGGATGATCAGCATTACGCAATTCCTCCCAATACCGGGATTGACCAAGCGGGTTGCAGAGAGGGAATGAGATGGATACATGTGCACAATTCAGCGGATACCGGATTTACCACCCTGCACATCGAGACGTCCGAGAGGCTCAACGTTCCGCTGGGCTCTTTCTTCGAGATTTGGGGGAGGGAAGGTGGGCCCGGGATGACCGTTGACCGGAACTTCGACATCAATCGCAACGGCATCTCCGATTGGGACGAGTATGAGATTACCATGCTTGTCAACGGCGATGAGAGCACGAATTACGAGTCCTTCATAATGGAGGAGGATCGGACGGACCAGATCGAACTAATATTCACATCGAAGTGATCAGCCTTTGATTACCGCGAATGGCCTGAGTCTGGCTACGGGACGCGCCAGCCCTGCATCGCCGGTCAGGCCGATAACCTCATCCACGTCCTTGTATGCCTCAGGAGCCTCCTCCGAGAGCATCCCAGGGGTCTTGGCACGGACGTACACCCCCTCTCCCTCGAGCCTCTCGACGAGTGACCGCGCATCGACGACCTTGCGAGCCGCAGTTCGCGACAATCTCCTACCTGCTCCATGGCATGAGGAGGAGAAGGCGTCGTTACTCCCCTCCTTGGGACCTGCGAGGACCCACGAGGCGGTGCCCATGTCACCCGGGACAAGGACAGGCTGACCTACTCCGGAGAAGCGGGATGCCAGCTCGGGATGATCTCCACCGAGGGCCCGCGTAGCTCCCTTCCTGTGCACGCAACACTTGCAGTTGGAACCATGGACGCGGTGCTCCTCGACTTTGGCAATATTGTGACTGACGTCGTAAATCACCTCCAGGTCCCCATCCGCGCCAGCGATGCCTCTCAGGGTCTCGCGCAACCTCTGGGTGAGTGCCGATCGGTTCGCGAAGGCGAAGTTTCCCGCTGCCCGCATGGCATCCAGATACGACTCCCCCTCCCTGCTGTGTATGGGTGCCGACGCCAGTTGCCGGTCAGCGGTTCGGAATCCCCATTCCTCACAGAACCAACCATCATCTGAACGCTCGTATCTCGACTCTATTGTCGAAACATGCTCCGAGCATACTTGGTGCCCCAGTCCTCTAGAGCCAGTGTGTATCATCGCTGTGACCTGGCCCTCCCGAAGGCCGAAGGCCGAGGCGGCGGCGGCGTCCACCACCCTGTCAACTATCTGGAGTTCAAGGAAGTGGTTTCCGGATCCAAGTGTTCCCAGTGACGTTGAACCACGCTTCTCGGCACGCGCTCCAACCTCGTGGTTATTGCTGTCGAGCCTGCCGTTAGACTCGATTGCCGAGAGGTCCCTAGCCTCCCCCCATCCCAGTTCTACTGCGGCTTTGGCACCCTCAGAGAGAACCGACTCCATATTGGTTGGGTCAAGGTGAATCCCACCCTTGCGTGTAGCACCGGCTGGAATGCTGCGTGATAGGGAAGATGCGAGGTTTTTACCATCTATTTCTGACGCCTCTATGTCAACAGCACAAAGACGGACTCCGCAATTGATGTCGAAACCCACGCCACCGGGAGATATCGCCCCACCCTGATCGCCTTGTTCTATTCCCGTGGCGACCACCCCACCGATTGGGAAGCCGTATCCAAAGTGCCAGTCAGCCATGGCCCAGGCCTCGCCTACTATGCCTGGGATAGAAGCCGTGTTGACGAGTTGGCCCGGCGAGCGATCATCAGAGTGGCTTTCTAAATGCTGCTCGTCAGCAATCAGAATGGCATCGGTGAGCATCGAGCCATGTCGCTTTATTCGCATGCGAGCAGGGCCTGCTGACTCGAGGTGGTCTCTCCATCCAGTCATTTCGTCTTTAGTGGCAGACCTTCTCCTTTGAACGCACCGGGCCGCTTTCACGCATCGACTTCAAGACCGAACGACCGATGGCAGAAGTACAGAGGTCGTTTGAGTGACGTTCGGCGAAATTCACATCCCCTTCTGGGAGGAGTCCGGGCATGTATGCAAGACCTGTAGGGTAACCGGAGCCCGTTTCTGGACCAGGGATGAGTCCCGCACGACTTGCGGCGATTCTACCTCGGATCCCTACACCTTCATCGGCAATCCGGTCATAGAGGGATTCCCGATGCGGGGAAGGGCCCTCAAGGACGCCATGAGGGAGGCCTTCCTCTGCTTCTTCGACAAGCACGGCCACACTCGTGTCGACCCATACCCAATCGTTGCCCGCTGGCGTGACGACATCCACCTGACAATCGCTAGCATTGCCGACTTCCAGCCCCATGTCACCAGCGGCCTAGTGCCTCCTCCTGCAAATCCCCTGGGAATTAGCCAGCCGTGCATCAGGCTGACCGATGTAGCTGCAGTCGGTCGCTCTGGGCGACACCTGTCGACATTCGAGATGATGGCCCATCATGCTTTCAACAGGCCAAGGGACGGCGATGTCGTCTATTGGATCGACCAGTGCGTACGCTATTGCGACGAGATGCTAGTCGAGTCATTCGGCATTAGTCCTAGGGACCTGACCTACGTCGAGAACCCATGGTCCGGAGGTGGCAATGCCGGACCGGCTTTGGAGGTGATAGTGGCCGGGCTCGAACTGGCCACTCTGGTCTTCATGAACCTCGAGGAGGATGAGGATGGTGACGTCGAAATCAAGGGCTTGAGGTACAAGGAGATGGACCTGCAGATAATTGACACAGGATACGGCCTCGAGAGGTTCTGCTGGGCGGCGGCTGGCACCCCGACAATCTACGAGGCAATCTACCCCGAGTCAGTGGCATGGCTCAAGGAGATTAGCGGCTTTGACTCTATGCTCTCATCCTTGGGTATCGGAGTCGATATCGACTCCTTGCTCGGAGAGCTTTCGAGACTTGCTGGGATACTCAACATAGATGTCGGCACAGATGCGGACGCCCTATACGACGAGCTTATCAGTAGGCTGTCCGAGACAGGAATGGATCTTTCTGTAGACGAGTTGAAACGGGTCACTGACCCACTCTCCTCGATTTATGCAATCCCCGATCACATGCATGCGCTGTGCAACATGCTTGGTGACGGCTTGGTACCCAGTAACTCCAAGGCCGGCTACCTCGCACGGATGCTTGCTCGCCGCGTCTGTCGGATGAAGGACGGCATAGGGGCCTCGGCAAGCCTTGCCGAATTGGCCTCCCGCCATATCGATGCCCATCTCGACATGGGTTCGTTCATGCAGACTCGCGAGGGTGTGCTAAGGATTCTGGAACTTGAGGAGACGCGATATTACGGCATGCTGAGGAAGGGCGAGGCAGCTGTGCGCACCGCTCTCAAGTCGCTTCCGAGGGATGCTGCTGAGGTACCCGACGAAACACTGTTCCGCCTTGCTGAAGAGAGGGGCCTCAATCCCGATATGGTCGTCTCGATAGCACACGGACTCGGCTGGCATTCATTGTTCGTCCGCGTGGGTTTCGCAGCGGATTTGGCTGCCCGCAATGCCCAGTTGACGAAGGCTGCGGCTAGGAGGGAGACCAGAGAGCGCGTTTTCAATCTCACAGGGCTGCCGGCGACCTCACCCGATTACTATGCCGACACCAATGCCACTGAGTTCACAGCCGAGGTTTTACTTTGTACCTCACTTTCGCGCGATGCAGTAGAGTTGCTGAATCTCTCTAGCGAGGTACGTGGCGTACCTACGCACGCGGTCATTCTCGATCGTACTCTGTTTTATCCCGAGGGCGGTGGACAATTGGGCGACCAAGGCATACTGACTCAGAACGGCTCGGTCGCAGATGTGGTTGACACCCGAGTCGAGAACGGCGTGATAATTCACCTCACCCAGTCTCCTCTGGAGAGTGGCCCCCTTAGTGGGATTGTGGATTGGGAGCGCCGCAGGCAACTGATGGACCATCACACGGCAATCCATATTGTCGGCGGATCTGCTAGGGAGGTTCTGGGACCTCATGTGTGGCAGGCCGGGTCCAACAAGGGCGCTCGCTACGCTAGGCTGGATATCACTCACCATTCCAGGCTCAGTAGGGGTGATCTTGACACAATCGAGGACAGGGCCAACGAAATCGTCGAGGCCAACCCACCAATCGAGAAACTGGCTATGGACAGGGCGGAAGCAGATTCTACATTTGGCTTCGGAATATATCAGGGCGGCCCTCCCAAGCATGCCCAGATTCGAATCATCAAGATTGGAGACTACGACATCCAAGCCTGTGGGGGCACGCATCACGACGAGGCCGGCTCTGTTGGGGAGTTGCGCATCATTCGGGCGAGTCAAGTCCAAGACGGGGTGGAGCGTCTGCAGGTCGTGGCAGGTGAGACCGCGCGCGAGCACGCAAGGCGACAGGAGCGCCTGCTCAGCGAGGCAGCGGAGACTCTGGGGGTGCAGCCGGACGACCTGCCGCGTACCGTATCGCGCTTCTTCGAAGAGTGGAAGTCGCAACAGAAGAGGATTGAGTCACTTGAGGTCGAGATCGTAAGATTGCGAACCGGTGGTGGTGGCGATTCATCGGTTGAGAAGGACGGTGTCAGGTATGTGGTAATGGAATCGGGCGGAGATGCCAAGCAGATGATGGCGATGCTGGGAGAGCTGACACGTGACGCTTCGACGCCCACACTTGCAGTACTGGGAAGCCGTGAAGGCGGTGGAACACTCCTCGTCGCTTCTACTGAGGGGAGCGTCGCAGCAGAGAGGCACAACGCCGTGGACATCCTCGATGAAATTGCCAGTCACATCGGAGGGGGGGGTGGCGGCAGGCCCACCATCGCTCAGGGGGGTGGCTCCAAGCCCGAAGGCATTCCCGATGCTCTGGATGCTGCACGCTCCTTACTCGGGATTTGAGCAATCCCCATCCGTCGAATTGATGGCAGAGCCTCATCACGCTCGTACGTGGTCGAACAGATGGACGTCGCCTCTCGTGCCGCCGCAATAGAGTACGCCATCCGCGATGTTGTCGTTCCTGCGGTAGAGCTCGAGGCCCAGGGCCACGCGGTAATTCGCCTCAACATTGGTGATCCCCTGGCCTACGAGGGACTGCCCACGCCTAACCATATGGTGGCCGCTTTCAAGGCCGCTTTGGATCGTCAGGACAATGGATACAGCCCGTCCTACGGAATACCTGAGCTGCGCACTGCGATCGCTTCCAGCGAGAGCTCGAAAGGATGGGGCTGCTCTGCTGGAGACGTATATGTGACGCATGGGGTGACCGAAGCCCTGCAGATAATCTTCGCCGCCTTCCTTGAAGAGGGGGACACGGTCCTCGCACCCGGACCGCATTACCCCCCCTACATGGCCTACCCACAGATGTATGGGGGCTCCACGACTGAGTATCGCTTGGACTCGGCTAGGGGGTGGCGCATCGACCTCGATGACATCCGCTCGAAGATGAACGATAGCGTGCGCCTCCTAGTTCTAATCAACCCTAACAACCCCACTGGTAACGTCGCCACCCCGAACGAGGTCGACGCACTCATAGAAATCGCGAGGTCATGGCCAAAGTGCGCAATCATCGCCGACGAGATTTACGACGGGCTGGATTTCACCGGACACCATTGCTCGGTGGCCTCGCGCTCGGGAGAGGTTCCAGTTATCACACTGAACGGAGTCTCCAAGGTCTATTTCGCACCTGGTTGGAGGGTTGGATACATGGCTTGGCACGACCCGCTTGGCAGGATGGAACCAGTTCGTGATGGTGTGGAGCGGCTACTGCGCAGCCGTCTCTGTGCCTCTACTCCTGCTCAGTATGGATTCCTAGCAGGCCTTGCCGGCGAGACGGGCTGGATGGGGGGGCACCGCGCTAGGATCCAAGAGAGAATGGGATACTGCTTGAATCGAATTGAGGCTATCGATGGGATAGATTGTGAAGCTCCGGGGGGTGCCTTCTACCTATTCGTGAGAATAGCCGACCCCGAGATGGCAGCCGATGACAAGAGATTCGTACTGGATCTTCTGCATCAGCACCATGTGCTTCTGGTACACGGATCGGGCTTTTCTCCAGAGTTTGGGCAGGGTCACTTCAGGATGGTCTGCCTGCCGCCCACAGAGATTCTCGCTGAGGCATTCGACCGCATCGAGTCATTCCTGCGAAGCTGAGGATATGTGCCTTTCACCCTCTTTGGGCCCGGACAAGCGCCATGAATCATTATAGCCGAACTCAAATTCCATAGCACGCCCTCTATGAGGGCGGGGCGCTATCATGGCACTTAGTCACAATCAGTATGCCGTTGCCGCAATCGTCGCGACGCTCTGCCTCGCAGGCCTCTACACCGTTGTCGGTGCGGGCCTCTCCAGCACTGATTCTGGAGGCTTCGAATCGGCAATTGGGGATATCGACCCCTCTCAGGACGGGGCCCCCAAGGAGTGTCCGCCAGACATCCCCACAGTCGGCTGCGATTGGGATGGGGATGGCATTTCAGATAGGATGGAGCAGACGCTGTATGGGACTGACTGGAGAGAAGAAGATACCGACGGCGATGGGCTCTCTGATGGTTGGGAGATAGAGAATGGCCTCGACCCGCTGGACACGGGCGAGCCCTGCATCTCCCTCGGAGTCGGCCTTACCGAGATCGAGTGCAACCCCGTCCCGAACAGCCAGGTCGATACGGAGTTGGAGACAGGCGAGCAGAACGAGACCTTCCCGAACCCCGACAACGGTCCGTTGGGTGATCCCGATAGGGACGGTCTGACAAATATCGACGAAGCCGAGCTTGGCACCAACCCCAAGCTCAAGGACACGGATGGCGACGGCCTCAATGACCGCTGGGAGTCCCGATTCACTCACGAGGTCACAACGCCCTCGGGTATTGTCACGCTTCTGGATCCATTGGATGGCAACTGGAACTGCCCCCTCCTCACGCCCGAGAAGTCAGCAGAGATCGAGCAGGATTTGGGAAAGAAGCTGTGGGAGGAGCTTGGCACCCAGTTCGGGCATTCCTGCGACGCCATCTTGGATCTCGAGCAGCCCGAGCCGGACACTTTGAGGAACTTCATCGAGGAGCGCTACGACACCAATCCGCTCGCCGAGGATAGTGACAACGACCTCGTTGCCGACCGCTACGAGATAGCATACGGCTCAGTTGATTTGGGAATCCATTGTGGCGTTCCGGTTTTCGGTACCCTAACCATCCAGGCCCCATTCACGAGCGTGATGTCGGGTCCGGGGGATCTCACGTGGTTCGAGCAGGACATGGACAACGACGGACGACTCAATGGGCCCGGAGATTGGGACTCCGATGGCGACGGGATGCCCGACGGCTTCGAGTACTGCTACAACTCACTTCTCAATCCCGCAAACTCCACGGATGCCTACGGTGATAACGACGACGACGGACTCAACAATGTCCAGGAATTCGAGGTCTCCTATGCATGGGGCGCCTCCAACTTCACCGACCCCCTAGACTGGGACACTGACAACGACGGCATGCCCGATGGATGGGAGTACCTCAACGGAATCCATCCCAATGATGGGAGCAACGCAGACGAGGATCCGGATTTCGATGGTTATGACGCTGATGGGGATGGGGGTGTCAGGTACAAGGACATGATTGGAGTCACAACGATTCACACGATCAACGTCAATCCTGGCGATTTCGTTCAGGTCAACAAGACCATTCTTTGGGTTAGGACGGTAGTTGATAGCAACTACGTCAACATCCCCGTCAAGACTGAAACCCCCGGCTGGGTATATCACATCAATGTGGAGGTTGGAGATGAGGTCACTAGTCGCCTCCAGGATCTTGTCACGGTGGTCGAGCAGCATGAGCGATTCACCAATCTAGATGAGTACAATGCCAGAGACAGGGACGGTGACGGCATCATCGATGGACGTTCCACCGACCCACTCGTTGCCGACACCGACGCAGACGGGCTAATCGATGGAATTGAGGTAATTGGATGGAAGATCCGGATAGTCGACTTTGGCGTGAGACAGGTCATCGTCAGGAGCGATCCCGGTGTCTTCGATACCGATAAGGATGGGCTTTCTGACTCCCAGGAGTACTACGAGACCTTCACAAACGCTACCGATAAGGACACTGACAACGACGGGCTCGAGGATTACAGGGAGGCGATTGACGGCCATCCATGGGTCGTCAACGGCACAACCACCTACTACTTCACCAACGCTTCCGCCTTCGACACCGACAACGATGGCCTCGAGGACGGCGAAGAGGTCATCGATGGTGCAGACGAGTACGTCACCCATGCCAACAACGCCGATACCGACAACGATGGCCTCAATGATGGTGGAGAGGTCCTCTATGTGCCAAGGCCATGGCAAGGGGCTACCAACCCGCTAATCAACGACACAGATGAGGACGGACAGCCCGATGGCTGGGAGATGCAGGTCATGTCGATTCAACAGAACACCAATAGCCACAGCCTATGGATCAGCACTACGAACTGGCTGCCACCGGGATGCGACTCGATGATCAATTGCGGACTGGGGCCCGGTGGGTGGATCTGGACGAATTATGTCTCCGGCTTCTCCACCTCGGGCGACAGGAACGACGACGGTGTGATGGACCCGCAGTACTTCCTCCACGAGATGAACCTCTCGGGATTCACCATCCCAGAGAGTGGGAGATGGGCTCTCAATCCGTCTTTCGGCTCACTGCCCGATTCGCTCTACGATATCGACAACGATTCCTTGCAGAATTCCCTGGAGGCCCCTAATCGCTGGGATACCAATCCAGTGGACGACGACTCCGATGGAGACCTGTTGCCTGATGGGTGGGAGGTCGAGTATTCGGAGGAGGCACTCAAACTTGGCCTCGTCGATAACAACACTCTGGACGCGCTCGGATCCAGAGGTCCGATGGACCCCAGGATGCCTGACTCTGATCTCAATGGCGTTAAGGACGGTCATGAGGATCTCGACAGCGACGGGCTCAACCGAACGGTGCTACTGTACAGGTACTGTCCCGGTTGGGACAACCCACAGGACTTCGAGTGCCACATCGACCCACTCGGCTCCGGTGCTTCGTTCTACAATGACCTGGCGAACTACACCAACTTCGAGGAGTACCAAAATGGGACCAACCCAATAATCAACGACACCGATGGGGACAGGTGGAACGACGGCTCCGAGGTTTTCCACCAGGATCAGGACAACGATGACATGTGGTCGGGATGGGAGTACTACTTCGAATTCGATCCGTACGATGCCTCCGACGCATTGATCGACTCCGACGGAGACGGCTACGTCAATAAGTGTGAGAACAGGTGGAACACAAATCCGAAGGATCCGACCAGCTTCCCATCTCAGGGGGAGCTCTGCAACAACTTCGACTGACCGCGCCCTTCTTCCGCTCGCCTATCGTCGAGGGGGCGTGTCATGGTGGCTTCTGCCTACTACCGCTGATGTCGGCATCAGGGCCTTCTCGGCCGATGCAGCCGGTGCCTTGGCAGAGGCCGCTTTGGGGCTACAGGCAGTACAGGCTCCCGGAAGCACCCTCGCTGATTTGTCCGACCCCATGGTCTCTACGGCCGAGTGGGAGGTGGAGGTTCCCAATGGGGATCTCGAGAGGGGCCTCGTTCGCTGGTTGGAGGAGGTACTCTATAAGGGGGGTTCTGAAGGTCAGTGGCTGGTCGATGCATCAATCAGCATCGCGGATGGGGTCATCCGAGCTAGGGTGTCATGGACCGATTCAAAAAATGTCGATCTGGTCATTG
>MPLV02067886.1_pt1 | contig 12896 bp, 12 predicted proteins | sample 1617331 | NCBI WGS metagenome assembly MPLV02 (sample SAMN05944802, study PRJNA350692) | marine metagenome | biome: marine; feature: ODZ; material: water; isolation source: 100 m water sample filtered on 0.2 um supor filter | place: Pacific Ocean | collected 2012-04-08 | depth 100m m | reverse complement strand
TTTGAAAAATCACCAATAAAGCTTAGAAAAATTGAAATTAACAACTCAGAGGGTCTCACGAGTTTTGCCATTGTAAATGCGAACTACAACCCTGCTCTGGATGATAAAATGTTTAGTCTCGCCAACCCCTTATTCAATTAGTCTCAGTAATTACTAAATTATTTTTATCATCAGATCTAATCGAAATATTAGGACTTAATGTTGATAATTTTTTTCTTAAACGATACAAGTGAGTTTCAAGAGATTTGCTTTCAACGGCAGCGCTTAATTTTAAAACCTCACTTTTAATTTGACTTTTTTTAACTAATTTATTCAAAAAAAGTAGTTTAATTATATGTGCCTCTGGTTCTGTTAAATATATGTACTGATTGTTATTCTCAAATAAAAGATTTTGGTTGGTCAAACTGAAGCAACCAAACTTTATGGTCATATTGTTTGTGTGTTTTGAAATTTCTTTTTCAAAATCAATTATGTTTATTGGAAAATAAACAATCTTATTATTGGTTGCTTTTGATATTGATTTTAATGAAGATGGAATTAAAAAAATAAAGTTAGTACGTTCGCGTGCTAGTAATTTTTTTAAATCCTTAATTTGTTTTTCATCTTCTTTTTTGTTAACAATAATGATTGTAAGTCCGTTTGTTTTATTGTCAATATCTTCAATCGGTTTTAAAAAAATATTGAATTCATTTATAGCGCTGATAAATCTGCAGATCTCTGATTCTTGGTTGTCATTCATAATTGCTACATCAATTTTCATAATCTATCTGCTTCCGAACAACAAAGTTCCGATTCTTATATGAGTGGCTCCGAGGATTAAGGCTTTTTTATAATCTGCGCTCATACCCATACTTAAGAACTGTAAGTTTTTTTTCTCAGCTAAATTTTTCAGAATGGTAAAATGTTTTGTGGGATCATCATTTATTGGCGGCATGCACATTAATCCAATAATTGACAAGTTTAAATCTTGCTGACAGAAATCTATGAAATCAGACGAAGATGCTAAGTGTACGCCTGTTTTTTGTTTTTCGTTTCCTGTGTTCACTTGAATGAAAAATTTCTTATCTGAATCCCTTACCATACGCTTATTAAATTCAATCGCTAATTTTTCCCTATCCAGTGTTTGAAATATATCAAATATAGATAATGCTGATTTTACCTTGTTTGTCTGTAAAGGGCCCGTTAAGTGCAATTCAATTGAATTGTGCTGTTTCTTTAAATCACTGAATTTTGAAAGCGCTTCTTGAACTTTATTTTCACCAAAGATCCTAACACCGCTATCAATGGCTTCTCTTACGCTTGATATCGGGTGATTTTTTGATATAGCGATAATTTTGGGTGTATTTATTGATTTTCTGCAATTTTTATTTATAAATGATAGAATTTGGTTGTATTGTTGATGTTGAAAGCCCATTTTCTTAATAATATTTTGTTGTAAATTTACAACATTTTTAAAAAAAAATATATTTTTTATCTGAAATTGTCGAGAAAAAAAATTTATTGTATATCTGTCTTTAAGTGAAGAAATATTTTCTTCACTATTAATGAATATTCATTAACTCAAAAGGAGTAATTATGAAAAAAGAACTATTACTAGCAAGTGCTCTTGCCTCAACTATGGGCGCTGCTGGCGTTGCGGAAGCTGCTTCGGCAACTTTCTCAGGTCATAACAGAACCGGAGTAAAGGGTACAAACCCTGATTCCTCTGACAGTGATACAGTTGAGCAAAAACAATTGAATAACTTCAATGTTAGCATTTCTGAGACTACTGATGCAGGGGTAAAAATTGCTACTGGCTTCACTCTAACTGATGAAGGTGGAGCTGAATCAGATGCAAGTGGTTTGACATTGACTTTCACTGACGGATCATCACTACAATTAATTGAAGCAGGTTCAGCATCAGCGGAGCACGATGTTTCCGTTCCTGGTGGTGGCGGCGAATTGGGAATTACTAACACTTCAACTAACAATTCAGCTGGTGGTTTAACAACTGGCGCATCTTCTAATGCGGTTGGATTTGATTATGCAACTGCGGCAGATGCTTTTGGCATTGAAGGTTTCAGTGCGAATGTTTCAGCAGCATTTAATAGTGATGTGTCTGAAACAAGCGGCGCTAATAACACTGTTACGCTTGAAAACGCTTATGCGGTAGGTGTTACTTATGTAACTACTGCGGGTGATTCAACCGTGACAGTGGGTGCTGGTTATCACACTGCTGACAACAATAGTCAACTTGCTACTAAAGATAACGCTGTTTACCATGTGGGCGGAACTGTGGAAACTGGCGACTTAACTGTCGGTGCAGGCTTTATGGATGGTGACTGGGTTGAAGAAAACAACCAAATGCAGGGTTCATTTGCATCTGTGGGTGCAAAATATGTATCTGGCGACATTACGTTTAATGTTGGCGCAACTAGTGGTGATGCAAAAGATGAAGTTCTTGGCACCAACGCAACAAGCGATGAAGACTCAGTGGACGTAATTGGAGCAAGTGTTGATTATGTTATAGCTTCAGGCGTTACTGGAACAGTTGGATACAGAAACCAAGACTCAAATGATGAAGGTTCATCTGCCAATACATTTAGTGGCTCATCTTGGTATGTTGGGGCTACTGTAAGCTTCTAATAACCTATAATTTTTTATTCTATTATAAAAGCGGCTTCAAATAAGCCGCTTTTTTTTTGTTTATTTTTTCACTTGATTGGAATACTTGTCTATTATGAATAGAAAGCTTATTTTGATTTTCCTGCTTCCCATCCTTTCTTTCCTCTTAACATCTTGTAATGAAACCCGGGGAATTGATACCTCTCAATTAGAGGCTCAAACACAAGGTGAAATAATCAAAAGATCGGGCACAACCTTTCCTGGCGGCACTCAAGAAGAACATCAATTGGCGCTGGCTGACGCAGAAAACAGATTAAAGTCCGGTGGTGGCTTGCTTGGCAAAAAAGGTTTGTCTTTGGGTGGGATTAATAAGTCTGAAAAAACAACAACTACCTCCGTTGGATTGCCCATTAATCCATACTTGTGGAAAGGAAGTTTGGAGACTATAGATTTTATGCCTCTTGCTTCTGTGGATCCTTTTGCGGGTATAATAATCACTGATTGGTATGCCAACCAAGGCGCCCCTAACGAAAGATGTAAGATAAATATATTTATTAAGGGATATGAAATGAAGACTGATAATTTAAAAGTCAACTCTTTTTGCCAATCATTGTCAAATGGCCAATGGGTAGACATAAAAAATAATATTGATAATGATGCAAAGCTTGAAAACGCTATTCTGAACAAAGCAAAAAAAATAAGACTCTCTCAAAGTTAGCAACGTGTCATCAAGATACAACCATAAAAAAGTTGAGCGCTTGTGGCAACAGAAATGGGAAAAAGAAAAAATTTTTCAAACAGCAACAGATAAAAACAAAAAGAAATATTATGTATTGGAAATGTTTCCATATCCTTCGGGTAAAATTCATATGGGACACGTTAGAAACTATGCCTTGGGAGATGTGGTGGCCCGGTATAAAAAAATGTGTGGATTTAATGTTATGCATCCAATGGGTTGGGATGCATTTGGTCTTCCTGCAGAAAATGCTGCAATCGTTGCAAAAAAATCACCGTCAGAATGGACTTATCAAAACATCAATTTAATGAGGTCGCAATTAAAGTCTATAGGGCTTTCAATTGATTGGACAAGGGAAATTGCTACTTGTCACCCTGATTATTATAAGCATGAACAGTCTTTTTTTTTAGATTTGTTGAAAAAGGAATTAGCATACAAAAAAGAATCTTTTGTAAATTGGGATCCTGTCGATCAGACGGTTTTAGCTAATGAGCAGGTGATAGATGGCAAAGGCTGGAGATCAGGAGCTGAAATTGAACAAAAAAAATTATCCCAATGGTTTCTAAAAACTAGCGCCTATTCTGAAGAGCTTTTAAATTGCCTGGATCAACTTGATGACTGGCCATCAAAAGTAAAAATTATGCAATCTAATTGGATAGGTAAGTCTTTTGGGGTAGAGATAAATTTTAAGATAAGTAATCCACAGAATTTAAATTCAAATTCTTTGAATGTATTCACTACTAGACCGGATACAATATTTGGCGCAAGCTTTTGCGCTATCTCTACAGATCATCCAATATCTAAAGATATTATAAGAAGAGATGAAGTTGCAAAAAAATTTGTAAAGGAATGTTCGTCTCTTAGCCCGGAAAAAGAAAAAAAAGGATTCAAAACACGTTTGTTTGTAGAACATCCTTTTATTGAAAAAAAGTTGTTGCCTGTTTTTTTGGCAAATTTTGTTCTGATGGAGTATGGCTCTGGCGCAATATTTGGCTGTCCCGCTCACGATCAAAGAGATCTTGAGTTTGCGATCAAATATAAATTAGAAATAATCCCAGTAATACTGCCAGAAGGAAAATCAAAAGATAAATATAAAATTACTAACGAGGCTTATGTGGGCGAGGGAAATTTAATAAATTCTTCTTTTCTTGATGGTGAAAAAATTGAAGATGCAAAAAAAATTGTCATCAAAAAATTGGTTGAAAAAAAGATTGGTAATAAAAAAATTAATTATCGTTTAAGAGATTGGGGATTATCAAGACAAAGATTTTGGGGATGTCCAATACCTGTAATGTATCGAGAGGACGGCGAAATAATACCAGTTCCAAAAAGAGACCTCCCGGTTAAACTTCCCAATGTTAAAGAATTAAGTGGTTCAGGAAATGTTTTAGAAAAAATTGATGAGTGGAGAAATGTTTCGTGCCCTAAAACAGGGATGAAAGCAAAAAGAGAAACTGACACGTTTGATACATTTTTTGAATCTTCATGGTATTATTTGAGATATTGTAATCCAAGAGATCTTAATGCTTTTGTTAAAGAGGATATAAATTATTGGTTACCAGTTGATCAATATATAGGGGGGGTAGAACACGCAATCCTACACTTATTATACTCAAGATTTTTTGTTAAAGCATTAAGGGACACTGGCTACATAGAATTAGATGAGCCCTTCAAAGACCTGTTCACTCAGGGAATGGTTACGCACCAAACATTTCAAAATCATAAAAATGAGTGGATTGGTCCAGATGAAATTATTTACAATAAAGAATCAATAACAGACAATCAGGGAAATAAAGTAAAAGTTGGTAAAATTGAAAAAATGAGCAAGTCTAAAAAAAATATTGTTGATCCATCTGACATAATTGAAAAATATGGAGCAGATACTGCTAGGTGGTTTATACTGTCAGACAGTCCTCCAGAAAGAGACCTTGAATGGACAGAAAGCGGTGTAACGGGTTCATATAGATTTATAAACAGGGTGTGGAATCTTTTACAATTATGTTTGTCGGATGACTACATAGAAAATAACAAAACAGACAATCAGCTGTTAAGGGGGAAAACAAATGATACTATAAAAAATGTAACAAATAATATTAATGCTTTTCATTATAATAAATCTATAGCTAATTTATATGAATTGATTAATTTTTTACAAAAAACTATTTCTAACAAATCTTCTTCAAAAAATTGTTTGAAAGAATCTTTAAAAAATATAGCTCTTTTGTTACAACCCTTTACACCTCATTTAAGCGAAGAAATCTGGAAATCTTTGGGTCTGGACGGTTTGGCAATTAATCAACTGTGGCCTAAAGCACCAACAATCCAAACAAAAAAAATATGTAAAATTGCTATACAAATTGATGGAAAAACAAGAGAAATAATAGAATTTGATGTTGGCATCAGTAAGGAAGAGGTTAAAATTAAAGCCTTAAATAGCAAAAAAATTAAAAAGATGATTGATAAAAAATTAATTAAGAAAATAATATTCGTGCCAGAAAAAATAATTAATATAGTTTTGAAATAATTAAATGATTAAAAGAATATTTTTTATAATTCCGTTGATGGTTTTAATAATAAACTGTTCCGGTTTTACGTTTGTTTATAATGATGTTAATTTTGATAAAATCAAAGAAAAAACCCTTTTTTCAATAAGTGGAAATAATAGAGATATTATTAATAGTTATTTATTAAGCAAAATTGGGAGATCGGAGAGTAATCCCACTTATATTTTATCGATAGTTTCAAGCGAATCGATTGATGCCGCTGTGATAGAGGCTGATGCAACAGCCTCGAAATTTATGATTAAACACGATATAAAATATACCTTAAATAATATAAACAAAAAATGCATAATCTTTGAAAAAAACATATTAACAAATAATTTATACGATGCAAAATCAGCAGGATATAGTTTTGGAACCGATCTTGCTGAAAAAGAATTATCTACAAAAAATCTACGTTCAAACATTGATCAGTTCTTAAGTGAACTATCAATAAATTATAATAATTTAAAATGTAAAAATGAAGGTTAATGCAGAAAAATTTTTAGATAATCTTGATCAATATAAATTTGAAAAAACAGTTTTTTTTATATCAGGAAATGAAGAAGGCTTAATTAACAAAGTTAAAAATATTATTTTATGCAAACACAAATCTAATACTTACAGCGAAAGAAAAATTTTAAATCTCAAAACTAATAATAAAAATTATTTAAAAGAGCTAACACATACCCAATCACTTTTTTATAAATCAAACATTCTTCAAATTAAAAATCCAAATGATTCGTTGATAGAAAGTTTAGAAAAAATAAACTATGACAATAACACGATTATAATTGAAGGAGAAAATATAAAAAATAACTCAAAAATCAAAAAATATTTTGATTTTCATAAAAAATTTTATTCGATTGTTTGCTATAAATTAACAAAAGAATTTAAAAAAAAACTAATCGATAAATTATTTGATCAGCACAACTGTAAGCTTTCAAAAGACGCGTATTGGTTTTTTCTAGAAAACAGCAGCGATGATTATCAAATACTTGAGAATGAAGTAATAAAAATTTCTAATTATGGCGAAGTTAATGCTTCGGTTGAAGATATTAGCAAGCTCTCTGGCACTGCAGGCTCATCACAATTTGAGGATTTATTTTTTCAATGTATTGTCGGCAGTAACCAATCAATAATAAAAAAATCTGAAATAATGATACGATCGTCTGCTGATGCATACAGTTTTTTGCAAATAGTAAAAAAATTTTTAAAAATTTTAATTTCTTCATCAGAGAGAAAAAACAAAAATAATATTGCTGACTTGGCAAAGCACTACTTGCCAAAATACTTATTTAGACAAAAAAATAGTTTTGAACTAGCTGTATCCAGGGCGGATTTAATGAAAATAAGAATTATAAATAATTTACTCCAAAAAGCCGAATTATATATTAGAAAAAACGATTCTAGATTTTTAGTAATTATTCAGCGTTTTTTATTAAATTTTTCCAAGACTATGAAATAATTATTTTTTTAGTCTCTTCATAATGTCGTCGAGTTGATCAAGATCTGAATAATAAAGTGTGATAGATCCTGAAGAGCCTTGTTCATTAAAATGAATCAAGGTTTTTAGTCCAATTTTTTCTGACAGTTCTTTTTCTAAATCTAGTATATTGGGATCTTTTGAAATATTTTTGCGCTTGGTTTTTTTATATTTGGACGTGTTGCGCTCAACTTCTCTTACGCTTAATTTTTTATTTATGATCTCATCAGCAAGATCAATGGCATTTGGAACCCCAATAAGGGCTCTTGCATGCCCCATTGATATTTTTCCATTTTCTATGTAATTTAGGATTTTTATATCTAATTCAAGAAGTCTTATTGTGTTTGAAATGTGACTCTTGCTTTTTCCTATCGCATTAGAAAGATTGTCATAATTTATACCGTCACTTTCTAGTATCGTTTTATAAGCCCTTGCTTCTTCAATTGGATTTAGATCTTCTCTTTGAATGTTTTCTATAAGGGCGGCCTGCATAGCTTCGTCGTCATTCATTTGTTTGATCACTGCAGGAATTTGATGAATTCCCGCAATTTGAGCAGCCCTCCATCTTCTCTCTCCGGCAATAATTTCAAACAGATCTTTATTTTTTTCTCTTACAAGTATTGGCTGTAAAACACCTTCAGATTTTATTGAAGCTGATAGGTTTTCAAGCTCTTCTTTTACAAAATTTTTTCGAGGTTGTTGGGCGCTGGCCTCAATCGAAGATATGTTTATTAATTTAAAGGTTTTATCTCCTAAATTATCATTTCTGCTATTATGCGGTGATAATAAAGAGCTAAGACCTCTTCCCAACTTTTTGCTCTCTTTATTCATATACGCTACACATTATTGATTGAAAATCACCTCCTTGGCAAGATCTATATATGCTTTTGAGCCAACGCAAGTTGTATCATAAATTAATACGGGCTTTCCATGGCTTGGCGCCTCAGAAATTCTGACGTTTCTGGGGATAATAGTTTTATAAACTTTTTTTCCAAAGAACTCTCTAACGTCTTTTTCAACCAGATCACTTAAAGAGTTTCTTTTGTCGTGCATTGTTAGTACCACTCCTTCTATTTCAAGTTCTGGGTTAAAGTTTTGTTTAATTAATTCTATTGTATTGGTTAGTGCGCTTAGTCCCTCAAGTGCGAAAAATTCACACTGAAGAGGAACAATGACTGAACTCGCGGCCACTAGTCCGTTAATCGTCAACAGTCCCAGTGCTGGTGGACAATCTATAAAAAAATAATCATAACCGGGTATTTTATTAATAATGTTTTTTAGTTGTTCTTCTCTGTTTTTAACATCAGCTAATTCTATCTCTGATGCCGCAAGATCTTGAGTTGATGTAATAATATCAAGGTTGGGAATTGATGTTTTTTTAATAACTTTTTCATCATATTCTCCGCTTGATAAAAGATCGTATAGAGAGGGTGTTCTATAATCTTCAATAATTCCAAGCCCTGTGCTGGCATTTCCTTGTGGATCTGAGTCAACTAACAGCACTTTTTTATCTATAGCCGCCATCGCAGTCGAGAGATTAATGGCTGTTGTGGTTTTTCCAACCCCTCCTTTTTGATTTGCTATTGAAATTATTTTAGTCATATTTTAAGTTTCAAATTTTTTACTATTAAGACACTTCCTCTTTCATCAGATTGGCTTGGGTAAATTTCACTATTAAAGCTCCATATTTTTTTTGCTTCATGGATTTCATTTTTTACTTTTTTCCCTTTTAAAAAAATTAAAACAGTGTCTTTGTCTATAAGTTTGTGTGAATAAATGAAAAGTTTGTTTAGGTTGGCCAGTGCTCTGGATATCAAAAAATCAAACTTTGAATCGTTTAGTTTTTCTATCCTGCTTAAATAAATTTTTACACCAATATTTAATTTTGTTGCAATATGTTTTACAAAATTTATCTTTTTACGATTAGAATCAACGAGATTAACGTTTTTGTAACCAATTATCGCTAATACCAAACCTGGCAAACCTGGGCCAGTCCCCATATCTAAAATTGTGCTGTTTCTGTTTTTTATAAATGAAGAAATCTGAATGCAGTCCAAAATATGGCTGCGCCATGGATTTTCAAGAGTTGATTTTCCGACCAGATTTGTGAGCTTGTTGTGAATAACTAATTCTTTTAAAAATTTGATCAACATACTCTCTTGAGATGAATTAATCGAAAAAGCATTTATTGTTTTACTTAAGGTTGTCAAATCAGGCTTCTTTGTTATTCTTTTGTCTTCTGACATGTCTCAATAGGGCAATAATTGCAGCGGGAGTTATTCCTGAGATTCTTGAGGCGGCCCCGAGTGTTGGAGGTTTAATTAATGATAGTTTCTCAACTATTTCATTTGATAGGCTTCCAACATATTTGTAGTCTAAGTTGTTGGGAAGTGTCAATTGCTCATCTTTTTTAAAATCATCAATGTCGTCCCTTTGTCTTTTAAGATAACCAGCATATTGAGACTCAATAATAATCTGCTCTCTAGATTCATTATCAATCAAGCCCATTTCAGGCCAAATTTTGACAATGTCGTCAAAACCAATGTTATTAAAGGATAAAAGCTCAAAGGCCGATCTCTTTTTTCCGTCGTGATTAATTGGTATGCCAAGTTTATTAAGTTTGTTGGGAGAAATAGATTTGCTTTTAACCATACTAAAATCTTTTTTTAGTTTGTTAATTTTATAATTGAAAATATTTTCTCTGAATCTAGAGACGCAGCCTGTTTTAATCCCCAGCGGGGTTAGTCTTTGATCCGCGTTGTCAGCTCTTAATACAAGCCTAAATTCTGCACGCGAGGTAAACATGCGATAGGGTTCGTTTGTTCCTCTTGTTACTAAATCATCAATTAAAACACCAATGTAACCATCAGATCTATCGATAATAAATTTTCGATTATTACTTAATTTTAGAGCTGAATTAATTCCGGCAATTATTCCTTGTGCAGCCGCTTCTTCATATCCTGTAGTTCCGTTAATTTGACCTGCAAAAAACAAATTGTCAATTTTTTTTGTTTCAAGCGTGTGGTAGAGCTCTTGTGGATTCACAAAATCATATTCAATAGCGTACCCTGGTTTAATAATTATTGCATTTTCTAGTCCTTTAATTGAGCGAATAAAATTTTCTTGAATATTTTCTGGAAGTGAGGTCGAAATTCCGTTTGGATATATAATGTTGTTATCAAGGCCCTCTGGTTCTAAAAAAATTTGATGGCTGCGTTTATCCGAAAATTTATTTATCTTGTCTTCAATTGACGGGCAATATCTTGCGCCCATTGACATTATCTGTCCAGAATACATTGGTGATAAATGGATGTTGTTTTTAATAATTTTATGAGTTTTGTTGTTGGTGTGAGTTATAAAACAAGAAATTTGAGGAATGTGGATAAACTTGTTAATAAATGAGAATGGAACAGGATTTTTATCAGGTGTTTGTTCTTCTAAATCATTGAAATTTATAGATTGTTTATAGATTCTGGGTGGTGTTCCTGTTTTTAGTCTGCCTATTGAAAACTTTAATGATTCAATTTTTTTTGCTAAATTTATTGATGACTTGTCACCAAGTCTTCCGGCAGGATAAGAATTTTTTCCAATCCTTATCTGACCCCGTAAAAAAGTCCCTGTCGTTAAAACAAGCGATCTACAGTGCATTTTCTTTAATTTGTGTGTTATGACTCCACAAACCTTATTTTTATCAATTATTAAGTCCTCTATTGTTTCTTCAATTATACTAAGGTTTTTTTGATTAAAAAGGATCTTTTGTATGGAATTCTTATATAATTTTCTATCTGCTTGAGCTCTAGGACCCCTGACTGCGGGTCCTCTGCTAGAGTTGAGCATCCTGAATTGTATTCCAGATTTATCAATTGATTGACCCATTATTCCATCCAGGGCATCGATTTCCCTTACCAAATGACCTTTGCCTAGGCCCCCAATTGCTGGATTACATGACATTTCACCAATTTTACTAATACTATGGGTAATTAATGCTGTTTTTGCCCCCATTCGCGCCGCAGCTGCCGCCGCCTCGGCTCCAGCGTGTCCTCCACCAACAACAATAACGTCAAAATATGTTATTTTTTTCACGTGAAATTACTTTCCTATACAAAAATCACTAAATATTATGTCTAGTATATTTTCTATATCAGTTTTTCCATATATTTTTGAAATTTCTTTAATGGCAAGTCGAATATCTTCTGAAAAAACATCGTAATTCTTTTTTTGTTTAGATTTTTCTAAATATTTTATAGTATTTTTTAGACACTCAATATGTCTTTCACGTGAAATATATGTGTTTTCTGTAAAGTTTTTATCAGAAAGTTGGTGAAAAATTCTATTTAGTAGGCTTTTTATTCCATAGTTGTTTTTTGATGAAATGTTTGTGATGTCGTTGATTGTTGTTGGTTTTTTTCTAATATCATATTTTGATTGTATAAATATGGGATTTGAAACATTCTTAAAATCATCGATTTCAGATGATTTGTTTAAAAAAACAAGGTTTAGATCAGCTTCTTTAGAAATCTCTTTAGATTTTTTTATTCCTATTTTTTCAACAGTATTCCTGTGTTTTCTAATTCCTGCGGTATCAAAAAACCTAACTGGCAGTCCCCGAATATCAATATATGATTCTATAGCATCTCTTGTTGTTCCTGGTTTGTTGGAAACTATCGCTATTTCCTGGTTAGAAACATTATTTATAAAGCTTGATTTACCGGTATTTGTCTTTCCAATTATTCCAACAATAAAGCCTTCTCGGATTTTTCTTCCCTTGCTGTTTTTTGATAAAATATTATATATTTCATTAGATATGTTCTCTATTTGTTCTTTTATGTTATTTAACAAATCTGTTGGCAGTTCTTCGTCGGCAAAATCTATCATAGCTTCAATATTTGCAAGAACGTTTGTCAACTCACTATAAATCTCTTTTGTTTTTAAAGTAAGATTTCCTTCAAGCTGACTATGTGCCTGTTTCCTTTGATATTCTGTTTCTGCATTAACCAAATCACTTATTGCTTCTACCTGCGTTAGGTCAAGTTTGTTGTTTTCAAACGATCTTCTTGTAAATTCTCCTGGTTCAGCAAGTCGTGTTTTTTTGTTTTTTTTAAAAACATCAATAAATTTATTTATTACAGCATTGCCGCCATGCATAGATATTTCTACCATATCCTCTCCTGTAAAGCTTTTTGGCGCCTTGTAGTAAGTTGTTATTGTTTGATCAATTACGTCGCCGGTTTTTGTAATTAACTTATTTAATGTTGATGTGTTTGGTTTTGTGGGCATAGATGAAGATATTTTTTTTATGTAGTCAAGGGCTTTGCTGCCCGAAATTCTAACCACAGCAATTGCAGATTTTCCGGGTGGGGTTGAAAGCGCGTATATTGTGTCTTGTTTTTTTACCATATAAAGAATGGTAAATAAACTTATACTCAAAACAAGTCTATGTTTACGTTTGCAATGTTTGGATTAATTTATTTATTTTAATTTAAAAAAAAGTTAGAAAAATAGTACCAGCGATATTAGCCCTTTGTTCCCA
>MPLV02141004.1_pt1 | contig 12956 bp, 5 predicted proteins | sample 1617331 | NCBI WGS metagenome assembly MPLV02 (sample SAMN05944802, study PRJNA350692) | marine metagenome | biome: marine; feature: ODZ; material: water; isolation source: 100 m water sample filtered on 0.2 um supor filter | place: Pacific Ocean | collected 2012-04-08 | depth 100m m | reverse complement strand
GAAAAGATTTCCAACCAATAATTAGTACATCTTCAAAATATAATATCTATTTTAGAAATGCATTATATAATCCACACTCGGGACATTTATCAACTGAAGGTGGAATATTAAGTTCATCAGGATTTAAAGTAGATGGTAATACTAACGAATGCTTTTTTGATGATGATGGCGCAGGTAATGTAAGATTATATTATTTGTCAGGTGGAGTAAAAACATATTTAAATTCAACACAAGGTACTATTGATTATTCAACAGGTGCATTAACACTTAATTCAATGAACATTGTTAGTATATCAAATATAAGAGGTGCAGTTTCAACTGTAATTGAATTAACAGTAACACCAAGTTCTAATGATGTTGTTCCAGTTAGAGACCAAATTGTTGAAATGGATATTGCAAATTCAAAAATAACAGTTACCGCTGATAGTTTTGTAGGAGGAAGTGCTGAGGCAGGTGTCGGATACACAACTACTTCCAGCTACTAATGACTAATGGCAAAATTTACTGATAAAATTTCAACAATAATTTCGGGTCAACTACCTGAATTCATAATTAGCGAACACCCAAAGTTTGCTGAATTTCTTAAAGTCTATTACCAATTATTAGAGTCTGCTGAATTATCAGTAACTTCTATTAAATCAACAGAAGGTATCTTACTAGAAACAGAAACTAATCAAGCAAATAATTTAGTATTAAACGCAAGTGCTAAAGGTAGTGCAAGAACATCACTTGACGCAGGTGATAAAATTATTTTTGAAAAATATTCTGGTACTGAATATGGTAAATTTACTAGAGGTGAAACAGTTACAGGACAAACTTCTAATGCAACTGCTGTTGTATTAACAGAAGATTTAAATAATGGAAGATTATTCATAACTGCTAACAGTAAATTTTTAGATGGTGAAACAATTGTAGGTGGTCAGTCAAATGCTTATGCAGTAATAAGTGATTATAAACCTAATCCAGTAAATAATATTGCCGACCTAGTTAACTTTAGAGATCCAGATAATGTAATTAGTAATTTCTTATCAAATTTTAGAGATGAGTTTCTTGCAACACTACCAGATAAATTAGCTAACGAAGTTGATAAAAGAAATCTTATAAAAAATGTTAAATCTCTTTATCGTTCTAAAGGTACTAATAAAGGACACGAAATATTTTTTAGAATATTATTTAATGAAGAATCACAAACATTTTATCCAAGAGAGAATTTATTAAGAGTATCAGATGGTAAGTATGATACATTAAAAGTATTAAGAGCAATTGCTGATACTGGCGATACAGCACAATTAGTTGGAAGAACAATAACAGGTTCAACTAGTAATGCATATGCAATTATTGAAAATGTTAATAAGTATCAAATTGGTTCAGATACAGTTACAGAATTTATTTTAAATAATGATTCTATGCAAGGTACATTTCAAATTGGTGAACAAATAGTAGGTACTGCTTCAGATGAAGACGATTGGTATATTAAAGCAACTGTAACAGGAATACCAGGAACAAAAGTACTTACAAATGATGGAACATTAAATGAACCTGGTGATGTAATTAAAGTTATCGCAGGTGGTGTTGGTGCTATATTTAGCATTGATGAAGTTGGTTCAGGTGAATTAACAGAAATTGTAATTACTAACAAAGGCGCAAACTATTCAGTTGGTGATAAATTAGTATTTGATAATAGTGGAACTAACGGAAGGGATGCCGCTGGATTTGTAAGAGTTATTAATGGTGGTGTTGCTGCTGAAGATTCTGACCAAATAGTTTTAGAAGATGGTACTATGGCAGGTGACCTATATTTTGGTAATAGTATTATGCAAGAAAAAGATACAGGCAATGGAACAATTGAAAAAATATTTTTAACTTATAATGGTACAGGATATACTTCTTTACCTACTGTAACTATAAACTCATCAACAGGTTCAACTGGAACTGTAAATGCGTGGGGTAATGAGATTGGAAGAATTGTTAAATTAAAAACAGTTGAATTAGGAAAAAATTATCAAGACGCTCCTACTCCTCCAACATTGGCATTTTATAATAGTGCTATATTATCAGGTGCAACAGGAAACTTTACAGTAGGACAATCTTGTACAACATCTAGTGGACAAGGAACAATTGTTGCCTATAACCCTAATACAAATGTATTAAGAATAAAAGATATTACAGGTACATTTACAGAAGGACAATTATTATCAGCAGATTCAGGTGGTTCAGGAACTATTGCAAAAAATGATCCTGCTTCAGCAACAATTAATGTAGTTTCAGTTGCAGATACAGATGGAATTTTTATTAATGAAGATGGTAAGTTATCTGAAAGTACAATGAAAGTACAAGATAGTTTATACTATCAAGATTTTTCTTATGTATTGAAAGTTGCTAGTTCTATTGCAGTATGGCGGGATGCATTTAAAAAGACAATGCATACAGCAGGATTTTATTTTACAGGTCAAGTAGATATTACAAATAGAATAGACGCCAGAGGATCATTACCAATGATTGGTGCTGTTTCAGGTAGACAAGAAGTTGAAATACCATTAATTGCAATTCTTAATACTTTATTCTCTACAATATTTGGTAGAAGATTAGGAACAGTAGATGATGGAACATCTTTAAGAGCAAATGCTCTTGAATCAGGAACAATTGATTTAGACCCACAAACAAATGAACATTTTGGTCCTAATCAAAGGGATGTAACTTTAAATAGAGCTGGAATAGACTTTGATTATTTAAGTAGAAAAAGAGCAACAATCGGTAATCAACTTGTTAAATCTGGTTATGCATATGCAGGACCACGTTGGGGAACACTTAACAAATACGCAACTTCTATATTTGCAAATGATATAGGATATACATTTAGAGCATTTAATGAATTAAAAGTATTTGGTACAAGGACTAGTTTAGATGGACAAAGTGGAATATTCTTAATGTCTTCTGACCCTAATGGTAAAAATGTTAAGATGATGACTGCTTTTCCTTCGGTAATTACATTTAACCAAAATGACTTCAGTAATACAGTTGTAAGGTGGGATGATGAAGGACCACTTTTTGATGATACAACACCGTAAAAGATTATAAATAGTAAAGTAATTTAAAGGAAGAAATGGCTAAACAATCAATATTTTTAGGAACAGTATCCAATGATGGAACAGGTACTAACCTGCGTGGTGGTGGTAGTATCATAAATCAAAATTTTGACGAAATCTATACAGCGATTGGTGATGGTAGTAATCTAACAGGTTATATTACTATTGAAGATACAAGTTCTACAGTAGATACAGTAAATCTTGGTGAAAAATTACAGTTCATTGGTGCTAATGGTATTACAACAACCGTTGGTAATAACGAAGTTCAAATAGCAATAGACGGTACAGTTCTTACAGAAACATCAGCAGATACATTAACTAATAAATCAATAGCTTTAGGTGTTAATACAATTACAGGAACCGTAGCAGAATTTAATACTGCTTTGACAGATGATGATTTTGCGACAATTGCTGGTACAGAAACCCTTACAAACAAGACATTAACAAGTCCAGTTATAAACACACCAACAGGTGATGTTGCAACTAAAGATGGAACACAAACTTTAACAAATAAAACAATAGATACTGGATCAAACTCAATTACAGGTACGTTATTTACTTTTGCTGATGATACATCATCAATTAATACTATAGTACAAGGTGATACTTTAAAATTTTCTGGTGGTAACGGTATACAAACAACTTTAAGTGGAGATTTAATTGAAATTAAAGCTTCAGGAATTACAACTACAGAATTAGACGCAAGTGCTGGGATTGTAAATACACAATTAGCAAATAATTCAGTTACTATTGGTTATACAGCAGTTGAATTAGGATCAAGTGCAACGCAAGTAAGTGGATTATCAATAACTGGTTCTGCTTACATAACAATTAACGGACAAGGATCAGCAATAAGATTTAATCATCCTAACCTTGCTAGTTTTCCAACAGCAGCAACTTATTCAGGTTCGCCTGCTTTAGATGAAGCAACACTTAAACCTTATATCGCTTCAGCGTCAGGTTGGATAAATTTATTAACAGAAAATGATGGTGTTGATAGACACTCAAATGTTAATATAACAGGAATTGCAAATGGTGAGGGACTTGTATGGAATGCTTCAACAACAAGATTTGAAGCAGGTTCACTTGGTGGAACAATTGGTAGATACGAAGACGCTTCAGCAAGATTTGCAGTAACTTATAATAGTACAACTTCATATAGATTTACTTCACACTATGGAACAGTTGATAATCCAAAAATTTTTATAAAACAAGGTACAACTTTTGCTTTTGATTTATCTGCTTTATCAGGATCACATCCTTTTGCTATACAAACTTCAAGTGGTGCTTTCAATTCATCAAATAGAATTTCAACAGGATTAACACACGTTGCTTCAGATGGAACAGTTACAACAGGATTAAATGCTCAAGAAAAAACAAACGGTGTATTATACTTTGATGTACCACACGACCAATCTGGACCTATATATTACGTATGTACTGCTCATCCAGCTATGGCAGGTACAATAGAAGTTAATACAAAAGGATCAGGAAAAGTTTTACAACAAGTTAATACTCAAACAGGTGCTGTTAATACAGGAACAACAATATTTCCAGAAGACGACACAATTCCTCAAAATACTGAAGGAGATGAGTATATGACTTTAGCAATAACTCCTAAATCTGCTACAAGTACATTAATGATTGAAGCACAAATATTTTATTCACAATCAGCAGGTACTAGAGGTGGTGCAGGAATATATAAAGATACAGGCGCAGACGCATTAGCATTTACATCTAACTTTATAAAAGACGCTACAAGTATGGGTAATATGACAGTTATGTATTCAGAAACATCTGGAAATACTACTGCTAGAACATATAAAGTAAGATGTGGAAGTATTGCAACAGCAGGAACATTTACATTTAATGGTCAAGCAGGTTCAAGAATGTTTGGTGGAACAGTTTTAAGTACAATTAGAATTATAGAAATAGAAGCGTAGAATAACTTGTATAAATATAGATAAAGGAAAATAAATGCCAGCGATTATAACAAATAAATTCAGAATACACAACTCGGAACAGTTCCAAGAAGCGTTTTCTGAAGCTTCAGGAAATACTTTTTATTTAGGAATAGGAAGACCTCAAGGATTTACTACTTCAACAAGAGGAGATGGTAGAACAAATAACGAGGGTACAGATTTATTACCTGTAACTCCTCCTGATAATGAAAACACACAAAATTTTACATACGATAGTATGCTTGCTTGTAAAAAAATTGCAAGTACAAATGCTGGATTTGTAGTTCCTAGAAGAAATTGGATAACTGGTACAGTTTATGATTATTACAGACACGATTACGGTGGATATATAACAGGTGGAACAACAGCACAAACTTCAAATAGTGGTGCTGCTACTTTGTATGACGCAACTTTTTATGTTTTAACTACTGCTAGAAACGTATATAAATGTTTAGATAATAATAATAATGCAACTTCAACTGTAGAACCTACAGGAACATCAACAACAATATTAACAACTGCTGACGGATATAAGTGGAAGTATATGTACACTTTAACTGCTTCTCAACAAGCAGATTTTTTATCTGTAGATTTTATGGCAGTTGGTACAAATGCAACAGTTAGTTCGGCTGCTGTAAATGGTGCAGTTAATATAATTAAAATTAAAACAGCAGGTTCAGCTGGTACAGATGGAACACATACAGGTGTTGCAATACGAGGAGATGGATCAGGTGGAGTTTGTTCAGTAACTATTGCTTCAGGTGCAGTTACAGGTTTAACCGTAACTACTCCAGGAACAGGATACACATACGGATATATTAAACTTACAGATATTAATGCCGCTGGTGGTGGATCATTAATCAGTACAGAATTAGATGTAATAATTGAACCAAAAGGTGGACACGGATACAACGCAGTACAAGAGTTAGGTGGTTTCTTTGTTATGTTAAATACAAGTTTAGAAGGAACTGAATCAGCAAATTCAGGTGACGTAACTGTTGCAAATGACTTTAGACAAGTAAGTTTGATAAGAGACCCAAAAGCAGGTGGAGTTGCCGCTACGGCTACTACACTACGAGCAACTTCAGCAGTTGTTGGTTCTGGAAACACAGGAACATTTTCTGTAGATGAAAAAATTTCACAAGCAAGTACAGGTGCAATTGGTAAAGTTGTAGAATGGGATCCATCAAATAAAATATTATATTATATTCAAACAAGACACAATGATGAGGGAGTAGATAGCAACGGTAATCAAACAGCGTTTAGTGGCACAAATATTATTACAGGTGCAGATACATCAGCGACTTTAACACCTGCAACAACAACAGGTACAGTTAATAGTCAAGTATTTGCAAATGGATATTCTAGTTCAGAAATTGACCACGGTTCAGGTGAAATAGTCTATGTAGAAAATAGAGCACCAATCACTAGAGCTGCTGACCAAACCGAGAATATCAAACTGATTATAGAATTTTAGGAGAGATAAATGCCAAGTCCAACAGATTTTAATTTATCGCCCTATTATGATGACTTTGACGAAAGTAAAAAGTTTCATAGAGTTCTTTTTAGACCAGCATTTGCTGTACAGGCGAGAGAATTAACACAATCACAAACTCAACTTCAAAATCAAGTAGAGAGGGTATCAGACCATCTATTTGAAAAAGGTGCTATGGTTATACCTGGAGAAATCGGGTACGACTTAAATTTAACTTCAGTAAAACTTTCAGCAAAATCAAACTCAACTTTAGCAGATTATAAAGGTGTAACTTTAACAGGTGCAACTTCAGGACTTGTTGCAAAAGTTATAGATGTTGCAGTTGCAGATGGAACTGATCCAGATACATTATATGTAAAATATTCAACAAGTGGATCAAATAATACATCAACTGCTTTTTCTGATTCAGAAACTTTAAATTGTACAATCAATAGTTTAGCTGCTACAGCAACTGTTGATTCAACACATATAGGTTGTGCTGCTGAAGTTCAAAAAGGAGTTTATTATATTAATGGATATCACGTTGAAGTATTAGGACAAACTGTTGTTCTTGACAAATATACAAACACACCTTCTTATAGAGTAGGTTTAACAGTTACAGAATCTTTTGTAACTCCAAATGAAGACGCAAGTTTAAATGATAATGCTCAAGGATCATCAAATCAAAATGCTCCTGGTGCTCATAGATTTAAAATTGATTTAACATTAACAAAATTATCTATAGCTTCAACAGCAGATAAAAACTTTTTAGAATTATTAAGATTAAAAAATGGTATTTTACAAAATAGAGTTAGAAATACAGAATACGGAGTATTAGAAGATACTTTTGCTCGTAGAACGTTTGACGAATCAGGTGATTATATTACTAAAGGGTTTGAGATAGATATTAGAGAACATTTACTATCAGGAAATAATAGAGGTATTTACGCTTCAGGTTCAGGTGGTGATTCATCTAAATTTGCAATAGGTTTATCTCCAGGTAAAGCATATGTTAAAGGTTATGAAATAGAAAAATTAGGAACAACTTTTGTTGATGTAAATAAATCAAGAGATTTTGATACACAATCAAATTTAAAAACTAGATATGATGTAGGTAATTATTTAAATGTAACTAATGTTTATGGTTCGCCAGATGTTGGTTTCGTTTCAGGTGATATAGAATCATATAAAGGACTTTCTTTATATAAATCAGCAACTGCTGTTAGAGGAACTGCTAACGCTGGAAGTCTTTCAGGTATTAGTACAATAGGAAGAGCTAAATCAAGAGGTTTTGAATATTCAACTGGTACTGCTACAAATAATATTTTTTCAAGTGCAGGTTTAAATAGTTCAGTTTTTAAACATTACATATTTGATTTAGAATTATTTACTCACTTAAATATTAGAGAAGCAACAACATTTACAACTGGCGAAACTGTAACAGGAGGTACTTCAGGTGCTACTGGTATAGTTCAATCAGTTGGAACAGGAGAAACAGTTACTATTAATAATATAACTCAATCAAATCCTGCAGAAGTTCAAATTGCAACTGCTCATCAATTACAAGATGGACAACAAATAACAATTGCAGGTGTTGGAAGTTCTTGGGCAATTGATTCAGTTATAACTACTGGTGGAACATTTACAGTTAGAGATAAGGGTGGAACAAATTGGTATCTGTATAAAGAAGATGGAACAACTCCTGTTAATTGTACAAATCCTGGTACAGGTGGTACGGCAACTCACGGAGTTGTAGTACTTTCAAATGTACAAGGTTCTTTTGCTCAAAATGAAACAATCACAGGTGGAACATCAAGTAATACAGGAACTATACAAGCAGATAGACTAGGAAGAAAAGGAGTAAGAGCTTTTGGAACAGATGACATTAAACAAGTTGCAATGGCAGGTTCTCCTACGTATACTTCGGATGTATTATCTGATAATGTTAATTTGACAGGTACGATATCTGTAACAGGTGCAGGAAAAACAATCAATGGATTTGGTACAAGATTTACAGATGAATTAAGACCTGGAGATAAAATTACATATACAACTGATACTCCTCTTTCTGAAACAAATGAAGTTGCTTATGTTATTAATGATACAAGTTTTGCAGTAACTACTGGTGCAGGTGCAAACGTAACTAAATCATCTTTTACTAGAGGACGTGGTGAAGTTAAAGAAGCAAGTAAAAATATTTCTATCTTTAAAATGCCACACGAAACTATTAAGACATTAAAGACAACTAATAATTCTGGTATAACAGATACAAATTTTGCAGTTAGAAGAAATTTTACAGCAACACTATCAGGAAATGGTGACGCTTCAATTACAGCAGGAACAAATGAAACATTTACTGGATTAGCAGAAAAAGATTTTTCTGTATCTATTATGGCAACTGGTGGGGGTGGTTCTGGTGCTGTGGGAGATGTATTAAGTTTAGAAGGTACTAACCATTTAGCACAAACAATATTTTCATTAGGTGGTTCTCCAACTGGTAAAACTTTAACATTGAATTTTGGTACTAGTTATGCAGGACATAAAATAAAAATTTTAGCAACAGTTAATAGAAGTGTTGCAGGTTCTAAATCTAAAACTTTAAATAGTTCGCAAACAGTAGCAATTTCTTCTCAAGCAATTATAGAAAGTGGAATAATCGGTTTAGCTAAAGCAGATGTTTATAAAGTAGATAGTGTTCATATGGCTGCTGACTTTAGTACAGTTGCAACTACAAGTGATACAAATATTACAGATAGATTTAATGTAGATACAGGACAAAGAGATAACTTCTATGATGTTGGAAGATTAAGATTAAAAACAGGTGCATTAACACCTACAGGAAGATTATTAGTTACATTTAGTTATTTCTCACACGGTTCGGGAGATTACTTTGATGTAGACTCTTATGCAGGTGTTGTTAATTATGAAGATATTCCATCATACGAATCAGCAACAACTGGTGAAAGATTTGAATTAAGAGATACTTTAGATTTTAGACCAAGAGTTAATGACTCTTCAACAATAAATTCAGGTAATCAAGACCGTACTTATGACGGTACAGGTGCTTCAGAATTAGATATAATAAAATTTGGTACAGATATTACTTCTGACTTTGAATATTATTTACAAAGAGTTGATAAAATATTTTTAGACTCAAATGGAAAATTTCAAGTATTAAGTGGTGCAAGTTCATCAACACCAGATATTCCTGGTTCTTTAGATAATGCTATGCATATGTACACTTTGTTTTTACCTAGTTATGGAATAAACACAGCAGACGTTAGTATAGAAACAGTTGACAACAGAAGATATACAATGAGAGATATTGGACATTTAGAAAGAAGATTAGAAAATGTTGAATATTATACTCAATTATCTTTATTAGAAGTTGCCGCTCAAACATTACAAATACAAGACGCAGATGGTTTTGATAGATTTAAAAATGGATTTGTTGTAGATAATTTCACAGGACACTCAATAGGTGATCCAGGAAATGCAGATTATAAAGTTTCAATGGATATGGCAAAAGGTGAAATGAGACCAACATTTAATGAGGATGCTATTCAACTTATTGAAAGTGATGGTGATGGTACAGCTATTCTTGCCGCTGATAGAACAGCTGGACAATATCAAAAAACAGGAGATTTAATTACACTACCTTATAGTGAAACTGCTTTAATAACTCAACCTTATGCAAGTAAATCAATTAATGTTAACCCATTTGGAATATTTACTTGGATAGGTTCAATTGCATTAACACCAGCAAATGATGAATGGAAAGAAACAGAAAGAGCGCCAGAATTAACAATTACAAATGATGATGGTTCTTGGGATACTTTAGTTAAGGATTCTGGTAATCCAAATCTTCAATCTGTAGAATTAGGAACAGTTTGGAACGAGTGGACAAATAATTGGACTGGACAACAAACAACTAATAGTACAGAACAATTTGAACAAAGAGGTGGTCACGGTTGGAGAGTTATGGAAAGAGATATCCAAACAACTACATCAACTGGTACAAGAACAAGAACAGGAATTAGACAAGTATTAGTTCCAAAAACAGTTACTACAAATATCGGTGATAGAATTATAAGTGTAGCGTTTGTTCCATTTATTAGAAGTAGAACAGTATCATTTACAGCTACAAGAATGAGACCAAATACAAGAGTTTATGCTTTCTTTGATAGTGATGATGTATCTACTTACATAACACCAAATGGTGGTTCTTTAGGTGGTAATCTTGTCACGGATACTAACGGTTCTGTAACGGGAACTTTTGCAATACCTGATCCTAAAGTAGATTCAAATCCAAGATGGAGAACAGGTCAAAGAATTTTTAGATTAACAAGTTCATCTACAAATGTTTTAACACAAGCGCCAGATACGGCTGCTAATGCTGAATATATTGCCAGAGGAATTATAGAAACAGTACAAAATACAATTATCTCTACAAGAACAGCGGGTGTTGAATTTAGAGCAACTAACGAAACAGAAAATATTACAAGAACAGATGTCCAACGAGGGGCAGCTAGACAAGTTGGTTATCACGATCCATTAGCACAAACATTTATGATTGATGACGCTGGAGGTGTTTTCTTAACATCTATAGATTTATTTTTCAGTTCTAAAGACGCTAATATACCTTTAACTTTACAAATTAGAAATACAGTAAACGGTTATCCAGGACAAAATATATTACCATTTAGTGAATTGTCATTAAATCCAGCTGATGTTAATGTAAGTACTGACGCAACAGTTAAAACTACATTTACGTTTCCAAGTCCTGTATATGTACAAGAAAATACAGAATATTCTTTTGTATTAATGGCTAACTCAACTGATTATAATTGTTATGTTGGAAGATTAGGAGAAACCGTAATAGGTTCAGATAGAACAATATCAGCACAACCATATGCTGGTGTAATGTTTAAATCACAAAATGGTGTAACTTGGACAACTGAACAAAACGAAGATATTAAATTTACATTGAAGAGAGCAGAATTTGAAAATGTAACTGGAGATGTTCATTTAACAAATGATACTTTACCAGCTAGAACACTTAAAAACAATCCAATTAGAACAACAAATGGTTCTGATATTGTTAGAGTTTATCATCCAAATCACGGAATGCACGGCACATCAAACAATGTGACCATTTCAGGAATACCAGCAGGAACATATAATGGATTAGCACATAGTTCAATTAATGGAACATATACGACTATATCAAACGTAACTTTAGATAGTTATGATATACAAATACCAGGTTCTACAAATGCAAATACTTCAGGAGATATTGGAAGTAATGCTGTGACAGCAACACAAAATAGAAAATATGATGTATTAAATTTATCAGGTGTTCAAACAATGAAAGTACCTGATACAAGTATTGAATGGTATATTAGACCAACTACTGGACAATCAATGCACGGTTCAGAATCAGAATTTAGTTTAACTCCAGTTGCAAATAAAGTTGCTGTTGTTAATTCTGAAAATATACATTTTAATAGTCCAAAAGCTATAATGAGTGGAATAAATGAAACAAATGAAATGTCAGGTCAAAAATCATTTTTCTTAAATTTAAAACTTTTAACTACTAATACAAAAGTTTCACCAGTTTTAGATACACAAAGAATGAGTGCTTTTGTAATTTCAAATAGATTAAATAATCCAACTTCTAGTAATACACCAGATTTTGTTGATGATATTGCTTCAACAGGTTCATCAACAGCTGCTGTTTATTTAACTAAACCTGTAGTGTTAGAAAATTCTTCAACATCTTTAGATGTTAGATTGACTTCAAATATTAGGTCAAGTTCAACTATACAAGTTTATCATAGAACATTAAGTGCTGAAGGTGAAAGTAAAATTGAAGATTTATCTTGGACACCATTTAATACAGATGGTTCAGAAGATACATCAATAGCTCCTGCTGAAAATGATACAACATTTAAAGAATACAAATATTCTGTAGCAGGGTTGAATCAATTTACATCATTTCAAATTAAAATAGTAATGAAAGGGTCAATATCATCATATCCTCCAATTGTAAGAGATATGAGAACGATAGCATTGGCGATATAAGAAAATGGGTATATTGAAAGTTGAAGGACACGCAGATTTAATTAGAGATGTTAAAACTAATGCAATAGTAAGAACAAGCAACGAATATGCTGTTTATATGAGAAGAGTAAGACAAAGAGAAGAGAACGCAGACAAATTAAGAGGTGTGTGTTCCGAGATAAATAATTTAAAGAAAGAATTAAGAGAAATAAAAGATTTAATTAAGAAGGTTGTAGAGTAAAATGGCAGTAAGACAAATATTACCAGAACAAACGTTAGAAACGTTAAGACTAGAGTTTAATGCTTTGGCGGCTGATGATTTTGGCGATATAGGAACGTTAGACGCTTCATTATCGGCAACAACTGTTATAG
>MPLV02090733.1_pt1 | contig 12956 bp, 14 predicted proteins | sample 1617331 | NCBI WGS metagenome assembly MPLV02 (sample SAMN05944802, study PRJNA350692) | marine metagenome | biome: marine; feature: ODZ; material: water; isolation source: 100 m water sample filtered on 0.2 um supor filter | place: Pacific Ocean | collected 2012-04-08 | depth 100m m | reverse complement strand
TTCTTGCCCAATTCCCTCGTAATTCTGAAATTCTCTCCAAGAATCTTTTTTTGTATATATGATAATATTTTTTATGTAATTTTCTGTGTTATTATCAAAAATGTTGTCATAAGGTTTTATTTTTGAACTTTTTCACCCGTTATAGTAAAAAGGCTACTCCCGAATAAATGGGGCATAATTCTTTATCATCTGTTTTATTTTCCTTTTCTATTTTTGTTATTTTTGTTGGATGTTTTTTCTTAATTTTTTCTTGTTCATTTGTTATAATTTTATCTATTTCAGAATCAATTTTCATTTCTTTTTTTATTTTTGTTATTTTTGTTGGATGTTTTTTCTTAATTTTTTTTAAAAATTGAAAACATGCAATGATATATATCCTAATTATCATAGTTTTTAGATCCTTTGAAAGTCTAAGTAAAGTTATAAAACTACCTTAGGTTGTAATTATTGGTGCGGCATTAATGAACTGAAAGAAAGAAATTTTTTTGAGACAAAATAAAAGTTATAATTATTTATATGGGTTTGGTAATACCTTTAAAAAAAGAGATAAGCAGTTCTTATGCAGAGCTAAAAAATCTTGTGAAAGAAAAAATTGATCAAGTGGATCAAAGAATAAAATTAAAGCTTGCTAGTAAAGTAAATCTTATTCACAAAATGACCAATTATCATTTTAAACTACAAGGAAAAAAAATTAGGCCACTGCTCACTTTATGTTCTGCTAAGTTATGTAATTACACAGAAGGTAGCAGAGACATAAACTTGGCTGCGTGTATTGAATTAATTCACAATGCTACTTTATTACACGATGACGTAATCGATAGTAGTCGCCTTCGGAGAGGTACCAAAACATCTAATGCCATGTGGGACAATCAATCTTCAATTTTAGTGGGAGACTATTTATTAAGTCGTTGTTTTGAAATGATAGTAGAAGATGGAAGCCTAGAAGTATTAAAATTACTATCTTCAACCTGTTCAACAATTTCGCAAGGAGAGGTATCGCAATTGGAATGTAGGGGTGAAATAGACATGCTAGAAGAAACCTATTTTAATATTATAAATTCAAAAACTGCAGTTTTGTTTGCTGCGGCCACACGTATAGGAGCGTGTATTACAAATAACAATAGAAAGAAAAAAGACGCTTTAGAGTCATATGGAAGAAATCTTGGTCTTGCTTTTCAAATTGCGGATGATGCATTAGATTATTATTCCTCAAAAAAAATATTTGGCAAAGAAATAGGCAAAGATTTTTTTGAAGGAAATGTAACTTTACCTACCATATTTGCGTACCAAGATTCCAATTTAAAAGAGAGAGATTTTTTAAAAAAAGTTTTTAAGAAAAAAAATCGTTCGAATAAAGATCTCGATCAAGTGCAAAACTTGATAACAAAATATAATTCTATAAAAGCCTGTTTTAAACGTGCTGAACACTTTGTTAACATGTCATATAATGCCCTAAGTGCTTTCAATCCCTCAAAAGAAAAAACTATACTACAAAACATGACTTCTTTTAGTTTGGAACGATCTTTTTAAGGATACAAAATTTCTTTTTTCCATCCACTATCTACTTTTCTGTATCTAAGTCTCTCGTGAATTCTATTTTCTCCTCGAAGCCAAAATTCAATGGACAGAGGTTCCAATTGCCAACCTGACCAAAAAGGTGGTCTGGGTATTTCTTTTTCGTTTTTATATTTATTTTGTAAATTTTCTATTTTTTTTAAAATTTCAGACGTACTTTTCATTACATTTGACTGATCGGAGGCCCAAGCACCAATTCTACTTCCATAAGGTCTGCTTTTAAAATAACGATCTGCTTCTTCATCGTCTACTTGAGTTACATTTCCCAAAATTTTTATTTGTCTATTAATACTCTTCCAATAAAAACACATAGCTGCTTTTGGATTCTTTTTTAAGTCTTGGCTTTTAGGACTATTTAAATTTGTGTAAAAAACAAATCCTTTAGAATTTATCTCTTTTAATAAGATTATTCTTACATCCGGTTCTCCAGCATTATTTGCGGTTGCTAAAGATGAGGCGTTTGGATCTTTAATTTCCTTTTTATCAGCTTCAGCCATCCAAAGTTTAAACAGTTCAATAGGATCATTTAGGTCTGTAAAGCAAGAATTTAAACTTAATGAGTTTTTTTGATTCATAAAATAGTCAAAATATTCTATATAATGTAATCTAATGTCATTTAATACTTTTGGAAAGATATTTCGTTTTACTACATGGGGAGAATCTCATGGTCCAGCCATAGGATGTGTTGTCGATGGTTGTCCACCTAATATTGATTTGTCTGAAAAGAATATACAAATAGATATGAATAGAAGGCGTCCTGGACAATCAAAATTTACATCTCAAAGAAAAGAATCAGATAAAGTAGAAATTTTATCTGGTGTCTTCAAAGGAAAGACTACGGGAACTCCTATCGCTATGATCATCTATAACAATGATGCAAGATCAAGAGATTATGAAACCATTAAAAAGAAATTTAGACCAGGGCATGCCGATTATACCTATTTTATAAAGTATGGAATAAGAGATTATCGAGGTGGAGGAAGACAATCTGCTAGGGAAACAGCAGCTCGAGTAGCGGCAGGCGCAATTGCAAAAATTGTCTTGAATAAGTTGATAGGTAAAAAATTTAAAGTTGTTGGAGCCGTGGTCCAGTTAGGTCTACTTGCGTGCAATAAAAGCAATTGGAGTGAAAAGCAAATAAGAAAAAATCCATTTTTTTGCCCTGATCAAAAATCAATTAAACTTTGGGAGAAATATCTTTTATCAGTAAGAAAAGTAGGATCATCGTGTGGAGCCGTAATTGAACTAAGAGCATCTGGAGTGCCGGCTGGTCTAGGAGCCCCAATTTACTCTAAATTAGATTCGGACTTGGCAAGCGCACTGATGAGTATTAATGCCGTCAAGGGTGTAAATATCGGTGCTGGAATGAATGTCGCGTTTTTAAGTGGTGAAGAAAATTCTGACGAAATCAGAAGTGTTGCTGGAAAAACAAAATTTAAATCTAACAACGCTGGAGGAATATTAGGTGGTATATCTTCTGGTCAAGAGATTATTGTTTCTTTTTCAGTAAAACCCACATCTTCAATTTTGAAAAGCAGAGAAACTATTGATGATAATAAAAGAAACACAAAAATCTCGATTAGAGGAAGACATGATCCATGCGTGGGAATCAGAGCTGTGCCAATAGGCGAAGCTATGATGACTTGTGTTTTATTAGACCACTATTTATTAAATCGGGGTCAATGCGGTTGATAGACTCTGTCTATTTAAACTGCTTGGTTTTATGAATTATTATGTTTGACTTGAGTGTATTTAAAACTTTCTGTTCAATTGCATATGCGTCAAGTCCAGCAGTTTTATACATATATTCTGGCATATCCTGATCTATAAATTGATCTGGTAATATCATTGATCTTATCTTTAAACCTTTATCGAAGAAGCCTCTTTCGGAAAGCATTTGAAAAACATGCGAACCAAACCCTCCTATGGAACCTTCTTCAATTGTTATAATGGTTTCGTGATTTGAACAAAGATCCATAATTAATTTTTGATCAAGAGGTTTAGCAAATCTGGCATCGGCAACGGTTGTGGAAATTCCTTTAGCATCTAACTGGTTTGCTGCCTTTAAACATTCGAGCAATCTTGTTCCAAAATTTAGAATTGCAACTTTTTTTCCTTCTTTAACGATTTTACCCTTTCCTATTTCCAAAATTTCATTAATTTTTGGAAGTTCCATACCTGAAGTATTGCCTCTCGGATATCTGAAAGCTGTTGGCCTATCGTTAATACTCACTGCGGTATTAATCATCTTAACAAGCTCAGTTTCGTCACTGGCAGCCATCACTACAAAGTTTGGCAAAGTTGACAAGTAAGTAATATCAAACGAACCCGCATGAGTTGATCCATCTGCACCAATTAGACCTGCTCTATCTATTGCAAATCTCACTGGAAGATTTTGTATAGCAACATCATGAACGACCTGATCGTATGCTCTTTGAAGAAAAGTGGAATAAATGGCAACAAAAGGCTTGTAACCTTCTGTAGCTAAACCAGCAGCAAATGTTACGGCATGCTGTTCGGCAATCCCAACATCAAACATTCGGTCCGGAAATTTTTCTCCAAAAACATCCATGCCAGTACCCGAAGGCATAGCAGCAGTGATTCCGATAATCTTAGTATCGTTTTCAGCGTGTTCAATCAAAGTGTTAGCAAATACTTTAGTATAGGATGGTGCGCTTTGTTTTGATTTAGATTGTTTTCCAGTAACTACATCAAATTTTGTTACTCCATGGTATTTGTCTCTAGAATTTTCAGCTGGTTTGTATCCTTTTCCTTTTTTTGTAACAGTATGAATTAATATAGGTCCATCATACTTTAATGTTTTTATATTGTTTAGAACTTCAATTAAATTGTCTAAATTATGTCCATCAATAGGACCAACGTAATAAAAACCAAGTTCGTTGAAAAGTGTTCCTCCTCCTGTAACAATATCCTTGATAAATTCTTCGGCTTTTCCAGCTTTGTCTTTAAATCTTTTTGAAAATTTAGATGTAATAGATTTTATAGTTTCTCTAAGTCCAAAGTAAGTTTTTCCAGATAAAAGTTTTGCCAAATATGAGCTCATAGCACCAACAGGTCTCGCTATAGACATATCGTTATCATTAAGTATTACAATTAATTTTGATTTCATTGCGCCAGCATTATTCATTGCTTCGTAGGCCAAGCCAGCACTCATGGCCCCGTCTCCAATGACAGCAATAACATGATTTGAATTTTTTGATAGACTCTTTGCTACTGCCATGCCTAATGTTGAAGAAATAGAAGTTGAACTATGACCCGCGCCAAAAGGATCATACTCACTTTCCGATCGCTTTGTAAAACCTGAAAGACCTCCACCTTTTCTTAAAGTACGAATTTTATCCCTACGACCAGTAATTATTTTGTGAGGGTAAGATTGATGCCCAACATCCCAAACCAACTTATCCTTTGGTGTATCAAACACGTAGTGTAACGCAACAGTTAATTCTACTACGCCTAAACCAGCACCTAAGTGTCCACCTGTTGTTGAAACAACATCTATCAATTCTTGTCTGAGCTCTTTGACTAATAGACTAAGTTCGTTTTTATTAAATTTTCTTAAGTCAGATGGATAATTAACTTTATCTAGTAAATTAGTTTTTGACATTTAAAATCTTCTCTTTAATATAAACTCAACTGATTTTAATAAATCGTCAGACTTAGTACCATATTTTTTTATTTGTTGATCTATTTTTTTTTTGACGTTTGTCGCAAAATTTAAACATTCGTTATAGCCCAATAAACTAACTAGTGTTGCTTTACCTTTCTTTATATCTTTTTTAGTTGGTTTTCCAACTATTGCTGAACTTCCTTCATAGTCAATTAAATCATCCATAATTTGAAATAGCAAACCAATTTGTAAACCGATTTCTCTTAATAATTTTCTTTTTTTTATATTTAATCCCTTCACGATAGCAACGCTCTCACAACAGAAACCGAATAATTTACCAGTTTTCTTTTTCTGCATATTAATTATATTTTTTTTTGAAATATTTTTTCTTTCAAAAGTTAAATCTGAATACTGGCCACCAGCTAAACCGGAGTGACCAGAGCAATTTGCTAATGTTTGTATTAAGTCAGATTTAATTTTTTGAGATAATTTTAAATCATTACCAGACAAAATTTCAAACGCCAAAGTTAGCAATGAATTTCCTGCTAAAATTGCAGTAAATTCATTAAACTTTTTGTGTGTAGAAGGCTTACCTCTTCTAAAATTATCGTTGTCCATCGACGGCAAATCATCATGTACTAACGAATATGAGTGAATACATTCGATTGCTGCACCAATTATAATTAATTTTTTATAATTTATTCCGAAAATTTTGCCGGTATTAACAACAATGTTTGATCGAAATTTCTTACCTCCAGAAAAAATTGAATATTTCATAGGTTTAATTAAGCTTGAATGGTTCTCCTGTTTAGAAAAAACATTTTTCAAATATGTATTTGTAGCTCTTGCAATAATGTTTGACTTTCGCAAAAAACTAGACATAAAAATTATTTTGGATCCTTGATTATATTTTTTTTATTCTTATCTAGCTTTAAATGTTTAATTTCATTGGCTTTTTTTCTAAATTGTTCTTGTATATGGTAATTTAAATGTATCATTCTGTTGTATTGTTGTATCGAATTTTCCAAATTAATTTCTTTGTTTTCTAATTGTGTTATTATCTCTTTAATTTCATTTTGTGCTTCTTTAATGGATTTTGTTCTTATATCTTCTGGAATATTTTTTAATTTCATAATATATCCATATATTAATTAATTTATGAAAAATATCTATTCAAATATATATAAAGCAAATTTAACAAATTTAAAAAAAGCAAAAAAAAATATAGAAAATGATTATATTATTGGAATGCCGACCGAAACTGTTTATGGCTTGGCGGGAAATGCGTACTCGGACAAATCTGTAAAAAAAATATTTAAATTTAAAAAAAGGCCAAATTTTAACCCCCTTATAATTCATTATAAAAATTTAATGGACTTAAAAGATGATGTAATATTAAACAAAGCTTTTATAAAACTTTATAGAGCTTTTTGCCCAGGACCGATTACATTTATATTAAATAGAAAAATAAAATCAAACATTTCTAAAATAGCCACTGCTGGAAAAAAAACTGTGGCAGTTAGAATTCCCAGACATAAAATTGCAAGGAATTTACTTAAAATTCTAAACGTACCTCTAGCTGCCCCAAGTGCAAATATTGCATCAAAGCTAAGTCCAACTTCAGCGGAAGATGTTGTAAAAGAGTTTGGAAATAAAATTAAACTCATACTTAACGGTGGCTATTGTCAAATTGGTCTTGAATCCACAATAATAGATCTAACGAAAAAACCTTCTATTTTAAGGCCAGGTAGTATAACTGCTGAAAAAATTCAAAAAATATTAAATAAAACAATTGTAACTAAAAAATCATCAAAAATAGTTAAAGCTCCTGGTCAGCTAAAATTACACTATTCTCCTGGAATACCAGTAAAAATGAACAGAAAATATCCTAAAAAAAATCAGGCATTCATTGTATTTGGAAAAAAATTTACTAAAGAGAGGAATCAATTTAATCTGAGTAAAGGTGGAAACTTAAAAGAAGCCGCTAGAAATTTATATAAGACTATGAGAAAAATAAAAAATAAAAAATTTAGATCAATTGCGGTCACTAAAATACCCAATATTGGAATTGGTCGTGCAATTAATGATAGATTAAAAAAAGCATCAAAAAAATGAATGAAAAAATAATTCAAGTAAAAAATTTATCTAAACAATTTGGAAATACATTAGCGGTTAAATGTATAAGCTTTAATATTAACAAAAGTAATATAATTGGACTTCTCGGACCAAATGGATGTGGCAAATCAACTACCATAGGGATGATGTTGGGCCTGATAAAACCCAGTTCAGGAACCGTTTTGGTAAATGGCCTAAATATAGAAAATAACAGAACAAGCTTGCTAGAAAAAATGAATTTTATATCTCCATACATCGAATTGCCTAAAAAGCTAACGGTTGAAGAAAATCTTGAAGTTTATGGAAGATTATATGGTGTAAAAAATCTGAAAGATAAGGTTTCTGATTTAATGGAAAAACTAAATTTAAATGATTTTAAATCAAGAAAAACTGGTGAACTTTCTTCAGGACAAAAAAATCGAGTTTCTCTTGCTAAAGCCTTGGTGAATGATCCTGAAATACTTCTTTTGGACGAACCTACAGCAAGCCTAGATCCTGATGTCGGTGACTATGTCAGAAGTTTTATAGAAAACTATGCATCTATTAAAGGTGCCACCATCTTACTAGCTTCACACAACATGAATGAAGTGGAAAGACTTTGCCATCAAGTCCTGATGATGAAGAATGGCAAGATAATTGATAAAGGGAAAAGCAACGATTTAATCAATAAACATGGAAGAAAAAATTTGGAAGAAGTATTTTTAAAAATAGTGAGGGAATGATATGAAATTTCATAGAATATACGCCTTGTCTCTGCGCCATATATATTTAATTAAAAGTTCTCTGCCAAGAATTTTAGACCTAATTTACTGGCCCACAATTCAAATAATTCTTTGGGGTTTTATTTCAATGTTTTTTTCATTGCATAGTGATTATTACAACCACACTGCTGGGATTATTTTAAGTGCAGCTATTCTTTATGATTTTTTATTTCGTTCAAGTATAAGTTTTAATATGTTATTTCTTGAAGAAATTTGGAGTAGAAATTTTACAAACCTGTTTGTTGCTCCTTTAAAAATTAGTGAAATTATAACAGCTCTCACACTTACAGCTTTATTGAGAACCCTAATTGGAGTAATACCAGCGATACTTCTTGCGTCTCCTTTTTTTGGCGTTTCCATTTTTAACCTGGGTCCATCATTAGTATTACTTTTTCTAAGTTTGTATCTTTTTGGAATAACCTTGGGATTATTAGTTACCTCGGGTTTATTGAGATACGGTCCGGCTTTTGAAAATATCGCTTGGTCATCACTTTTCTTTCTTGCGCCACTCGGATGTATTTATTATCCATTATCAATTTTACCCGATTGGTTACAAATAATAGCCAAGATCCTACCTCTGGTTTATATATTTGAAGAAGTGAGATCTATTTTATTAAATAATATTGTAAATTACGCAAATATTATAACTGCATTAAAACTGAACTTGATTTATTTTACTTCAGCTGTTTTTATATTTTATTTGGCTTTCTATGGAGCGAGAAAAAAAGGAACGCTCATTAACATTGGAGAATAATTTTTTATGAAATTATACGACTGTTGTATGTATTTTGACGAGAATCTTGTTTTAGATTTACGCTTAAATACTCTAAACGATTATGTAGATAAATTTATTATCGCTGAAGCCACCAGAGATCATGCTGGAAATAAAAAAAAATTAAATTTTGATTATAAAAATTTTTCTAAATTTAAAGATAAAATCATATATTTGGTAATTGAAGATCTGCCTATAGAAGTAAAATCGAAGAAAAAGAACTGGACACCGAATCATTGGAGAGATCAATATCAAAGAAATTCATTGGTAAGAGGATTTAAAAATTGTGAAGATAATGATTTAATAATGATATCTGATATTGATGAAATTCCAAATCCAGAAAAAATATCAGAATTCGAAATTAAGAACAAATACGCTTGTTTTATGCAAAAAAATTTTCAATCAAAATTAAATTTACTGAATATTACTGACGGATATTGGATGGGAACAAAAATTTGTCAAAAAAAATATTTAAAATCCCCTCAATGGTTAAGGAATATTAAAACTAAAAAAAGACCTTTTTGGAAATTTTATAAACCAAAAGAACCACAGTTAATTTATGACGGTGGTTGGCATTTTAGTTTTTTAAAAAAACCAAAGGATATTTCATTAAAAATAAAGGTTTATTCTCATCAAGAATTTTATAAGAACGAATTTGTTGACGAAGAAAAAATAGCTAAAAGAATTAAAAACAATCAGGATTTATTTGATCGAAATATCAAATATAGAAAAATTGAAGTGGATGAAAGTTTTCCTAAGTATATTATTAATAATAAAGAAATGTATAATGAATGGATAATTTAATTGGCGCGCCCGGAAGGAGTTGAACCCTCAACCTTCTGGTCCGAAGCCAGACGCTCTATCCAATTGAGCTACGAGCGCTTTGATTAATTGTTTATATAACATATAGAATCATTAATGGAAAAAAAAATATTTAATGTAAGTACATGCATTGATTCCCTTGGAAATCGCTTGGACAAGTTTTTGCAATCGCAATTAATCAAAATAAGCAGGACAAAAGTACAAAGCTTGATATGTGACGGTTATGTTAAACTTAATAATATTACAATCTATGAAGCTTCAAAAAAAATAAAGAACAACGATAAAGTTGAAATTAATTTTCCACCACCAAAAGAAATCTTGATTAAACCATACAAAATGCCTTTGGATATTTTGTTCGATGATGATGATATTTTGGTAATTAATAAACCTTCCGGTGTTGTAGTTCATCCTGGTGCGGGAAATTATGAAAAAACCATAGTAAACGCACTACTATTTCACTACAAAAATAAACTTTCAAGTGTAGGTGGAAAATTAAGACCAGGCATAGTTCATAGAATTGACAAGGATACTAGTGGAATTATTGTTATCGCAAAAAATGATAACGCTCACATCAATTTGTCCAAACAATTTAGCAATCATACAATAAAAAGAACTTATGAAACTTTGGTATGGGGTTCTCTAAAACCCAAAAGTGGGAAGATAAATGAAAAAATTTCTAGGAGTATAAAAAATAGACAACTTATGACAGTAAAGAAAGAGAAAGGTAAGAGATCTGTTACGAATTATAAAACTTTGGAAATCTTTTATAATCTGAATTTACCTAAAATAAGTCTTGTAGAGTGCCAATTAGAAACAGGAAGAACCCATCAAATAAGAGTACATATGAATTTTAAAGGAAATCCAATTTTAGGAGATAAGTCTTACGGAAAAATAAAAAGAAAATTTAAAAAAATTGATGCAAATATAGAAAAGAAAATAAACAGTTTTAACAGACAGGCTCTTCACGCAAAAAGCTTGGGTTTTATACATCCTAGAACGGAAAAGAAAATATTTTTTGAAGTCGAAAGCCCAAAGGATTTCGATCAACTTGTAAAAAGCCTTAAAAAGGCTAGTATTTAGCTGTCTTGTATTTGCCTCAATTTAATAATACATAGTCCAATGGAATTATGAACACTAAAACAATTAATACAAACTTGCCAACGATAACTTCAGAAGGAAGCCTCTCAAGTTATTTGGCACAAATAAAAAAATTTCCTATGCTTAGCGCTGAAGAAGAATATATGCTAGCCAAAAATTGGAGGGACAGAGGAGATCTAAAATCAGCACATAAGTTGGTAACAAGTCATTTGCGATTGGTTGCAAAAATCGCAATGGGATACAGAGGTTATGGATTGCCCGTAAGCGAATTAGTTTCTGAAGGCAATATAGGATTGATGCAAGCTGTTAAAAAATTTAAACCAGAAAAAGGTTTTAGATTAGCTACTTATGCAATATGGTGGATAAAAGCATCGATACAAGAATACGTATTAAGATCATGGAGTTTGGTAAAAATAGGGACTACAGCAGCCCAAAAAAAACTTTTTTTTAATTTAAAAAAACTGAAAAATAAACTAGCTCCTGCTAATACAACAGACTTGAAACCTGAACATGTAGATGAAATATCAAAAAGACTAAATGTTAATAAAGAAGAAGTAATTTCCATGAATAGAAGACTGTATGGAAAAGAAAAATCACTAAATGATCCAGTAAAAAATGAAGATGGTTTGCAATGGCAAGATTGGCTTGTGGATGATAATCTCGATCAGGAACTAAAATTATCTCAAAATCAAGAGCTTCAAGAAAGAAGGAAATTAATGAATGATTCAATGAGTATTTTAAATTCGAGAGAAAAAGAAATATTAACTTCCCGTAAATTATCTGAAAATATATGCACCTTAGATGATTTAAGTAAAAAATACAAAATCAGCAGGGAAAGAGTTAGACAAATTGAAGCGAAGGCTTTTGAAAAGTTACAAAAAGCCATGCTCAATGCCGCTAAGTCAAATAATTTACTTCCAAAAAACTAATTATATTTATTCACTTAAAAGGATTCTCTAAAAGTATTGTATCTTCTCTTTTGGGACTTGTAGAAATACTAGATATTTTAACACCACAAAAATTTTCTATAAAAGAAACATATTTTCTTGCATTTTCTGGAAGATCTTTCCATTTTTTTATTCCAATTGTATTTTTCACCCATCCATCCATTTTTTTATAAATTGGTTTAACATTTAGTTGATCCTGCAACCCGCTTGGAAAATAATCAATTTTTTTTCCATCAAGTTCATATCCAATGCAAACGTTTAATTCATTAAAATCATCCAATACATCTATTTTCGTCAAAGCTATTCCGTTTATTCCGGATACAGTACAAGATTGTTTAACTAAAGCAGCATCAAACCAACCACATCTTCTCTGTCTATTGGTCACAGTTCCAAATTCCTTACCTTTTTCGCCTATTTTTTTTCCTATTTCATTTTTTAATTCTGTAGGAAACGGTCCTTCGCCTACCCTGGTTGTATAAGCCTTAACTATACCTAAAACATAATTAATAGTATCAATTCCACAACCAGATCCCGAAAGCGCTGCTCCGACGACCGTATTCGAAGACGTAACAAACGGATATGTACCATGATCTACATCCAATAAAATCCCTTGGGCTCCTTCAAAAAGGATTGTTTTTTTTTCTTTTTTAAACTCTGCTAATTTTTTCCATATTGGCTTTGAATATTTCAAAATTTCAGAAGATATTGTAAGTAACTTTTTTGTTAACTGATCCTTGTCTGCTATTTTTCTTTCTAAACCTTTTCTTATTGAATTATGATGATTTAACAACGTATCTATCTTTCTTGATAAATTGTTTTTGTTGGCAAGATCCATTACTCTGATTCCGCGTCTCTGCACTGACCAACCAGGTGAGAACCTTGACGCAGCATATGGGAATTTTACATAGCGAAAAACAATCGTTGGAAGAACAAATCGGCCTGAATTCTTTAGAGAGAAACCCATCCAAGTTGGAAAAACTTTGATCGTACTACGAACAATAGAAAATTTTTTGCCCTACGTGTGTGGACCTGTAAATCAGGCTTTTCAGATATCCCGCCGCCTAAACTCACACAATGTCCAATCACCTGTTCTGACCTCATACTTAGATGTCGACCCACACTTACCCTCTCTTGAAACAATAAGTGATATTAAGGTGACTCGTATACCGGAGTGGCTCCGTTTTATGCGTTACGCCGTAACCCCTGGGATGATCCCACACCTAAATAACTTTGACATA
>MPLV02123715.1_pt1 | contig 12990 bp, 13 predicted proteins | sample 1617331 | NCBI WGS metagenome assembly MPLV02 (sample SAMN05944802, study PRJNA350692) | marine metagenome | biome: marine; feature: ODZ; material: water; isolation source: 100 m water sample filtered on 0.2 um supor filter | place: Pacific Ocean | collected 2012-04-08 | depth 100m m | reverse complement strand
CCCATTACAGCTTATAAAGTTGATGCTTCTTCAAAGCTTGGCATCAATTTGGATACTTCAATTCAACAGGCTTCAGATTCTCTGGTTATATCAGTTAATGCACCACTCACAAGCTTGGATGCCTTAACCTTTAAAGTAACAAACCTCACGGATAGAGGAGGTACTGTTGGTGATCCTATACAGGTTTCTTATCAGACAAGTATATTGGCTGATTACAATAATGATTACAAAGTTGATGTGCAGGATTTAGCCGCCTTTGTTTCTCTATGGCCTAATCTTGACTTAGGACCAGCAAATGGAACCATACCATATCTTACGCCAGAAATGGATGGATTGGCAAACTTAAGAGATGTTGGCATCTTTACCCGTATGTGGCATTGGTCTTATGCCAATAATGGAGCCTCCAGCAAAGTTTTTACCACTATTGGTGAACCCATAACAATTAACCATTCATCGGATAGAATAATTGTGCCTATACCAGGCAATGCCATAGCAGGTGAGATTCTTTTGGAATACCAGGAAACAGATATTGATTTAGGGCTTTCAGATGAAGTAACAGAAAATAGAATGGTGATAAGTAATAGGGATGCAGTGCAGGATCTGCTTGCAGTGAATTTTGGATACATGAAACAAATGCAGAATAAAGAACTGGGTTTCAGTGTCCAACACAAGGGTAAGAGTAATTCTGATTTTACTATAAGCTATGTGTATTATGATGAGAATAATACAATAGTGAATATGGGAACACAGGACTTTGATCTTAAAGCAATCCCCCTTGAATATGCCCTGCATGAAAACTATCCAAATCCATTCAATCCAACTACAACCCTGCGCTTTGACTTACCTGAGGTGAGTAGCATAACCCTGACCATTTACAATATGCTGGGGCAGAGAGTCAGAACATTCAATATGAACGATACACCTGCGGGTTTCCATTCAATCAAGTGGAATGCCACCAATGATTATGGTGACCCTGTGGGGGCTGGTGTTTACTTATACCAGCTTCGGGCAAATCAGTATGTTAAGACAAGGAAGATGGTCTTATTGAAGTAGTATAATTAATGGAAATAAAAAAGCCCCCGGTTGGGGGCTTTTTTATTATAGCATTATTATATATTAAATCCGTTTTCCTTCATCCAGTCATCTGACACAAATTTACCAAGATAATTGCGGATGCCATCTGCAAGAATACAAAGACATTTTTGTCCCGAGTGTAATGTTTTTGCCGCTTGAAGGGCCGCCCAGACAACGGTTCCGCTGGAGCCGCCACAAAGCAATCCTTCTTCTTTGATTAACCGACGTGCCACATCAAAAGAATTTTGGTCATTGATCTTTACATATTGATCCACCAAAGTATTATCCAACACGTCAGGGAAAAAATCATAGCCGATGCCTTCCACATGGTATGGGAAAACCTCATCTCCGCCACCTAAAATGGAACCGTATGGATCCGCACCTACAATTTGAATATTTGGATTCTTTTCCTTTAGCTTTTTGGCAATTCCTGTGACGGTACCGCCGGTGCCCACACCCACAACAACCATATCCAAATCAGATCCAAAATCATTCCATATTTCCTCCCCTGTCCCCTCATAATGGGCATCGGGATTGTCCGGGTTTTCATATTGGTCCAAAATATGAGAGTTCGGGATTTCTTTTTGCATGCGTTTGGCTACTTCAATTAAACCATCAGGATCGTCGTGGGCCGCTTCTGTCGGTGTGCGAACCACTTCTGCACCCAGTGCTTGGAGTGTATATTCTTTTTCCATGCTCATTTTTTCCGGCATGACGATGATCATGCGATAACCCTTCACCGCAGCGGCTAAAGCGAGTCCAATACCCGTATTTCCAGAGGTGGGCTCGATTAATGTATCTCCCGGTTTGATTCTCCCGGATATTTCTGCATTTTCTACCATGCGAAGGCCAATACGATCTTTTACTGAGCCGCCAGCGTTGAAAAATTCACACTTGGCATATAATTCACAATCTAATTCTTTTCCAATGGAATTCAGTTTTACAGTAGGTGTGTTTCCCACAGCGCCTAAAATATTTTCTAAAATCATGTGTTTTCTTTCATTAAATCAATTCGAAAGGGTAATATTGTATGTCGAAATTAGCGTAATTAATTTGGAGATATATCAATGAAATTGTTAGATGGGAAAATTTGTATCATAACCGGTGGTGGCCGCGGAATCGGATATGCCACAGCAGTAAAATTTGCTGATGAAGGTGCACAAGTCGTTATTGCAGAATTTGATGAACACAATGGAGAAAAAGCAGCGAATGATGTTGGCGGGACATTTATTCAGACGAATGTGACTGATCAATCCAGTGTCAATTCTTTGTTTAATAAAGTCATGGCAAAATATCGCCGTGTAGATGTATTAGTGAATAATGCAGGCATTTTAATGGATGGTACTTTGGTAAAGATGGAAGAAGATCAATTTGACCAAGTTATAAATGTGAACTTAAAAGGTGTTTACCTTTGTGGCCGTGCCGCAGCCGTGATTATGAAAGAACAGGGGAGTGGTGTCATCTTAAATGCATCGTCAGTGGTGGCTCATAATGGAAATTTTGGTCAAACGAATTATGTGGCGACAAAAGCGGGACTAATTGGTATGACAAAAGTCTGGGCCCGTGAGTTAGGTAAAGATGGCATTCGAGTAAATGCGATTGCACCGGGTTTTATTGCAACAGAAATGACAGCCCAAATGCCAGAAAAAATTATTAAAATGATGGGTGACAAGGTGCCCGTAAAACGGTGGGGTGAACCGGAAGATGTGGCCAATGCCTATTGTTTTCTCGCCAGTGACGAAGCATCCTATATCAGCGGTACTGTATTGAATGTGGACGGCGGTGTGGTGGTATAATGGCAAAAATATTGATTATATCGGCCACAAGTGGTAACAATTTGGTTTTGGGAAATAAGCTTCAGTCATTTCTAACTGAATTGGGCGTCGAAAGTGATTTGGTGAATTTAGAAGAAATCTCCTTGCCTTTATATACGCCGAGCGCGGATGGCCCTTGTGATCGAATCAACACTTTGGCAAATAAATTTAGTAGCGCGAGTGGTTTTCTTTTCTGTGCGCCGGAATACAATGGGAGTGTGCCGCCGGTTCTATCGAATGCTATTACGTGGATTTCCGTCAAATCCAAAAACTGGCGGGATGTATTTAATGGAAAATTTGCAGTTATTGGTACCCATAGCGGTGGCGATGGCTATGGATTTTTGACTGCTTTTCGCAGTCAGTTAGAATATATGGGGACGAATGTGTTGGCTCGCACTATTTCTATTACAAAAGAAAAACCCCTGAATGAAGACTCTGTAAAGAGAATCCTTCAGGGGTTAGTTGACTTGGTATAAATATGATAGGGAAAGCAATAATGCTTCCCCTACCAATATTAATTAACCGATCTTTATTTGATGTATATCTGGTTTAATTTCTTCCGCTTTCGGAATCGTAATCGTTAATGAACCATTTTTGAACTTGGCACTTATATTTTCTGCCATAACATTTTCTGGTAAATTAAAACTGCGGCTAAATGAACCGGTTTTACGTTCGCGAATTCGGTAAGCTCCGTCATTGGTATCACCATCAGAATCACGGTTAGCGGTGAGCGTCAGTACACTATCTTCTACTTTTAAACCAACATCTTTTTTGCTAAACCCTGGAAAATCAGCTGTCATAAAAAATGCTTCGTCATTTTCATTTATGTCAACTGCGATTGTATTCGATCTATTTGAAGGTATGCCATTCCAGCCATCGTTAAATATACTGTTAAGCATCCGATCAAAATCGGTAGTGATTGAGCGAGTTGGTGTCCATTTTACTAAAGTCATTGTTGACTCCTTTTGTTTATTGTATTAAAAATATTTCACTCAATACAATTCAATCTTCATGCCAAGATTTATGTTTTGCCTATTTAACAGATTGGAGTGTCTATATGACATTCACGTATGGCAATATGGCGTGGGCATCTGAAAAGTGGTCTGAAAATAAAGGGTTATTGGTTCTCATTTTATTATTGAAGTAATATTGTTCCCCACGATTAAAGGATAAAAAGTTAATATCATGTCAAAACTCGCAATACACGGCGGTGATCCTGTACGGACCAAACCATTCCCGGAATGGCCCCGCCCAACATCTGAACTGAAGGATGCAATTATATCCACCTTGGAAAATGAAGGATGGGGAGTAGGCAGTAAAGCAATCAGTAGATTTGAAGAAAAATTTGCTGATTTTCATGATGCAAAATATTGCATTAGCACCAGTTCCGGAACCACCGCCCTTTGGGTTGCATTAAAAGCTGCCGGTGTTAAAGCCGGCGATGAAGTGATCGTGCCACCTTATACGTTTATTGCCACAGCATCTGCAGTGCTCATGGCCAATGCAGTGCCCATTTTTGTAGATATTGATGAAAATACATTTAATATTGATCCTGATTTAATCGAAGATGCTATCACGGAAAAAACAAAGGTGATCATGCCGGTTCATATTGCAGGGAATCCGGCGGATATGGATCGCATTTTATCTATTGGGAAAAAACATAATATTTCAATTATAGAGGATGCGGCTCAAGCACATGGTGCTGAATGGCATGGAACAAAAGTAGGCGCCCATGGTATTGGTGGAATTTTTAGTTTTCAGACGTCTAAAAACATGAGTGCAGGAGAAGGTGGCGCCATTGTTTCTAATGATGAGACATTTTATGATATTTGTTTTTCTTATCATAACTGTGGTCGGACCAAGGAGGGTGCATTTTATGAGCATCAATTTCTTGGAGGAAACTTTCGCCTGAATGCAATGGCCTCCAGTATGCTTATTCCTCAAATTGACACGGTTCAAGACGATATGATCCTTCGGGATAAGAACCGATCTAAATTAGATGCGGCACTCGGACAAATTGAAGGTATCTCCATTAACGGTGCTTATGATGGTACAACTCGCCAAGCAAATCATATATATTTAACCCGATATAATGCAGACCATTTTAATGGTATTTCCCGGGAGATGTTTTATAAAGCCATGCAAGCAGAAGGGGTTTATACCTATATGGGATATACACCGCTATATAGAGAAAAGTTATTTGTAACAGATGGTAAAGAATATCCATGGCTAAAGGATTATGATTTTGGTTCTATGAAAATGCCTGTGACTGAACGATTGGCGGATAAAGAAGCCGTGTGGTTAAAACAAAACCATCTTTTGGGAAATGAGAAAGACACTCAAGATATTATTGATGCTTTTGATAAAGTCACCTCTACGATGCGTAATAATCCAGAACTATTTAAGGATTAGAAGTAAGTTTATTAAATAAATTATCGTAAGCCGGTGCCATTGTATCCCAGTCAAAAGGCTGTGCAATTCGACGAAATTCCATCCCTCTATTTTCATTTATATTTGATATGTATACTTTTAGTTTTTCTAATAAGTCCAAATTGTCCTTGTAAATATGATTTTTATGAAATGATTTAGGGAGTAACTCCGGATAAGTCAGCCTGTGGGGAAGCAATGGGTAGACATTACAGTACATTGCTTCCATAATACTTATACCAAAGAAATCTTGAATATTGGTGACGGGTAGAATATCTGCTTTCCAAACCCATTCTGCATACTCAGAAAATGATTCACAATATCCAAAATGAACAATATTTTCGTTTAACCTTTTCTGTGCCTCGTCAAAAATAGATGGTGTTGCCTTAAAATTTTCGCCCAAAACAGCGAGATTAAAGTCAAAACCATCTTTTTTTAATTGAAACAGGGTTTTAAAAAACAATTCAGGATTTTTGTCATATTCCCAGCGATGGTTCCATAGAATAAGCGGTGGTCCATTATTAACAGTTTGATACGAATCAAACTGTTTCAAATCCATGCCAATATGTAATGTTTGGCTTTTATCTTGTATTTTACGAATCGAATCCAGTTCATTGTAATCAGGAAAATGTTTGAGTAAAAGAGTTGATTCCTTCAAAAATGACTCTAACTGATATTGAGAATTGAACAGGACATTGTCTGATGATAAAGCAGAGGTAAAGTTGATGAATCCATAGTGTTTATTTCGATTTTCTTTTACATCTCTATCTGTGGGTGACCATGGATAGGATAATTGATTTTCATGAAAATATAACGCAGTGGGAATGTGGGCTGTTTTTTGTCGAGTCAGACTTAAAAATGTTGAGAAATCTAACATATCAGTTGCGAGAATCAGATCTGGTTTAGAATCGGATTGAAGAAAATGATTGGCTAAGGTAACGGCGCCTCCATGCATCCGCCACTTCCAGAATTGGCCTTTCATTGTTAAAAGGTCTATTTTGTGGTTACTATGATTCTTTAATTCTTTTGCCCATGATTTGTGGGATCCGGTAAAGTATGGCTCAATGAGCAAAATATTCATATTAAAAATTAGCCGATATTCTTTCTTTGAAATACATAAAAAATATCATTAAACATTAATAAAGAAAGAATTAATCAAATATCACCTATTTGGAATGTGCCCGAGACTGGACTTGAACCAGCACGTTCTTGCGAACACTAGATCCTGAACCTAGCGCGTCTACCAATTCCGCCACCCGGGCTTTAATCGTATCTTAAAATTACATTTTTGGATATAGAATCAGCAAGGAATAAACTTGGAAGGGCAGATGGTAATTCCTTATTTTTGCCGTCGGAATTATGCCTATGGATATACAGATTGCCGCCACCAATCGCAAAGCTTACCATGAATATCATATTTTGGATAAATACGAAGCCGGGATTGAATTAGTGGGTAGTGAGGTTAAAAGTCTTAGGGAAGGAAGTGCAAACCTAAAAGAAGCTTATATCGTCATAAGAAAAGGGGAAGCATTTGCAGTTGGTATTCACATCAGCCCTTACTCTCATACAGGGATTGAGGGGCATGATCCGGTTAGGGATCGACGATTATTGTTACATAGGCGTGAAATAAAAAAAATTAAAGATTTGACAGATCAAAAAGGATTAACGGCGATTCCACTTCAAATGTATTTCAACCCCAATGGAAGGGCAAAGCTTGAAATAGGAATTGCAAAGGGGAAAAAAACCTATGATAAGAAGAAATCAATTAAGGAAAAAGACCTTCTGCGGGAAGCACAACGAGAATTACGGAATAGATAATGGCATTTTTAAGTGTAGATAAACAATGGGAACTCATCAGTCGTGGTACTGATGAGATTATACCTGAAAAAGAGCTGAAAGTTAAATTAGAGAAGTCCCGCAAAAGTGGGAATCCTTTAATTGTTAAGTTAGGTTGCGATCCTAGTCGTCCTGATTTACACGTGGGGCATGGGGTTGTATTAAGAAAATTAAGGCATTTTCAAGACTTAGGCCATCAGGCAGTCCTCGTTATTGGTGACTTTACCGCGATGATTGGTGACCCATCTGGACGAAATAAAACGCGCCCCCAGTTAACATTGGCGGAAGCAAAGGAAAATGCAAAATCATATATTGAACAAGCTGAACATATTCTGAACATTGATTCAATAAAAATTGTATATAATTCAACCTGGCTAAATGCCATGCTTTTTAGTGATGTGATAAGACTTTCCAGCCATTATACTGTGGCCAGGATGTTAGAACGGGATGACTTTACCAAACGATATAAAGCTGAAATCCCCATTTCAATTCATGAATTCATGTACCCTTTAGCCCAAGGTATGGATTCGGTTGAGCTGAAAGCAGATGTAGAGCTGGGGGGAACAGATCAAAAGTTTAATCTTTTAGTTGGACGAGATCTGCAAAGAGAATATGATCAAGCGCCTCAAGCCATTATTACGTTACCCCTTTTGGAGGGTACGGATGGTGTAGAAAAAATGTCAAAATCTTATGGGAATGATATTGGATTGACAGACTCACCAGAGGATATGTATGGAAAATCCATGTCTATCTCAGACAAAATGATTGAAAAATATTTTGTTCTCGCCGCAGATGTTGATACGCAAACATTAACACGAATCAAAAAACAATTAAATGATTCTTCTCAAAATCCGCGGGATATTAAGCGGGAATTGGCACGATCTATTGTTGCACTTTACCATGGTGATTCAGCCGCGATTGCGGCTGAGGCACACTTTGATCGTGTCATCGTCAATAAAGATGATCCGGAAGATATGGATGAGGTGATTCTTGAAGCTGATGTATCCATTATTGACTTGATTTCATCAGAAGGATTAACGAAAAGCAAAGGCGAAGCACGTCGTATGATTCAACAGGGTGCAGTTCGAATTGACGGTGAAAAAGTAACGGATATGAATTTTGTTATATCTAAAGGATTTAAAGGTGTCGTTAAAGTCGGAAAAAGGAAATTTTTAGGGGTAAAATGATTAAATGGTTTTTCATGCCGCTTGTAGCGGCATTTTTATTTACGGGATGCAATAATAAAATTAATAATCCTAAACTGGTGGTGTTTATTTCAATAGATCAAGGTATGCCGGAATTATTGGACAAATATGATCACCTTTTCACTGGAGGATATCGTTGGCTAAAAGATAATGGTAATTCATTTGTCAATACCCATCATGATTATGGTTATCTAGTTACAGGCCCAAGTCATCAGGTACTATCTTCAGGACGTTATCCAAGTAGCGGTGGTGTAATTGGAAATTATTGGTTTAATAGGGATATAAAAAAAAGTTGGTATTGCGTTGAGGATACTATCGCTCATGATGTCGTTAACGGTGGGAGTGGTCGTTCATATCGGAATGTTGAAGTGACCGCACTGGGCGATTGGTTAAAGCAATCAAATCCAAAATCAAAAGTGGTATCTATTTCTGGGAAGGATAGAACAGCAATTTTATTGGGTGGGAAAAATCCGGATATGGCACTGTGGTATAAAAATCATGGTGGTTGGACAACATCGACTTATTATGCTGAAGCGTTACCTGATTGGGTTTCATCATTTAATTCAAAATTAAATGTACCATCTTATACCGACTCAGTATGGACGCGCCTTTTGGATGAATCTATTTATACCTCAAATACACGAGCAGACAATTTCGAAGGAGAAGCAGATTGGTCCAATGATGGTGAATACAATCCAACCTTACCCATTTCTTTTAAAGATCGTGGGGTTAAAACTATGTTAGGAGATTTTCCATATATTCCTTTCGGTGATGCGGCAATGTTAAGGTTGGGAACTCTATCTGCTGAAAAACTTCAGTTAGGTAAAGATGAAAATACGGACATATTGTTCTTAGGCTTGTCTGCTACAGATGGCGTTGGGCATGCATTTGGTCCTCATTCACACGAACAATTGGATAATTATCTTCGAGTAGATAGACATTTAGGGTCATTTATTAATTCAATTGAATCGTCTGTTGGTATTGGGAATACTCTTTACATCTTAACGAGTGATCATGGATCAATCGCATTGCCAGAATACCTTAAATCACAAGGAATCGATGCAGGAAGGATTTCCAAACCAATGAAAGACTCCTTGTATGCAGAGGTAAAAACTAAAATTGAGATGCAGATTGGAAAAAACAAAGTTTATCGAAATGGTAATTATTTTTACTACGATGTGTCAATGAATTTGCAACAGTATGAAGTGGCTACAGATATTATAAAATCAAATTTATCTAAATTAGAGGGTATAAGAAGTGTCATTACAAAAAAAGAGATATTAAACGGTGGAAATTCTATATACGAACGTCGATTAAAAAATATGGTTCATATCCAGAAAAGTCCAGATGTGTTTTTAATTCCAAAAAAATATTGGACTCAGAGATTCCCATATGGTGCCAGCCACGGTACGCCATACGATTATGATACCCATATTCCACTTGTATTTGCTCGAGGAGAGTCGAAGCATCGGATTAGCACTAAGCGAGTTGCATCAGTGGATATAGCACCAACCGTTGCAAAATATTTGAATGTGCAATTTCCTAAAGCTATTGATGGAAAAGCGTTAAAGATTAAATAATGAACGGTGGATAGGATTTCATCGTTTTATACAAACATCTTTTAATCTTTTTGATTTTCATGTTACTACAATCATAAAAATCGGGTAAATTTCCTGCCAATTTTTAACCTCGAATTAAGGAAGAAGACATGTCAGATAATGTCAAAGAATTTACTTCAGCGAATTTTGATGCTGATGTAATTAAGTCTAATACCCCTGTGCTTGTCGATTTTTGGGCAGAGTGGTGTGGACCATGCCGTGCGATTGGACCAATCGTAGAAGAAGTAGCCAGCGAATACGATGGAAGAGTTACTGTAGGCAAATTAAATGTGGACAATGAAAATCAATTGGCCATGCAATTTGGCGTACGGAGTATTCCGGCGCTATTAATATTCAATAAAGGGGAAGTAGTCAACCAAATTGTTGGTGCTGTACCCAAAACTAAAATAACTGATATCTTAGATTCGGTTATTTAATTAATTCATAAACAATGAATCGAAAGGTTATCATTATCGGATCGGGCCCTGCTGGTTTAACTGCAGCATTGTATTCAGCTCGAGCCAACTTAAATCCATTGGTATTAGAAGGAAATCAGCCTGGTGGTCAGTTGACCATCACAACTGAAGTCGAAAATTACCCGGGATTCCCAGAAGGAATAATGGGTCCTGAACTAATGGATCAAATCCGCGAACAAGCGAAAAGGTTTGGCGCCGAATGCCATTTTAAACATGTGACTAAAGTTGATTTTAATGAACGTCCGTTTAAAGTATGGGTGGGTGACGAATTATATACCGGTGACACTGTTGTGGTTGCTACCGGAGCCTCAGCGCAAATGCTTGGGCTTGAAAGCGAAGCGGAACTTATGGGATACGGTGTTTCTGCCTGTGCCACATGCGATGGATTCTTTTATCGTGATAAAAAGGTACTCGTGGTGGGAGGCGGAGATTCTGCATTAGAAGAAGCAATCTATCTCACAAAATTTGCATCAGAAGTTATTATTGTTCACCGTCGGGATGAATTTCGGGCGTCTAAGATAATGGCTGATCGTGCACTGGCTCATCCCAAAATTAAAGTGGCATGGAATTCTGTCATAGATGAGATTCTTGGAACCAAAGAAAAAGGTGTCCATGGTGTTAAAATGAAAGATACACAAACCGGCAATTATCGCGAAGAATCTTGTGATGGTGTTTTTATGGCCATAGGGCATAAACCCAATACAGAATTATTTGTTGATATTCTGGATTCTGATCAAGCAGGTTATTTAATAACCCAAAATGGCAATACGTCTACCAATATCGACGGTGTATTTGCCTGTGGCGATGTTCAGGATCATATTTATCGACAAGCGGTTACAGCGGCAGGATCTGGCTGTATGGCCGCTATTGACGCTGAACGGTTTTTGGAAAGCCAGAATAGCTAGATAACTTTCCGATTCATCTTTTTACGATAAGGAGTAAAAGATGAGTCAAAGAGCAACGACTATATATAATATAAAAGGGTTAAAGAAATCCTTTGGAGATCAACCAATATTGAATGTCCGACGATTGGAAATTCATCGGGGAACTATTTACGGTATGATTGGTCCTATTGGATCCGGCAAATCCACACTTCTAAACATTCTTGCGGATGTTGACTGCAAACTGGCCCGGTATTGCTGAAATCCTGCTTTCCTGGAAAGCGCTGCTTTACATAGGTATTCCAGCGATGTTGACGCAACTTCTTTTTCCTGTCTCTAATGCGGTCTTAACACGCATTGCGGCAGAACTTGGTGAAGCGACAGTCGCGGCTTTTGGAGTTGGAACACGAATAGAATCTATAGCAATGATCGGATCAATGGCTCTTTCATCGGTGATCATTCCATTTATTGGTCAAAATTATGGTGCTAATAATTTCGAAAGAATTAAAAAAGCAAGCCGGTTTTTCCTTTGCTTTGCACTGATTTGGGGTGGTACAGCGTGGGCATTTCTGGCGCTATTTTCCGGAGGTATCGCATGGGCTTTTACAGACGATTTGGAAATTCAAAATTTGATAAAGCAATTTTTCTGGATCGTACCTTTTGGTTTTGGGTTTCACGGCATCTCACAATTGATCAGCGGATCCTGTAACGCACTTCACAGGCCTTTCCATTCAACCAGCATCAATATCATGCGACTTTTTCTTTTTCTCATTCCTCTTGTTTATCTGGGATCACAAATCTGGGGTACAACGGGGTTTTTTTTCGGCATCGCTTTAGGTAACCTGGCCACTGGAAGTCTCGCCTGGTTTTGGTACCAGAACTCAATCCTGCCTGATGTTCTACAGGAATAGTCCAGAAAAACATTTTCAATAATTTTTTATTAATTTAACTCAATTAATAATTTAGTAGGATTATTTATGTCCACAAATATTATTAGTATTGACTAATTATATATATTATAATATGCTAATTAAAACAAATAATTTAATACGTTCTTTCACAATCAACTTATAAAGGAGAAACCATGAAAATTACAGGAAAGGCTAAACAGAGATTTACAGACCTTAGTAACATCCATAATTACCCTTCACGAGAACCAGTATTGCCTTTAAATATTGTAGTTGATGAAGCAGAGTTGCTTCCATATATCGAGGCTTCTACAGCCTTTTGGGATAGTCATCTAAAACCAATTACTTTCGGAATAATGAGTGGAAATGATATGACCGAAGCAACAGCTTTTTATTACAAACATGGCCATCATCTGATGCACAAGCTTTTAGGAGTAAATAGAACCTGTGAAAAGGCTGATAATATTCTTGAAAAAATTATTACATATAGGTTGATTACCAACTTAACTCAAATTAATAATCGTCTTACGCTACTTATCCTTGGCAGTAAGTCACTCACTTTTACCTATCGTGAATGGCTTCCCCAAATTATACAAGAATTTGAGATAACCCCGAGCATAAATGGAGTGACTGAACTGCTTGCAGCAAAAGCTTTCGCCTTTCAAAAAAACTGGCCCATCGAACAAAGAGCCGGCCTTAAACATTATCTTAATATGTTCACGGACCTTGTCCAATACTACCTATTAACAAATAGTAAGCATGAAGAAAATG
>MPLV02008444.1_pt1 | contig 13308 bp, 17 predicted proteins | sample 1617331 | NCBI WGS metagenome assembly MPLV02 (sample SAMN05944802, study PRJNA350692) | marine metagenome | biome: marine; feature: ODZ; material: water; isolation source: 100 m water sample filtered on 0.2 um supor filter | place: Pacific Ocean | collected 2012-04-08 | depth 100m m | reverse complement strand
TTTACCATGAAAATCTTCTGCATAAAATGAACTGATTCCTGTTATTACTTTTCTATAATTGCCTTTTGATACTGTTTTTAAAGATGGTGGACTTGATTTTACCGTCCGGGATTTTACAGGCCCGGTGTGATATCGCGGTGAATTTGAACAGCCACTTAAAAAGGCGAAAAAGATTATAGCAAATAATATTTTAATCATGAATATGTGTGAACCTTACCAATTAATTCAGTCACCGATGACCGGTTGGATTCGTTTAAATATAGAGTGAGTGAATCAATAATATTTTCTGTTATACCCGGGTTTCTAAAATTAGCTGTACCCACTTGTACTGCCGTGGCGCCGGCTAACATATATTCAGCCGTGTCTTCTCCAGAAACAATGCCCCCAATTCCAATGATTGGGATTTCCAATTTCTGATGAAGTTTATGCACCGCTGCCAGTCCAACTGGTTTGATAGCCGGCCCGGATAACCCACCATAATTGGTATAAATATCACTCATACCTGTTTTGGCATTAATGCTCATACCTACAACAGTATTAATCGCTGACACCGCATCTGCACCGGCATTTTCTGCGCTTACCCCTATAGAAACGATATCAGAAACATTTGGACTTAGTTTCATAATAATCAATCGCTCTGTAATGTCTCTCAATTTCTCAGTTAATGTGGCTGTCATATCACAATCTACACCAAATTCCATACCACCTTTTTTTACATTGGGGCAGGATATATTTATTTCATATCCAATAAGCACAGAAGATACTGATTCCATCATTTCAATTATTTCTATATATTCCTGAATGTCTGTACCAGCAATGTTCATAATGACCTTGGTAGAAAGCCCTTCGTATATGGGCAGTAAATCTTTAATATATTTTTCAACACCTATGTTTGCAAGTCCGATTGAGTTAATCATGCCCGATGGCGTTTCAACTATTCTAGGCGGTGGGTTGCCTTCTCGTGGATGCCGCGTAATTGATTTAGTTACAATGGCACCCAACCGATCGACATCAACCAATTCCGGGGCTTCTGTCCCATAGCCAAATGTTCCAGATGCTACCCATACCGGATTCTCAAATAATTCTTTACCTATACTGACTTTTAGATCAGCCAAAATAGATTTCTCTCGCATCGTAAACGGGGCCATCGACACAAACCAATGAATACTTTTCATGATAGCTGCGATCATTTATAGTAGAATTCTTCCGATGTATAGCACACCCTTGACACAATCCTACGCCGCAACCCATATAGCTTTCGACAGATAATTGTGCCTGAATATTATGGTCGAGGGCAAAGGATTTGATTACTTTCAACATTGCTGTCGGTCCACATGCATAAATAGTTACATTTGTATTACTTAGTGCGATGCGTTCTAATGGTCCCATGACCGTTCCTTTCTCACCAATTGAGCCATCATCGGTCGTGAGAAATATCTGGTTATTGGGTTCATTCCTTATGAAATGTTCTTCTGCATTCTTCGCACCAATTATCATCGTATGTTCGATGTTGTGATGATCACATGCATATTTTAAATTAAGAATCGGGGCCAAACCAACGCCACCACCAATTAAAATGGGGTATGAATCATTATTCCATTCCGAGAATGTATTCCCCAGCGGTCCCAATAGTTCAAGGAAATCACCGGGTCTTTTTTGGGATAACCTAAGGGTGCTTTCTCCAAATAATTTGTAAATAATTGAGACAACCCCTTCCCCAAAAGACGCAATACTCATGGGCCGCCTCAAAGGATGCTGCCAATGATCCGTAGTAAGTATCTCGATAAACTGACCAGCGCCTTTAACATCTTTTGCAATTTTAGGTGTATCAAATTTCATTTTCCAGATGTCTTTTGCTAATTTTCGATTTGTGATTATTTGGGCACGTTCAATGATCATTTGATGCTGTCGAATCTGATAGAATTTTATTTAAGAATACCAATCGCTTTTCTGAAGGCTTTGCCTGTTCAGATTCCCCATGATATTTCAATATCCATTTGTAGTATTTCAAGGCACTATCCGGTTGAATAATATTATAATCATATTGATAGGCTAAAAAGAATGCTGCTTTCACACTTGACGCTGAAACTGTGTCTCCAATAATTATTTCTCTATATTTGTCTAATGCGAATATGGAGTCACTAGCCCAAGAAGCTTCGGCATTCACCAATTGTTGATCAGAGGTTGTCGTAACAGGTGTATATGAATTATCCGCATTAACGATAGCTAAAGCGTAATCTGTCTTGGGAAATTCAGCCATAATTCGTTGTTTTAAGCTTTTTGAATTAACGGAGTCGCCTTGCGCATCTAAAGCAAGCGATTTTGCGTAAAGAGCTTTGGGTAATAACATTGATTTATTTGCATATTCAATCAATAATTCTAAATAGATTAATCCTGAATCAGGTCTATTGAAATGAAATGATTCTAATTCGCTTAAACTATATAATATAGTGGCTAATTCATCTTGTTCATTATCCGGAAATTCATAATTCACCATTGTATCTAAAGAGGTAATTCGACTTTCCCAGGGGATAAAATCCAACTTTGATTGTGTATACGCACTAATTTCCTTAATTCTCATTTTTGCAGGTTGGCGATACAGAGTGGTCTTGGTTTCCTTCTCAACTGATTTAAATTGTTTTAATGCTTTTTCCAAGTCCCAATTTTGAGTGATTGAATAATTTCCTAATAAATAAAATGCTTCCGCAGACGCTTCTGTTTTCGGATAATCCTGGACAATGGATTCTAATCGACTCATGGATTCTACAAGTCTCCCTTGAATTTCATATAATTTAGCCAACTCCATCTCAAGGCTCGGGAATATTGATTTATAGTCCTCATTTAATAACATGTTTTTAATGGTATTTCCTGCAAGATCAAGATCACCATTCAAGCGGTATATTTGAACCGTTTTCAAATGACCTTCCTGGACCTGCTTCTTGGATCTGGAATTTTTAATAACGTGTTTATATGCTGAAATCGCCCGACTGTAATCCATATCCTCAAATGATAGGGACGCGATTCGGTAATATAGTTGTCCTTTTTCATTGGGCTCCTGAATGATCTCTGCCGCCTTTTCCAGATATTCCATTGATTCCAGTTTCATTCCCTGTTCAAAATATATTTCAGCAATTGACAGATAGACTTTGGCTTCGAAATCTGAAATAAGGTCAAATTGAATTAAATCAATAAGACCATTAATAGCAGGTTGCGGTTTACCTTGTTTCCATTTAATCATTGATCTCCAATAACTCACTTCTGTATGAACCCTATCTCCAAATTCATTGTCGACCTCCCCAAGAATACCATTGGCATTACGAAGTTCACCTAAATGATAATAGGATTGAACCATAAGTAGTAAGGCTTTATCCCTCATAGTAAATTCTGGAAATGTATCAATGACGAATCGTGATTTTTCAATTACTTTTTTGTAATCATTTATGGCGGACTGAGGCAAAATATCACCACGAGATTCAAGACGAATTTTTTCTGCTTTATCAAAATATTCTTCTGCATTATAAAAGGAATTGAAGTAGGGTTTAAAGTTGACACAAGAAATAAATACAAGTGCCCCAATTACTAAAAGGGTCCGAGGTGGTATATAATGTTGAATTTTGTGCATTTTATATGCGAAGAAGTTCCTTCATTCTAATCATCAATTGAAAATAATTTATTACATGCTTAATAAATTGATAATTATCCTTTTGATATTTTTCAACTCCTATGCTGCGCAATCATATATCATTGAGGATAAACCCGCTTATTTTCAAATTAGCGCAGATACTATTGGCGTACCTATTTACATAGATGGTGCTCTTATAGGACATACGCCCATAGAAAACCCAATTCCAGTTTTGGCGGGAATTCATCATATTACCCATCAACCGCCTTCCATTAGAGATCCTTTCTTACAATATGGCCAAACAGATGGCGTAAAACAGATTTATGTTATGAGTGGGGATACAGTAACAGTGAGACTTGATACCTATTTATTTTCTCAACGATTATTACAAATGAAAAAAGAATACTATTATACTAATTACATTGGAATTGGAATAAGCTTATTAATTATATGGCAATTGTGGATTGTAGCAAATTAATTCTCGAAAGAATTATTGCCATGCACACATACATGTATAAATTCATCGATGGAAAATAATCAAAATACAGAACATTCAATCAAATTTCGTCCAGATTATCAATGGCCCGAAAAAAATGCCCAAAGGGATTGTCCGAAATGCAATGAGCCCTTGCAGCGTCAAGAAAATGGTCCAGAATATTATGGAAAACCTTGGTGGTGTCATTCCTGTCAATGGCAGTATTCTGAAGAAGAATTAAGCGATTAAGTCGTCACGATTCATACACTTTAGTATAATCAGCCATAATATTATCCACAACCCATCGAACCAGTACATAATCGTCTAATAGGCCAATCTGTGGTGAATCATCAGGTATTTCGTCCTGTTCTTCTAAAAAGTATTCCAATGCGAATAAAATTCGTTTTTTCAACATGATACTTTCTGTCGGAAGTTCCAATAACACGTTCAATAGCTTTGAAATATCCGAAACAAGTACAATTTGGAAATCCGATAAACCGGGAGCGGCGATTAGCCTTTCTATCTTTCCAGGAATATCCCGGGTTACCTTGGGAATATCATCCAGATCGATTTCAGCAATACGTTTTTCGTATCTTGCCTTATCTTCACTGGTGAGCTGGAGTTGGTCTGAAGGATCCATCAATGATAATTTACCCCTAATAAGGACCAAATAATAATATGAAAATTGAACAAGTCATCCGAACACACTTAGAAAAAATAATAACCATTAAGCATTTAGAGATCACAGATACTACAGGAAAACATGTTCACCACGAACAATTTACCGGTGGACATCACCTGTCAACGATTATTGTGTCAAAGGATTTTGAGAATATGGCATTAATAGAGCGACATCAATTGGTGTATCATGCATTGGGGGCAATGATCAAGAAAGAAATACATGCGCTAAGTATCAAACCATACACACTTGAAGAGTGGAAGAAAAAAAGTTAATTTGATTTCAACATTGCTTCCCGTTTAGCTTTAAATTCCGTTCCTTCGCTCCATTGTGGCCATTTATTATGTTGACCAATTGCATATCCAACCCTGAATAAAATCCGAGCATCCTCTACCATGCCTGAAAAATCCCAATCCTCTTTTATTTCGTCTGTGACGGCGTGATAATCTATATTCGTATATTTTTCCTTCATTTTATGCCCATATTCCTTTCCTTTGCCAACAACATCTAATCCCCCATCTACATACAGGGCTGGAATCCCTTGTTTTGCAAAGGCAAAATGATCCGAACGATAATAGAATCCTTTTTCCGGTTCTGCATCAGGAATCAGGTATTTACCATCTTGCGTTGCAGCAAATCCTAAAATCACATCCAATTCTGAATTCCCTTTTCCCACCACAATTAAATCTTTAGTCTTACCATAAGTATTCCCCATTGCATCGATATTCATCACCGCAACTGTTTTTTCTAATGGAACTAAAGGATTAATGCTATAATAGGTGGCGCCAAGCAATCCCTGCTCTTCAGCAGTTACAGCAAGGAATAGAATACTTCTTTTTGACCCTTGGACGAGTTGGGTAAATGCTTCGGCAATATTCATAATGATTCCGGTACCCGATGCATTATCATTTGCACCATTATATATTTGATCTCCATCCAATTTTATATTCTTTCCTAAGTGATCCCAGTGAGCGGTGTATATAATGTATTCATCTTTCAAAACTGGATCAGTTCCTTCGTATTTAGCTACAATATTATTTGAATCAAACCTTCGAACCTCGTTGGTCATTTTACTTGTAAATGTGGCTTGTAATGGAACAGCTTTAAAATCAGGTTGAATTGCAGATGTCTTCAACTCTTGATATTTCATACCATTCATATTGAATAATCTTTCTGCAGTGGTCAATGGAATCCACCCTTGAAAAGCCAAAGGTGTCAAATTGGGATCTTCTATCATGAGTTGCTCTCCGTCATATCCACCCTGCAAAACTGCAAAAGGATAGCCTGCCGGTGCTGTCTCATGAACGACCAACACACCTGCAGCACCCTGGCGAAGCCCTTCTTCAAATTTGTAGGACCATCGACCATAATATGTCATGGCTTTGCCGCCAAACATAGATTCGTCCATTTCTCCATTTTTCATGATAGGAGGATCACTCACAAGTACGACTATTACTTTTCCTTTAACGTCAACACCTTCAAAGTCATTCCAGTTGTATTCAGGCGCATTAATGCCATACCCACAAAAAACCATGTCAGCCTTATTGATGTCCACTTTATCCTGGGTCTGATACGAATTGCCAGCAATATCAATCCCTGCCTTCATCACCCATCGCTCATCATTTGTTAAAAATTGTGTTTTATACTTGGAAGTGACGCCTGTCATGGTGGCCTTTTGGATCCACGTACCGTTGGGGTTTCCTGGTAGCAGACCTAACCCTTCAAAAGTTTTTGATAAATAATCTACCGTTAATTCTTCACCAATAGTGCCGGGGAAACGGCCCTCAAATCCATCCGATGCCAGTGTAGAAATATGTTGTCTCAACCTTTGTTCTGTGATGGCTTTCTGCGCGTTGAATGCATCTTCCGAATGGACATATTTATTCCATCCTTCCAAAGGTTTTTCGCATCCTATCAGTATAATAAATATGAGCAATAGCGATTGAAATCTTTTCATTACCATGATGTCTTCCTTTGAAATGTTTTTTATGATGATTTAAAAATGGGTTATTCGTTCGAATGGTTGGCGAGTAATTTCGAATTGCCAGCTGTTTGATACAAGATTGACGATATAAATGTAAAAACAATAATTTTTTGAGAAACCACGTTGAATAATAACGCAAAATCAGAAATTTTTGGGTCCGGTGCCAATTCCAATACCAACACATATAAAAATGTGAGAATTGCAAAAATAAGGTACCCGTTCGCATATTGATTTTCAAACCGTTTATCCTTATATAATGTAATAGAAAGCATTATGCCGGTGATTAAAAATAAACGAAATGCCCAGTTAACGAAAACTATGTGTAGATCCAGAAAAAGGTTATGGGGTGTCAAACCAACGCCGATAAAACATATAGATCCTATTACTCCCGCAAAGGATCCAACCTTTGCTAAAATATTAATTAATGTATTTCCGTTAAACAGTTTGGTAAAATAAAAAAAGTATACAACGAAGAACAATCCACAGATAATTAAACTTAAATTAAACATTATGGCAGAAATTATATTTTCACTTGTGAATTTCCCTAAGTCACTAAAAAAGTTTTTTGAGAAGGAATACCCTATACTTTCAGGATTATTTAGGGTACCTCCTGCATACATAATCATGGCCAAGATAAATAATAGAATAAATAAAATGCAGGCAACGCGAGGAAGCCTGATTAGAAATAAATGTTTAGGGCGCATTATAATGAATTATGATTATGGGTTAATGTTCATTTAATTATGAGAAGAGCCTCAAATCACTGAGGCTCTTAAAATTATGCGGAGGGGGTGGGATTCGAACCCACGTTAGGATATTTCACCTAAAACACCTTAGCAGGGTGCCGCCTTAAGCCGCTCGGCCACCCCTCCAAATATCGCATATATGTTTAATTAGGTCACATGAAATTACTGTAATTAAACGGGAAACAAAATAACCTAAGCACGGGCAAATTGTTTACCACTTAATTGAACGACAGCACCCTTTAATTCTAATTTTAACAATAAGGTCAATGCTTTGGTTATTTCCAATCCCCCCTTTGATACAATATCATCTATAAAAAGTGGATCATCTTCTAATAAATCAATTAACGCATGTTCTTCTTTTGTAAGGTGAAGTTTTATTTTTTGTTGGATAGGATCTCTTGGCGAGAACAATTGGTTCTTTATGTGATCCATAATTTGATCACCGGATTCCACAGGTATGGCCCCATTTCTTATTAATCGATTACAACCGACACTCATTTTATCTGTCAACCTGCCTGGCACTGCAAATACTTCTCTGTTTTGATCCACGGCGTTTAATGCAGTTAAAATTGCACCACTACGATTCCCAGCTTCTATCACAATGGTTCCATGACTTAATCCACTGATTATTCGATTTCGTTGAGGGAAATTAATCGCGTTCGGTTGGGTGCCAATTGAAAATTCAGAAATAACCGTCCCATTTTCCATAATCTGTTCTGCTAATTTTGTATTTTCTGTTGGATAGACGAAATCAATTCCATTCCCAAGGACAGCAACCGTTTTGCCGCCATCGTTCACTGTCTTGCGATGGGCGACACTATCCACGCCTCTGGCCAATCCACTCACTACAATTAAACCTGATGAAACCATTGTTGCCACAACTGACGTGGTGATTCCTTTACCATATGCCGTAATATTTCGTGTACCCACAACGCTGATGCAATCCATTTCTCGTTTTAATGGCTGTCCCTTTACATACAGCAATACAGGCGGATCATATATTTTCTTTAATAATTTGGGATATTCATCGTCCCAAAATGTAATGATTCGTGCCCCGGATTTATTGGTCCGATCAATCTCCGCTTCTCCATAATTTAGGTGTTTATGGCGATGAATCGCTCGGGTCGTTTTTAAATCTACCCCAGGAACGGCACATAGCGACTCAGAAGAAAGGGGAAATATTTCTGAATCTACACCAAAATGTGAGATTATAGAACGTACCCGCTGTGGGCCCAAACCCTTCACGGACAATAAGTTTAAGATTTGAATAAGTGGCTTATGCTTCATCTAATTGATGGGAAATTTCCCTAACTAATTTATCTAATCCATTTCGAGTAACAGCAGAAATCTCCATTAGAAATTCTGGAATAGCATCCCATTTTGATTGTTCTATTTTTCCAAGTGTATCTCCTTTAGTTCGTATCAACATGATGGGTTTTAACATGAGGGATTTATTAAAGGAGGTTAATTCTTTTTTTAGAGCATTAAATGCAGATTCCGGCTCAGGTTCTGTTCCGTCAATCAGAAATAGCAATAAACGATTCCTCTCTATATGTCGTAAAAACTGGTGACCCAATCCTTTGCCTTTACTTGCGCCTTCGATTAGTCCAGGAATATCGGCCATGAGAAAAGATTTATACTCACCTGATTTTACAATACCTAAATGCGGCTCCAAAGTCGTGAAAGGATAATCTGCGATCTTAGGTTTGGCCTTTGATAACACTGATAATAACGTCGATTTTCCTGCATTTGGGTATCCAACCAACCCGACATCCGCTAATATTTTTAATTCAAATTCATAATGCCCAGACTCCCCATCCAAACCGGATTGAGCATATCTCGGCGCTTGACGCGTTGAGGATTTAAAATTGACATTTCCCCTTCCCCCTTTACCACCGGCACAAATTACTACCTCGTGTTTTGGCTTTATTAAATCCGCAACGACTTCATCAGATTTTATATTTCGAATTAACGTACCCACAGGTACCCGAATATATATATCATCACCATTCTTCCCAGTTTTCAACCCCGAAGCACCTTGGGTACCGCTTTTTGCATTGTAAATACGCGCATATCGAACATCTTGCAACGTATTGAGGTTCGTATCGGCAACAACAATAATATTGCCCCCACGACCCCCATTCCCTCCATCTGGGCCGCCTTTGGAAACATATTTTTCTCTTCGGAATGAAACACACCCTTTTCCACCATTGCCAGCATGGAGTTCTACTTTAGTGAAGTCAATAAACATAATTACGCTTTATTTCGATAATAAAAAAAGCATGCAAAATATTACATACCTTTTGTTTGAGATATTATCTTCATTTGTTTACATATTAGCAATAATTGCTTCGCCAAAACCCGAACAGGACACTTTCGTTGCGCCATCCATTAATCTGTGAAAATCATAAGTAACCGTTTTTGCCTGTATTGCGCTTTGAATGCCCTTAGTAATTAATGCGCCGGCTTCATGCCAACCGATATGTTCAAACATCATCACGCCGGACAAAATGACCGATGATGGATTCACCATATCTTTACCTGCATATTTTGGTGCAGTACCATGGGTGGCTTCAAAAATGGCATGGCCTGTCATATAGTTGATATTTGCTCCTGGGGCAATACCTATTCCGCCCACAATCGCAGCCAATGCATCCGAAATATAATCCCCATTTAAATTCAGAGTAGTGATCACATCATACTCACCAGGGCGCAATAATATTTGCTGTAAAAAGGCGTCTGCAATTACATCTTTGACGATCAATTCTTTTCCATTATTGTCAATCACTTGCCAAGGTCCGCCTTGATAATCCTTTCCGCCATATTCACGTTTAACTAAATCATATCCCCATTCTTTGAACTTTCCTTCGGTAAACTTCATAATATTACCTTTATGAACAATGGTAACACTCGCTCTATTTTGAGAGATTGCAAAATCTAATGCGGCTTTTACAATTCGTTCAGTTCCTTCTATGGAAACTGGCTTGAGTCCAATCGACACTGTATCAGGAAATCGAATATTTTTCACGCCCATTTCATTCATTAGAAATGATTTAACTTTTTCCACTTCTTTCGATCCATGCAACCATTCAATACCTGCATAAATATCCTCTGTATTTTCACGAAAAATAATCATGTCCACAAGGCCAGGCTCTTTGACCGGAGATGGAACGCCGTCAAACCATTTCACAGGTCGAACACAAGCATACAAATCTAGGATTTGTCGCAATGCCACATTTAAAGATCGAATGCCACCCCCAACTGGTGTTGTTAAAGGACCTTTAATCCCGATTAAATATTCTTTTAATATATCAAGGGTTTCATCCGGCAACCAAGATCCTACTGCATTATTGGCCTTTTCTCCAGCTAAAATCTCTTTCCATTCAATAGATCTTTCTCCACCATAAGCTTTGGCTATAGCGGAGTCAAAAACAGCTTGAGATGCCGCCCATATATCCGGTCCAATTCCGTCACCTTCTATAAATGGAATTATTGGATGACGTGGAACAATTAACTGACCATCTTTAAACTTTATTTTTTGACTATGATTCTCGATATTCATGATTTTGTACTTTCTTTAACAGTCTTCTTTTTCGCAGATTTTTTTGTGTTATCTGACGATTTATTGTTTTTACTTTTTTTGGCATAATCAGTGAGATAAAACCCACTGCCTTTAAAAATTAATCCCGACCCACCGCCGACCAATCTGCGTATTTTCCCATCACATTCTGCACATTTTGTTAATGGTGCATCTGACATCGCTTGGAAGTGCTCAAAAATATGATCGCATTTTTCACATTTATAATCGTACGTAGGCATTTTGTTAATATTTTCCTAAAAATTAGGTGGTGAATTTACGGTTATCCGACAAATATTTATGTCGGTAAAGTCGCAGAATTAAAAGAAAATTATTTCTAAGAATACTTTTCGTTCAACTTCGCCATGACATTCGCCGGAACAAATTTTGAAATGTCACCCTTAAGTCGCGCCACATCCTTAACGACAGTAGAATTAATATGAATATATTTTTCCGATGTAACCATGAGAAGAGTAGAAACTTCCGAATTTAAATGATGATTCATTGTAGCCATTTGGAATTCAAATTCGAAATCGGATACGTGACGTAGGCCACGAATCAATGCGACTGCTTTTTGATCGCGTGCAAAATCTGCCACCAATCCATCAATTGAAAAAGCTTTAATATTTGTCAAATGCTTTGTGGCACCTAACACTAAATCAATTCTTTCTTCTGCGGTAAACAATGACGATTTTTCTGAATTCACAGCTATCGCGAAAACAACTTTATCAAATAAAGCTGATGCTCTTTCAGCTATATCGATATGGCCGCGATGGATTGGATCAAATGTGCCTGGATAAATTATGGTTCTCATAGTTCGTTTTTCCAAAAAGTTAGCTGTGTATCGCCATATTCCTTTACTCTTGTCGGTGAAATTGAATACGATTGAGGTGAAGATTCAAGTATAAAATATCTATTTTTCTTTAATTTAGTTTTACACGATTCAATGAGTAAATCTAAATTTTCATAGTTATAAGGCGGATCTGCTAATATCAAATCAAAATGATTCGAATCATTTAAATATTTTAGCGCATCTGTACGAGAATAGTTTATCTCAGTTTCCTTAAAATATGACCCGTTTATTTTCAATAGGGAAATAATCCTCATACTGGATTCAACAAATGTAATTGATTCTGCCCCCCTGCTGGCAGCTTCAAAACCCAGAATGCCTGAACCTGCGAATAAATCCAATACATGATAACCTCTCAAATCACCAAGAATATCCTTTTGATTAATATTGGCATAAGTAGGGTCATTTCCGGACCATCGTTTATCTGATATTTCAAGTGCTGGAGGCTGTGTATCGTAACTGCGACGCCAGATCAGTACCTGCTCATCACCAAACTTGGCAGCGGTCTCTGCTTTATTCAACCCTTGGAGCGCACCGTAGTGCCGTTCATTTAATCGCCAATTATATTTAATCGGTACATTATCTATTTGCATTTCCGATAGGCAAATTTCCATTGTGCGAATTGCGCGGGTGAGCACGGATGTATAGATCAGATCGAAATCGAATCCCTCTTCTACCAGAATTTTTCCAGAATTTTGTGCCTCTTGCTCTCCTTTTGGAGTCAGATCAACATCAGTCCATCCGGTAAAACGATTTTCCAAATTCCAAAGGCTTTCGCCATGACGCAATAAAACAAGTTTAACCATTAATACTTTCCCATTAGAAATTCGATCAAAACTATTATTCTTCAAAATGCCAAAATATATTTAACCAAAGAATTTGAGGAAATAATGATAAATGAACGTGTTGCAGTAAATGAATTTGTTCGGCGTCAAACAAAAGAATCCGGAAAATCATTTTCAAACCAACTTTCCTTTGAAGATATTGCGTTGCATGCTGAATTACAGATGTCCGCCGGGCATTTTAAAGAAGGGTACCGGGATGGCGTGAGACTCGTGGCAGCAGCAGCGGATATTACCAAGCAATTCACCTGCCCCTTTGTAAAGATTGATGTAACAACTGAATTGTCCGCAAAATATGCCCAACGGAGACCAAATGAAAATTTCTATATCCAGGTGCGCGCAAAAGCGGGGACATTGCTCAATGCTGGAAAAGTTGAACTGATCTTATATCGTCATGATGTGCTAAAGGAAAATGATGAGCAAAGTACCAATGCTGAGTGGGAATTGATCAGTTTTCATGCATTGCCGGAGGGAATAAATGAAATGCCTATGGGGCCAGTTACAATGATGCGCAATCAGTTGGAATTACCTGG
>MPLV02060763.1_pt1 | contig 13401 bp, 3 predicted proteins | sample 1617331 | NCBI WGS metagenome assembly MPLV02 (sample SAMN05944802, study PRJNA350692) | marine metagenome | biome: marine; feature: ODZ; material: water; isolation source: 100 m water sample filtered on 0.2 um supor filter | place: Pacific Ocean | collected 2012-04-08 | depth 100m m | reverse complement strand
CATGCCGCCCATCATAGGGTCCATGCCCATCGGCATTCCCATCATAGGGTCCATGCCCATCGGCATTCCCATCATAGGGTCCATCATGCCTTGAGGGCCCATGCCTGGTCCCATCATGCCTTGAGGGCCCATACCCATCATAGGGTCCATCATACCTTGAGGACCCATACCCATCATAGGGTCCATGCCCATGCCCATGCCGCCCATCATAGGGTCCATGCCCATCGGCATTCCCATCATAGGGTCCATGCCAGGCATCATGCCTCCCATCATCATTGTTTCCATACCAGGGCCCATACCAGGACCAAACGGATCGAAGCCGCCCATCATACCAGGCATCATACCCATATCCATTTTGCTACCAGCGCCCATCATCATAGGGTCCATGCCCATCGGCATTCCCATCATAGGGTCCATGCCCATCGGCATTCCGCCCATCATATCCATACCCATTTGCATCATGTCCCCCATCATCATAGGATCCATACCTGCCATCATATCCATGCCCATTTGCATTGCTGCCATAGGGTCATTCATCATCATCATAGGGTCCATGCCCATGCCCATGCCCATTTGCATCATAGGATCCATGCCCATGCCGCCCATCATGTCCATTGGTCCGCCCATAGGTCCCATCATGCCCATGTCCATTCCAGGCATCATGCCCATTCCCATGTCCATTGGTCCGCCCATAGGTCCTTGAGGGCCTTGTCCCATGCCGGGAGCCATAAAGTCTCCTGCGGCCATCATGTCACCCATGAGTTGGGCCATTTCTCCCATCATGTCGGTCATCTGAGTCTGCATCGCGGCAAAATCTTCCCCCATCATTTCACCCATGTTGGCATTGAACATTTGTGCGGCTTGCGCTCCCATAACTTGAGACATTCCTGCCGCTATCTGTCCAGCAGCCTCTGGATTAATTCCAGCCATGTCCGCTGCGAACTGCGCCGCCATATCAGGGTTGATTTGAGCCATTTGACCCATGCTTGAAGCTATTTGTCCGCTCATTTCTTGATTTCCGGACATGTCGGTTGCGAATTGAGCCGCCATTTCAGGAGATGCTCCCGCCATGCCAACGACCAACTGACCAGCCAGTTCTGGATTATTTTCTGCAAGTCCGCCTGCCACCTCGCCTGCCAGTTCAGGATTAACTTCTGCCATTCCGGCAGCTATTTGACCTGCGACAGCCGGATTGGCGTCCGCCATTCCCTGGGCCACTTGACCAGCTAAATCTGGATTACTTTCCGCTATTGCGCCTGCGATATCTCCTGCTAATGATGGCGCCACTTGCGCCATGCCGCCAGCCACATCGGCTGCGGCTTCCGGATTAATTTCAGCAACCTGGGCTGCTACTTGTGCGGCAGCTTCTGGGTCTGCCGCAATAACGCCTTGAGCTATTCCTGCAGCGGCTTCTGGCACCGCAGCAACCGCTGTTGCCACCATATCCGCGGCTCCTTCAGGATTCGCCTCGGCTAAATTTTGAACAACTGCACCCGTCATCGCAGGAGCGGCCTCAGCAACGCCTGCAGCTATATCGCCTGCCAATTCCGGACTTGCCTCTGCAATCGAACCTGCTGTCACAGCGGCAACTTGAGGTGCGTTCGCAGCCACGCCGCCAGCAACATCGCCGGCAATATCTGGATTTCCTTCAGCCATCGCGGATGCGCCTTCAACAGCGGCAGCCGGTGCTGATTCTGCAAGACCGGAGGCAATTTCTCCTGCGTGTTCAGGATGTTCTTCCGCCATCGCCATTGCAATTTCAGTCGCAGCTTCTGGATTTGCTGCAATCATTCCTTCTGCGGCTCCTTGAGCAGCTTCCGGATTGGCCTCAATCATGGCGTTTGCTATTTCAGTAGCTTGTTCAGGAGCCGTTTGTACAACTGCTCCTGCAACTGCAGCTGCAGCCTCTGGATTAGCCTCTACCATTGCGGAGGCCAGTTCAGTTGCGGCTTCAGGGTTATTTTCTATAAGCATAGCCGCCACATCACCTGCGGCGTCAGGATTTGCCTCAGCTACGGCAGCAGCCATATCAGTAGCTGCTTCTGGATTTGTTTCAAGTAAGGATTCAGCCACACTGGTTGCCATTTCAGGAACAACTTCAGCAATCGCACCCGCTATGGAAGCGGCAGCCTCTGGATTTGCTTCTGCTATCGCAGTTGCAATTTCAACTGCTTGAAGTGGATCAGCTTCAGCGACTCCGGCTGCTATTTCCGCAGCAGCCTCTGGATTGGCTTCAGCCATAGCTGTTGTAATTTCGCCAGCAGCATCTCCCGCAGCTTCCGCCACGCCTGCTGCAATCTCACCTGCAACATCTGGCACAGCTGCAGCCAATTCCGCTACAATTTCCGCAGCGGCATCAGGATTAGCGTTAATAAGGGCTTCAGTAGCACCTTGCGCCGCATCAGGATTGGCTTCCGCCATAGCAACAGCCATTTCTTGCGCGGCTTCTGGATTTCCTTCAACCAGAGCAGCGGCAACATCGCCAGCTGCGTCAGGATTTGCCTCAGCGACAGCCGCGGCCATTTCAGCGGCGGCATCAGGGTTTGCTTCAACCAAAGCAGCGGCCACATCCCCTGCGGCATCTGGATTGGCCTCAGCGACAGCCGCGGCCATTTCAGCGGCGGCATCAGGATTGGCTTCCATCATGGCTGTAGCAGCACCGGCAGCAGAATCAGGATCCCCATTTGCTACACCGGCAATAATGTCTCCTGCGTGTTCAGGATGTTCTTCCGCCATAGCACTTGCAACTTCAGCTGCGGCTTCAGGATTAGCATCCGCAACACCTTGAGCAATTGCACCAGCTGCGTCTGGATTTAATTCCGCCATTGCGGTTGCGGCTTCAGCTGCTTGTTCGGGCGCAGCTTCCGCTATCGCACCTGCAACTGTTGCAGCAACATTTGGATTTGCTTCCGCCATTGCCGCAGCCATCTCGGCGGCGCCTTCAGGATTGGCTTCCGCCATCGCACTTGCAACTTCATTGGCAGCTGCTGGATTAGCTTGCGCCACAGCGGCGGCCATTTCAGCGGCGCCTTCAGGATTTGCTTCCGCAATCGCAGCGGCAGCTTCACCAGCCGCTTCAGGATTAACTTGTGACACGGTGGCCACCATATCGGCGGCGTGTTCTGGATGTTCTTCCGCCATCGCCGCGGCCATCTCAGCTGCAGCTTCTGGATTAGATTGAGCCATAGCTCCAGCGATTTGTGCGGCAGCTTCTGGATTATTTTCGATTATGTTATTTGCCACTTCCGCGGCAGCTTCTGGGTTTTCTGATGCAACGCCTGCGGCCACTAATGCAGCTGCCTGAGGGGCCGCTTCAATCATCGCGGCGGCGACTTCTGCAGCAGCTTCAGGGTTTGCTGCAGCCATAGCAGCAGCAGCTCCTTGCGCGGCGGCAGGATTTGCTTCCACCATTGCGGTTGCAATTTCTGCAGCTTGTTCAGGGGAAGATTCAGCAACTGCGCTCATAACGGCGGCAGCGGCGTTTGGATTCATTTGAGCAACATTTGCCGCAAGTTCTGCGGCACCTTCTGGATTAGATTCAACTAGATTAGTAGTCAATTCAGCAGCAGCTTCTGGATTGCCAGCAGCTGTTCCAGCCACGATAGCAGCGGCGGCGTCAGGATTTGCTTCAACTAGAGCAGCTGCTACTTCAGCAGCTCCATCAGGATTGGCATTCGACATACTAGCTGCAACAGCGGCTGCAGCGTTTGGATTATTTTCAACTAAAGCAGTTGCAACTTCAGCAGCTGCTTCTGGTGCGGCCGTTGCAACAGCGCCAGCAATTGCAGCAGCAGCTGCAGGTGCGGCTTCCGCCATTGTCGCAGCAATATCAGCTGCTCCATCTGGATTAGCATTAATAAGTCCTTCAACTGCGCCTTCAGCAGCAGCAGGATTAGCTGCAATCATTGCAGTTGCCATATCCGCAGCACCTTCTGGATTTGCTTCAGCCATCGCGCCTGCTACTTCAGCGGCTGCTTCTGGATTAGCCCGCGCCACGGCAGCGGCCATATCAGCGGCATGTTCTGGATGTTCTTCTACGAGTATACTTGCAACTTCACCGGCAGCTTCCGGGTCAACCATTGCAACACTAGCTGTAATTGCAGCAGCGGCTTCAGGATTTGCTTCAACCATCGCGCTCGCAACTTCAGCGGCGGCTTCCGGTGCACTAGCTGCAACGCCTGCAGCAATACCAGCAGCGGCTTCAGGAGCAGCTTCGGCCATTGCAGCGGCAAGTTCAACAGCTCCTTCTGGATTAGCTTCCATCACTGCTTGGGCAGCGCCTTGTGCGGCGGCAGGATTTGCCTCAGCCATTGCGGTTGCAGCAGCAGCAGCTTGTTCTGGGGCCGCTTCGGCAACAGCGCCAGCCACCGTAGCAGCAGCGCTTGGATTCATTTGAGCAACATTTGCCGCAAGTTCTGCAGCACCTTCTGGATTAGATTCAACTAAAGCTTGAGTTAATTCGGCAGCAGCTTCAGGATTTGCGGCAGCCGTTCCCGCTATAACAGCAGCGGCAGCTGTTGGTTCAGCTTCCGCCATTGCGGCTGCAATGTCTCCTGCAATGTCATTTGCGGCATCACTGAAAGCTGTTTGCATTTCAGCAGTCGTTTCTTCACCTGTTGCTCCGGTTTCCATATCTTGATTTGCTTCTTGAGCTGCTTCTTGACCAGCAGCTGTTTGAGCTGCCTGAACAACCCCTTGCGCTATTTGAGCGGCAGCACCTGGATTTTGTTCAACTACAGCTGCAGCAATCTCAGCTGCAGCTTCCGGATTAGCTTGCGCTACTGCACTAGCAATTTGAGCGGCGGCGGCAGGGTTTGCCTCAGCCATTGATGCTGCAATTTCAGCAGCGTGATCATGGTCCGCAGCAGCGGCAGCATTAGCGATACCCGCTGATGCCTGTGGGGCAACTTCAGCCATTGCAATTGCTAAGTCAGCAGCTCCATCTGGATTTGCTTCCATTACCGCTTGTGCGGCAGCGGCAGCAACAGCCGGATTAGCTTCAGCCATCGCAGTTGCAACTTCTGCAGCCTGTTCCGGTGCAGCTTCAGCTATTGCACCAGCAACTGCAGCGGCGGCATTTGGATTATTTTGAACAATTGTTGCGGCAAGTTCTGCAGCAGCTTCAGGATCGGTTGCAGCAGTTGCTGCAATAATTTCTGCAGCAGCTTCAGGATCAGCGGCGGCTGTACCTGCAGTAATAGCATCAGCAGCTTCGGGTGCTGCTTCATTCATAGCTGCTGAAACATCGCCTGCAGCTTCTGGAGCTGCAGTGGTAACACCAGCTGCTATTTGAGTTGCCATTTCTGGATTTGATTCAACCATTGCAGCTGCAACTTCTGCAGCAGCTTCTGGATTTGCTTGAGCAACGCCTGCAGAAACGATAGCAGCAGCAGCGGGAGCAGCTTCAACTACAGCTGAAGCTATTTCAGCCGCAGCTTCAGGATTAGCAGTTGTCATGCTAGATGCAACAGCACCTGCAACAGCAGGATTTGCCTCGGCCATTGCGGCAGCAGTTTCTGCAGCTTGTTCTGGAGCAGCCTCAGCGACAGCGCCAGCAACAGTAGCGGCAGCTTGTGGATTTAATAGAGAAACACTAGTGGCAAGTTCGGCTGCCCCTTCTGGATCAGCTTCTACAAGTGCAGTTGTTAATTCAGCGGCAGCTTCGGGATTGGCAGCAGCTGTCCCAGCTATAATAGCGGCAGCCTCTTCAGGCGCAGCTTCCGCCATTGCGGCAGCTGCTTCACCTGCTTGTTCGGGTGCAGCTTGCGCAATAGCGCTTGCAATTTGTGCGGCGGCTTCAGGACTAGCTTCCGCCATTGCGCCTGCAATTTCTGCGGCGGCTTCTGGATTTGCTTCTGCTGCAGCAGTTGCAATTAGAGCAGCAGCTTGCGGTACAGCTTCAGCCATATCAGCTGCAAGCTCGGCAGCACCTTCGGGATTAGATTCCATCACTGCTTGCGCAACAACCTGAGCAGCGGCAGGATTTGCCTCAGCCATTGCTATTGCTGCATTTGCAGCTTGTTCTGGATCGGCTTCTGCAACAGCGCTTATTACAGCTGCAGCGGCTTGCGGATTTGTCTCAGCTATAGACATAGCTAAATCAGCGGCATGTTCTGGATGTTCTTCAACTAATGCAGCTGTTAAATCAGTTGCGGCTTCTGGATTTGCATTTATTGTTCCAGCAACAATTGCTCCAGCTTCATCAGGAGCAGCTTCCATCATTGCAGCTGCAACTTCAGCAGCTTGTTCTGGAGAAGCAGTTGCAACTGCAGCAGCAATTGAAACTGCAGCAGCAGGATTGGATTCAGCAAGAGCGCTTGCAACTTCAATAGCACCTTCAGGATTAGCTTCAGCGGCCGCGGCGGCTATAGCGCCAGCAGCTTGAGGGGCCATTTCAGCCATAGCAACAGCAACTTCTGCAGCAGCTTCAGGATTGGCTTCCATGACTGCTTGAGCAGCACCTTGTGCAGCCGCAGGATTTGCAGCAGCCATTGCGGTTGCGGCGGCGGCGGCTTGTTCTGGGGCTGCTTCGGCAACAGCGCCAGCTACAGCAGCGGCGGCGGCAGGATTTGATTGAGCAACTGCTATAGAAATACTTGCAGCAGCTTCAGGATTATCTTCAACAATAGCAGCTGTTAATTCAGCTGCTGCTTCAGGATTTGCTGTAGCTGTACCAGCAACAATTTGAGCACTTGCATCAGGGGCTGCCTCAGAAAGAGCGGTTGCCATTTCAGCAGCTTGTTCTGGAGCAGCTTGAGCTACTCCTGCAGCAATAGCTTGAGCAGCGGCAGCTACTTGAGTAGCAGCTTGAGCAGCACCAGCTTCTGCATCTTCATTAGCGGCAGCATTTTCAGCTGCATTATCAACAACTGCGCTTACAACTGCAGATGCAATTTCAGCAGCAGCTTCTGGATTAGCAGCGGCAGCTACTTGAGCAATTTGAGCAGCAGCACTTGGAGCTGCTTCAGCCATTGCGGCAGCAACTTCTCCTGCAGCTTCTGGAGCAGCTTGTGAAATTCCATTTGTAACTTGAGCTGCAACTTGTGCAGCTGCTTGTGCAGCGGCTTGTGCAACAGCTGCATCTGTTCCTTCAGCATCTGTTCCTGCGGTCTCAGCTGCGCTAGCAGCATTTTCACTTGCAGCAGTGGTAACAGCTTCAATTACAGCACTTGCAATTTCAGCAGCAGCCTCTGGATTGACTTCAGCAGCAGCATTAGCAATAACTCCAGCAGCTTGTGGAGCAACCTCCGCCATCGCACTTGCAATTTCAGCAGCGGCCTCTGGATTAGCTTCCATCACTGCTTGAGCAGCTCCTTGCGCGGCGGCAGGATTGGCTTCAGCCATTGCTGCTGCCATATCCGCAGCACCTTCTGGATTTGCTTCAGCCATTGCGCCTGCTACTTCAGCGGCGGCTTCTGGATTAGCCTGCGCCACGGCAGCGGCCATATCTTCTGAATGTTCTGGATGTTCTTCTACGAGTATACTTGCAACTTCACCGGCAGCTTCTGGGTCAACCATTGCAACACTAGCTGTAATTGCAGCAGCGGCATCCGGATTAGATTCTGCAGCAGCACTAGCTGCGGCAGCGGCTTGTTCAGGGGCAACTTGTGCAACAGCAGCAGTGGCTTGTGCTGCAGCATCAGGATTGACATCTGTTATTGCAGCTACAGCAGCAGCTGCTTGTTCAGGAGCACCTTCAGCTATGCCAGCTGCAATTGATGCGGCAGCTTGCGGCATTGCTTCAACTAGTGCAGCTGCAACTTCTGCAGCAGCTTCAGGATTTGCTTCAGCAACACCTTCCGCCACACCTTGTGCGGCAGCTGGATTTGCTTGAACCATCGCGGTTGCGGCAGCGGCGGCCTGTTCAGGGGCCGCTTCAGCAATAGCACTCGCAACTTCTGCAGCAACAGCTGGATTTGCCTCAGCTATCGCTCCAGCTAAAGCACTTGCACCTTCAGGATTTGATTCTACTAATGCAGATGTAACTTCCGCAGCAGCTTGTGGAGCGTGTTCACAAACAGCAGCCGCCATTGATGCGGCAGCTTCCGGTGAAGCTTCAGCCATTGAACTTACAGTTTCCGCAGCTTGTTCTGGAGCAGCGGCAGCAACAGCTCCTGCTATTTCAGCAACAGCGGTTGGAGCAATTTCAGCAACACTTGTAGCCACTTCTGCGGCAGCTTCAGGATTTGCCTCAGCTACACCAGCAGCAATATCAGCAGCGGCACTCGGGGCAGCTTCCGCCATTGCGATTGCCACTTCAGCGGCAGCCTCTGGATTTGCTTCTACAACAGCTTGTGCAGCAGCTTGTGCTGCTTCTGGATTTGTTTGCGCCATTTGAGCTGCAATTTCTGTAGCAGCTTCTGGTGCTTCTTCCGCAACAGCGGCTGCAACTTCGGCGGCGGCTTCAGGCAGGGCAGCAGCAGTTGCAGTTGCGATTTCTTCTGCATCTTCTGGATGAGCGTGAATAAGTTCAGATAATATTTCGCCACCTGAGTCAGGGTATTCGTTTGCTAACTCCTGGATTAAATCTTCTTGCTCGCTTTCAGGGGCATTGGATATAATTTCATATATTTGATCGACCTGTTCAGGACTAGGAGGAGTTCCTGCTGCAATTTCGCCAATCCCTGTAAATTCTTTTGCCATTTATTTTATATTGTTAATTTTTTTTTATCTCCTTGTTATTTCTTACAAACAGTTTTCCAAGAACCGTCTGCTTGTTGTTGACCAATGTATGTATTACTTGCGCAACCAGGACTTGCAGCCGCGTCAGATTCACCTGAACCAGCTTCGCTTGATCCGCTTATTGCATTAGCTAATGCCAATCTTGCTTGTTCTGCTTCGGCGGCCAGATTCATTTGTTCCTCATCGGTATAGTTCGTAATCACAACGCCTTCAACAGGCGCGGCCTCCGGCGGAGGTCCTTCATCTTCAGATGCTGCCTCAGTCGTTTCTTCAGTTGAGGCAGCTTCAGTTGAGGCAGCTTCAGTTGAGGCAGCTTCTTCGGAAGATTCAGCTGGTGTTGAGATTTGATCTTGCAAACTAGCTAAAGTTAATTCTCCTATTGATTCCAATAAGTCAAGTGCGGACTCAGTAAGAGCCGTTTCATCATCAATCAAAGTCTGTGTATCATCATTGACCGCGTTTTCAGCTGCAGTTACAGCCGCGGCGTCAGCTTGATCAAGTTGTCTTTCTCTTTTTTTAATTGTCAAAAGTTCTTCAGAGATAACTATTTTATTTCGGGCGAAATCTGTTGTTACCTGAGACACCTGATAATCTTCCCACAAATCACCGACAGTTTGTTTAGTTACATAAGCTTCTTCTTCATAATCTTTTTGAGCTGTTAGATACGCCATTTTTTTATTCCTATAATCTGCCGTATCCTGCCAAGGTTGCAATGGAACGGCTAGAGTAACTTTCCAATTGACTTCCTCTGTTCCGCCTTTTGTTCCAGATACATTATATTTCCACTTATAAGTAGATTCAAAGTCCAAATCGGGTAAAAATTCCGATCTAGCTGATACGACATCTTGTTCCGCGTCCTCCACATCAATTTCTTTTTTTACGTAATCAATATTTCCCATTGTTGCTTTATTCAATGCATCATCCAATGAAGTTGGCAGTTGACTATTACCTAATGAAGATAGTTCGATTAAATTCATTGAATCAATGCTATCTGGTGGTTCTATTTTAAAAACTTTGAAAAATTTATTACGGGCTTTTCTTAAATCACCTTCTGCTTTTATTTTATCCTTTTGCGAAGTTGCAAGATCAGATTTTGCTTGCAGAACATCTGAGGCCAAGCCTGAACCTTTTTTAACACGTGATTCTTCCTGGCCGGTTGATTCAATTTTACTTTCAAGTGATTCAATTTCTGAATCATATTTTTTTACCGCATCAATGTAACCAAGATATGCGTCAACCGCATCTAGTATTAATGTCATTTTTTCTGCTTGAAGATCTAAGTCGGCAGTTATGAAAGCATTTCTTTTTTGTCTAATGTCTGAACCAGTTTCGCCAAAATCATACAATTTTTGTTTAAGGGTTATATCCATTTCTTGATGATCATAGTGATCGTTTGCCTCCTCATACTTGTATTTGTTTTCATTACCTCTGATAAATTTAACATCAAGTTCAGGAAGGTAAGCAGTCCAAGCTGTTTTAATGTCATTTTTTGCTTCTTTAACATCAGACTCCGCACTTTTTATTGAAGCATCAGTATTGAATAGTCCTTCAATAAGTTCGGTTAAATTCATTGAGAATGCGTTCAAAGAAAAGAAAATAATAAAAAAAGTGACTGTTATTCTAACTACTGTAGCCATAATTTTTGGCATAGAACCCCCGTATGTAATAATTGCAACCAATACCACAAATGTTATATAATCAACTTCGGTATTATACAAACTTATTATCAGTTTAAAAAATCCTTGATTTAAATCAAAAAAGAATAATTCTCATTTGCGGATTATGAAAAAAATCAAACATAGCTGAAAAATAAAGAATTTATAACTTTTTTCAGGGATTTCCTTGATTCTTCATTTCTTAAAACACTAGTTTGGTCTTCTTCAAAATACAATATTTCCGAATTTTATTTGTTTTCTATCAATAATTTAAGTGCGTTAGGATTTATAAAATCAGAGGCAAACTTATTAAAATAACTAACTTTAGGTTCAATTTGATCGCCATGAATAAAAAAAACTAATTTATTTTTCTTATAAATATTATTTAACAATTCTTCTTCTTGATGAATATTAATTGCTATGCATCCAACTGCATCAGGAACAAAATTTATAAAATCTTCTTTATGACAATTTTTTGCTAAAATATCTTTTGCAAAAAATAAGAAAAAAAAATAATTATAAAAAAAATGCTGATGAATATTTTCGGTAAAGTTTTGTCATGAAATAATTTTGGCAAAAAGCATAGGATCAATGTTTCCTCCGCAAATTAAGCAAATTACATTTTTTCCTATAAGTTTTGATAATTTATCTTTTACCACCATAACACTTGTAGCTGCAGCACCTTCCGTAACAAGCTTATGAAATTCAAAATTGAATTTAATACCTTCGGAAATTTTATCTTCATCGATTAATATAAAATCATCAATGACATTTTGTGCAATTTTAAAAGTATATTTATTTTCTAATCCAATGCTGCCCCCCAAACAGTCTGCCAGCGTTTCTTCTTCAACCACTTCAACCGGTCTTCCAGCTTTAAGACTTTCATACATGGAAGCGCCTCGCTTCATTGACACAGCTATTATGTTTACGTTTGGTTTTTGCGCTTTAATGGCTAATGCTGTACCTCCTATCAATCCCCCCCCTGATGTAGGCACAATAACTGTATCAACGGATGGCATTGATTCTAACATCTCCAAACCAATCGTGCCTTGCCCTGCTATGATCTTAAGATCATCGAAAGGATGAATTAATTCTATGCTGTTCTTTAATGCGTAATCTTTTGCGTATAAATCTGCTTCATCACTGTTTGTTCCCACAATCTCAACCAGGGCCCCTAAAGATTTAATTGCATCACAACGATGTTTGGGAACAAGACTGGACATAAAAATTTTAGATTTAATACCCAGTTGTTTAGCGGCATAGGCAACTCCCTTACCGTGATTGCCAGTAGAAACTGCAATTACTCCGCTTTTTTTCTGTTCCTCACTTAAGCTCAGTAACTTATTCATTGCTCCTCGCAGCTTAAAGGAGCCAGTGATTTGCATAGACTCTAATTTTAAATATACTTTTTGACTATCTGTTGATAGGGCCTTTGAATATATTTGGGGAGTTTTATGAATATAACTGGATATATTGTCGTGAGCTTGTTTTATGTCTTCAAGTGAAATCATCAGATTTAATGGGAAAATAATTTTCCATACCCGCTTATAGTATTATTAATGTCAACTGAGCGCAAACAATCCCAAATTATGGCTTGATTGCTGGAAATCACACACTTTGATATTCGTTTCTCCATTTGGTCCAGAACTTCCACAGCGCGTAAAGCGGTGCATGATATGAACACCGCTTCAGCATTTTTATGATCGATATTATCGATTGTTTCAATCAAGCATTTTGGATCAACGTTTGCTATATCATTGTCATACTCTAAATTAAATGAACTAAAACTAATAATTTCAATGTTATTTTTTATTAAATGATCAAAAATAGTTTTATTCACTTGTTCTGGATACGGAGTCAAAACGGCTATCTTATTAAGTTTCAAATTTGCAAACGCCTTAAGCGCAGCTTTTATAGGTGTAGAAACATAAGAGCCTTTTTTTGATTTATTTATTTCATCAACAATTCTTTTATCGCCAATGGCAACAGTGCCTGATGTACAGCCATAAGCAATTGAATCTATATGTTCTCCGGGCAAGATGTTGCCGGCAATGTCTGCTAAATGTTCGGCCATTTTCAAATAATTCTCTTCATTAAGAGGGTTTTTAAATGGAATTCTGTTTACATAAATACCAACATCTTGATTGTGGCATATACGACGAAAATCTTGCTCAATGGTGAAATCAGTTGAAAGGGTAATGACGCCAATTTTTGGATTGGATGATTTTGATATGTCTGGTTTTATGTCAACTTGTGAAAAATTTTTCATGGTTGATTTGGAAAATAATCCTCACACTCCCCCTCTCTATAAACATCTGTTGTTGAACAATGCAAACTGCCGCCAAAGGCATACACATCCCTGAACGGAACTGGGATTACATCCATACCAAAGCCTTCCATTTGTTTAATCATTTTTTCTTCACTTGCCTCAACACATATGGTTTTGGGATTAACAATTAAAACATTCATTGATAACCATATAGAAGAATAACACATCGGGGGAGGCGCGTTATGTATGGACGGGGCTGCTTCATGTATTTTCCATTTATTGTCATCAAAAATTTTTCTTTGTTCAGATGAAATTTTTCTATTTGGGTTTATAATCATCACTCCCGGTTTTATAGGAGTAAAACAAGCATCTATATGAGTTGGCATTAAGTCCCCCGGTAAATTAATTTGATGGATCCGATGATTAGGAAAATGTCTTCTTAACCAATTCAATCCATGTAAATTGGACGTAAAATTATTATGAAAAAATAAATCTTTTCCAAAACGTAAAATTTCAGCAGCATCAAAAAGAGGTTCATTATCATTTAAAATGAAATCTCTCTCTTCTATTTTTTTATATCTTTCTTCTTCTAATATGCCTTTTGGCAGATAATTGAATTTATAAGTTTCTCCAGTAAGTCGTGGTTTAGGAGCTGCTTCCCAGCGCATATCAGGATCTTCTTTATAATATTTTTCCAATAGCGGTCTGTAGGCTAAATATTCAAACCATCTACAGCGATACGACATTGGGGCTTCAAGCATTTCATTACCGACTGTTAAAATTACGTCCCGTGGT
>MPLV02115463.1_pt1 | contig 14089 bp, 13 predicted proteins | sample 1617331 | NCBI WGS metagenome assembly MPLV02 (sample SAMN05944802, study PRJNA350692) | marine metagenome | biome: marine; feature: ODZ; material: water; isolation source: 100 m water sample filtered on 0.2 um supor filter | place: Pacific Ocean | collected 2012-04-08 | depth 100m m | reverse complement strand
CGTCTTTACCACATTCATTTGATGCTTGGAGTGGCCATAATCCAGGAATTTTATTTTTCCGGACATAAAGCATTCCAGTACCGTGGGGAGCGCATAACCATTTATGCAGGCTGGTTGCATAATAGTCGCACTCTAGGTCAGTCATGTCAAAATCGAAATGTGCAAAGGCGTGTGCCCCGTCAACAATGACAGGGATATCGTATTTTCGTGCCATGCGGACTACTTTTTTCACTGGCAGAATTTGACCGGTAAGGTTTATCATATGGCACATGAGTATCATTTTCGTTTTGGGTGTAATATTTTTTTCAAACAAATGAACTATCTCATTATCATTTTCGGCCGGCACCGGAATTTTAAACTGCTTCATCACAATACCATCCCGGCATTCTCGCTGCTTAAATGTATTAATCATACGCCCATAATCCTGAGTGGTGGTGAGCACTTCATCACCAGAGGATAAGTCCAGCCCATTTTGTAAAATCTGCAGTCCTTCTGATGCATTCCGCGTGAGCGCAATTTCCTCAGGACTGCATTTAGAAAACCGGGCCAGCCTTCGACGAACGGGTTCACGTTGGGGTTCCAGGATTTGCCACATAGAATAGGCAGGTGACGTGTTGGAAAAATCGAGATGCCGTTTCATGGCTTCCTGCACCACCCTGGGTGCGGGGCTAACACCGCCATTATTCAAGTTAATCATACTTCGGTCAGCCGTATACCCTTGCTGGATTTCGCGCCAGAAGGATTCATCTCTGGCAATATCTTTTGGATTCCCGGCTGTACTTCGAATTCCTGATAATGCTTTAGCCATTAATGTGGGGTTGGCCATGACTACTGAGGCTACAGCTGCCGGTTTGGCGATGGTATCAAAAAATTGACGTCGATTGATATTCTGCATAAGACCTCCAATAAATATGTAATTAAGGCAGGGGTAAGTTTAATGCTTGTATGAATAAATAGCAAACTTGAGAGTCATTAACAAAAATGTGCCCGCGGGAGGATTTGAACCCCCGGCCAAGTGATTAAGAGTCACCTGCTCTACCAACTGAGCTACACGGGCTAAAATGGGGGTAAAAAATTATGGTTTTTTATTTCATTCCCAAAGAAAATTCGCCACCTAAAGTGATACTTTAAGCCTTGCAGAAAAAAAGTTAAAAAAACAAATAATCCCTATTGCGTTCAATTTTTCTATGCCGTTATATTGGGGGACCTCTTTGGAAGGATTCTTGATAGAATTCGAATAAAAGGGGTTGGTAAAAGAAAAAGTGATTAGGCTCTGGGTTGGCGTTCGGGGCCTTAATTTCGGAAATTAGCCGCAGCATTTTCATGAAACATTGAAGATTTTGCGGCATTTCCTTTTTTAGGGGTAAATTCCCAATGTTAATTGAAAATGGGGGCGATCGGTTTCGACGGGATATGCGTCGTCTTAAATGGCATATCGAGGCCCAGGCATCTCGTTAATCACCTGGAAAAACCATAAATGCCGATTACGGCTACATGGCCGCTGCTTAATTAAGCTGGCCCGTCCTGGATTTGGTGCGCCTATGGCCGGATTCAAGGACGTCAATTTCATAGGCTGGTTCTGATTGTTGTCTGTGATATCAGAATAAGACATTAACAGACTTTGCTCATAATGGCTGTGTCAACGGAGCAGTTATGGGTAAGCCTAATCCGCTTGACTAAATATGTAGATGTTTATTGTGATTCTATTTCGGACGGGAGTTCGATTCTCCCCGCCTCCACTTCATTTAAGCGATCATGATCGCCTTCATTCCGTTCCGGAGGCCAAGTTCCATAATATTTTATAATCTATTAAAGATTGTCTCGACACCGTTTATGACAAACTGCACGGCAATTACCATGAGCATGAGTCCCATAATACGTTGAATAACACGCATACCAGTAAGTCCAATTTTAATACTTAATCGATCCCCTGCTCTCAGAATATAATAAAATATAGTCATGGTAATTAAGACGGCGACCAACAACGTACCAAGACTATAAATTGTTGGTGTTTTTGCTGATAGAAGCATGACACCCGTAATCGCACCAGGACCGGTAATCAAGGGGATACCAATGGGGCTGATAGCTATTTCATCAGCATCTCCCGTTTCTTTAAATTCTTCTTGTTCAGTATCCGTTGTTCTCGTTCGTCCCACCTTAGCTTCCAACATGCGAAGACCACTTCGAAAAAATAAAATGCCCCCCATTATTTGAAATGCTTCAACGGTAATACCATAAAGTTTAAATATTATGGACCCGAGAATGGTAAAGACAAGAAGTGTGATCGTGCCGGTGCTCACACCTTTTTTTGCGATTTTTAATCGGTCGTCAAGTGTAAATCGTTCTGTCATTACTACAAATATTGGCGTAATGCCTAGTGGATTTATTACTGTAAATAGAGTTGTAAAACATAGAATGAGGAATTGAAGTTCCGTGTCGATAAAACCAGACATTTACATTTTTTCCGGTGACGAGATACCCAATAACCCCAATCCATTTGAAAGAATGATTCGAGTGGCTCTCGCAAGGGCGATTCGAGCATTCGTCAGATCAGAATCATCAGTGATTACGCGGCATTCAGCATAAAATTTGTGAAAGCGATTTGCCGTTTCATGTAAATATGTCGCGATTGTTTGAGGCTCTAGAGACTGAAGCATGCTTTCAGTGATGGTTTGAAACTCCTCCAGCTTTTTTAATAACTTAATCTCGGTTGGGTTATTTAATAATGTAGAATTGAATTCACGGTCTGTAGATATCCCCATGGATTCACCATGTTTGATAATGTTACAAATTCTGGCATGGGCATATTGAAGATAATATACCGGATTTTTTTCAGATTGGTCTGCGGCCAAATCCAAATCAAAATTGAGATGGGTATTCATGCCACGCATAATAAAAAAGTAACGCACGACATCCGCACCGACTTCATCCACCAGATCATCCATAGTAACAAAATTTGCTTTTCGCGTGGACATTTTTATCTTTTCTCCACCACGAAGCAAAGTAACAAATTGGTAAATAAGTACGCGAATATTGTCTGTGTTTTCACCAAGCGCATTCAACGCCAATAATACATCTGGATATGCATCTGTGTGGTCCGAACCAAAGATATCAATAATGAGATCAAAACCACGGGCAATTTTATTTCTGTGATAAGCTGTGTCTGGTACACGATAGGTAGGTTCACTTGAACTTTTGATATATACACGATCCTGGTCTTTGCCTAAAGCCGAGGCTTTAAACCACGTTGCACCATCTTTTTCATAAATAAGATCTTTACTTTTGAGTTCTTCAAGAAATCGGTCAATGTCACCATTCTCATAAAAAGTTTTTTCATTGGTGAACTGATCAAAATGGATACCAAGATTATTCAAACTTATTTTGATATCAGCAAAAATGGTTTTTTCAGCTTGTTCCTTAAAGATTGGATCTCCAGTTGATAAATCTCTTCCTTTGTCCTCCAAGATGGTTTGGGCTATATCTTTAATATAGTTTCCTTGGTAACCATCCTCTGGGAATTGAAAATTTTTACCTAAAATTTCAAAATACCTTGATTCGACCGATGCACCTAGTATGCGCATTTGGCGGCCCGCATCGTTGAAATAATATTCCCGGGTAACATCATATCCATGCCATTCGAGAATATTTGAAACGGTATCACCCAAAACAGCATTCCGCCCATGCCCTACAGTAAGAGGTCCAGTTGGATTTGCACTCACAAATTCTACATTGGCTTTTTTGCCTTTGCCGGAAAGGCCACGCCCAAATTGATTGTTTGTTAATATTTCGGATAAAATTTGGTAATAATAGGTCGGAGCTATTTTGAAATTGATAAATCCGGGTGGCGTAACGGTAATTTCTTCAATAAGCGTTACTGAAACATCAAGATGATCCTTGATATTATTTGCAATTTGAATGGGCGTTATCCCTGTATCTTTTGTAAGTGTGAGGGCTACATTGGTTGCAAAATCACCAAAATCAGGATTATTTGGATGAGATAGCTTTATATCCCGCTTTGGAAGCCCAAGAGCGGAAAGAGAATCAGTCAGCGATTGTATTAACTGGGGTAAAATCATCATCAGAGTATTCAGTTGTGGGTGCATCAGCCCAGAGTTTTTCAATTTGATAGTAATTTCGTTCAGTGGTTCGGAAAATATGAACAATAACGTCAATATAATCCAACAATATCCAATTCAGTTGTTCATATCCCTCAACACGGATTGGTTTGTGATCTGTATTTCTCCGAACGGAATCAGCAATCGCTTTCACCTGGATATCGGTTTCAGCTGAACAAATAATAAAATAATCGGTAATACTTGTCAGTTTTTTCACATCAATACTAAGGATTTGATCCCCTTTCATATTCAATGCTATTTGAGCAATTTGCGATGCCAAATCACCAGAAGTGATCGCAACGGCAGATGAGGTATTTGTCAAAGTGTTAAGCTTAATTATTTAAATAAGATTGTATCGGTGGAATCGTATGATAATCTTTACCGATAATCAATGTAAGATCAACATCTATATTGGGATCTACTGACGTTATAATTTGTTCTTTATTTTCAATATCAAAACCCAGTGCGGCGGCAACAAATTTCATTCCTTTTACATTTTCATTTCTTTGGATCAGGATAGTCTTGGCATATTCAAAATGGTCTGCATTCTCGGAACGAACCACATTCACTTGTTTTTTTCTTAATAGATCTGAAAATTTTGCAGCGAGACCTGGTTCTCCACATCCATTTAATATCTCAACTTCAACCTCAAATATGGGGTTTTCTTCATAAATATCTATGGCCAGCTTAGGGGTATCAGGCAATGATGGGAATTTGACTTCTATTGGAATACCGCTTTGTGTTTGCCTACCGGAAAAGGAGAAAATAAAGGCAACCAACAAAAGAGACATAACAGCAATGCCGGTGTTGATTAATCCCATGCGCTGTTTTTTGCCTCGAGAATTTTTTCGAGTACCTGAAATTTTTTTGAATGATTTACTGCGTTTTAACTTGGCCACTATCGCGTATGATACAGGCTAGAGTATGGGCTGGCGTAGCCATACCTTGGATAATTATTCATGCTGAATTTCACAAATAAATTTTCAGTAGGTTGATAATCCAAGCTGGCGCCATAATAAATTTGAGATCCACCGAGTCCGTTTTTTGCATAAGGGTTAATACCACCCATGGGTGAAGCTAAGCTAAACTGGGTAGACAAGGTCAAATTATTTTTTAACATATAATTCATTTGATTTGTATAGGCACCAACAGACATTGATTGACCGCCGAAACTCATCATACTCATTCCAAAATTATGGTTCATGGAAAAGCGACTGGGGTCTATCAATGATAATCCTTGGGCATGGGATAGCCCACGTGTATTTACCGGAACACTTTGATTGGGTATTTGCGAACGAAATTGTCCGAATGCCAAAGCAGAGAGTACGGCAAGAGTTGTTATTCCTTTAATGATCGGCTTCATATCTATGGTAAAAGTACAAAGAAAAGACCGTATTTGTTCCAGTCAATTTTGATTTATTTTCGACAATCAATTACAGCGCCACCCAGACATTCATTATCACGGTAAAAAACGACAGATTGTCCGGGTGTAATGGCAAATTGTGGTTTGTCAAATACCACAGTACATCGATCTTGAGATAATTCAGTAATTTTACATTTCTGATCTGATTGTCTATATCTAATTTTAGCTGAAAGACCGGATAAATCCTCAGGCACTAATCCACGGATCCAATGAATCTGATCTGCGAATAATTGTTTATGATAAAGTGCCGGATGGGTGTGTCCCTGGGCGACAATAAGAACATTTCGATATAAATCTTTTTCAGCTACAAACCAAGGTGCCTCAAGTTTACCATATCCACCACCTATACCCAGACCTTTTCTTTGGCCTATTGTATAATACATAAGGCCATCATGCTTTCCACATTCTTTTCCATCAATTGTTTCAATCATCCCCGGATTCGACGGAATATATTTTTTCAAAAATTCTTTAAAAAATTTCTGTTCCCCGATAAAACATACACCGGTACTATCTTTTTTCGCATGATTAACTAAACCGGATTCTTCCGCTAACTTACGAACCTCTTTTTTCTCAATATCACCAATAGGAAATATGCTTTTTGATAGGGCATTTTGGCCCAGTAAATAAAGGAAATAACTTTGATCTTTCCCCGGATCCAACCCTTTGAGAAGTTTAAAATCTCCATTTGATTCATCTATAATTGAATAATGGCCCGTGGCGATTTTTTCAGCCCCCAATTCTAAGGCATAATCCAAGAAAGCTTTGAATTTGACTTCACGATTACACAGTACATCTGGATTTGGCGTACGCCCCTTTTTATATTCATCAATAAAATGTTGAAAGACCTTATCCCAATATTCTTGAGAAAAATTTACACTACGAAGGGGCAATCCCAAGTGATCACACACGGCCAATGCATCTTTATAATCTTCCTCAGCAGTACAATATTCATCATCATTCCCCTCCCAATTCTTCATGAATACACATTCCACATCAAAACCTTTTTTTTGGAGGAGAAGGGCGGTGACAGAACTATCTACTCCGCCACTAATACCGACTATAATACGATTATTCATTCGTGAATTGATTCAATGCCATGACGAGTGCAGTTACGTCTTCCTCAGTATTGTCGCGGCCGAAACTAAATCGAAGAGTAGAAATATTTTGTGATTCGGGAATGCCCATTGCTTCCAAGACAGGAGAGGGTTTGACCGATCCTGATCCGCAGGCAGAGCCGCTGGATACTTCCATGCCGATTCGATCTAACTTTGCCAAAAGGATATCGCTTTTATTCCCCGGAAAGGACACGCTAATGACACCAGGTAAATGGTGAGTTGGGGAACCATTAATAATGGCTACGGGACATTCTCGATTTAAAAGTGCAATAAAATCGGTTTCTAACGCTTCAAGATGTTTCATATGTTGAGATTGATTTTGTGAAGCGAGGAGAACAGCTTTCCCCATTCCAGCAATTCCAGGCACATTTTCTGTCCCTGCACGGAGTTTACGTTCCTGTCCACCACCAATAATGAGAGGGTTTAGAGGCGAGCCCTCTTTTTTATATAGAAAACCAACACCTTTAGGTCCATAAAATTTGTGGGCTGAAAAACTCATATAATCAGCTGAGAACTCACGAACAGAAAGGGGGATTTTACCCAATGTTTGCACGGTATCTGAATGAAATGGAATTTCATGATTTTGCGCAATTTCAATAAGTTCATTAATAGGTTGAATGGTGCCAACCTCATTGTTAGCCATCATGATTGAAATTAATCCTGTATCGGATTGGATAGATTTATTCAATTGTTCAGGGTCTATTCGTCCCTGTGGATTTACAGGAAGGACTGTATATGTAATGCCCATGGGTTCCAGCTTTTTCAATACAGTGAGAATGGCTGGATGTTCAATTGCAGAAGTAACCACATGTTTTTTCTCCCGGTGAATTAGATCCCATAAAACTATATTGTTTGCTTCGGATCCGCCGCCAGTAAAAATAATATCAGATGGTGAGGCATCTATGGCGTTAGCAATATTTTTCCGTGCTTCTTCTATTATTGCTTTTGCTTTTCTCCCGGAGGCGTAGACGCTGGATGGATTTCCATATATATTTTTTGAAACATCCGTTATTATATTTAGTACTTCAGGATGAATCGGCGTTGTGGCACTATGATCGAAGTATGGCATGAATTTATTGATTAATCTGAAAGAGAAATTACGCGGAAAGGGAGTTGACCTTAAAGGTCGTTTCTAATGGCAGCGTATTGAATTGTATTTTGCAAATTTTGATAAAATGGCGGTTGACGATTTTCTAGTAAATCAATTGTCCCTGATTTATTGTAATCATATCTTATCACATCCCATTGAAATGATTCTCCAACGGAAAGAAAGGCAACGGCACCCCGCGGATCCTCATCAAAAGGTAACCCAGTCGCGCCTTGGCAAAGAATGGTTAAATTATCTTTTGTTTCATTTCGAGGAATATGAACATGTCCATGAATAAAAATATACTGTTCAATTTGTGGGTGGGCTGCTGCCACATGTTTACGCCATGCTAACGCTTCTTCCATTGATGGTGGTTGCTCATCTCGTTGATACCAAGCGTGTGTAAACTCGACTAAAGTGTTCCCGATGATTTCGCGATGAGCAATATGCATGGCAGAACAAAAATCAATCCCAGCTTGGCCCAACTCGTCTGCCGTCCATTTTTCGTTGGCTACGATAGCTTGACAAATAGGATCATCTGGAGACATTCCTTCAAGGTTTGGTCTTTCTTGAGTCCAAAGCTTTTCCAATAAATATCGATCATGATTTCCACGAATAAAAATACAATTGGGAAGCGTTTTTAATATTTTTAGGGTATTTACAGGGTCGGGACCCAAAGCGAAGCAATCACCAAGGCAAATGATTTGATCAATATCATTCCGTTTATTTATAATTGAAACAGAGTGTTTCAAAGATTCAACATTAGAATGTATATCTGTGATTAAAGCAAAGGTTTTGGAGCCCATTATATTACAATATACTGTTGATGCCCTTCACTAGGCAAGAAAATATAACCCGTTTATTTAGATAAAATTATAAATAGTAAGATATTAAAAAAACTAACTTGAAGTCAGTTATCCAAGCCATGTAAACTAATCTGAACGGGAAACAGGTTTCTAGAGTAATTGCAGGATCCTTTTTCTAAAATATAATAACTTAATAATAAAAAAATAAAGCTTGAAAAATGAAACACAAAAATACAGGAATTTTCGGTATTGGTAACCCATTGATTGATGTTGTTATTAATGTTGAAAATAATGATTTAAATAATCTCGGTGTGGAAAAGGGGATAATGCATCTTGTAGATGAAGATCGCCAAAAAGAAATTTTAAATTATTTTAAAAACGCAATGCCCGTTTTTCATCCGGGCGGTTCCGCGCCAAACACACTCATTGCCTGCGCTGGTTTAGGTATCACCGGAGTAATCTCAGGTAAAATTGGGAATGATGCATTTGGCGAAATTTATAAATCTCAAGTCGAAAAATACGGTATTATCTCTCGATTGGTTTTAGGTGATGGAACGACGGGCTCAAGTATAATTCTGGTGACGCCAGATGGGGAAAGAACTATGAATACACATTTAGGTATGTGCCAAGAGTTTTCGTTTAGTGATATTGATGAATCATTATTAGCGATGGCCGAATATTTTTATTTTACCGGATATATGTGGGACACTGAGTCACAAAAGTCTGCCATCAATCATGCTTTATCCATCGCAAAAGAAAAAAATATAAAAGTAATTTTTGATGTTGCTGATCCATTTGCTGTTCAACGATATAAGGATGCATTTTTAAATTTAATAGAAAGTGACGTTGATATTGTTTTCGCCAACCAAACGGAATTATCAATTTTATTTGATACAGAGGAAATTGAAAAAGCAACAAAATCGTTAGGTCAAATTGTAAATGTTGGTGCAGTTAAATTGGGAAAGGATGGGTGCTTGGTAATTGATAATGGCAACCTATCTAAAATCCCCTCTCGCCCAATTCTTGCAAAAGATTCAACAGGTGCGGGAGATATGTTTGCTGCAGGATTTATGGCTGCATTATATCGAGGTAGTAGTTATACGGAAGCTGGGGAAATCGGTGGATATTTGGCAGAAGAAATAATTCAGATTCCAGGTGCACAGTTTGAAAGATCAGTTATAAAACAGTTGAATGAAAAAATCTCATGGACACAGGAAAGCCCGAATTAGTCATCATACTAATTTGAAATTTAGGCGGTTAAGTCTTGAAAAGAGAGGTAACAAACCCTAATTTTCAGGGCTATTTTCGAGAATAAATAATAGAGGAATTCATGTTTTTAAAAATTCGCAAACAGATATTGTTAATACCTGTATTGAGCTTGGCATTTTGGGGATGCCCAACGCAAGAGTACACATCTGCAAAGCTATACATACAAAATGAAGATTGGGAGAAAGCAGAAGAATTTCTCCAAAAAGCTCTAGAAGTAGAACCGGAGAACCCTGAGGTGATGGTGCAAATCGGGTATCATATTCACGCCAAAAAAGGCGAGTGGACTCAAATGAATGATATATTTGATCGGGCCATAGCTGTTGATCCCGATAAAAAAATTCTTGAGGTTAGTCGTCCAGTGAAAGAAATGGTGAAAAACTATCGATCCATGTTTTGGGCAGAAAACTACAATAATGCGGTTCGCCTATTTAATGAATACAAGGGATCGCGAGACAAAACCGTTTTAGAAAAAGCGATCCAAAAATTTGAAGAAACAGCAACCATTGACCCTTCTGAGGGACAAACATATTCAATCCTCGCCACGTGCTATTTTGAATTGGGGGAGGAAAATTTAGCTGTGCAAAATGCGAGAAAAGCAGCAAATATGATGCCTGACGATTTTCAAACTAACTTGGCATTGGGGCAGATTCTTTCCCGAACAGGAGAAAAAGCAGCAGCAGTTGAATTCGTTAAAATAGCCGTTGGTTTGGATTCATCAAGTTCAATCGCTATTCGACAGTTAGCCACATTATACTATGACATGGGGAATAAAGAGAAATCCATCGAAACTTTTGGTGTTGCCATAAAAACGGAGACGGATAAAATGAAGAAGTCCGATCTCTATTTCAATTTGGGTGTATTGAATATGCAGATGGGAAGTTTCCAAGAGGCAGAGGATGCCTTTATGTTTGCCTATGATCTCAATCCGAATGATACGGAAGCCTTGGTGGGGATGGCGCAAACATTCGAAAATGCAGAGAAATGGCGTCGGGCTTCGAAATTTTATCGCGAACTCATTGTTTTAGAACCGGAAAATCCAGATCATTATAAAGGGATGGCTCGTGTTTTAATCAAACAGGGTGATATGGATGGCGCAACCCGGTATTTTGAAAAATCCAAAAAAGTAGGTCGTTAAAGACCAAACCCACGAACCCTTATTTTTAAAACCCCTCAATTTTGATTGAGGGGTTTTTTTATCCAGTTTTCTTTCTTTTATTTAAATATTTATTCAATGCAACATCTAACGGCTGGTCTGAAAATAAAGGAACATAGTCAATCCGCTGATTTCGGCATCCTGATTGGTATTTTTTTTGGAAAGATTTGATAACCTCCCGGTACGCAGATCGAATATGCCAGGGCTCAGTTGTAATTGTTTCCCCTGTTTCAAGGTCCCGGAATTTTGTGCGATCTCCAAATTGAAAATTCTTTTCCTGACGGTCCAGAAGGTGAAAAACGATCATTTCTTGTTTATTATGTCTAAAATGATTTAACCCCATCAATACTTGCTCTGGATCATCTAGTAAATCAGAAATCAATATTACCAGTCCACGTTTTTTTATCCGTTCTGCCATACGATCTAAAGTGGGGCGAATTTGGGTATCACTTCCGGTTTGTATATTATCCAATGCACTCATGATTATATTTGCATGGGATGGTGCAGCTCGCGGTGGAATAAACTTTCGGATTTTTTCATCAAAAAGAACCAAGCCCATCCCGTCTCTTTGATTTAGCATTAAATGAGTTAAAGCAGCAGATAAATAACTGGCATATGCTAATTTTGTTATGGATCCACTACCGTAGGCCATCGATTGGCTGGTGTCGAGCAAAATGTAGGATCGAAGATTTGTTTCTTCTTCATAACGCTTTACGTAATACCGATCCGTTTTTCCGTATAACTTCCAATCAATATGACGAATTTCATCCCCAGAGCCATAGGCACGATGTTCAGCGAATTCAACACTGAAACCATGATATGGACTTTTATGTTGTCCTATTAAGTATCCTTCAACAACTAACCTGGCACGGAGAGCCATGTTATCTATTTTTGCAACCATCGTTGGGTTGAGATATTTTCGTTTATCTAACACGTTAGAAGTTTGACGTTTCATGTTCGGTTTTTAATTGAGTTTTAGAATGCGATTAATTTATTAATTTGCTAATAATATCATCTACACTCATACCTTCAGCTTCAGCATTAAAATTTGGCAATACGCGATGACGTAACACGGGTAAAGCAAGTGATTTAACATCATCAATATCTGCGGTGGGTCTCCCCTCCAGAATTGCTTTTGCTTTTGCGCCAAGAATCAAAAACTGTGATGCGCGCGGACCCGCCCCCCAATCAATCCATTCGTTTATATCATCCTTAGCGTTTTCACCAGGTCGCGTTGCACTAACTAAATTAACCGCAAACTCGACGACATTATCTGCCACAGGGACGCGTCTGACTAAATCCTGAAATTCTAAAATTTCTTCTCGGGAAATCACCTTATTTAATGGTGATCCTTTATCCGCAGTCGTAACCTTAACGATAGAGATCTCATCCTCATGGGTAGGATAATCGATCAAAATATTAAACATAAAGCGATCCAGTTGCGCTTCTGGAAGTGGATAGGTTCCTTCTTGTTCAATGGGGTTTTGGGTAGCCAGAACAAAGAACGGTTCTTCCAAATCGTAAGTGTTCCCCGCAGCAGTTACTTTATGCTCCTGCATTGCTTCGAGTAACGCTGCCTGTGTTTTAGGCGGTGTACGGTTGATCTCATCAGCCAATATAATATTCCCGAAAATGGGGCCTTTAAAAAAACGAAAATTTCGTTTACCTGTGGATTGATCTTCTTCAATTACCTCAGTACCAGTGATATCACTGGGCATTAAATCGGGTGTAAACTGAATTCGGCTAAAATTAAGATCAAGCAAATCAGCCATAGATTTTATCATAAGCGTCTTCGCTAATCCAGGCACACCAACAATTAAAGTATGGCCTTTACAGAGGAGAGCAATTAGGATGTGATTCAACACATCTCTTTGACCAATGATAGATTTAGCAATCTCACTAAAGAAACGACTTTTAACATCATCTAATTTTTCAAGCAATTGTAGATCGGTTTGGTTTTCCATTTGAATCCTTGTCTAAATAAAATAGGGCGAAAAATTACAAGGTGTCTTCGGATGAAACAACACGAATGTCTTGTAAGACTATCTCGGAAGATAGAAATTCCCACGTATGTCTCAGCAGAAAAATCTCGAAAAAAAATCATATTTAGATCTTGCCCCACCTGAAATCGAAGAACTTATAAGCGAAATGGGGGAATCTTCATTTCGAGCAAAGCAAATCAAAAATTGGGTTTATGATCATTGTGTTGTTTCTTGGAATGAGATGGAAAATATTCCTCAGACACTCAGAGACAATCTTGATAAAACGATACCACTTCATTCTTTGAAAATCATTAAATCAAGTGGAGCAGAAACAACCAGAAAATATTTATTCGAAACGAGTGATGGCCACGGAATTGAATCAGTATTAATGAGAGATAAGAAGCGAACAACAGTTTGTATTTCGAGCCAGGTAGGGTGTGCAGTTGATTGCAAATTCTGCGCTACAGCATCTATGGGATTTATAAAAAACCTAAGGGCCAGTGAAATAGTAGACCAAGTAATTCAATTACAAAGTCAATCTGATTCAAAGATAACAAACGTTGTATTTATGGGAATGGGAGAACCCTTTTTAAATTATAATAATGTTATGGAAGCAGCCAAGATATTGAACCAAACAATGGGGTTTGGCGCAAGACGAATCACCATTTCTACGGCTGGTATTAGTTCTAAAATTCGACAAATGGCTGATGAAGATCTTAAGTATAAACTCGCAATCAGTTTAAATGGCACAGAAGAAAAAAACAGAAATGCAATTATGCCATTAACAAAGACACACTCTTTAAAATCGCTGGTTGAGTCTGCCCATTATTATTACAGTAAAATGCATCGATTTATTACATTTGAATATGTGCTTCTTAAAGGCGTGAATGATTCACCAGAAGACGGGAATCAGCTCATTGATTTGCTTCGTTTGTTACCATGTAAAGTGAATGTGATTCCTTATAATGAAATTGGAGGGGATTATAGTCGCCCCAAAGAAGATACAATTCACATTTTCCTAAAAACACTCAAGGATGCACCATTTACTGTGACTGTACGATGGAGTAAGGGAACCGATATTGATGCGGGATGTGGCCAATTGGCCGTAAAGGATTTAACTTAAAATATTAATAGCCAAT
>MPLV02027743.1_pt1 | contig 14118 bp, 6 predicted proteins | sample 1617331 | NCBI WGS metagenome assembly MPLV02 (sample SAMN05944802, study PRJNA350692) | marine metagenome | biome: marine; feature: ODZ; material: water; isolation source: 100 m water sample filtered on 0.2 um supor filter | place: Pacific Ocean | collected 2012-04-08 | depth 100m m | reverse complement strand
TCTACTACTGCTACCACTATTACTCTGAATGTTGGATTTGCTAATGCTGGTCAGCAATATACTCATACTTGGAAAGGTGGGACCGCAACAAATGCTATTCAAAGCGGTGGTAATTATGGGCATAAGTTTGTAAGAGCTAAGTCTCATTCGGTATTAGCAGATTCGGGTGCTACATTTACGCCTCAGCATGTTGCTTATACTCCATCAATTGGAATAGTAACTATGACTATGCCAAGTCATGGTCTTACAACTTCCAATAGTGTTAAGATTGATCTTAATTCTTTGACACTTACTTGTGCTATGGATGCTTATAGAACTGAGCATACTTATCCCAGAACAAGTGATTCTATTGCAGGCATATTTACAGCAATTACTAGTGTAACTACAGATACAATTGGATTTAATGTTGGAGTTTCTACTATTGTTAATCACAGCATTACTACTGCCACTTATAATGCATCTACTGGTGTAATGGCTTTGACTATTGGTGCTCATACATTGAAGACAGGAACTAGTGTTAAGATTGCTGAAGAATCATTGACATTTGACTGTTCTAGAGATGGATATGCTACAGATCACAAGTATCCAAGAAGAGGAGATCCTTTCTTCAATGGAATGAAGGTTATTAATGTTAATACTACTAGAGAATTTGAAGTTAATGTGGGAACTTCAACTGTACCAACTTTCTATAAGACTGGGGGAATAGTTCAACCTGCTATTATTGCTCCTAGACAAGGAACCAGTAGTGCTGGAACAGGAATTGCTACAGGTGTAGATCCTGCCTTTAATGGCACTCCAATCAATAGAATTATTAGCGATACTCAGTTTGAAGTTAATACAGGTATATCTACCAGAGATCATCATTATGCTAGAGGTGGAACTGTTTCTCAACCAGTTGAGATAGTTATTGATGAACCTTTAAGTTATGACAATATTATGCTTCAATATAGTGCAGAATCTCAATCTGGGGTAGGTAAGAGTGCTACAGTTGATATTGTAGTAGGACAAGGATCTAGTGTTGTTGATTTCACTATAAGAGATTTTGGATATGGTTATGGTAATGGGGAAATTTTAACACTTCCTGTAGGAGGAACCACTGGTATTCCTACAGATACTACTACTAATGTATTTGCAGAATTTGCATTAACTATTGAAAATATCTTTACAGATAGTTTTAATGGTTGGTCACTTGGACAACTACAAGTGTTGGATAAATTAGATTCTCAATTCGATGGAACCACAAAGGCATTTAGACTTTCAGTTAATGGAGAAACTGTTTCTATTCAGGCTTCTAAAGGATCTGCTATTGATGTAGAAGATACTTTACTAGTCTTTATTAATGATGTTCTTCAAGAACCTGGAGTTGGATATGAATTTGAGGGAGGAAGTGTAATTACTTTCTCAGAATCTCCTAGGGGTGCATATTTGGAAAATGGAAATGTAGCAGTTGGAGATAGTTCTAAGATTCTCTTCTATAAAGGCGCTGGAAATGTTGATGTTGTTTTCAAGGATGTATTAGATACTGTGAAGAAGGGTGACACATTAGATATTGGATATAGTCCATTAAAGGGCCAAACCGTAATTCTGGATCAAGATCCTAGAATCATTACTGGAATCAACACTATTGATACAGTTGAAACTAATTTATATAATGGTGTTGGAATTACTACAGATATTACTGTTGGTAGACCAGTTACATGGTGCAAACAGACAGTTGATATTATGTCAGACAATACCAAAATTGGAAAAGATAGAATTCATTATGAACCTTTAATTAGTCCAGTATCTTATCTTATTAATTCTGTAGGTTTAGGAACTACAGCATTCTATGTTAATGATTTAATACCTTCTTTTAATCCTAAGAATGAAATTGAAAATGATAACCAAAGAAGTACCTGGCAAGATATTATTGAAATAAATGATCAAAATACATTAACTGGCGCTGCAGCTACTGCACTTGTTTCTGTTGGTGGAACAATTTCCTCTATTGTCATTAGTAGTGGTGGTATTGGATATACTGCTGCACCTATTGTTACTATTTCCAATCCCGTTGGGGGTGGTGGTAGTACTGGAGTAGGGTTAGCAACAGCAAATATAAGTAGTGCTGGAACTGTAACTTCTGTTATTATTTCTTATGGCGGAACAGATACTGGGTTCGCTTATACTTCTACCAATCCTCCTGCTGTTCTTATTCAACCTCCTATTATAGAGAGAGAAAAGATTAATGTAGATTCTTATGAAGGTGATTCTGGTGTAATCGTTGGAGTTGGAACTACAACTTCTGGATCACAGCAACAATTCTATTTTGACCTCTTTATTCCTCAAGGTTCTTATTTAAGAGATACTAATATTGTTTCTACTGCTGTGACAGTAAGTGGATTGGGTACAGATGATTACTTTGTAGCTTTTGACACTAATGCATCTATTGGGAGTACTTTCGCAACAGAATCTGGGGATGGTACTACTACAGTTGGAATTGGAACTACTCAACTTGATGCTGTATACAGGGTTAAGAGTGTAGAAACAAGAACTATGGTTAATGTGACTGCTGGATCAACTATTGGGTTCTCAACTGATGTGAGAAGAGTATTTGTTAATATTGATAGTTATAATATTGGAATTGCTTATACTACTTCTCCTTTCATAGGACAATTTAGTTGGGGTAAGATTAACTCTGAAGCGAGAGTGGGTCCAAAGAGTTTTGATGCTCATACCATGACTGGTATTGGTACACCGGGGAGTGGAATTTCTACCTCTAGTGTGGTGAAGAGGTTTAATGATCTTAAATACACAGCTTACACCTAAAAGTGTAATAAATAAGAAAAAAGTCCTATAAAAATGGCAGCGATAATTACTGATCAACTTCGTATATTAAACGCGAAGAATTTTATTGCTGGGGTACAAACCAGCACTAATTCTTATTATACGTTTATTGGATTACCTAATTCTGCAGATAATCAATCTGATTGGGATTCTAACTCCCCAACACCCAATGATAGTTTCAATGCTTTTAATGAAGATTGGGATACTATGTTGGCTGTTAAAAAAATTGGCACCAACGATGTAAGTCAGGTAGTTAATAAAAATGTATGGGCATCTGGAGTAACCTATGATATGTGGAGGAATGATATCACCATTGACAATCAATCCCAACCATCTGGTGTTGCTGATATCTATGCTGCTATTTATTATGTGATGAACTCTGATTATAGAGTTTATATTTGTTTGTATAATAATGCAAAACCAGAGAATAATCATAGAGGAGGACCATCTTTAGATGAACCTACTTTTACTGATCTAGAACCTAGAACAGCAGGAACTAGTGGAGATGGTTATATTTGGAAATATCTTTATACTATTAAACCCAGTCAAGCTATTAAATTTGATTCCACTAATTATATCCCTGTTCCGAGTGAATGGTCTACTAATACTCTAGATGCTGCTGTTAGGCAAAATGCAGCAACTAGTGGCCAGATAAAAATTGTAACTATTAGAAGTAGAGGTGCTGGTTTAGGAACTGCTAGATCTTATTCAAATGTTCCTATTAATGGAGATGGCGCTGGAGCTAAGGCAACTGTAGTTGTTAATGCTGATTCTAAAATTGATTCTGTAACTATTTCTAATGGTGGTTCTGACTATTCATTTGGAACTGTAGATTTAGAAGCAGGTGGATTGCCCACAGGGACTACTATTCCAGACTGTGATGTTATTATTCCTCCTCCAGGAGGTCATGGATCAGACATCTATAGAGAATTGGGTGCATTTAATGTTTTAACTTATGCAAGATTTGAAAATGATACAGAAAATCCAGATTTCATTACAGGAAACCAATTTGCTAGAGTTGGTCTAATAGAAAATCCCAAATTATTTAATTCAGATGGTATTTTTACTGATGATAAAGGTAGTTTATCTTATGCAATAAAACTAACTGGTGTTGGTTATAGTGAAGCTACTTTTACTCCTGATAGTTTTGTTACTCAAACAGTTGGGGTTGGATCTACTGCTGTTGGAAGAGTTGTTGCTTATGAGCAAATAACAGGTATTTTGAAATTATGGCAAGATAGAGCTACTGCTGGATTTACTACAGTTGGAGCAGCCATAACAAATCCAACCTATGGATTTACAATGAATAGATTTACTGCAGGTATTTCCACCGGTGGAACTTATAATATTGTCCCAACTACAGGCAATACACTAGCTATTGAGACTTCCTTTACAGATAATAAAGTGTTAATAAATAATAGAGATTATTATCTGGGACAAGATTTTACTCTAGGTGTTGCTCAACCAGAAGTTCAAAAATATTCTGGAAATATTATTCACGTTGATAATAGACCATCAGTAACAAGGTCATCATCCCAAAAAGAAGACGTCAAAATTATCTTGCAATTCTAAAAAATCATGCCACAGGAAACCAATCTTAATGTTGCTCCTTATTTTGATGACTTTGATACGCAGAGCAATTACTATAAAGTACTATTCAAACCTGCTTATCCAGTTCAGGCAAGAGAGTTAAACAATCTTCAGTCCATACTGCAAGATCAAGTCGAAAACGTAGGTAATCACTTTTTTAAGGAGGGAGCTAAGGTTATTCCTGGGCAAACAACTTATTTGAGTAGTTTTTCTGCAGTTCAAATTGAACCTCAATTTACAGGACTGCCCGTATCTACTTACCTGGATCAATTAATTAATAAAACACTTACAGGTAGAAGATCTGGAGTTACTGCTAAAGTAGTAAAGTATTTGACAGACTCAGAGTCTGAAAGAGGTAATTATACACTATACGTAGATTATGTAGAGTCCGGTACAGATTCATCATCAACTAAAGAATTCTTTGATAATGAAATTCTTAGTGTTAGTGAAACTATAAGTTTTTCCAATACTTTTATATCTGCAGGAGAAGGAGTTGCTCAAACTCTAGCATCTAATTCTTCTGCTCTTGGCTCTGCATTTGGGATAAGCAATGGAGTTTATTTCTTAAGAGGATATTTTGTTGATGTATTTGATCAATTAATGATTCTTGATCAATATAGCAATACTCCCAGTTATAGGATAGGATTATATGTTCAAGAAGAATTAGTTTCTTCTGAAAGTGATAGAAGTTTAAATGATAATGCTCAAGGATTTAGTAATTTTACTGCGCCAGGTGCAGATAGATTAAAAATTTCTGCAGATCTTGCTAAAAGAGATTTAGATGATTTTGATGATCAGAATTTTGTTCAAATAGCAGAAGTACGGAATGGTATTTTAAGAGAACTGGATAAAGGTGGTGTATTTAACCAACAGTTGAAGGATGAATTAGCAAGAAGAACTTTTGATGAGTCCGGACATTATTATGTAAGAGAATTTGTGACTACCATGAAAGATAGTCTCAATAATGGATTTGGTAATAGGGGTCTTTTTAATGTAGATCAGCTTACTTCTGGTGGCAGTAAGCCCAGTAAGGATTTGGCTGTATATAAAATATCGCCAGGAAAAGCATATGTTAGAGGATATGAAATTGATAAAAATACTCATTCTTACTTAGATTGTCCCAAACCCAGAACTACAAATACAGCAGAAAATCAAGCTGTTAATTTTGGTTTTGGTCCTACTTGGAGAGTTAATAGAACAACTGGATCACCATATGTTGGATTTAATACTAGTACTACTTTGGGTTTAAGAAGTAGGAGAGTTGGAGTTGATTCTACTACTGCTGCAGGTACAGAGATTGGAATTGCGAGAGTTTATGATTTTGCTTTAGAATCAGGTGCTTATGATTTACCCAATCCTAATCTAAACAGATGGGATTTATCTTTATTTGACGTTCAAACTTATACTGATATTTCAATTAATGAGGCGCATACCATTCCAGTTCCTTCTTTCGTAGAAGGTCAATCTAGTGGTGCTACTGGTTATTTAAGAACTGAAGTAGTAGTAGGGACTGGAATAACTGTTTATGGAGGAAAGGGTAATTTTGTTATTGGAGAAAGAATTACTTTCAATGGAATTGGAACAGATGCAAGAACAGCAATAGGAGTTACTCAATATTCCCTTTCAGATGTTGAATCCGTTTATGGTAATACTACTAGTGGATCTGGTACTGGAATTAATACCTTTACTGCGGATCTCGTTACTTCAACAGCAAGAGTTATTGGTATTGCATCAATTTCAGCTGCTCCTACTATTTCTTGGATTAAAACCAATGGTAATATTTCTGGAGGTGTTACAGTAACTTCTCCGGGGTTCACATGGCCAGGTATTGTTACTACAGGAGATCTTGTTAGTTTTAGTGTTGGTGGGCAAACAGATAAGCATTTTGCGAGAGTAGAGAGTGTTGCTACTAATTCTATTGGTATTTCTTCAGTAGCTAATGTTATTGGTATTTGTACTGGAGATTTGCCTCATGGTAATGGAGGTACTTTAAATGTTACTGCAACTGAAGTAACCAATTTTACTCTTTTAGAATCTAGATTGCAAGAACAACTTTCATCTGGTAATGCTGCAAATAATGAATCACTTTATAGTATCTTTCCTAGAAAGAATATAGAATCTATAAATTTTGTTGATAATACTTTAGATATTAGAAAGCAATTTAATGATTTACAAATCGATGTAAATGGAGATTCTAGCACTATAACTGCTGGGACTGATGAAGTGTTCCTTTCTTTTGATGAAGAAAGATATACTATGGTTCGTTCTGATGGATCTATTATTTCTCTTACACAAGGTAATTTAGATTTTGGGTCTGGAAATACAACACTTACTTTTAAAGGTCTTGAATCAGGATTCAATAATATAGCTAAAGTTACTGCTACTTTACGTCAGAGTAAGATTACATCGAAACAAAAAGTTAGAAATATTGGAGCTACTACTTTAATTGAGTATTCAACTAATTCAGCATCAGGAACAGATGTCTCTGGAGGTGCTGCAACTTTAAATGATGGATTGACTTTTGGCAATTATCCGTATGGAACTAGAGTTCAAGACGCCGCAATTTCTCTTAATGTTCCAGATGTAACTGTACTTTATGGGCTTTTTGAATCACAAGATACTGATGATCCAGTACCTCCCAGCATGACTGTTGGTTCTATGGATGGTCCTACCTCTACAAGTAGTGATCTTATTATTGGTGAAGAGGTTGTTGGATCTATTAGTGGTTCAAGGGGAAAATATATCAGTAAACTTTCTAATACTTCTATTCAATTCATCTATATGAATCAGACTGTATTTGCAAATAATGAAGTTGTTAAATTCCTAGATTCTGGTATAAGTGCTGTTGTATCTAGTGTTAGTATTGGAAGTAAGAATATTACTCAAAACTTTACTCTTTCATCTGGGCAAAAGAGCAGCATTTACGATTATGCTCGTCTTTTAAGAAAAGCAGATGCACCTATTCCTTCTCAGAAACTTAAAGCTTGGTATTTAAGTGGTAGTTATAATTCTTCGGATACTGGAGATATAACAACAGTTAATTCATATAGTGATTTTGAGTATGGAAGTGAGATACCTAGTGTAAATGGGGTTAGGTGTAGTGATATTGTTGATTGTCGTCCAAGAGTTAGTGATTTTAGTGTAAGTGCTGGATCAAGATCTCCTTTTGAATTTTTAGGAAGAAGTTTTGATGGAGGACAACATAGTTCTAAAAATGTTATAGCTAGCGATGAATCTATCATCTTAGATTATGATTATTATTTACCAAGAATTGATAGGATTTATTTAGATAAAGAGGGATTATTTACTGTCAGATATGGAGTTCCTGCTGATAATCCTACTCCTCCAGAGGGAATTGCAGGAGCAATAAACATTGCTAATGTATTTTTGCCTGGATATCTCTTTAGTATTGAGCAGGCTAAGATAAAATTTATTGAATATAGAAGATATCAGATGAATGATATCAATAGATTGGAACAAAGATTAAGAAATGTTGAGTATTATACGTCTTTAAGTAGGTTAGAACAAAATGTTGCTAGTCAATTTGTTCCAGATGCTAATGGATTGAATAGATTTAAAAATGGATTTTTTACTGATAAATTTAATGATCTAAGTGGACAAGATTTGGGTGTTGGTATTAGAAATAGTATTGATAGGTATAGAGGAGAACTTCGTCCTTCTCACTATACAACATCTTTCCTAATGCAACTTGGATCAGATGCTGTTGCTGGTATTGGAACTACTGCAATAAGTTCAGATCCTAGATTTGCAAATATTCTAGGAGCCAATATTAGAAAAAATATAAAGAATGATGGTGATCCATGTAGTGTTATTTGTTTGGATTATGATGACGCCGAGTGGTTAGCTCAACCCTTTGCTACTAGGAGTGAAAGTGTAACTCCTTTCCTTGTAAGATTTTGGCAAGGTACTTTATCTTTAAATCCCACTGCTGATGTGTGGATTGATCCTAATCAATTAGATACTAGACAAGTTACTATGATGGGATCTCTTGATGGTCTTGCTGGTGCTATGAGAGTAGAGCTGGAAGGTGAGCCTGGATCTAGATCGGGTGTAAGTCCTGTTATTTGGGGTGCATGGGAAACCACGGCGGTTGATGTTGACTTTAGTCTTGATATGAATAACTCAACAGAGTCCAATCCTTCTTGGCGTCAGGGCACTGCTAGTGATTTGGGTGTATTGGCTGCTGATGATTGGAGAGCTGAGGCATGGGGATCTGATACTAATTTCCCTGAGACTTTCAAAGTTCAAGAAGAAACATCAAGTACCACTATTACTGTTAATGGTACTGTGGGAGTTGATTTAGATCAGCAAAGAAAAGGTGTTCAGAATACTGTAGTTGAGAAGATTGACACTGAATCTCTTGGATCACGAATGGTAAGTCGTGAAATCATTTACTTCATGAGGAGCCGTAATATTGAATTTAGTGGAAGAAGTTTAAAACCATATACTAGAATATATGCTTTCTTAGATGGGATAGATGTTACTGATCATTGCTTCAGTAAGCTTGTTGAAATATCAATGGTTACTGGTACTTTCCAGGTGGGTGAAACAATTATAGGTGCAATGAGTTCCGTTGCTCTCAGCGCTCAAGATTTTAACGATAGTACTCTTCCTAAGATTAATTGCATAGCTGCACAAGCTAATCACAAGTATGGCCCATTTGATGATCCTAGTGATGTTTTTGTCAATAATCCTTATGATAGGACAAATATTCTTCCTGCATCCTATTCTGAAAGTTCTACTATTTTAAATATTGACACTAATACTTTGGCTGCTGAAGAAAATGCATCTCAAGGTGGTTATCTTGCTGCAGGAATGACCCTTATAGGGCAGACAAGTGGAGCACAGGCAACAATAACTGGTCTTGGTATGATGACAGATCAGATAGGAACTTTAATTGGTTCTCTTAGAATTCCTGATGCTACTAATACTCAAAATCCAACATTTGAAACTGGTAGAAATAGATTAAGGCTTAGCAGTAGTGAAACTAATAGTACCATAACTGGTTTGTTTAGCACTGCTGCAGAAGAAACTTTCTACTCTCAAGGTGATATAGATCATAGTGAAGAAGTTACACTTTCGCTTAGAAATGCAGAAGTTAGTGTAGATACTTCTGAGACTAATCCTGATCTTCTACAAACTAGAACTATAGGTGATAGCGATAGTGCTTCTGCATCAACAACATTGCCTAGCGTTACAGAAACTACTGGAGAATACTTAGATCCTCTTGCTCAATCTTTCACTGTTGATGATAGTGAAGGAGTCTTTATAAGTAGTGTGGATGTATTCTTCCAGTCCGTTGACATTAGTGGACCTGTTTATATTCAAATGCGTGAAGTGGAATTGGGAATGCCGGTTACAAAATACATAGCAGGATCCCAAGTAACGGTAGATCCTAATAATATTAGCACTTCTCAAGATGCTACTATTCCTACTAATATTAAGTTTGATTATCCAGTATATCTTAATGGAAAGAAAGAATATGCTTTGGCAATTCTTTCCAATGCAACAGAATATAGAGTTTGGATTTCTAGATTAGGTGAAGTTGATGTAACAACTTTAGATCAAGGAGAATCTGGACAGACATTGGTTTCTACACAAACTCTTTTAGGATCTCTCTTTAAATCACAAACAGGTTCTACTTGGACTCCAAGTCAATACGAAGATCTTAAGTTTAAACTGTATCGTGCTAATTTCGTTTCAAATGGAAATGTTCAATTCTTTAATCCTCCACTCGATGTTGAAATGGAAAGGATTAAGAGTGATGGATTAATTCCATATAGTAATGACATTAGAGTGGGTGTTAATACTGTATTGCAAGATACTAGTTTAATAGCAGGTAGTAAGGTTACGCAACAGAATACAACTGCATCTGGAATTTTTGTTGGATATGGTGGATCAGCAACTGGAACTTTAGGATTAACTAATACTGGTATTGGATATACTCCTTTGGCTGGTAATTGTTTCTATCCAGGTGTTTCTCTTAAGACCCTTACTGGAAGTGGTATTGATGCTACAGCAAATATAACTGTGAAGAATGGAATAGCAGTGGCAGCTACTGTTACCTCTGTTGGTGGTAAAGGATATGTTGTTGGTGATATGTTAACCGTAACTTCAATTGGTGCAACTACAACTGGATCTGGAATGAGACTTTCAGTTTCCTCTATTGCAGGACCAAATGAATTGAGGTTGGTTGGAGTTCAAGGTGAATTTACAACAGGTTCTTCTGATTACTTAAAACATCAAAATAGTGTTGGAGTAACCACTACCATGAATTATTCTGTTGGTAAGAGTGGAGCTGTTATTCCACAATCACCAATTAGAACCTTAACTGATGGTCTTCATATGAAGATTTTCCATAGAAATCATGGCATGCATACTGATGGTAATGTGGTCACTTTAAAAGGTGTAGGGTCTGATGTTTCTCCATCAACTTTAAGTGCTGCTATTCTTAATACTACTACATCTGCAATTGGTATAGGTGCTACTACTAATTTTGCTGCATTTGAAAATGTAGCAGTTGGATCTACCAATGCTGGTTATGTTAAGATTGGAGAAGAAATTATTAAATATACAGGAGTTTCTGGGGCTACTCTAACAGGAATTACCAGAGCACAAGAAGGAACTATTGCTGCTAATCATGCAGCAGATGATCAAGTTTATAAGTATGAGATGGATGGTATTTCTCTAAGGAGAATTAATACAAATCATAATCTCAATGAAGTAACTGTAGATGATCCTATTACTTTGGATACCTATTATGTGAAGATTGATATGGCTAGTAATGGTGAGAATAGAACAGGTGCAGCAGGCAGTTTGCCATCACTTCATTTTAATAGCACTAAATCTAGTGGAGGGGTTAATGCTAAAGCAACATATAACATCCCATTTGAGGAAGTAATACCGAGCTTTAATGTGATAGCACCAACTGCTACTAATGTGACTGCAGCCATCAGAACAGTAAGTGGTACTAGTATTGATGGAATTGAATCTTCCTTTGTAGATAAGGGATTCCAAGATATTACTATTAATCAGCCTAATTATTTTGATTCTCCAAGAATTGTTGCTTCTAGAATTAATGAAGAAACTTATTTGGGATCCCTTCCTGGATATAAATCTCTTACTGTGAATATGAGTTTGAGTACTGGAAATCCAAAATTGTCTCCTATGATCGATTTGGATCAAGCATCGTGTAAATTTATCACAAATAGGGTTAATTCTCCTATAGATAATTTTGCTACCAATTATAAGGTTAAAGGTGTACCTGATGATCCTTGTAGATTCTTCTATGTTAGTAAGAATATTGCACTTGAGAATCCTTCCACTTCATTAAAGGTTATTTTAGATGCTTATGTGAATAATTCTAATGATTTAAGAGTATTCTATGCTTTGGATCAGAATACATTAGTCGATGAAGTCATATTTACTCCTTTCCCTGGATTTAGTAATTTAAATCAAGACAGAGAAGGAGTGATTATTAATAAATCTAACAGTGATGGAAAGTCAGATAAGTCGTTTGCTAGGACTGATTCTTTTCAACCAGTTCCATCGCAAGGTATGTTTAGAGAAATGCAATTTACTATAGATAGATTGCCTTCATATAATTCATTTAGGATTAAGATTATTGGAACCAGTACCAATCAAGCTTATGTTCCCAAAGTGAGAAATCTTAGAGCCCTTGCATTAGCATAATGGCATTAATTAAAGTCAAGGATCATGATGGTTTTTATAAAGATACTTCTACGGGAGCTATCGTGAATACCAACACTTCTGATTATCAAAAGTATATTCACAATAGAAATAAACTTTTTGCAGATCAAGAAAGATTAGAATCACTTGAAGGTGATTTGGATGATGTGAAGGGTGATTTAAAAGATATTAAAATTATGCTTAAAACTTTTTTAGAGGCAAATGGCTAATAAAAACATCATTTTTGATCCTAACGCTGGGGTTTCCTACGGTGCCAATGTAACTATTAACACTGGAGCAACTTTTGAGGAAACTTTTAAAGTTAAGAATACAGATAAAACTAATTTTGATTTTACTAATTATAGTGGTTCTTCTCAGATGAGGAAGAGCATTGGAACAGGATCCACAACTATAGCAGCAGCTACTTTTACTGTTGGATTTACAAGTGCAGCGGCAGGAGAATTTAAGATTTCATTAGATGCTAGTGGTACTAATGGATTAGCAGGTGGTAGATATGATTATGATATTTTAGTTAAAGCAGGTGGTGCTACAGATACTATCCTCAATACTGGCGTAGCTGTGGGACATACTGTAGGGGTGGGAAGTGTTAATTTTATAGTTAATAAAGTAACAGATGTAGCAGTTGGTGATTCAATGTCAGTGGGGTCTGCATTGTCAGATATCTATGTTACAGGTATTGCAGTCACCACTAGTACTATTACTATAGGAACTGCTCATACACATTCTGCTGAGATTTTACCAGGTACTGCTGTTACATTTACAAGAGCTGGTACAGCAGCATCTACTTATAGGATTGCTTCTGGAAACGTATTAGTTCTATCAGGAGTTTCTTCTGCACCATAAATATATCAAAGGATACTTGTGTTAAATGGCGCAACCTACTACACGAACCGAATTTAAAGAATACGTGCTAAGGAAGTTAGGTGCTCCTGTGTTGGACATTAACCTTGCTTCAGAGCAGTGCGAAGATTTGATTGATGATGCTCTGCAATTCTTTTATGAAAGACATTTTGATGGGGTTCAACAGTGTTATTTGAAATATCAGATAACAGATGACGATATTTTGAGAGGAGAAGCAAGACCTCCTGGAGCTCCATCTGGCAAATCAGAAACAGGGATAACAACTACCACTGTTACGCAAAGTATGCCCACTAAGGGGAGTACAGATTTTAATTGGTACGAAAATAGTAATTATATACCTATTCCCAATGCAGTTATAGGAATTAATAAAATCTTTCAATATGATAACGCTCAATCAATGAACGTTAGCAACATGTTTAGTTTTAAATATCAATTATTTTTGAATGATATTTATTACTGGGGACAGACTGACTTATTATCATATTCTATGACAATGAGTTATTTGGAAACTATGAATTTCCTCTTAAATACTCATAAGCAAATTAGATTTAATCAGAGACAAGATAGATTGTACATGGATGTTGATTGGAGTGACATTAATGCTGGTGATTTTATTATCATTGATTGTTGGAGGACTGTAGATCCTGCTGATTTTCCAAGAGTGTGGAATGATTCGTTCTTAAAGCCTTATACTACTGCATTATTTAAGAAGCAATGGGGACAAAATCTTATTAAATTCCAAGGTGTAAAACTTCCTGGTGGTATTGAATTTAATGGAAGACAACTTTATGATGATGGTCAAAGAGAAATTGATGAAATTAAGCAAAGCATGCTCAGTACTTATGAACTTCCACCTTTAGATTTGATAGGTTAAGATTATGGTACTTAATCCATACTTCCTTAATGGTTCGAAAAGCGAACAAGGACTACTTCAGAATCTTATAGATGAACAATTGAAGATGTATGGCGTCGAGTGCTATTATATGCCTCGTAAATATGTTTCCAAAGCTACTGTTATAAAATTGTTCTGAGACCTTTTTTTGACTGTACTGCTACTTTCATATTTTTTTTGGTGGGCAAGAAGAGACTCGAACTCTTAAGCCTTGCGGCACT
>MPLV02141476.1_pt1 | contig 14397 bp, 12 predicted proteins | sample 1617331 | NCBI WGS metagenome assembly MPLV02 (sample SAMN05944802, study PRJNA350692) | marine metagenome | biome: marine; feature: ODZ; material: water; isolation source: 100 m water sample filtered on 0.2 um supor filter | place: Pacific Ocean | collected 2012-04-08 | depth 100m m | reverse complement strand
AGTGCAATACCTCATTATAGGGCAAATAATAAGACAAATAGAAAAATTAAAACAAAAGATATTTATCTTTGCGACTCAGGGGTTTAAGACATTACGAACTTGGTTTATATTGGAATTGGAGGGGTGGAGACCCTTATGTTGGAAGATTAATGACAAATCAATGTCTTGAAACTACAGAACCTGTAAAAGTCATTGAAGTTGAAACACTTGATGATGATGCGTTGATACTTCCTATAGCCATGATGGGGGCACCGACAGTAATGATGGAAAAATTTCCTTCTGGAAATGAATTTACACAACTTGTTTCTATGATGGAAAAATTAATGCAAAAAAAAGTATCTGCAATCCTATGTATTGAAGCAGGTGGATTAAATTCTACTATCCCATTTGTTGCTGCTGCAAAATTAGGTTTACCTATCATTGATGGAGATGCTATGGGAAGAGCATTTCCTGAATTGCAAATGGTTTCATTCACCTTAGGTGGAATTACAGCTACACCAATGGCAATGATAGATGATAAAGGAAATGGAGCTACTTTTGATACTATTAGTAATCAATGGACAGAAAAATTAGCAAGAGCGCTTACAACAACATCCGAAAACAGAGAATATGCGATCAAGCCAATGAACTGCCCCTGTCATATACAGGTATTCAATCAAGGCCTAAAAAGCTACCGTGATTTACCAATTCGGTTGGCTGAATTCGGATCATGCCTACGGAATGAACCCTCGGGATCACTTCATGGACTAATGCGTGTTCGCAACTTTGTTCAAGACGACGCCCATATCTTTTGCACTGAGTCCCAGGTTCAAGAAGAAGTCTCGAAGTTTATTGATTTGGTTTTTGAAATTTATCGGTCATTCGGTTTTGACTCGGTACTCATAAAGCTATCAACCAGGCCCGAAAAACGTGTCGGCAGTGACGAAGTATGGGACAAATCGGAGAAGGCCTTGTCAGATGCACTAGATGCAAAAGATTTACAGTGGGATTTACTACCCGGAGAAGGTGCATTTTACGGACCGAAAATTGAATTCTCATTAAAGGACTGTCTTGGCAGAGTTTGGCAATGCGGGACAATCCAGGTTGACTTCTCGATGCCAGAACGTTTAAATGCATCCTACATAGATGAAGATAGTCAACGTAGAACTCCAGTAATGCTGCATCGAGCAATCCTGGGTTCTTTTGAACGTTTTGTTGGCATCTTAATTGAGCATTATGCCGGGCGTTTCCCTGTATGGCTAGCGCCAGTACAAATAGTAGTGATGGGAATTACAGATCGCAATGCTAAAACCTGTCAGGAAATCTGCAACCAACTATCAACTCAAGGGTATCGAGTTGACGTAGATCTTAGAAGTGAAAAAGTTGGCTTTAAAGTGCGTGAACATACGCTTCAGCGCGTACCATTTTTACTGATCATTGGCGACAAAGAACAAGAGAATGGAGAAGTGTCTGTACGCACGCGAGAGGGTAAAGACCTCGGCAGCATGCCCCTAGAGGGTTTTATATCACTCTTGAACAGTGCTATTTCTCTTCGAGGAAGGATTGAAGAAAATGATAAATAAGACTGACTAATCTATCTGACAACAGAGCCGCCTTGCTCCTCTAACTGATAGCAATCAAGCTGACTAAAAACTTCCGGTACTCAGAAGCAACTATTGATTATCAATGGCTACTTCTGAGCATATAACTATCTGTAATTAATAATGGCTTACAGCCTCCAATCAAGCACCGACTGGGCTAACAAAATAATGGCATCACTTTCCCTGGGGAACACTTGCTGACCAACAACGGCTGACCATGGCCAACCTATCGATTCAATCTCTCTCAGACCTTGAAAATCTACGTAGCGCGCCAAAGCTAACTATCAATCAAAACAAGCAACTGCTCAGCGAACTCCACCTAGTGATGGCGGAGGCCGCCTGGTTCACATTGGGTGTAATGGCCCCCTCAGCAGAGCAAGCCCTTTCTGTACTGCGCAAGATCGAAGAGAGTTTCGCCTGGGCACCAATGCAACTTGTAGAAAACCCTCAAAACAAAGGCCCGGTTTATCTCAAAGCCAACCAAAACACGGGCAAGATCCGAATCCGTATAGAGCACGGCTTAGGGAAAGGGTACTAATCAGTAGTCATCAGTCAACTCCCGGCGGAGCAGTCAAAACCTGGGGACCACTACCCCTGGAGCTATTCAGTAGTTGAAAGCAAACACGGCAAAGGTTGCAGATCACTTGCTGCCTATGCAATCTGGGGGAATCATCATCCCTTAATCGTCACCATGGTGGCCCCGAAAACCTTTCTAGCAGGGGATTTAGGGGGTACAAAAACCCTACTTGCGCTATATCGCTGGGACGAAAATCAACTCACTACCCAGCATCAGCGAAGGTATGTATCCACTGAATGGTCTTCACTTGGGCCCATGCTTGGCGACTTCATCGCCCATCTACCAACAGGGATGGAGAAGCCCCAAAACGGCTGCATAGCCGTGGCAGGACCAGTTAGTAATGGTGAGGCTCAAATCACCAATCTTCCCTGGAGCTTGAAGGGAAAAGACCTATGCGCAACGGTGGGACTAAAACAACTTGAACTGATAAACGACTTTGGCGTACTGATCTACGGCCTGCCCTTTCTAAACACCACACAGCAAGTAGAGCTGCAGCCCGCGCAGAAAGACACCCCCAAACAAGCTCCAGTGGCGATTCTTGGTGCAGGAACTGGACTTGGAATGGCCCGTGGCCTGACAACAAAAGAAGGAATAATTGCTCTCCCCAGTGAAGGAGGACATCGTGAATTTGCCCCCCGCTCAGAAAGTGAATGGCGGCTATCTGAGTGGCTCAAGGCTGACCTGCAGCTCAAACGCCTCTCAGTGGAGCGAATTGTCAGCGGTACCGGTCTAGGCCATGTAGTGCGCTGGCGCCTACAGCAAAGCGATGCCGAGGGTCATCCTCTACGCGAAATAGCCGATTTTTGGCGCCATGGTGCAGATGACCATTGCGATAAGCCAGACCTACCTGCCCTCGCTAGCCAAGCCGCTGAAGATGGTGATTTAGTTATCCACGAAGCTGTGCAGCTCTGGCTAAGTGCTTATGGCTCTGCCGCAGGGGACTTAGCTCTGCAGGAACTATGCACTGGAGGCCTCTGGGTGGCTGGGGGCACCGCCGCAAAACAACTCCAAGGACTTCGTTCAAGCACCTTCCTTGAAGCTTTCCGTAATAAGGGGCGATTCCGAGCATTTCTAGAGCAATTGCCAGTAATGGCGATAGTCGACCCCGATGCCGGCTTGTTCAGTGCAGCATGTAGAGCTCACACATTCACAGAGCAAGGTGGGAAACTGAACCAACTAGACAGGTAGGGATGGTGCAGCCGAGTATCGGCCAGAAAATCGTGGTTGACGTGCCATCGACCACCGCCAACATTGGCCCTGGTTTTGACTGCCTCGGTGCTGCTCTAGATCTCAATAACCGCTTTTCCATGCGGCGAATTGAAGGTGACAGCGAACGCTTTGAACTGATCATCGAAGGCAATGAGGGAAGCCACCTACGCGGTGGCCCCAACAACCTGATTTATCGAGCTGCCCAAAGGGTTTGGAAGACCGCAGGAGTCGAACCAGTAGCAATGGAAGCCAGGGTGAGACTGGCCGTACCCCCGGCAAGAGGCCTTGGAAGCAGTGCCAGTGCAATCGTGGCCGGACTGGTAGGAGCCAATGCCTTAGTGGGAGAACCACTCAGCAAAGAAAAATTACTTGAACTAGCCATCGAAATTGAGGGGCATCCTGACAACGTGGTTCCATCCCTACTTGGGGGCCTTTGCCTAACAGCCAAGACCGCCTCGCAGCGCTGGAGAGTGGTTCGTTGCTTATGGGTCAATTCTGTGAAGGCTGTGGTAGCAATACCCTCTATTCGCCTAAGCACAAGCGAAGCAAGGCGCGCCATGCCCAAAGAAATTCCAATCAGCGATGCCGTAGAAAACCTCGGAGCTCTTACCCTGCTCCTGCAAGGGTTGCGCACAGGTAGCGGCGATCTTATTACCGATGGAATGCACGATCGGCTGCATGAACCCTATCGATGGCCACTAATCAAAGGGGGCCTGGATGTTAGAGATGCCGCTCTAAACGCAGGAGCCTGGGGATGCGCAATCAGCGGAGCTGGCCCCAGTGTTTTGGCCCTTTGCCCGGAGGAGCACGGCTCGGCAGTAAGCCAAGCAATGGTTAAAGCTTGGGAAGCTGCAGGCGTGGCCAGCAGGGCACCACTGCTTAGCATTCAGACAGCGGGTAGCCACTGGCAACCTCAATCTGATGAGTAAATGTACTCAGGTGGTCTCCTGGGGCTGATAAGTTCTTTCGAATTCTCTCGTCTGCCATGGACGCCAATCTGCCGCTAACGGCTGCGTCCCAGGCCTCCTTCCCCTGGCTTTCCCTAATCGTGCTGCTGCCAGCAGTGGGCGCACTACTCATGCCCCTGTTGCCGCGGGATGAGATGGGTAAATCCCCGGCAGCGCGCAACCTTGCTCTGGCCTTTCTGCTGGTTGATTTCCTGCTGATGCTGGCTGTCTTTGGCCGCATTTTTGACAACAAGGAAAGCGCTCTACAGCTGGTGGAGAGGACCAGCTGGATCCCTTCCATTGGCCTGGAGTGGTCCCTTGGTGCAGATGGCCTTTCAGCCCCCTTAGTTGTTCTTAGCGGACTAATAACCCTGCTTGCCGTAGCAGCCAGCTGGAACGTGCAAAGCAAGAGAAGGCTCTATTTCGCTCTGTTGTTAGTTCAGGCTTCTGCCCAGGGTCTGGTTTTCCTCTCCCAAGATTTCCTGCTGTTTTTCTTGGCCTGGGAACTGGAACTGGTTCCCGTCTATCTGCTGATTGCAATTTGGGGTGGGAATAGGCGCATATATGCCGCCACGAAATTCATTCTTTACACCGCATTAGCGTCCTTACTGATCTTGATCAGCGGCCTTGCTCTGGCACTCTCGGGAGGAGAGTTCACGCTCAACCTCAGCGAATTAGCACAAAGATCGCCAGAGGGCAGCTTTGGATTGCTCTGTTACCTGGGTTTTTTAGTGGGCTTCGGAGTAAAGCTACCGATGTTTCCTCTCCATACCTGGCTACCTGATGCCCATGGAGAAGCCAACGCACCAGTATCGATGCTTTTGGCAGGCGTTTTACTGAAGATGGGTGGATATGCACTTTTACGCTTCAACGTGCAAATGCTGCCTGACGCCCATCTTCAGATGGCGCCAGCCCTAATCGTGATCGGGATAGTCAATATCGTCTACGGAGCACTAAACGCTTTCGCCCAGGACAACGTAAAACGACGAATTGCCTGCAGTTCTGTGAGCCACATGGGCTTCGTCCTACTGGGAATCGGCGCAGTCGATGCCCTCGGAATCAGTGGCGCCATGCTGCAGATGATCAGTCATGGCCTAATTGCAGCAGCGATGTTTTTCGTTACCGGAACTTTCTACGAACGCACGCAAACACTCTCAATACCCAACATGGGCGGCCTGGCCAAAGTTCTGCCCATCACCTTTGCTTTTTTCCTAGCAAGCTCCCTTGCATCCCTTGCGCTACCAGGGATGAGCGGATTTGTCAGCGAGATAACTGTCTTCCTTGGCATCATTAGTCAAGAAGGATTCACATCTTTATTCAGGGCCATCACGATCGTGATTGCAGCCATTGGCCTGGTGCTGACCCCTGTCTATCTGCTGTCCATGTGTCGACGGGTCTTCTTTGGCCCCAGGATTCCAGCCCTGGCAATGATCGACGACATCAATCCAAGAGAACTCACTATCGGCCTTAGCTTGTTAGTGCCCACGCTGGTAATTGGTTTTTGGCCTCGAATCGCCATCGATCTCTACGAAGCTTCAACCAATGCCCTGGCCGAGCAACTTCTAAGCCATAGCCTCACAGCTCAGAGCCTCCTGCTGCCCCTGGGCTGATTAATCACTGCTGACATGAGCAAATCAAAGACACCTGCTCTACTCCAGGGCCAAGGGATCCCGAACTTCAGTGCAATTACTCCTGAACAAGTTCAAGAGCACATTCCCACCCTTCTCAAAGCCCTCAACAAACAATTCAGCCAGCTCGAGAAAGATCTAGAGCAACTGCTCGCATCCAGCACAAGCATCGCTTGGGAACAAGTCATGTCCCCCCTCTACCAACTGGAGCAGCAATTGCGCTGGAGTTGGGGCGTGGTGTCCCATTTGAACGGCGTCTGCAATACCCCCGAACTGCGAGAAGCCCATGCTGCTCAACAGCCAGAGGTGGTGCGCTTAGGAAACCTTATGGGCCAAAGCCAAATACTTCACCGCGCCCTACGTCGACTGAAAGAAAAGCCATCAAGACCACTGGATTCGACCCAACAAAGAATTCTCAAAGCAGAATTACTCTCAATGGATCACCGAGGCGTCGGCCTCAATGGCTCAGTCCTAGAAGCCTTCAATGCCGCTAGTGAACAGCTAGCCGAGCTATCAACCCGCTTCAGCAATCACGTACTGGATGCAACCCAGGAATGGAACCTGCTCATACGCAACCCAGAACAAGTAGAAGGCCTACCTCAACGAACACTAGAGGCCTTGGCTTTCGCCGCCAAAGAAGCCGGGGATCACTGCGAAAATGGTGAAGAACCCACAGCTGATAAAGGCCCCTGGCGACTGGGTCTGGACATGCCCCGCTTCATCCCATTTATCACCCATGCCAAAGATCGTGAACTGCGCGAAACTCTCTATAAGGCTCAAGTAAGTAAAGCCAGTTCGGGCGAATCAAATAACGAGCCACTAATCAAGCAAGTGCTAAGCCTCAGACTTGACCAGGCTCAGCGACTTGGCTACTCAAACTGGGCTGAACTCAGCCTGGCCAACAAAATGGCCGAGAGAGTTGTAGCCGTAGAAGAGTTGCTAGAGGAGTTGCGGGCTGCAGCTCTACCGGCAGCCCAAAAAGAGTTGATTGAGCTGCAGGCTTGCGCCAAAAAGCATGGAGCGCCAGAAGCGAGTCATCTCGCTCCCTGGGACGTGAGCTTCTGGGCTGAACAACTAAGAAAAGAACGCTTTGATCTCGATCAAGAAGCATTGCGGCCTTGGTTTCCTCTCCCACAAGTACTGAATGGTCTATTCGGCCTTTGTGAACGTCTCTTCGGTATTCGCATTAAGCCAGCCGACGGCGAGGCTGCGATCTGGCATGAGGACGTGCGCTTCTTCCGTGTCTTGGACAGAGATGGATCAGACCTAGCAGCTTTCTACCTAGATCCCTACAGCCGACCAGCCAGCAAGAGAGGGGGGGCATGGATGGACGAATGCCTAGTACGAAGCAAAGACATCGACGGTAAAACCATTTTGCCTGTGGCCTATTTGATCTGTAACCAGACCCCACCACAAGCAAATACACCAAGTCTGATGAGCTTCGAAGAAGTAGAGACTCTGTTTCACGAATTCGGCCATGGACTTCAGCACATGCTTACTACGGTTGAGCACCCCCAGGCTGCAGGAATTAACAATGTGGAATGGGACGCAGTTGAACTCCCCAGTCAGTTCATGGAGAACTGGTGCCTCGATCAAGCAACATTGGCGGGGATAGCCCGTCACTGGCAAACCGGAGCCCCTCTACCGGATAAAGAGTTTCAGAAGTTATGCAGAAGTCGTACCTTCATGAAAGGGTGGGACACTCTGCGTCAGGTGCATTTAGCGATCACTGACCTGCGACTTCACAGTGATTGGACACCAGAACTAGATCTAGAGCCCGATGAGCTACGCCGCAAACTAGCCAGAACAACAACAGTCATCCCCCCGATAACTGAAGATAGATTTCTCTGCGCTTTTGGCCACATATTTGCCGGAGGTTATGCCGCTGGTTACTACTCCTACAAATGGGCAGAAGTCCTCAGCGCTGATGCCTTTGCCGCCTTTGAAGACGCTGGTCTAGAACTCGAGGATCAAGTTCAGAGCACCGGAACACGCTTTCGCGACACAGTGCTCAGCCTGGGAGGAAGCCGACCCCCCGCAGCCATATTTAAGGAATTCCGCGGACGATCAGCTACAAGCGAAGCCTTAATTCGCCATTCCGGCCTTTCCGCAAATACAGCGGATAGCCGAGCTAATGACTGAAAAGATACCGCTGTCTAAAGATCCCCTCGGCCTATCTCAAAACTGGGGAATAGACGAGCATGACCAGACGCACATTGCAGCACTCATCGGACTGCAGAACGTACTTGAGACCAGCTGCCTGCGGCAGGGCATCCGCCGTGACCAACTACTTAGTGAGTTGTTGCGTGATCTAAACCATCAACGCCTGATACCACTACTGGCCATCCTTCCGAGGGGCTGGCGAATGGCTCCCGCCTACCTGCCAGAGCGACTAAGAGGAATTGCCGCCCTATTAGGAGATGGCCTACTAAGTCCTTTGCTACTGGCAGCCCTTGCAGATGACCTCCAGCATCTAATACCCCCTCGAGAAAGCCAACAGCCAAATGCCATTGAACGCTGGCGTCAAGAATCAATCGCCCTAGAACCAGGTCATGACATAGCCCTGCCAAACGATCTAAACAGCTGCCAAGCGCTAGCGAATCGACAATTACCATCCACAGCAGGGACAACTCAACATGAGAAGGGAAAGGGTGCTTGCCCACCCCCTTTAAAGGAACGCCTTGCCGCACTCGGTAATGCACTGGTCTGGCATAACGAAGGGTTGGCAATGATTCAAAACAAGTCATCGCAGAGAATGAATAAAATCCTGGCCCAAGTGCTCAACCGCCTTGCCGCCAATCGCCTTCCAGCGCAATGGAACCCCTCAGAAGCCTTTGTCTTCGAGGGTCTTCCCTCAGGGCAATCTCTAATTGATCTGTTGATCAATCAGGGTTGGCAATGTCGTGGAAGAATCAGAGCCAGTGTTGCCAGCTTCGGACTGGGAGCCAGCCAGCCAGTTGAAAGCGGGGGTTGGCGACAGATTCCTCTAGCAGTGCCATATCGAACCGGCCTTGAAGATGAGCACAATCAGGAGATCCTCGCGCTGCTACCGCATTGCAGCTTCGAAATGGAGCTCAAGCCACAAAAGGGCGACAACATTCTGCTGCAGTACTACCAGGGAATAGAAGGAGTAAATGGCTGGGCCGCCATGAATGATCTGCACCGTCCCTGGCAGAACGATCGCCATAACGGGACAGTCGCATACCCAGGCGAGCCATTCACTGGTCAACGTCTCAGCGATGCAATGGAGTTCACCGAATTAATGGCAGCAGTGCATAACTTGGCAGCCAGCACAGATCACCTACACCTTGGTGGCTATGGGGCTCTGGGCTATTGCATTGATTCAACAGCTCTGCTCGAGCATGGCCTAAATGGTGCCTCTAGTTTGTTTCCTATAACACTCGGAGGTCTATGGCGAGAAAGGCTTCGCCGAAGCCTCGAAACACTTCTTGGGCAGGGATTCATTATCAACAGCAGCGTGGCAGATCGCTACCGATGGTCTCTAGACACATTGCCTCAGGATCTGTGCCTTCAGGGATCTGCACGAAAGGCAGCAAGACAAAGACTTGTAAGCACTCAACCAAGCCATAGCCCTTTTGAGCTAGTCAGAGAACTCAACGGAGAAACTCTTAAATAGAATCGCTACATACAACAGCTTCTAAGTAATAGAAAATTCAGTTAGGAGCCGAACAAACCAATTCACGACAAATTGCACGGACTACCTGTGGACTAAAACAATCACTAAATGGTCCAGAAGAGCCACTATGGCTCATATCAGTAATTTGATAACGCGCCAACTTCCGATGACGCTGCCATCGATTCCAGTTTGAAAGCGGCAGCATTGGTAAACGCCCTGGGTAAGCCAGTCGACCAAAAGCAGCAACAGGATCTTTACTACCAACAACCATCGCTACACGATCAATATCATCCAAAGAACCATTACCACTAAATACACCGCAGACAGTGATCACCTGTACCGGAACCCGACATAACCTTTGCAACATCTCCGCTGTACCGATAGCCATCTCTCCTCCTCCGCTATAACCAACCAAAACCAAGCGCTCAGCACTGCAAGGATGAAAGCCAACAGACTCTAAACGCCGTGCAATCTTCAAAGAAAGCTCATAATTCATCACTGGTCCATAGCGTCGATCAGAAGAAATGCCCACCTTGATAACATTATTCGCCTGAACAAAAAAGCTACTTATAAAGCTAACCAATGCATTAGGGTGCTCCTCCTGCAATGAAAATAGCCATCGCCAGAACCACTGACTATAAGAAACTGAGCGAAGTGCAACAGGCATAACCGTATAAGCCTCAATTCCTTTTACTAACATTGAATCTGCATCAATACCTTCTTCTAGCTTGGCAAGAAATTGACTGACTCTGGGAGGGTGATCTTCTTCGCTCTGGTGAATCCCATCTAGATAAATAATATAGTTAAGATGTCCAGAATTTTTCGGCGGAACATCTGTAAACAGTTCTTTGGGATCTGGCAGACCATCCAACCATCCTTCCCAAAAAACGAAGTCAAGCATCACCGAATAGATTCCTGACAAGGGAATCAGGATGGCCAGTACAAGAACCGCAAACTTCAGCAACTCATAAAAAGATTCACCACTAATCAATGCCATGGCATCGTGACGTATAGCAGCCACGCAGAAAGAGGATGCAATTACACCTGCTACAAGCAAGACAACTACCAATCTGCGGCTTAAACGAAGCTGTTCTCGCCGATGTCGAAGCCAAGAGCGTGATAAAAGCATAATCTAGGAAATCCTTAAATCAGTACTTAGCAGGAGCTTCACGTGCCAACTCGGCATAACTTGATCGCCAACGCTGAGCAAAAAGAAGTGCGATCATAACAAGGGCCAAAACAAAACCAGGGAAAGTGATTATCAATCCTTCTTGAAGAGGAATAGAGTAAAAAGCCCTTAGCAAAAGAAGTGCATTAAGATGAATCCAAGCAAAAATGGTCACAGCGATCAAATCACTAACGTAGGGAGCACCAACAAGCACATAAAAAAGTCCAGGCCATAAGGCTGCCGTCATTTGACTGGCAAAGGTAATAGGCTGCAGCGGTACTGACTCCATCAAAGTAAGAATCAAGCTGTCACAAAAAATCCCCAATAAAAATGCCAGGCAAAGACCAAGTGCATCAACTGCCAAATGCACAGCGATTTGAATAGGCTTAAGGCGATTGGCCAGCAATGAAAAAAGATGGGAAGCCGACATTGAAAAGCCGACTCCCAGTAGAAGCCATAATCCAGCTTCCATCTTGATCATTGATTGAACTAAGAAATCAAGAAAATCACTTAAACTGACCAAGCAGCTCTGAAGAGCTTCAGGCACTGCGCATCTCAGGGCGGTTAACGATCCAAAGAACCACAACCGAAAGAATGGCACTGTAGAAGCACCAAACAGAATTAAAGGCCATACTATAGGTGATCATAGTGAGAATAATTGACAGGACAATTAAGAGCCCAAAGAGCTTAACTGCCTTATCTTTAAGAGCAATCAAAGGAATAACAATCCAACACCAGTAAATCAACTCACCAACAGGCTCGTTATTAATAAAATTATGGAAGATGCTATCAACATTATAAACAATTCTTCCACCTGTTTCAATTGCTGGTTGAACCATCGGTGGATGCACTAACAAAGGTAGCCAGAATGAGAGTCCAAGTACTGTCCCGATGCCCCAAATCCAACGCAAAATATGTTTTTTCTGTTCATTCTCTGAAAAACGTGCAATTGAATAAGCGCTCCATGGAATCCATATCATCCAGAAGCAATATGCAAAAAACAAAAAGCCAACCGAGGTAATTGTCGTGAGCGGCTGGATCGGAGCAACCCCTTCTGCGCCATGACCCAAACCAGTCCAAACCATACCCTCAATCAATTGCTGCACCCCGAAGAAAAACGGCACCAAGGCCAAAGGTCTATAACCGGGACGCTTTGCTTCCGCAGCAAGATGATGCGTATATAAACCTAGAGGCATAAGTAGAGCAGATGCCGTGTAGCTAGCTGAAGCGGAAAAACACATTTGTGGACTCTCCAAATGAATTTGAACTCAGTTTGGCAATTTGACTCAAGTTCGCCAAGTCAATCATCAAAAAGCGTTGAGACCAGTAACTCCAAAGCCCGTGGATGAGACATCAACTGTTGATGAGTTATCACGGGAACCTCCTGTTGCTTTCCTACAGGCAACACAGCTTGCCAACCTGGAAACACCATCAAGTCCCATCGACAGAAAAAACTAGTGCAGTCAAGGTCCTGCAATGCATCGACGTCACTATTGAGCTTGTGCAACAAGGGGCTACCACGCTTCATATCTGCCAAGCCAGCAAATAACCAACTTGGAATCAACTGGGCTGTGAAAGTTCCTTGCTGTGGGCTACCCACACTCAGGAAACGACTTGTGCGCCGTGCACCACCAAACTGTTGCAGCCAAATGCGACTAATCACACCTCCCATTGAAAAGCCCAGCACATCGATAACCATTTCAGACCCCCATTGCTCAACGATGAGAGCATCCAACGTATTAGCCAACGTAGAAAGCGGAACAACCCCCAATCGATGAGGCAGATGAGGTATCAGCAGAGGAACCTGATGCTGTTCGAGCACCTTCACCAAGCGTCCAAAAAGCTTCGGGGTATCCCAAAGACCATGCACAAGTACCAGCGGACGATGGGGTCGAGCCACTGATGCGACATCCGTAAGCATTGCAAACAATCAAAAAAGAAGTCAGGGTGTCGGCCAATGGCGACGCCTCTCCACAGCCACACTGCCACTAAACCCAGGCACTGGTGCAGCACATTTACGCACTAACACTCGCATCGGCACAGGGCCGTAGAGATCCTCCAAGAGTGCAAGCAGTCGCTCGCTGAAGTGCTCAATGGTGAAACAAGTAAGTTCGAAGGAAAGTCGTTGCATTGCACTAATAGCCAAGCTGTAGTCCGCAGTGGCATTGAGATCATCATTCAGTGCAGCTTTATCAAGGTCTAACCAAAGGCTGAAATCCAAGCTGAACCACTGACCATCACGCCTTTCATGGTCAAGCACCCCAACGTGAGCCCACAAACGCACATCGTTAACATGAATGGCTCCTAAAGGGAGACGATTAATCACAGCGGCAGATCCCGGTGAGAGAAGATACTCTTGCCATTGGCATAGTCCGCAACGATGTGACCTTCCCCACGCAAGCGATAGCGATAGGTAACAAGGCCTTCCAATCCAACTGGGCCCCTTGGTGGCAAGGTCTGAGTGCTAATGCCGACCTCAGCTCCAAAGCCATAACGAAACCCATCGGCAAAACGAGTGGAGCAATTGTGATAGACCCCAGCACTATCGACAGATCGAAGAAAATATTCGGCCGTCTTTTTATCATTGCTGACAATCGCCTCCGTATGACGCGAGCCATAGCTACGGATGTGATCCAGGGCAGCATCCATGTCTGGAACCACCCTCACTGAGAGGATTAAATCGAGATACTCCGTAGCCCAATCCTCCTCACTAGCAACCTCTACTACGCCCAAGGCACGGCTGGCCGAATCGCCAACAAGACGAACCCCAGCCTGACGGAAGGCAGGGATTGCAATTGCCAAAAACGACGGAGCAATGGACTGATGAATCAGCAGGGTCTCAATGGCATTACACGCTGCGGGATATTGGGTTTTACTGTCGATCGCAATTTGCAAAGCCTGCTCCAGATCGACCGACGCATCGACATAGAGGTGACAGATGCCGTCAGCATGACCCAACACCGGAATTCGCGTGTTGTCTTGAATAAATCGCACCAGCTCGTTGCTCCCGCGGGGGATGATTAGATCCACCAACCCATCAAGTCGTAACAATGCAATGCTCTCCTTACGGGTTGTAAGCAAAGCAAGTGCGTTGAAATCAACCTCAGTTGCGGATAAACCCTTTTTCAAGGCCTCCATAATCGCCTCATTAGTGCAGTTCGCTTCGCTGCCGCCTTTGAGAATGGCGCCATTGCCAGATCGAATCGCAAGTGAGGCGATCTGAATCACTGCATCTGGGCGCGCCTCGAAAATCACCCCAAGCACCCCTAGAGGAACTGTGATGCGCTCCAATACCAAACCTTGATCCAATTCTCGATGCAACTGAAGCTGCCCAAGGGGATCAGGCAACTGGGCCAACTGCCGAACCCCCTCAATAGCCGAAACGAGTTTGGCTTCATCAAGCTTCAGTCGTGCCAATAGTGCAGGAGCCAGTCCTTCGGCTCTAGCCCTCTCCAAATCCTGTCGATTGGCCGTAACAATCTGCTCTGAACAAGACAGTAAAGAGGTAGCCATAGCCAGCAAGGCTTTACGCCGCTGATCATCATTGCTCTGTCCAAGTGCCATGGCTGCTCGCCGCACTTTCACAGCGAGTTGAAGCAACTCTGCCGAAGGCTCAGGGACTCCAGGAGAAGTTGTCATCACAGAGTGGTT
>MPLV02085728.1_pt1 | contig 14476 bp, 16 predicted proteins | sample 1617331 | NCBI WGS metagenome assembly MPLV02 (sample SAMN05944802, study PRJNA350692) | marine metagenome | biome: marine; feature: ODZ; material: water; isolation source: 100 m water sample filtered on 0.2 um supor filter | place: Pacific Ocean | collected 2012-04-08 | depth 100m m | reverse complement strand
TTGGACCATTCTCCCCGCATCTTGCGACGGGCGATCTCCATGCCACCGGGCATGACCGTGCCCAACGGGGCCAGGGGCACCAGGTCACCCACCGACATGTTGAAGGCGCCGCAGCAGACCTGGAGCGCCTCGCCGTCGCCGGCGTCGACGTCGACCAGTTGGATCCGGTCGGCATCGGGGTGGGGGCGCAGGCCGAGCACCCGGGCCACGACGATGCCGTCGAGACCCTCACCCAGCATCGACACCTCCTCGACCGCCAGGCCGAGGTCGCTGAGCTGGTCGCCGACCTGCTCCGGGTCGCCCTCGATGGGGGCGAAGTCGCGCAGCCACGACAGCAGGACCCTCATGCGGTAGCCCCCATCAGAACTGCCCCAGGAAGCGGTGGTCGTTGCGGAACAACTCGCGCAGGTCGTCGATCCCGTGGCGCATCAGGGCCAGGCGGTCCAGCCCGAAGCCGAAGGCGAAGCCCGACCACTCCTCGGGGTCGAGGCCACAGGCGCTCAGTACCCGGGGATGCACCATGCCGCATCCGGCCAACTCCAGCCAACTGCCGTCCGGGCGGCGTATGTCGAACTCGGCCGACGGCTCCGTGAACGGGAAGTACGAGGGCCGCAGGCGTGAGGTGAACTCGGACCCGAAGTAGGCGGTGGTGAACGCATCGAGCGTGCCGGCCAGGTCGCCGAAGGTAATGCCCCTGTCCACGACCAGGCCCTCGATCTGGTGGAACACCGGCATGTGGGTGGCGTCGGCGGTGTCGCTGCGGAACACCCGGCCCGGCATGATCGAGTAGATCGGCGGCTCCTGTTCCTCCATGACCCGGATCTGGACCGGCGACGTGTGGGTGCGCAGCAGGGTGCTCAGCGGTTCGCCGTAGTCGACGTAGAGCGTGTCGTACATGTCGCGGGCCGGGTGGTCGGACGGGAAGTTGAGGGCACCGAAGTTGTGCCACTCGTCCTCGATCTCAGGCCCCTCGGCAACCGTTAGCCCATTCCGACGAACAGGTCCTCGAGTCGTTCCCAGGTCTGGGTGACGACGTGGCGGTGGCCGAGGCGGCGACCCCGGTCGAACTCGGTCAGGTCGAGGCGCTCGGCTTCGAGCACCACGGCACGTGCCCCGGCGGCCACTTCGACGCGACGGTCGGCGACCAGGCGTTCGATCTCGGTCCGCACCTCGTGGACCCGGCGACCCGTCTCCTTGCGCTGGTCGGGCTCCATGTCGCCCAACTGGCTGCGTACGGTGGCCAACAGGGACTTCCTCCCCAGCAATTCGGCGTCGACGGCGGCGAGGGCGTCGAGGTCTGAAGCGTCCGCAACGGCGGCGGCGGCATCGATGAGGTGTGCGTCGAGGTCCAGGTCCATCAGGGGCAATCGGCTGCTGCAACGGTCGCCGCGAGGCTAGGGCAGACGACCACCCCGGGGGATGACCATTTCCAGAGGTCCGGGACGGCGCTCATCGGGTGGCGAGGGCGTAGAGCAGCACCGAACCGGCGACGGCGACGTTCAGCGACTCGCCGACCCCGGTCGTGGCAACGGTGACGAGGCCGGCGCAACGCCCGACGACGGCCTCGGACAGGCCGTGGGGCTCGTTACCGAGAAGGAGTGCCACGCTCCGGTCGTCAGGTACCTCCGCGGGGGCTACGCCACCCTCTGCAACGCTCCCCCAGCATTGACGGCCCGAGGCCTCCAACCGCTCGAGAGCCTGCCCGACGGCATCCTCGCCCTCGGTCACGGCGAAGGGAAGCCGGAACAGCGAACCGGCCGTGGCCCGGACGCACTTCGGGTTGTAGGGATCGACACCACCGGCGAAGACCATGCCCGATGCACCGAAGGCCTCGGCGGACCGAACGATCGTGCCGGCGTTCCCCGGGTCGGCCAACTCGGCCAGGACGACGACCACCCCGCCGACAGGCAGGTCGGCGACGGGCACGTCGTGGCGCTCGACCACGGCCAACGCCGGTTGCGACGAGCGCGTCGTGGTCAGGCCGTCGAACAGGGCGTCGTCGACGAGACGGCACGGAACGGCAGATCCCTCGGCTGCTGCGACGACCCCGGATGGGGCCGCATCAGCGGGGACGAGGACCAGATCGACACCGAGTCCGGCTGCCAGGGCTTCACCGACGAGCGTCGGTCCCTCGACGAGGTAGGCGCCCTCCCGGCGTCGAAACGCCCGATCACGGGCCAGGCGGCGGACGCGCGACAGGGCCGGGTTACGGCCACCGACACTTTCGGTCACCGGTCGGGTCCGGTGACAGCCTGCAGCCTGCTCAGGCAGCGTCGACCGAACCGACAGCCGACTCGACCAGCGAGGCGAACGCCTGTGGGTCGGTCACCGCCAGGTCGGCGAGGACCTTGCGGTCCACCTCGATGCCTGCCTCGCGCAGGCCCGACACGAAGCGGCTGTAGGTCGTGCCCTGCTGCCGGCAGGCGGCGTTGATGCGCTGGATCCAGAGCCGGCGGAACTGGCCCTTCCGGGCACGGCGATCGCGGAACGCGTAGTTCCCCGAGTGCATGACCTGTTCGTTGGCGGCACGGAAGGAACGGCTCTTGTTGCCGTAGTAGCCCTTTGCCTCTTCGAGGATGGCGCGGTGCTTCTTCCTGGCGTGGACGGCTCGCTTGACCCTGGCCATGGTGTGACTCCTTGTTGACGGGGTGTGATCGTGGGGTGGGACGGTCCGGCGGTCGTTGCCGATTGCCGTCCTGTCGAGTTCGGGTATTCAGATGCCGAGCTGCTTGCGCACGGTCTTGGCGTTCGACGGGTGGACGTCGCTCTCCTTGCTGAGGCGCCTCTTGCGCTTGGGTGCCTTCTTCTCGAGGATGTGGCTTAGGTTGCTGTTACGTCGCTTGAGGCGACCGGTTCCGGTCACCTTGAAGCGCTTGGCAGCGCCACGGTGGGTCTTCATCTTCGGCATGTGGTGCTCCTTGTCGTGGTTCGGGTGTGCTGTGCGTCTTGCTCAGGAGGCCTCGGCGGCGTCCTCTGCTTCGGCGACCTCGGCGACTTCGGCAACCTCCGCGGCTTCGGCAACCTCGGCGGCTTCAGCTTCGGCTTCGGCTTCGGCTTCGGCGGCTGCCCTGGCCTCCGCCTCGGCATGCTCCCTGGCAACGGCCTCCTCGCGCTGGCGGCGGGTGGCCTGACCGGGACCGAGCAGCATCGTCATGTTGCGCCCCTCCAACTTGGGATAGGTCTCGATGCGACCGACGTGCTCCACCGCCTCCGCCACCCGGTCGAGGATCCGACGTCCCAACTCGGGGTGCTGCATCTCCCGGCCACGGAACATGATCGTCACCTTCACCTTGCTGCCGTCACCCAGGAACTCCTCGACCTTCCTGGTCTTGGTGTCGAAGTCCCCGGGACCGATCTTGGGCCGGTACTTCATCTCCTTGACCAGGATGTGTGTGGCCTTCTTGCGGGATTCCTTGGCCCGTTGGGACTGCTCGTACTTGTACTTCCCGTAGTCCATGATCCGACAGACCGGTGGATCGGCCTTGTCGGCCACCTCCACGAGGTCGAGGTCGAGGTCATGGGCCATTGCGATCGCCTCCGGGAGGGGACGGACGCCGATCTGGTCACCTTCGGGTCCGACGAGCCGCACCTCGCGTGCGCGTATGCGGTCGTTGATCCGGGGCTCCTGGTTGGCTGGCGTTGCTATTGCTCGTCGCTCCTGTGCGTCACGCAGGTTCCTTTCCTGGTGGGATATGGGAACGCCTCCCCGGCTCCCGATGTCGAACATGTCGACGCCGAAAACGGAAGAAGGCGGGTGTCGGAAAGCCGACACCCGCCCGTTGCACCGGGACCGACCAACGCCCCGGGCACAGGAGATGACCTGCGATTCCGTGGGTGCCTGTCAGCCACCGACTGCATCGGCGGCGAAGAACCCGGCTCACCGTGGGTGGCCGGGTGGGGAGAACCCCGCTTTCCGCTCTGTTGTGGCCTCCTAGAGTACCAAGGTCGCCTCCGACATGGAACCGGAGGCGCGTCGCCACCTCCGACCCATGACTGGACGCAACCCATGAGCACCCTCTGGACCCCCGACGGTGAGCATCCCGTCGTCTCCGAAGCAGGCCCTTCGGATGATCCCTCCCGCGACGCCCTGTCCCCAGAGGAGGCAGAACGCGCCGAGGCCCTCGCACGCGAGATGGCGGCCGTGCAGGAACAACTCGCCGACACGCCGGCCGATGTCATCGTGTCGACCCACCTCATGGGGCTCTTCGAACTCGGGGCCATCCACCTGTCGCAGCAACCCCCGAACCTGTCCCAGGCGGCACTGGCGATCGACGCCATGGGAGCCGTGGTCGACCGCCTACAGGGCCGCCTGGGCGAAAACGAGGAGACGCTGCGCGGGGCCCTAAACCAGATACGGCTCGCCTACGTCGGCATCCAGCAGGCGGAAGATGCACCCAAGGGCGAAGTCGCCCCCGAGGAGGACACCGATCCCGCCGACGCCTGAGCCCACTCCGGGGCCCGCCGGCCTTCAGTGGACGATCTTGGACAGCGGCAGTTCGAGGATGTCGGTGGCCCCGGCATCCCGCAGGTCCGGGATCAGCACGTTGATCTCGGTCTTGGCCACGACCGTCTCGACGGCATAGCCGGTACCGCCGAACAACTCGTTGACGGTGGGCGACTTCATGGACGGGATGAGCTCGATGATCCGGTCGAGTCCCTCGGCCGGCACGTTCATCTTCACCAGGACCTTGCCCCGGGCCTCGAGGGCACCCTGTAGCAGAGTGAGGAGCTGCTCCATGGCGTGGCGCTTCCCGGGGTCGGCGTGGGCTGCCGGGTTGGCGATGAGCTCCGTGTAGCTCGTGAGGATCGTGTCGACCACCTTGAGGCCGGCTGCCCGCAGGGCCCGGCCGGTCTCGGTGATGTCGACCACGGCGTCGACGATGTCGGGCACCTTCGCCTCGGTGGCACCGTAGGAGAGCCGGATGTCGGCATCTACGCCCTGTTCGGCGAAATACCGGCGTGTCAGCTCCGGGTATTCGCTGGAGACCCGGACACCGTCCGGGAGGTCGGACACCGACTCGTGCGGAGAGTCGCCGGGGACGGCCACGACGATCCGGACGGGGAGCGCCGTCGCCTTCGAGTAGTGGAGCTCGCCGAGCGAGACGACATCGCTGCCCGTCTCCTCGATCCAGTCGCGGCCGGTGATGCCGAGGTCGAAGAGGCCGTCGGCCACATAGGTCGGGATCTCCTGTGGACGCAGGATGCGGACGTCGTCGACCCGCGGGTCGGCGATGGACGCCCGGTAGTCCACCGAGGAGCTCCTGTCGACCGCCAGGTCGGCAGCCTCGAACAACTCGAAGGTCGCCCTTTCGAGGGAGCCCTTGGGAAGCACCAGTTTCAGCACGGGACGAACCTACCCGGCGCCATGGCCGCTACCCCCGTGGATTTCCCGTCCGACCCCGAAACGGCTCAGGACCCGTCGAGGACCAGGTCCAGCCGAAGGTCGTCGCCGAGTGCGGCCACCGAGGCAAAGCGCCCCCGGCGCAGATCGGCCATCGTGGGTGCACCCGGGCCGGCCAGAAGCGGCAGACCGTCGTCGCCGCCCAGCAGTGCCGGGGCGACGTACACGACGTAGCGGTCCACCAGCCCTGCCCGGTGGAACCGGCCGGCGACATCGGCACCGCCCTCCACCAGCAACTGGAGGATGCCTTCGCCACCCAGGCGGTACAGCAGGTCCTCGAGAGGCCCCTCGTGGGACTCGGCCGGCTGGACGCCGGCGTCATCGGACACGGGGCCGAGCACGATACGCCGGGGATCGTCGGCCGGTCCTCCCTGTTCCGGCGACCAGTCGCGGACGGTGAGGGCTGGATCGTCGGATCGGATCGTGCCCGCTCCCACACATACGGCATCGCTCTCGGCACGGAGCCGGTGGACGTCGGTGCGCGCCTCCTGGCCGGTGATCCAGGCGCTGGAACCGTCCGGTGCTGCAATGCGGCCGTCGAGCGTCGACGCCAGCTTGAGAACCACGTAGGGGCGGCCGGTACGGCGCTGGTGAAGGTAGGCCGCCAGCTGCTCGGTGACATCTGCTGCTGCTATGCCCTCGACGACCTCGACGCCGCCCTCGCTCAGGTTCGCCAGGCCCCGTCCGCCCACCTCGGGATCCGGGTCGGCCACGCCCACCACGACACGGGCGATGCCGGCCCCGAGGATCGCCTCGGTGCACGGGCCCGTACGGCCCTGGTGGTCGCACGGCTCGAGCGTCACGTAGAGGGTCGCTCCCTGCGCCGAGGTTCCTGCATCTGCCAGGGCGTGGACCTCGGCATGGGGTCCGCCCGGTGGGCTGGTTGCACCAGTGCCGACCACCGAACCGTCGGCGACCACCACCGCTCCGACCCAGGGGTTCGGCGAAGTGGAGTGGCGCACCCCGGCCGCTGCGGCCATCGCCTGGAGCATGAAGTCCCGGTCGGTGGGCGTCGTCATGGGTTCAGTGGCCCGGATGGGGATCGGCGTTGTCGACCAGGAGGCGCACAGCGTGGGGAACCACGTCGACGACGGCCTCGAGGCACTCGACGCAGCCCCGTCTGGACCCCGGGGTGTTGAGCACGAGTGTGGTGCCGATGGTGCCGGCGACACCACGGGAGAGACGCCCCAGGGGGTTGGCGAGCCGCATCGCCTCGGCCAGGCCGGGCGCTTCGCGGTCGAGCACCACCCGGGTGCCCTCCGGCGTCAGGTCCCTCGGCCCGAATCCGGTGCCCCCGGTCGTAACGATCACGCCGTGGAAGCCCTCGGCCAGTCGGGAAATGGTCGAGGCGACCGACTCGACGCCGTCGGCGCACACGGCCCGTTCGGTGATCGTCCAGCCCTCATCGGACATGCGGGCCTCGAGGGCGGCCCCGGAGAGGTCCTCGCGGGCTCCGTGGACGACCCCGTCGGAAACGGTGAGGACCTTGGCCGCCATCACCGGCCCGTCGGGTTCGTTCATACCGCGAGGGTACCGGGGCGGCTTCGAACGCCCGATTCCACCACTACCGTGCCTGCAATGGGCGTCGACGAACTGTCCGGCTACTCGATCGACGAGTTCGCCCACGGAGGCGTCTCCCGGACCGTGCTGCGTACCGGTGAGGGTCCTGCGGTCATCGTGATGGCCGAGATGCCCGGAATCACCCCGAGCGTCGCCGACTTCGGCAGGCGGGTGGCCGAGATCGGCTGCACGGCCGTGCTTCCCTCCCTGTTCGGAACGATCGGCCGCAAGCCCTCGTTCGGCTACCTGCTTTCGAGCCTGGCGAGGGGTTGTGTCTCACGCGAGTTCACGTCGCTCGTCCGACGACGCACCTCTCCCGTCACCGACTGGCTCCGCGCCCTCGCCGCCTACGAGCACGGTCGGTGCGGGGGCCCCGGCGTCGGCGCCGTCGGCATGTGCTTCACAGGGGGCTTCGCCCTCGGAATGATGCTCGACGAACGGCTCATCGCCCCGGTCCTCAGCCAGCCGTCGCTGCCACTCCCCATCGGGAGGCGGCGGCGCAGCGACCTGGGCATCTCCGACCGCGACCTCGAGGTGGCAAAGCACCGGGTCGACGCCGGCGCCTGTGTGCTGGGCCTACGGTTCGCCCTCGACTCGATGGCTCCCAGCGAGCGCTTCGAACGTCTCGCCGAGGAGTTCGGCGACGGGTTCATAGGGATCGAGATCGACAACAGGCCCGGCAACGCCCACCGGATCGGACCCCGTGCACACTCGGTGCTGACCGAGGACCTGGTCGACGAACCCGGACACCCGACCCGGGACGCCCTCGATGCGGTGCTGGGCCATCTGGCCACCCGGCTCCTGCCGGCCTGACGCTGCTCAGGCCCTCAGCCCGGTCTGTACCGGAACACGGCCATGCCTTCGCTGTCGAGGTCCTGTGGCAGCAGCAGGCCGCCTGAGCCGAACGGGCGCCATGGAGCACCGGGAGGGTCTGCGTGCAGGTCGACGACGGACCGGATGCGCTCGTCGACCCCGGTCGTCTCGGCGGCGGTGACCGTGCACACGCTGTAGATCAGCCGACCGCCGGGCCGCACCAGGGTGACCGCTGCCTCGAGGAGCCCTACCTGCAGGTCGGCGAGTCGCCCGATGTCTTCGCGCCCGATGCGCCAGCGGGCGTCGGCCCGTCGCCGCAGGACCCCGAGCCCGGAACACGGGGCATCGACGAGCACCCGATCGAACGACGCCCGGCGGAACGGGGGCCGGGAGCCGTCGGCCTGGACGAGGTGGCAACCGACCCCCAGGCGTTCGGCGTTCTCCCCCACCAGACCCAGGCGGGACAGCCTCAGGTCGGCTGCGACCACCCGTGCTCCTGTGCCCGCCATGGCAGTGGCCTTGCCTCCGGGTGCGGCACACAGGTCCAGGACGGTTCCGCCTCGGGGGAGGTCCTCGACGGTGAGGGCGGCCACGAGCTGGGAGGCCCGGTCCTGGTGGTATCCGTCGGGCCTGGTGACGGCAGGTGACGCCGTATTCATGGTCATCAGCGCCCCGAGGGCGTCGGCTTCGCCCAGGTCGGCGACGAGGCGATCGATGATCCAGTCCGGGTAGCTCAACTCGATGGCGGGAGACGGCCACGTCGGATCGTGTTCGGCCAGCCGACGCAGGACGGCGTTGCAGAGGCCCCGGGCCCGCTTCGGTGCGACGTCGACGGTGGCCGAGACCGCTGCGTGAGGGGGCACCCCGGCCCACCGGAGCTGGTAGACGCCAAGGCGCAGGACGCGACGCACGTCGGGTTCGACGTCGTCGTGCAGGAAGCGGTCGATCAGGTGGTCGCAGGCGCGGCGCATCCGTGTCGTGCCGTAGACCAGGTCCGTGCAGAACGCCCGGTCCCTGCGGTCCATCCCGGAACGATCCAGGGCGGCGCCGAGCGCCAGGTTGGCGTAGGCCCCTTCCTCGTCGATGCGGCGCAACACCTCGTGTGCGATGCGGCGGGGATCACCGGCGGCGTTCACCCCAGTCGCTCGCCGGGCTCCGGGCGGGCGCCTGCCCGCCAGGCGTCGGCCTGCATTCGTCGACGGTTCTCGGGCTGAACCTCGATCAGGCGGAGCCCTCCCCCGCCCGTCACCACGATGTCTCCCCACAGCGTTCCCTCGTCACCGGCGGGCCCGGGCTCGACCACCCCTGCACCCCACACCTTGAGGCGGGCTCCCCGGAAGGTGGTCCACGCCCCGCCGATCCGGACCACCCTCGCCAGTTCGGTGGCGGGACGGGCCCAACGCAACTCGAGGTCGGCTGCCTCGATCCGATGGGCATAGGTGGAGGCACCTTCCTGCGGGAGGGCATGCCCAGGCCCCTTCGTCAACACCTCGACGAGCAGGGCACTGCCAGCGACCACCAGGCGGCTGCGGAGCGCCTCCGCCGTGTCGTCGCCGACCTCTATCACCTCGCGGGCATAGACGCCGCCGGTGTCCAGTCCCTCGTCGACGGCCATGACGCACACGCCGGTCTGTTCGTCGCCGGCGAGGATCGCCCGCTCCACGGGCGCCGCTCCACGCCACCTCGGCAGCAGCGAGAAGTGGAGGTTCACCATCGGCAGGACGTCAAGCAGGTCGGCCGGAATCAGCCTGCCGTAAGCCACGACCACGCCGAGCTCCGCGCCGCAGGTGGCGACGTCGTCGAGGTCATGGGAGACGGGCACGCCGAGCCGTTCGGCGGCTGCCTTCACCGGCGTCGGGTTCCGGTCGTTGCCTCGACCGCGTCGTCGATCCGCTCCGGTGACGACCAGGGATATGTCGAAGCCGGCCGCGTGCAACGCCTCGAGGGGTGGCACGGCGGCGTCCGGCGTGCCCAGGTACGCCAGCCGACGGGGATGCACCGGAGGCGGTGCGATCAGAACAATCGCGGGCCTCCGCCGGCCGGTGCCGCCATTCCGGCGGCGAGGGTGCGCTCCCGCAACGCCCGCTTCGCCTCTCGTAGCTGATCCTCGTCGAGGTGGTCGACGATGAGGATGCCGTCGAGGTGGTCGAGTTCGTGCTGGAACAGGCGCGCCTCGAGCTCGTCCGCCTCTATCGAGACCTCGTTGCCGTCGAGGTCGATGCCGACCAGGTGGATCCGTCTGGGGCGCACGATCTCGAACGAGAGGTCGGGTACCGATAGGCAGCCCTCGTCGAAGGCCCATTCGCCGTCTGACTCCACGACCTCGGGATTCACGATCACACCGTGGTCCTCGCCGTGGTCGTAGACGAAGAACCGCTGCCGTACACCCACCTGGGGAGCGGCCAGCCCGATCCCCGCCGCCTCGTACATTGCCTCGAACATCTCGTCACACAGGCGGGCGAGGGCCGCGTCGACATCGGTCACCTCGTTGGAGCGCGTCCGCAGGACGGGGTCGCCGATCAGTCGAATCTCACGGGCTGCCACGAAAGCAAGGCTACCGTCGGGGTCGTGGAGGATTCGAACGACGGCGACGCAACCGACCACTACTGGAGCGGCTCGCCTGACATCGGGTCGCGCCCCCGCCAGGTCGAGTTGCTGCTCCCCGACCTGGATCTGCACCTCACCACCGACCACGGCGTCTTCGCCGCCGACCGGATCGACCGGGGCACCCGCTACCTGCTTCGGGAGGGGCCACAGGTCCGGGAAGGCGCCGTTGAGTTGCTCGACCTCGGGTGCGGTTACGGACCCATCGCCACCGTGCTGGCCCTACGCAACCCCGGGGCACGCGTCTGGGCGATCGACGTCAACCCCCGGGCACGGGACCTGTGTCGGACCAACGCAGCTGCGGTCGGTGCCGACAACGTCGTCGTGGCCGAGCCCGACGAGGTGCCCGTGGACCTGCGCTTCGACGCCTGCTGGTCAAACCCGCCTATCCGCATCGGCAAGGCCGCCCTGCACGGACTGCTCGCATCCTGGCTGGACCGGCTGGTGCCGGACGGCAGCGCCCACCTGGTCGTCCACCGCCACCTCGGCGCCGACTCGCTCGCCCGCTGGCTGGACGGTCAGGGATGGGCGACCGTTCGGCGTTCGTCCCGGAAGGGCTACCGGCTCCTCGACGTCGCAGCAGGAACGGATGCACCCCGATGAGGAACCTCGACGGCACGGGACTCAAGCGACTCCACCGGGACTGGCGGCGGCGCGTCGACACGGACGTGGCCCTGCTCCTCGACAACGTCCAGACCCCCTACAACGTGGGGGCGATCCTGCGTACCGCCGCTGCATACCGCGTGGCGCACCTCTGGCTGGCCGGAGCCACGGCTCCCCCGAACCATGCCAAGACGCAGAAGACCGCGCTCGGAACCTCGCGCTACCTCGAATGGACCACCTGCGAAACCGCCGAGGAGGCCGTTCGGTCGATACACGACGCCGGCTACGGGCTGGTCGGCGTCGAGTTGGCCGACGGTGCAGTCCCGCTCCATGAGGCCACGTTCCCCGAGCGGACCTGCCTGGCCCTCGGGCACGAGGACCGCGGCCTCTCCGATGCCGTGCTCGACGCCTGCGACCCGGTGGTGTTCATCCCACAGCTCGGCAGGGTCGGAAGCCTCAACGTGGCGACCGCCTGCGGCATCGCCCTCTACGAGGTGCACCGCCGGCTCTGGTGAGGCGCGCCACCCGGACGACTTCGCCGATCTCAGATCCTTGCCGGGTCGACCTCGATGCGGAGCCGGCCGGGCGGGCGTCGCACCGCCGCCAGGGTGTCCGCAAGGGCTGCCGGATCCGATGCACGGACCAGCCACGATCCGTCCTTCGGGCCGAGAACGTCGATCCCTTCGGGGGTGCCCAGGCGTTCGATGAACTCGGCTGCGACGGCACCAGACACCTGCGCCATTGCGGAGTAGGGCGGCAGTCGGAGGAGCCGACGACGGGCAGCCTCGGGCCCGGCCAGGCGGCCCGGGTCGGCATGGAGGACCGCCTGGAGCACTTCGTGGCCGGGCTGCCGGGTCTGTACCACGAGGCGGCCGCCTGCCGATCGGGGCCCCACGAGGCGCGCCGCCCGTACCAGGAGCGCCAACGCCTGTTCGGCCGCCCGCATGCGGGGAGCCAGCAGTTCCTGGTCGATTTCGAGGAAGACCACGCGTGCGGCCCGATCGACCCGGTGGAGGACCGCCTCGGTACCGACGTACACGTCGGCGTCGGCGACCTCGTCGGCGTCGGCCGTCACCTCGACCACCGGGCGTCCGGCCAGCGCTTCGAGTTCCTCGCGGACCCTCGTGACGCCGGCACGCAGGTTTCGGAACCGGGTGCTGCCGCACTCGGCACACACGACGGGGCGACGGCCTCCGTCGACCGGGCACTCGAGTACGTCGTCGTCCGCCATGGTCAACGGCACCCGGTGCTCCTCGCAGCGTGCCAGTTCGCCGCATCCGACACAGGCGAGGAGCCTCGACCGGCCCCGCCGGTTCAGCACGCACACCACGGGCAGGTGCGCCGTGGCCCCGGGTTCCTCCCAGTCCCGCCGCAGGATCGGCGCCAGCGCCTCGCCCAGCAGGCCGCCGTGCACCGGATCCTCATCGCGGCGGTCGATCACGTCGAGGACCGGCCAGCCGTCCCGTTCCCTGGACCTCGGTGGAGCCTCCTCGCTGCCCCACGCCAACGCCTCGAGGCTCGGACAGGGTGAGGTGAGCATGCAGGGCACGCCTGCCCGGCGGGCGCGTTCGATGGCGACGTCGCGTGCGTTCCATGTCGGTACCCGCTCCTCCCTCAGCGATTCGTCGTGCTCGTCGATGACCATGACGACGGCCAGGTCGCGGACCGGCGCCAACGCAGCCGCCCTGGCCCCCAGGACGAGGCCGCCGGACGCCGCCCCGGCCCAGTCCCTGGGAACGACCGATACGGGCAGCCCGGTTCGGCGGAGCCGTGCCGCCAGGCGCCCGACCATGGTGTGGGTCGGTGCGACGACGAGGGCGTCACCCCTGCGGGCAGCGGCGAGGACCAGGGGGAGGATGTCGGAGTTCGGTGCCAGGCGCACCACCGACCTGGGTGTGTCGAGTGCCGCTTCGGCCCAGAGGGTCGGCCCGGCGGGAACCGGCGTCGCTCGTGGCGCTTTCGGCAGGGCACGCACCCGGTTGGCCGACGAGGCCGTGGTCAGCAACGCAGCGGTGCGTCCGGCCCACCGGTGGGCGGCCCAGCGGGCGAGTTCGATCACGTCCCCGTCGGGCCCCAGGCCCCCGAGGTGAGCGAGGGGTAGAAGCGACACCCCCTGCGGTGGTTCGACGTCGACCTCGACCACCCATGCTCCTACCCGTCGACCGGCCAGGACGATGCGGACCTGGCTGCCCACCCTGACCAGGTCGGCCCGTCCGTCCTGCTCCCATGCCTCGGGGACCAGGTAGTCGAAGGTCCGGTCGATGGCCGCTATGTCGGGCAGGACGCGCACGACGCGGCCGGCGGGGGGCTCCGGTTCCCCTGCGGCGGCCACCTCGGGAGCTTCGCCACCGAAGGGCAGTCGGCCCTGGTCCCCGGTGGGGCCGGTCACCCGGACGGCCGGATCAGGTCAGGCCCAGGAAGGACCGGACGTCGTCCACCCGGTTCGTCTGCTCCCACGGGAACCCATCGCGTCCGAAATGCCCGTAAGCGGCGGTCGGCAGATAGATCGGTCGCTTCAGGTCGAGGTCTCGGATGATCGCTGCGGGACGCAGGTCGAACACCTCGTTGACGCAGTCGGAGATCAGGTCCGGGTCGACCGCCTCGGTTCCGAACGTCTCGACCAGCACCGAAACCGGGTGGGCCATGCCGATGGCGTAGGCAACCTGGACCTCGCAGCGCTGTGCCGCCCCGGCGGCGACGAGGTTCTTGGCCACCCAGCGGGTGGCGTAGGCGGCCGAACGGTCCACCTTGCTCGGGTCCTTGCCCGAGAAGGCCCCGCCGCCGTGACGGGCCATGCCGCCATACGTGTCGACGATGATCTTGCGGCCGGTGAGGCCTGCGTCTCCGACGGGGCCGCCGATCACGAAGCGTCCCGTCGGGTTGACGTGGACCTCGTAGTCGTCGTCGGCGAACTGTTCGGGGATGATCGGGAGGATGACCTGTTCGATGAGGTCTGGACGGATCATCCGGTCGCGGTCGATCCCGTCGTTGTGCTGGGTGGAGATGAGAACGTTTGCCAGCCGGACAGGCCGGTCGTCCTCGTATTCGAAGGTGACCTGGGTCTTGGCGTCGGGCCGCAGGTACGGGATGGTCCCGGCCCTGCGGACTTCTGCGTGTCGTTCGGCCAGTCGGTGCGCCAGGTGGATCGGCAACGGCATGAGGACGTCGGTCTCGTCGGAGGCGTAGCCGAACATCATTCCCTGGTCGCCGGCGCCCTGGCGGTCGAGGTCGTCCTCCTCGCCGGATGTACCGGACCGGACCTCCTCGGAGTCGTCGACACCCTGTGCGATGTCGGAGGACTGGGCGTCGAGGGCGACCATGACGCCGCAGGTGCCTCCGTCGAAGCCGTAGTCCTCGTTGTCGTAGCCGATGTCCCTGATGGTGTTGCGGACGATGATCGGAATGTCCACGTATCCGCTGCAGGTGACCTCGCCTGCCACGACGACCAGTCCGGTGGTCACGAGGGTCTCACAGGCGACCCGGCTGTCGTTGTCC
>MPLV02147892.1_pt1 | contig 14802 bp, 19 predicted proteins | sample 1617331 | NCBI WGS metagenome assembly MPLV02 (sample SAMN05944802, study PRJNA350692) | marine metagenome | biome: marine; feature: ODZ; material: water; isolation source: 100 m water sample filtered on 0.2 um supor filter | place: Pacific Ocean | collected 2012-04-08 | depth 100m m | reverse complement strand
TTTCAAAGTATTTCCAAAATATTAGAGATCCTTTACGACCATCCATGTGCTGGTCTGTAATCAAAGCAACGGTCACAGTTTAACACCCATATCAGCAGAGGTAACGTAAGTGTGATCATTAAGCGTACCGTCTTGTAAACGCTTGAGATGCCATCTAGTCATGGTAATGATTCCTTCCTCAGTAGCACCAGTAATAAAGTTAGCACCGAGTGGTTCTTTCAATACACTGGTATAAAGACCGAACCTAGTTTTCTTAACATAGAAAGCATCGTCGATCCAAACTACATCCTCAGGAATGTTTTCTTCAATCGATGGATTCTGTCCGAGGCTCGTCAGAATCGTCTCCGTCTTTTCCATTTTTATTGAATCCAAAAGGGTCTGCTGATTTTTCTTCTAATGCTAGTTTTAGTGCAACATTACCGATTGCTTCCATACATTTCAGAATGTCTTCTGTCTTAGCACTTTCACCAAGTTCTTTGGCAACGTACCAATACTTCGGCCAAAATGTTTGACCTGCCAATTGATAATCTTCTAGTGTTAGTAGTTTCATCGATTCATTCTAATCTCAACGTTTTCTTTGATACTACCCATGTCAGCATAACTGGAGTTCATATCATTACCATAGTCATCTGTGTGCATGACGTGATCGAAACCAGTCTTCTCCAAAATCTTTTGTTTGATATCGTTCTGACGTTTCTCTTTCTGAATCCTACGAAGAAAAGCGTAGTAGATAATCTGAGTAAAGTAAGCAAAAGGGTTCTTTGATTTTTCAGGATCAAAGTTATTAATATACTGAACACAGTTCTCTACACCATCGGAGATCATATCTTCACGGAAAGTGTAGTTGACAAAATTAGGCTTATAAGAAAGGTGAGTGGCGATCTTAAGAAAGCAATCTCCAATATAGTGGGGGATCCGTGGGCGGGTCTTTTCCTGCTCTTCTGCCTCACGTACTTTATTTTTAAAGACAGTGATTGCTTCCAAGAAGTCTTTGTTATTTACGTAATACTCGGTGTTCTTTTTTGACATAAGACATGTTTTGATTTGCTTACCATTTATAAAGTATAGTCCATGACTGTGTTTTTGTCAAGGCCTTGACAAAACCTCAGAAACTCAGTACAATAACTCTGTCAGGGGTTAAAAGAGACATAGATTTTAGCTAGTCTTATAGATTTTCTCTAGTGTTTTTTTCATATCATTGACAGAACCTAGATACCCCATCTTTTCATTGAGTTCAGAAGATGCTACTTTAGCACCTGTTTTATCATCATCATGATCATCTACAGTAGATAGATAATAGCGTTCGATTCTTTTGTCTAGTTCTGACATTGTTAGTATACTGTCCATAGACAAGATAAACATATTATCGTAAGTAGAATGAATCCAATCTACTAAAACAAATCCTTGTACTAGTTCACCATTCTTACGAGACTTAACTGGTTCAACTTTCTTGGGATTCTCCACAAGGAGTTGATTTTCATTATCTAAATAATGAACTTTGGCAACTATCTCTTCACCAGTTGTTAGTTTAATTGTTGAATAAAATTCTTCTTCCATATTATTTTAATTTAATAGGTATGATTTCATACTTAAAGTTTTCTTCCTGGTAAATCTTGATTCGTTGTGTCAAGTGGTTAAGGGTGTAATTGGTTCTACTATTGGAAGAGATATCGTCAGCGATATCGTATAAGGTTGCTATGTCTTTGCCTTCGCCTTTCCTGAGGACGCGTCCGATGGACTGAAGGTTACGTACCCGCGACTTACTTGGGGAAGCAAAGATAATATTGTGTAAACGTTTGATGTTAATACCCGTAGAGAAAGTGCCGTATGAAGCAATGATAACGGCGTTGTCCTGAGTCTCTGTAAGTCTACGAACCTCTTCTCTATCTTCTACATCTGTACCGCCATGAACAAAAAAGATTTCACGGTCTCGTATGTTACTATTTATTAATTCATAAAGTGGTTCACCGTGCTTCTCCACATAGTTAAACAGCACTAGAGTATTACCTTTAATATCACTAACTAAATTTTTGATAAGGTTATTACGTTGTTCGTGCTCAACAATGTATTCCATCTCAGCATGATAGTCTTCAAAATATTTGTATTCATGCTTACACACTAACACCTTAATACGAAGTTTTGATAGATGTCCCTGCTTGATTAGATCATCAGTTCTAGTAACCTTCTCACAGGCACCAAAGAGTCCTTCCAACACCCACTTATGAGTCTTACTACCATCTAGTGTACCTGTGAACCCAAAGCGATACTTAGCGTTGTGTAGTTTGGTCATGATGCCTGTCAGACTCTTCGACTTGAATAGATGTGCTTCATCACCGATAACACACTCAATGTCATCGAAGTATCTTTTGGGAAATTTATAGATTGACTGCCATGTCGAGATGACAACTGGTTTATCAGTATTTTTATCTTTGCCTGAATAAATGGTGTGGCAATAATCTTCGGCGTTCCATCCATAGTCTTTAAAATCTTTAATCATTTGTTCTACTAGAGATGTAGTAGGAACAATCAATAGTATTTTTTTATTTGCAGCAGCATAGTACCTCACGATACTGTAAATCATTAGAGATTTACCAGAACCTGTAGGTGACACGAACAATCCCCTATTGTTCTTCAGTGCTTTATACACTGTCATGTATTGGTAATCTCTAGGTTTGTACTTAGAGATGTAATTCATATAATCGGCAACGCCTTTGGGGGAGACAAACTTATTGGGTTCTTCTACATCACCAAACCAATCATTAGATTCGTAACTTAATTTATATCTTCGTTCATCACACCATTGTTTGAGGTGGGGAAGTAATCCGCAATACAAATCACCTGTAGCAGGAGAGTACAGGTGAATCATTCCATCCCAGTATCTAAATCTGGGTTGCCTCTTTAGAAACTTTGCCTCTGGTAATTCAAAGGAGAAGTAGTCTGATAATTCATGGTGAACATGCTGCTCGGAAGTAAGAGTGAGATATACCTCGTTCTTTTTCTTTACTGTGATCAGGGACATTAGTTTCCATTAATAAACTTTTCCCATTCAATAGCGTTCCTCACATGATAGTTTCTTTGAGAAACTAACTTTAAAACATGATCTAGAAAGTAAAGCATCTGATCAATGTACTTGATCTTTGCTTCTTGGTTAATGATGTCGTCGTCCGACTCAAGGTAGACTTTCATCTTGTCGGCGGTTTTGATACTGGATCCAAAAGGTTTTTCGGCGTAGACACGTGCTTCTGCTTCACCGCTATAATACTCTCGTTTTTCACGTACCAATTTACGGACTTCAAATTCCAGACTAGTTTTAATCTGTGAAAGATCGGTGTAATGGTTTAAGTATTTATTATGTTGGAAAGGGATCTCCATTGAGATCTTACCTAGATCAGCAGTGTAGTTTTTGTTCTTAAATTCAAAATCTACATGACTATCTGTTGCCCACTCTTCTTTAATTTTTTCAAATTTTTGATGTAGTTTGTCAAAATTCATTCAGTAAATTTTTCGTCACGGATAGTATAACCAGTATACTTGAAAGTTACTTGTGCTGTAAAGTATTCGATGTCATTGCTTGAAGCATCGAAGTTCATTTCAGATATACTGATTGGAAATAGATTTTCAAAATTGATTACGTGGTTGATGTTATACGATGAAGTGTAGATTAGAACCTGACCATTACAATATTCTGGTTCTTCTGTAGGCATGTGCTCCTCAGAATTACCGTTTGTTCTAATCCAATTGTAAATTTCTTTCCAATTAATTAACTCTTCATCGACGATAAACGAAACCGTTAAGTCCCCGTATGTTACCCCGCCACCAGCTACGATAGGAAATTGACGGAACCTAGTGGGAACTTCTGTGAATGGCATAGTAACATCAGGAAGATTTACTCGCTGACAGAAAAAATCTACCCCTCTAAACTTTTCCAGTACGAGTTTGAATCCTACTGGAGAGAGATAGTTTCTGTTACTAATTTGTTCTTTGTACCATTCAGCAGGCATGTGTCAACTTCCCAAGTAATACTATTTAGTGTAATATGCCTGGTAGTATGCCACGATGCCGTCACAGCGACTGTTACCTGTAGAGACCCAATCGTGTACACATTCGTAAATACTTTGATTGGAGTAGCGTGGAGACCCGTCTGAGCAGAGTTCTGATCCAAACTTCTTGAGTAGGGTGTTCAATCCCTGAGCACGTACCTTCATACGGTCATCAGAATACCGCCAGTCATCAGTCATCGACACTGTTCCAGAAGTCATTCCAGTCATCTTCAGTTGCTTCGGAAATATTATTACTAATCCTAGCACGGCGAGATGTCTGGGTCTCGTTGTCTGTGTCACTTAGAATACTGTCTATGAAATCTAGATCTGTTCTCATTGTTTATACTCTTGTAAGATATCAAGGACTTTATTATAAGCATAATGAGCACCGTCCTTCCATTGTCCAGTTTTTGCTACCTGATGCTCTTCATAAAGTTCGTTCTTTAATTTATATAGTCTCGCCAAAATGTCGGTTTTGAGCATGGTGCTTCTAGGCATAGTGTGTACTCATGATACATCTATTTAATGGAAAGGGGACTCTTGTGAGGACTCACTGACTGAAAGTAGCGCCACTTTGGTAGAACTTCTAGTGCTGGTCTGACTTCTTTTACTGAAAAAACTATTGCTTGTATTGAATCGTTATTTAATATATGAACTCTATGTTTCCCATCTATCAGTAAATATTTTTCATCCTCTGGATTTTTAATTCCTTCAATAACCCATATGGGAAATGAAGTATCAGCATTTTTTAATCTGTGTTCATAGACAGGAGCGTCAGGTAAAGCAATATCTTTTATTTGTATTGTTATGGGGGATTTATTTTTTGATAACGAATATAATTTTTGAATTTTTACACCAAGAATAATTTTTGATGGTAATTTTGGTTCGTTAAATTGATAGGCGGGATCGAAAAAAATAAATCCCCCATTTAAAAAATGTTTGTCCATAATATCTCCATAAAAAAAGGGGGACTTCGGTCCCCCTGGTATCTAAAGAAGATGGATCACATCAAGTTCGTAACTTGTACACGTCTGTAGTACATGTTAACGTTAGCGGTGAGTGTCTCGCCATCAGGGGTGCCGTTGTAAGCGCCGTTGGTGGTGACGAATGGGTTGGAAACCATGCCGTAACGAGTCTTAAATCCAATTTTTGGTTGGAAGTTGTTAGGGTCAATGGAACGAACCATTTGGAGGGGAACGTAAGGACAGTAGAATAGTCCAGCGTCATAAGGGGAAGTACCCTTATAACCCATTACGTAGTAGTGCTTATCGCTAAGGTTAGCAGAGTAAGGATCAACGAAGACCTTGATACGACCGTTGATAGTACCAACAGCGAGGTTACCAGTGTCATCGACAGTACCGATGGAAGGACCACCAGCGCCTGAAAGACCTGAGGAATAGTCAAGTACACCAGCCATGGCGAGAGCAGAAGCAACATCGGCAGAGCAGATGATGAAGTTACCCTTTCCTCTACGAGTGTCTTGGGCGATCGCGTTAGCGTCACGCTCAATTTGGAACAGAAGACCCTTGAATTTCTCAACGGACCAACGACCATTGCTGTCAACGTCTAGGTCAAAAATACCAGCGTTAGCAACGTTGTTCTGAGCGCCTTTCTTAGCAACGCTGTATACACGTCTGACGACTTCACGGTTGATTTCTGCTAGAACTTCGCTAGACAGAATGTTAGCGAGTTCTTGCTCAGCATCTAGACCATGAATTGCTTTCAAGTCTTGAGCGAGTTCAAGCGTGTACTCTGCTTTGAGTGCTCTGGACTTAGCAGTCACAGAAGTCTTCTCAATGCTGAATGACATCTCACGGAACAACTTGCCAGCATCGCCAGCTTGCTCTAGATCTTCACGGGAGAAACCTTGAGGAGTCTCGTAGGTGCCAGGTGAACCATCGTTGAGGAGAGCAGGGTTGTTACCTTCTGCGTCGCCACCAACACCAGCGCCAGTTCTAGGGGTGTAATCACCAGCAGCAGCGTCGAGACCAGCAGTGAAGCCAGCGTCGGGCTCGTTGAACAGTGCTTCTTCGCCGCCTTGGTTCTCGTAGCGAGATCTCATGGCGAAGATAAGTCCAGAAGGACCAGACATGGGCTGAACGCCACATACGTCATATGCCATCAAGTTAGGCATAGCACGACGTACTAGACCGATCAGTACGGGGTCGAAACCAGCAAGACCGCCAGTGTTAGCGGAAGCTAGAGCCGAACCAGCAGGACTAACGGTGCTAGCGCCTAGTGCGTTTACTGCTACTTCGTTGAGCATACCACGCTCTTCACGAATAGCTCTTTCTTGGTTTTCCAGGAGTACGGAGGTAACTGCTCTCTTATAGCGGTCCTCAATTAGAGGAGATTCGCCATGGTTAAGAACAGGAGACCACTTTTCCTGGAGATGTTCTGCGTTAAACATTGTATCTCCGATATTTGTTAGGAAGTGTGTTTGATAATTATTTAGTGAATCACTGATTCCAGCGGTTCATAGCATTGAGGTACTGTGCCATTGCTGGTGATACTTCTTCTGCTTCTACTGGAGTTTCGTCGGCAACTACTTTAGGAGCACCTTCCTTAGGGAAGTAGGACTCCTTGATGGTTGTAAGTTTCTTGGAAAAATCTTCTTCCGTAGTGAAATCTACACCTTCAGCAAGTGATGCTAGCTTGTCTTTTTGAGTGTCTACTAGATCTTCGGAAATTTCTTTCACGATGATCTGTTTAGCAGATTCATTCAGACGATTTTGAAGTTCAATATTAGCCTTAACCTGTTCGTTGAGGCGTTCTTCCATCTTACAAAAATCTTCAGTCATACCTTCGAGAACGTCAATTTTCTCGTCGGGGATGTTAATATAGTGCTCTTCAAAGAGACTCTTCAGACCAGTAATAAAGTCTTCGGTAATCTCATTTTTGATACCGCGGTCAACAGCAACTTGATTTTCCTCAAGCCACTTGGTGACAGCGTAGTTGATGCTGCCATTAACTTCTTCAGCAAGTTCTGCCTTAACAGACGCTACTTGCTCAGAAAGTTGAGCGGCATACTGCTCTTCAAGTTTTGCCCACTCTTCAGTGAGTTTCGACTTGACGGCAGCTTCAAAGATTGTTTTTGCTTTTTCAGCAAACTCTTCTGATAGTTCGGTTCCCTCGGTTAGAGCAGCAATATCGCTAGATACATCGAGTTCTTCAAACTTAGGTTTGATGGGATATGTTACGCTACCACCTTCGCTAGTACCATAGGCAATCTCAGCGCCAAACTTTGGAGCAGTGCCATTAGGTAGATCTGTATTAGAAGCGCCACGATTGGGTTCGCTATTGATGCCACCACTAATAGGAGCTGCTGCCTTAGCACCAGGATTCTCATCGCCGTCCTCATCATGCTCATGGGGAGCTGTGGTTACACTGTTAACTTCTTGAGGAGCCTTCTGGCCAATAGCAACGCCAGGTTGAATAGGAGCAGCGTGACCTGAAGCACCTTCACCAGCAGCGGCTTTAGAGTTAACAGCAGTTTGTGATTGTCCAGAAGCAGCGGCGTCACCAGGAAGAACAGCAGCCGTCACCGTTGGCATTGGATCTTGTCCTGCCTCGGAAAGTACAGCGGCGTGCTCACTGGCAAACTCCTCAAACTTTTCGTTAAGCATATCTGACATTTGAGTTTTCCTCGTAAGTATCTAAATGATTATTCTAAGATTATTTATGAATTCAAAGATTTGAAAGGAATTGATCGAATGCGGAGAGCATTCTTTCTTCCAAATTTGCTTTGGAAGCGTTATCAATTTCTTTTTTCATCTCTTGGATTTGTTTTTCACGGAGTAGTCCGCCTTCCCAAACCCATTCTTTACCTTCCATAATTCCATTGACGAAAGCGTCAGGGGCGGAAGGATCTGCTACGATATCAGCAGCAGTGGCGAGCATGAAGTCATCACTAACATACTTCACACCATTTTCTTCTTTCAGAGTACCCATGCCTCTAGAAGAAACACCAAGTTTTACGCCTTCACCGAGTAGACTCTTGGCAATTGTGCCCATTGGTGTGTCAAGAATTCTTGCTTTACCAATGAAATTAGTTCCCTCTGCTTTTAGTGATGTGATCTTGTGTGACACTCGATCAAGATTTACAGTGGGACCATCGGGGTGACCTAGTTCTCCTAGTGCCCTTCCCGCGTTAACGTACTCTTCTGAATACCTTTCAACTTCTTTCTGAAGAACACCGAATGGATAAACTCTTCCGTTGCGGTTCTTAATTTCTCCTTGGAGAAACACTCCCTCAATGTAAAGGGTTTTCTTGCCATCTTTTTCCTCAGTAAGGATCTGGATGTCTTCGATGCTTTCAGTAATTAGTTTCATTGTTCTTCTGGAGTATCGCCTGTTGGTTCATCAAAGAACGTATTAGCTACGGTCTTCTTGTACGTATCAATCGTTTCTGATGCTTTAGCGTATAGAATGTCATCGATTTTATCGAGAGCATCTGCTCTTTTTTTGTCGGCAATTAAGTCAACAATATTTAGAACTTCAGAATCAAGTGGTTGATCAGACATAGTATAAGTACGGGTTATAATTTATTTATCACTTTTTTTATTTGCTGACGGAGAGGGTTTGGGCAAAGCTTTCATTTTTTCAATCTCTCTAGCAGTAGCATCGTCTGCCGCTTGTGCTTCTAACTCTGGAGCGAAAGCATCATTTTGACGATCCATCATATCGAAAGTATTCATGTCGGCAGGATTCATAGCAAGACCAGAGTCAATATCACCCTTGATCTGCTTATCCATTTCTTTCATTTCTTTCTCAGTCTGCTGTAGAATTTGACGACGGATGTAGTCAACTGAGAAATACTTACCAAGGAATGGATCCATTTGTGCTGCAACATTCACTCGTTGTAGCATCATTTCCTGTTCCTTTAGTTCGTTAAAGTGATTGTCGAATAGGAAGTCGTACTGGATGTGCTCTTCCATATCATCCCAATCTTCAGGAGCGATTACTCCCTTGAGGATAAGTTGGGTCTTGAGAATATCGTGGAAGAGTTCGCCAAATCTCTTACGTAAACGCCCGATGAACTTAGTGAACTTGAGCTCATCACGGAGGACTTCAGTGGTTTTACCGAGGTTGAATCCTTTGTTGTCGTCTGTGAGACGGGAAGGAGGAAGATTGAGGCTGTTATAAAGCTTCTTTTTAAAATACTCAACATCTTTGAGTTCGCCTAGGTTCTGTCCACCAGGCAAGGTGGTGATCTCAGTTCCACGTCCACCCTCTCTACGAGGCAACCAAAAATCCTCTAGCATACTCATGTGCTTTTTGTCGTCACGGATCTCTCCAGTGCTGGCATCGTACACTAGTTTGTTACGATAACGTGCCATCACATCACGTAGATATTGTTCTGCTTTGATCTTAGGTAAGTTACCTACATCAATGTAGAATATTCTACGTTCAGGAGCACGTGATAATCTGTATATAACAAGAGAGTCCTCAATCATTCTAAGTTGATTAAGAGACTTGATTGCTTTGTGTAGGAAACTTAGAGGAGTTTTTCTATTCAAATCTGTAAGACCTGAATTACACATAGCAATAGAATCTGCTGCTATCTTAATTCCGTTTGAAGAAGCAAAATCGTAGGTAGCATTTACGGTCATGGCGTTAGCATAACCTTTGGGGTTGTAAATATAATAATCAATAAAGTCTCCCCAGTCATATTCTAAAGCAGTTCCTCTTACTCCTTCAGAAGAAGCTTCGGGGTTATTAATTTTCTGCCTAACTTTACGAAGTTTTAGCGGATCAATATAACGAAGTTCGAGGATACCCCGCTTAGGTTTATCCAAGTCGATAACCTTGTGGTAATATGTACGACCATCGACGTACCAGCTTCTGATAATCTGGTGAGCATTCTTGTCGAAATTTAAAAGTTTTTTGACGTAGTTAAACTCGTCCCTAATCTTTTTCTTTACTCCAGAACTAACATCAAGATTAGAAAGTTCAATTTCTACTGGAGAATCGTCAGCATCACTGACGACAAATTCGTTAACGATTTCATCTACAGCAGAATCACACTCTGGGTGGAGTGCCATATCTCTGTAACGCTTGAGCAACTCATATTCGTTACGACCCTGTGATCCGTCAACATCCACATACGTGCCAAAATGACCCCCAGCTGCTACAGCTACGGAGTCATTTTGATTTGGCGGGATAGGAGATTGTCCCCTATCCTCACCGCCTTTATTAATAATAAAACCAAACAGTTGACTCATTTCAATAGATCTATATTCCTATAGATCTATTTATTAGATCAAAGTTCGACTACTTTTTCAGTTCCGAATCTACCTGAAGAACCAGCCTCTAGGTTACTCGTCGTAGGAGCAGAAACGGTCCAGTAAGAATATTGGAACTCAACTGAGAACTCTTCGACCTGATCATTGCTATCATAAGCAAGATCAATCTGGGAGACATTAGTTGGGAAGGCATGTCTTAGAACATATTCTCTAAGAACCTGACCACCTTCAGCACCATGCTTCTCAAGTTGCTTGACACCAACAGTTGCCATGTAACCATCAGTTTCCTTGGTAGGAATGAAGTTAGGCGAGTAGTTGCCTTCATGAGTATTCATGGACTCCAACCATGATTCAAAGTAAGCACGGATCTTCATGTCCTTATCATTGAAGAATGTAGCAGTCCAGGTATCGAAGGTACGGTCACCAGCGATCTTGACAGTTCTACCACGGAAAGGAACTTCGATTACTCCTAGATTAGAAGCAGGTAGAGCAGCGGACTTACAAAGTACATTGATCAAATCTTTTTCAGTAGCGTCAGCAGGGACTCCTGTGGTGAGTCCCCCAGCGGGCCATTGAATATCAATGGAGAACATATTGGGCTTGACGCCTTGCCCAATATTAGTGATGAAATTGTTAATACGTGTTGCCATTGTTTTTTTCCTTTAATTTGTGTGTGAAGTGAATAAATTAATTATCAACCACCGATAACTTCACTGAAGGATACACCAGACTTGGTTGCCGTTAGAGTAACGGTAACATAGTTGATAGAACGTGTTGGCTTGATATAGATCTCAGCAACAAACTCGTTACGATCAACTACCGATGAGGTGTTATTCGTATCATCACAAACTACGAGGAAGTCGGTAACTCCTCTTCTTGCCTGAATTTCTGCCATGAATGAATTCAAAGCAGAGGTAAATCCAACTCTAGTTGTAGCATCGTTTTGCTCAAAGAGAACTCCTTTAGCAAGACCTTCTGCTCTTTTCTGTACAGCAAGGAACAAACGGCGAACGTTAATTCTGTCGAAAGCTGAAGGTGAAGCAAGAGCAGTCTTGTCACCGAAGAGCACAGTTCCAGTACCAGGAAGAGAAACAATAGGATTGATTCTTGATTGATACAGTTCGTCTCTATCAGACTGAGTTGGGTTGAATGCCATCTTAACGGCATTTCTTAGACCACCACGATTGGTGCCAGCAGGTGAGAACCAATCTTCTAGAGTGGCAGAAGCGGAAACACAGAGACCAGCAACGTCGCCGTTACAAGGAACCCAACGATACAGATCGTTGAAGCGGTCATACATGTACTTGTAACCACTATCAAATACAGCGTAGGAAGTAGATGCTAGGGCGTTGAAGAAGTTGATTGTGTTAGTCTTCTGAAGGGATCTCGTTAGAGCACCACCAGTGGCAGCAATCTGATTACCTTTATGGGCAGATAGGAAAGCGATACAGTCTTTTCTGTTTTGAGCAACTGCCATTACCGAACCTGCCTTAGATTTGGTGTCGGTCTCGCTTGCCATCGAACCACCCATAAGAACGAAGTCGATGACTGATTCTTCAGTCTCGGAGAATACTTCGTAAGCGTTATCAATTTCGCCAGCAGTGTAATCGTAGTCGTCTACACCATCAGCAAGATCGTTTGAGGTACCACCAGCGAGGGTGAACATACTTACACCAGCGTCGGTAGAATCTTGTGCCCAAGCATCGCCAGCATCAGAAGAGGAAGGAGCAATAGCACCAACAACGGTAGTACCCGTGAAGATGTATTCTGATCCAGCGTTGATAGCAGTCTTGTAATATGTGGACTGATTCTCAGAACCTCTGCCGTCAGATAGTTTCGAGAGATAGGTTAGACGCTCGATGACAGTACCAGCAGTACCAGAGATAGCACCAGTGCTGTCTACGATAGCAACGTGTAGTTCGTCATACTTAATACCACGATCAGCAGCATAAGCAGAAGTACCAGGACGTGGACCGATAGCGGAAGCAGCAACACCACCAACGGTAGCGTTAGAGTACCAATCAGCAACAGCATTGATGGCGATGTCGGTGCCACCATCTTCTAGTTCATCAGCAGTAGAAACTAGAACTGAAGGATTGTCTAGAACGATAGTAAGAACAGGGTCAGCGAAAGCTACAACTTCAGCAGTAGCAGTTCCACCGCCATTCAGATTGAAGGTTACAGTGCCACCAGCAGTAGGTGTGGTGCTAGGAGTGCCAGCAAGAGTAATAACTTGGTCTGGACCACGGTCAACGATTACGACTCTTAGAGCATTACCCCATGCTCCTGGGTTTTTAGCAACAAAGGTTTCGCCGCTTCCTAGACCACCCAACCAATCGGTAGAGTTTCTGACGTTTAGAGCAGCATTGCTGCCAGTGTTAGCGGAATTCGTGCCAGTCTCAGCACGGACAACAGCGAGTCTACCGCCGTAATTTAGGTATTCTGAAGCAACAAACCAATCTTCGGCATTAGCAGATGAAGGCTTGCCAAAAATGTTTAGTAGATCAGACTGACTGCCGATAGTTGTAATCTCTCCAACGGGTCCTCTAGCAAAAGATGTAGCAAAAGCACCAGTAATAGACTGGGTGTTTGTTACTACAGCAGTAGTGAGGTCGCGTTCCTTGATTACAATACCAGGCGAGATAAGACTTGCCATGTGTTTTTCTCCTTAAGGTATCCAGAGTTTAATCTAATATTATTTAGATTTTTGGACTCTTTGAGTGGGGAAACTCGACATGAACATTACCAATCTGGATAGTCCCACATCGAGGTAGTATCTCTCTTTTTCCTACTTTCTAGCACTCTTCTTACTGTACACAACTTACATTCGTATGAATATGCTGACTCTACTGTTGCCCTATTTTTCCTGGTCAGGTAGAAATCATCCATCAGACTTTTAGTTTTTCCGCAAGCACGACAAGTCCTCTCCTTAAAGATCAAATGGTCTAGAGAAAATTGATCGTCAAATTTCATTAGTAATGATTCCACATGTACCCAACTTCTTCTTGAGTATCCCCATACCATACAGTACCATCTTGTACAAATCCTTCATCACCTTCCAATCCACTGGTAATGAAACCAAACGGTGCCATGTCTTGTTCAATTTGATTCTTTTGTTCATCATAGATACGCTGACGAATATCATTATCCGTCATCTCCTTGAAGTATTCCTGCTGAACCAACCAGGCAAAGATAACCATACACATTACTAGGTCATCATGGAATCCTTCATCGGCTTCAAAGGATTGTTTCTTTTGAATAAATGTAGTTAACTCATTAATAATATCATAGTCATTGAAGATAAGTTTGTCATCCTCAATGATCTGTTTGAGGTTAGCGCAACCAACCTTCTTCACGGTGACACTCATCTTGACACCTAGTTGTGTTTTAGAACCAGAGAATCCTTGACCAACAATTTGCCCAGCACGTCCTCTCATAGCACACATAAGAACGTTAGGATATTCTAGATCGAAATTTAGAATAGATGCTACTTGATCTCCAATATCATTAACTTCAATCATTGCCCAAGCATTGTTATATCCCCTAGCAACATCATTAATGACGCTAGGAAATATCATAGGTTTAATTTCGTTGTTTCTATATTTTGCTACTATGCGGTAGGGAACTGTTGTAATGTCGAATACAATAAAAGCAGAATAGTCTCCACCGATGCCACGACTAACGTCAACTGTCATTAAGTATTCATTTTTTTCTTTTGGTTTCTCGTATACATCCAATCCTTTACTTCTAGTAATTGGTTCTTCAAATACTAATGTCTTAAGTTTAGAAGCAGCGATTAGCGTGTCAACAGATCCCAGAAATTCACAATTATGTGAAATTATTTTATTGGTAATGTATAGGTTTTCTTCTCCTACATCCAATAAATCATATAAGTATATTCCTTCCTCAACTATTTCATTATATACAACTTTTTTTCCTTGAATAATGTCATCAAGTTTTAGAGAAGATGCCTTTATCTTCTCACTCCCAAATGAATGATTATCAGAACATTTTATCTCACTTCCATCATCAAAAATAATCCAATGATAAAATGGTTTGAAAACTTTCTGTATGCCACTAAATGATTGAAATCCAGTTGGTGTCTTTACTTTTATATTGTTGTTTATTTTATACATTTACCCAACACTCCTTTAATATAATACGTTTCATTCCTTGTGGTGTTATATTATAATCACTACAGTATTTCTTACAAAATGCTTGAATATAAGACATTTTTCTTCCATTTTTCACTACATCTCCAACACCATCAACATGTGGTTGTTCTTGATACAAGTTTCTTATTTGTGTGATTTGTTTGTCAGTAAGTTTTCTGCTCCAAGCAATACCTTTTCTTGTATTACTAAACTTTTGGATAGTTTCTTCACTAAAACATCCCTTTTTACCTTTATTCCAAGGTACATTTCCTTTCTTTACTCCCCCAATACCCTTTCTTTCATAATCATCAAATCCTTCCCCACCAGAGGATTTATTCCATCCATTTCTATATGTATCATACT
>MPLV02030445.1_pt1 | contig 14974 bp, 12 predicted proteins | sample 1617331 | NCBI WGS metagenome assembly MPLV02 (sample SAMN05944802, study PRJNA350692) | marine metagenome | biome: marine; feature: ODZ; material: water; isolation source: 100 m water sample filtered on 0.2 um supor filter | place: Pacific Ocean | collected 2012-04-08 | depth 100m m | reverse complement strand
CGCTTGGCACAGCGAGGATTTCATTCACACGCATAAAGTTCATCGAAAACCTCCTTGACGGCCAGCAGTGCATTCGTAGCGGCAGGAAAGCCGCAATAGGCAATCATCTGAGTGGACGATTTCAAGGATTTCTTCTCTGCTGCTACCGGTGTTCAGAGCCCCTTTGACGTGAACTTTGAGTTCGGGGAGTGCGAATCCCTGAACTGTTAAGTCTGCAACGGCGCAGAGTTCACTCGTTTTATCGTCACGGATGTCCCTTCGATAAAGCTCTGCGAAGGGGAACTCCACATTCACCTTGGCGAATTCCGGGTAAATATCACCGATAGCTGCAATCCAATTGTCTGCAGCATCGCCGAAATGTGAGCGCATCTCCTGCATGCCTCGGACATATTGTTTGGAGGACATGGGTATCAGGTAATGAGATCAAATTGTAAGTAATTAGATGTCATTCTCTTGCCGCTGTTTCTTCTCATTGCAAGGGATATCAGCGGCCGGCAATGCGTCCATGGCGGCGATGAGATCTGAACATTCATCGATGGCGCGCCGCTTGGCTTAGGTTGATTCTCTAGCAATCAGATCGCTATGAATGGAATTAATCTCAGTTTGAGATACTCAATGGAGGATTATTTTCTTGTGTTTGATTGATTGTTTGATGATTCCTGTTGCGTAGTTTTTCTTGCTGCTCAGCTTCCTCTAGGTTTTGTTTTTGCAGTTGTTGCTCTGTTTCGCTAATAGGTGCTAAAGAACGTTCTGGTGTGGGCGCTTTAATCAGCCCTCCTTCTTTCCCTGTGATCAGATTGGCCTTTTCTTGCGGGCCTTGAATGACAACAATACGTTGAACAATTAGTTGATAATCCAGGCCTTGGCGCTTGTTGATTTCTTTTTGCACTGCTGAGACTTGTTTGAGGCTTGGCAGTTCGGGATTCGTGACCAATACCAGCAGGCGAATCTCTGGAGGGTTTTTGTCCCAGGCGATATCTAATTTTTCTAGATCAACTCCCTCTCCGCCGAAGGTCAGGGTTTTGCGTTTTAGGAAGCTCTCAATCGTGTGTTGAATCTCGTCGCGGGTGCGTTCATTTTGTTTTTTGCTGACAAGGTTTAAAAAGCTGTTGGTTAGAGGGATTAGTAGTAGGGCAGTTAGGCCAAACGTAAGTGCAAAGTTGGCTGCACTCAGATGGCTCTCTCGCAGACGCTGACGGACGAGGGGCTCTCTCCAGGCCATCATCACGAGTCCACCGCTAAGAATGCCAAGCAGGTTGGTGGCAAACAGCAGTCCGGCTCCAATAGCAGCGTCCCATTTTTGATTGGAGAGCAACAGACCCATAACGCATACCGGTGGCACAAGGGCAACAGCAATGGCTGTACCCGCAAGCGAACTCACGGCGTCTCTGCGCAACTTTGCGTATATAGCTATGCCACCGGCCACTAAGGCGATGCCTAGATCCAGCAGGTTTGGCTCGGTGCGTTTCCATACTTCTGAACCCATTTCATGGATGGGTGTGATTGCTGCTAGTAAGGCGGAGAGCAGGATGGTAATTACTACCCCTACGAAGAGGGTTCGTAGGGCATCCATCAACAGCCTTAGATCCCCAATCAGTACAGCGAAGGCACTTGCTCGTAGTGGCAGGATCCATGGGGCGACTACCATTGCCCCAATTACAACCGCGGCACTGTTGGCCTGCAGACCAAGGGTGGCGATCATGCCGGCGCCGATTGTCAGGATGACAAACACCTCATCGAGGTTGGCGTCCTCCTTGGAACTCTTGTGCATTCGCTCTAGGCGAGTTGACTCCATGCTTTGAATGACCTCACTTAGGTGCTATTTCTGGCTTGTTGGGCAACAGGTCGCAGTTGTGCTTTCTGTTGTTTGTGGAGATCTATCAATACTTAATCAAGTGCGCTTGGGATAGATGAATGGCTTGGTGTGAAATGTTTAACATCAAAATGGGTAGGGAAACTCAAAGCAAGAATGTAAGCATATATAGAACTAGTCCTATGCTCTTGGGATTGGATTAAGGGTGATTTTCTGGTAACACTTCTCTGCATTTCTTTATGTTTTTCATTTTGAGCTTTGTATTAAAGGGTGTAAGAGATGTACTAGCTAGAGATGCCTGAGTGTTTGCCTTTGAATAAGCTTTTTGATTGATATTGCTGCAGCGCGGAAAATTGTGTCGGCGGCAAATGGGACCTGCCCTAGTGGTGATGGCTTCTCTTGGATATTCATGGCCTGAGTATATATTTATTTAATCTGGCCTGATGTTGTGGTTGCAGTGTGCCGTTATATGAGCCGCAGGGAATATTAGATAGGGATTGATGATGATGAGCATGTGTCCTTTGCTTCTTGTGCTCAAGGCTAGGTTCTTAGATGTTTAGATTTGATAGATATATGACCTTCACTGCCCACAACTTGTCCAGGTTGCTGCGAAATACTGCAATCATTGATGCCGGTGACGGGAATTGAACCTGCGACCTACTGATTACGAATCAGTTGCTCTACCCCTGAGCTACACCGGCAGCCCCCGGAACTTAACATTCGATCGTTGTGGTTTTGAATCATTGGACGTCTCTCCCGGCACTGGCTCAAAGTTGGATCCCGCACTAAGGGAGCGACTCCTTCAAGAGTCACGTACCCCTTGGCGAGGCTTCAGGCGGATTATTTGGTTTGCTCTCTTCGCTTCGGCCTCTATTGGTCTATTGACGATGGGCTTGCGGGCTTCCTCCGGGGGAATTGTTCCCTTCTCAGATATCTTCATTCAAAGTGGGGCCTTCCTGCTAACTGCTGGGTTGCTTTGGATTGATCGTCAACGTGGGGATTGATTGAATATCCGGCTCAATCATTGCTCTTTCATTTTGAAGTCCAATTTGTTGTTAGCAGCTGCAGGCATGAGTTCTGGCATGTTGAGTAGAGCTAATCCAAGGCAAAGCCGCTCAAGCTTGAGTTGGTCATTGCTTAGGGAGGGCGCTTGGGCTAGGGCCTGGTCAGAGCGACTTAGAAGCCAGAGGCTCTGTGTGAGTTGATGCCATTGCCACAGCATTAGAGCTAGGAGGGGGATTGCAGTAAGCAGCGTGATAAGTCGAGAGCTGCCTTGAAGTGGTGAGAGGTCTCTGGCGAGAATGGAAGATTGGTCGATCCACCAGAAAATTGCTAGCAGAGCGGCTGAGCCAATCAGCAGGGTCAATCGAGGGATTAGGCCTTGTTGTAGGCCACTTAGTTGTCGTTGGCTCTCTGAGCGTTCTTTGAGGGGACGACTCAGCAGGAGTAGAGATCCCCAGTCGGCAGGACGTTGCCAGAGAACGAGGGTGGGTGCCAAGACTGCTACAGCCCATGTGAGTAGACGTTCAAAAGCTGGGATAGGACCTAAATCCGCTCCAGCTAGTACCAGGAACAGCAACAGCAGCTCTATGGGTATTGCTCCAATAGCGATGAGCTGAAGCCAGAGCAGGGGTTCTCGTTGGGAGATCAAAACAGAGTTAGTTGGTGGGTCGGACTCTCATCAGGTGCTCAGTGTGCGTCTCTGGGTGACCAGCTTGTGAGCCTCAACGATGTCACCTTCCTCCCAGTTAGCAAAACGATCGCAGCCGATGCCACACTCGAAGCCTGTGGCTACTTCCTTTACGTCGTCTTTATTGCGGCGTAAGGAGTTGAGATCACCTTCGAACATGACTTGCTTGGCACGTCGCACTCTTACTCTGCAGTTGCGCTGCAACTTGCCAGTGGTGATGTAACAACCAGCCACTGCGCTCTTGCCGATTGTGAATACGGCACGTACTTGTGCTTCTCCAAGCGATTCTTCCACCAGCTCCGGCTCTAGGAGTCCTTCCATGGCCATCTGGATGTCTTCTAGAAGCTTGTAGATAACCTCGTAATCGCGCACGTCTACACCAGTGGCATCAGCGGCCCGCTTGGCTCCAGATGCCATGGATGTATTGAAGCCCACGATTACGGCTCCAGAGGCGGCCGCAAGATCCACATCGGTTTCGGTGATCTCACCCGGTGCTGAGAGCAGCACGCGGACTTGCACCTCATCTTTGGGTAGTTGCTCTAAGGATCCCAGGATTGCTTCAACACTGCCTTGAACGTCGGCTTTGAGAATAAGGTTGAGTTCCTTGAGTTCGCCCTCGCTGGCTTGGCCAGACATTGCTGCCAGGGATACCCGTCTGGAAGCCATCTGTTGAGCCAATCTGGTAGCGCGGGCATCGGAGGCTCGCTCTCCTACAACAGCTCGTGCGGATTTCTCGTCTGGGTAAACCTCAAACTCGTCTCCGGCGGTGGGCACTTCGCTGAAACCTAGGGCTTCTACGGCACCGGAAGGACCAGCTTGTTTGAGTCGGGACCCGCTGTTATCGACCATGGCGCGTACTTTGCCAAGTACGGGACCGGCTGCTACTACATCACCAGTTTTGAGGGTGCCGTTCTGGATCAGCAAGGTGGCAACAGGTCCTTTGGCCTTATCAAGGTGGGCCTCAATAACGGTGCCTTTGGCCATGCGGTCAGGGTTGGCCTGTAAATCTTCCACTTCCGTGACCAGCAGGATCATCTCGAGAAGTTTGTCGATGTTTTCACCTTTGATTGCACTTACGGGCACCATCACCACATCACCACCCCACTCTTCAGATAGCAGGTTCTGTTCGGATAGCTCCTGTTTGACTCGGTCTGGAGAAGCTCCCTCTTTGTCTGTTTTGTTGATCGCCACAATGATCGGGACCTTGGCGGCGCGGGCGTGGCTAATTGCCTCCAGGGTCTGAGGACGCACACCATCGTCAGCAGCAACCACAAGTACCGCTACGTCCGTGACCTTGGTGCCGCGGGCACGCATAGCGGTGAAGGCCTCGTGACCAGGTGTGTCGAGGAATGTGATTTTGCGGGGTTGTCCACCATGTTCAATCTCTACCTGGTATGCGCCTATGTGCTGGGTGATCCCTCCGGCCTCACCAGCGGCAACCCGGGCCTTGCGGATCGCATCCAACAAGCTGGTTTTGCCGTGATCAACGTGACCCATCACTGTCACAACAGGTGGGCGGCGGATTAGGTGGGCTAGATCAGTGGCCTCAATCATCTCCACCGTCTTTTTGGCTGCCTCCTCAACGTCGTCTTGGAGTACAGGCACCCCGAATTCCTCTGCCACTGTTTCAATCGTGGAAAGATCTAGGGATTGGGTGACCGTGGCGATGATTCCTTTAAAGAAAAGCGATTTGATGATTTCTGAGCTTTCTACGCTGAGCATGTCTGCAAGCTCTTGAACCGTGAGGTTGGCCTCCGGAACAATCAGCATTTCTGGCCTTATCTGCTTTGCCTCGCGGGCTGCACGTAGCTCCATGGCTCGCCGACGTTGCCTCTGGCGAGTGGTTTCTTTCTTGCGCTTGCGCATTGCCGCCACAGGCTTGGCGGCGGTTTTTTGTTTCGACTTTGGTTTGGAGGGACGAGCCAGGCTGGCAGAGAGGACTATTGCCTGTTGTTCGCCGGCGTAGCCGCCGGTTTCGGCCGTGAGGGCATCATCGTTTTCTCCAATGATGTGTACTTTTTGGCGCTGCTTCTGGGGAGATTTGTTCCGCAGTGCTTCCAGCTTGGCGCTGTCGTCCCATTCTGGTCTTCCTGGTCTCCTTGGTGCTCCAGGCGGTCCCTGAGGAGGGCGATGACCAGGCCTTTTAGGCGCTGTTGGTGTGGGTGCGGTGCGCTCTACTGGTGGGGTGGCCCCTTCTGACCCTCCGCGGGTCCCCACGCTGGTTCCATCCGGTCGTCGTGGTGGTGGTGTGCCAGGTCGGCCAGTGGGCTTCTGAAGCTGCATGAGCTCTCCAGGCGCCACCGGTTTGCGCATTCCTGTAGGCATCCCCTGACGAGTAGGAGCACCTGGGCGGTTGTTGCCATCCCGAGGAGTCGAACCACTGTCGGATCGGTCCCGTCGGATGGGCTTGCCAACAAGTTCAACGGTGTTGCCGGCAGAACGGGGTTGACCAGGTCGGGTGATTTTGCCTTGGCGGGTAGGAGGTCCAGGCCTCTGAGGCATATTGTTGCGCTGGTTAGGTCCGCCACTCGGTCGAGGACTGATACCAGGCCTTTTTTTGTCAGGCCGTTGTCCTTCTGGCCGTTGTCCTTCTGGGCGTTGACCTTCTGGGCGGCTCGGAGGGGCAACTGGACGTTTCGGTTTAGGGCGTCCAACTAGTTCTGGCCTGGGAACTTTTCGATCAGAAGGAAGTGAGGGCTTGGCCGGTGGCGCTATGCGTGCTGCTGGCGACTCTGGCCTCGAGATGATTTTGGGACGAGGAGCTCCTTCGTCAACTTTGCGTGCTTCACCTGAAGTTGAAGTTTGACTTGTTCGCGAGGTTTGGATGCCCGTGTTGGGGGGTTTGGGGGAGGAGGGTATGGCCGTTGCCTTGGCTGCAGGAGCAGCTGGTCGGCTTGGGGTTACTGGGCGATTGACTGGAACAGGAGCTTTGGCAGGTTGGGCGGCTGCTTTAGAAGGTGAAATTGCTGTAGTGGGTTTCGCTGCTGGTCGACTAGGTGGGGCTGGCCGCGAGGTAGATCCCGTAGCGGGTTGTTGAGCTCCTGTTGGCCTTGCAGGGGAGGCTTGTTTTACGTGGCTTATTTGTGGACTGGTTGTAGCTTTTTTATTTGGTGGTGCTGCGTCTTTGGTCTCAGAGTCCGCAGCTTTCTTTAAAGAAAGAATTGCTTTCCCAGAGTTTGACTTGCTTTGTGGCGATGGACTGGCAGCAATTCCTTGACGCAATAGGTCACGGATGCGTTTTGCTTCTTCGTCACTTATTGAACTGCTATGGCTTTTGGCCGCAATTGAGAGTTTTTCAGCAGCATTGAGCACGTCCTTGTTCTCAAGGGCTAGCTCCTTGGACAGCTCATAAATTCTGATTTTGCTGCTGTTGCTGGTCATTAAAAGCTCCAGTTGGTCCGAGCACGATGTGCTTCGGAGCTCCACACAAGGCGGAGCCATAGTTCATCTTGCCTCAGAGGCTGAATCAAAGGATTGATTGAGCCGCTTTTGCAGCACCTCCATAACGCTGTTAGGCACCTGGCAACGCAGGGCTTTTTGCAGACGTTTGCGGCGATGCGCCTCATCTAGGCAGGCCTCGTTTTGACAGAGGTAGGCCGATCGACCCATCCCTTGATCGAGGACTACACCCTCCTGATGGTCACGAATTACCCGCCAAAGCTGCTGGCGATTCAGCAGTTGACGACAGGAAACGCAACGACGCAGGACGGGGCGTTGGTTCACCGGGTTCCGTCCTCTGCTTCATTCGATAGTTTGTCGCTTGATTCGTCTGGCTCGCTGTCGGAAGCATCCTCGTCTTGATCAGTTGCCTGAGTAGGTGCCTCTTCTTGTTCGTACTCCTCGCCCTGATCAGTCGCCTCAGCAGCTTCCTCTTCTTGTTCGTATTCTTCTTCATCCTCAGGTAGAGGGTAAAGCTCTCTTAGGCGTGCATCCTCCTCGGCACGGGTGGCTTGTTCAGCCGCTAGACGGGCTTCGGCATCTCGTTGAAGAGCTTCTTCTTCTTCGCGCTGAGCAATTAGCTCTGCCACTGTGCTGTCTTCAGTGGCTTGGTCGTACTCCTGGGAGTTTTTGATGTCAATTTTCCAGCCTGTCAGACGAGCAGCTAGACGCACATTTTGTCCTTCGCGTCCGATAGCCAGACTCAGCTGATCGGGGGGTACTAGTACGTGGGCATGCTGCCCTTCTGGATCTACTAATCGCACCATTTCGACGCGAGCGGGGCTAAGCGAATTGGCGATGTACTGACTTGGATCAGGTGACCAGCGGATCACATCAATTTTCTCGCCGCGGAGTTCATTGACCACTTGCTGAATGCGTGAGCCACGGGCTCCGATGCATGCGCCAACAGGGTCCACTTCACGTTCAATGCTGTCTACTGCCACCTTGGTACGTGGGCCTACCGAACGGGAGGGAGGGTTGGCTTCACGGGCTACGGCCACAATGCGGACTGATCCTTCTTGGATTTCAGGCACCTCGTTTTCAAATAGGTAGACAACTAGTCCGGCATTGGAACGGCTTACAAATAATTGCGGCCCTCGCCTGGGTACTTCGCTTACTTCCTTGAGAAATACTTTGAAGGTTGCATTAGCTCGATAGTTATCGTTTGGTAGTTGGTCACGGCGTGGGAGTTCGGCCTCCACCTCTGGACGCCCAAGACCAGAACTAACGGCCATGATCACTGAATGACGTTCAAAACGAATCACTCGAGCAGTGAGGACGGGATCTTCTAGATCAGCAAATTCCTCCTGGATCATGCGGCGCTGCTGGTCACGCAGTTTTTGTGCCAGGACCTGTTTGGTCGTTGCGGCAGCCATCCGGCCGAAGTCTTCCTTCTCTGGGGTTACATCGAGCACCACGGTGTCGCCTACTTGGGCGTCTTCTGCAACTTGCATCACCTCTTGAAGAGCAATTTGGTGGTCTTCACTTTCCACCTCTTCAACGATGATTTTGCTCGCAAGTACTCGATAACCTTCTTCTTCTAGCTCCAGTCCGACATCGAAGTTGCTGAAATACTCTTCTTCGAAGGGATCTTCGACAATGCCTAAATAAAGAGTGCGCCTATAGCGTTCATAGCCTTTTAAAAGTGCCTCCCGTAGTGCTGCCTCAACTACTTGGGGGGGGAGCTTTTTCTCTTCACTGATGTCTTCGATCAGGTTGTTGAGGCCGGGAAGGAGAACGAGAGCCATCGATGATGGAAAGAGAAGAAGGGGGCTGAGGCTGAATTAACTGTTGAGGGAATTAGGCCGTGGGGCTGGTAAGGCGGACGCAGGTCACAGCTTTACGTGGAATTTGCTGAATGCGTCCTTTGATATTGATGTGCACATGTTCGTTGGAGCGTTCGTGCAATAGTCCGGCTTGAGAAAGTTCCGAACCGTTATTACGGAAGCTGATCTCCACAGGGAAACCGCGAAAAGTCAGGAAGTCCTGATCACTGTGCAGTTGATCTCCGATCCCTGGGCTGCTGATTTCCAGTACATAAGCCTCAGTAAATAGTTGGGAAGCTTCCAGTGCCTCATCCATAGGACTAGTGAAACGAGCACAGTCGTCCAGGCAGACATCGCCACCGCCAAGCTGGCGGATCTGAACCTGGATGGTCATTGGAATCAGGTGGGCAAGTACCTGTACACAGCACAGTTCAAAGCCATTCTCGGCAGCCGTCGTCGAGGCGAGGGTCTCCAGTTCCGGAAGCAGAGGATGAGGCAAGAGCTGTTGCGAGATCGGACTTCTGGCCCGACCGGCTTCAGAAGTGACCTGCCTCCCGAAGGAGGTACCCGCCAGGCATCAAAACAATCTAAGGGATGGCCTCTTACTTGTTTATCCCTTTGATGGAGTTAAGTAAATAAGGCAAGCAAGCAATTTGATTGTGTGATTTTCGGATCCAGATGGCAGGTCGTAGATGCGGCTTCGTCTAGTCCCTCTGTTTCGGCCTAGCCTCACTCCCATGATTTCATCCAGACTCCTGCTTCAGCAGGGTTTTGCTGTCTTGACGCACTTTTTGGGATTGTTGTTGGTTGCCGTGCTGTTGCCGCTTTCTTTAGGGGTTCAGTCTGTCAAGGCTCTCTCAGATGTAGATGGATCGACTAGTCATAGCTTTGTCGCTGATGCGGTGCGCCGAGTTGCCCCAGCGGTGGTGCGCATTGATACCGAACGTACCGTGCAGCGTCAGCCTTTTGATCCCACTTTGATAGATCCTCTCTTGCGAGATCTTTTGGGGGAGCCAGGAATCGGGCCAGAACGTGAGCGGGGTCAGGGTTCTGGTGTTGTGATAGACGATCAGGGTTTAGTTCTTACCAATGCGCATGTGGTCGATCAGGTGGATGCGGTCAGCGTCACCCTTGCCGATGGTGATCAGCGTGATGGTCGTGTCGTTGGGACAGACCCTGTCACTGATTTAGCGCTTGTTCGACTTGATGGGGCGTTTAGGCCGCAGGTTGCTCCTCTTGGTGATTCCGATGCACTTGAGGTGGGTGATTGGGCTATCGCCCTTGGCACGCCCTACGGTTTAGAACGCACAGTCACCCTTGGCATTGTCAGCGGTCTACATCGCAATATCAGCAGCCTTGGTTTCTCTGATAAGCGTCTGGATTTAATTCAGACAGATGCTGCTATTAACCCTGGGAACTCCGGTGGACCACGCGTTAATGGTCGCGGAGAAGTGATCGGTATTAATACTCTGGTTCGTTCTGGCCCAGGCGCTGGATTGGGATTTGCTATTCCCATCAACCTGGCGCGAAACGTATCTGAGCAGCTTGTTATTAGTGGCGGTGTGGTGCACCCTTATTTGGGTTTGCAGCTAGTGACGCTGACATCACGTATTGCAAAGGAGCACAATCGTGATCCCAATGCATTAGTTGAATTGCCGGAGCGTTCTGGGGCACTTGTTCAGAGTGTTTTGCCAGACAGTCCAGCAGAAAGAGCTGGTGTTCGGCGTGGTGACCTTGTAATTGGGGTAGCTGAAACACTTGTGACTGAACCACAAATTTTGCTCAAGCAGGTTGATCAAGCGGAGATCGATGTTCCGCTCTCACTGAAAATCATGCGCAATGGCGAAGAGATAAGCCTTTCGGTTAAGCCTGCTGCATTACCTGGCCTTAGTTGAAACCCTTGCTACGGTCGCGCCGATGATTTAGGCACGATGGTGGACCTTCAAATTCAGATGAAGCAGGCGGTGGCTACTGCCGCTGTTGAGCAGATCAAAGATGGCATGGTCCTTGGCCTGGGGTCAGGATCGACGGCAGCTCTGATGATCCAGGCTCTTGGTGCCAAGTTGGCCACAAAGGAGCTTAAGGACATTGTCGGTGTCACTACTTCCTTTCAGGGGGAAGTGATGGCTGCAGAGTTGGGTATTCCTTTGCGCAGCCTCACGGCTGTTGATCGCATTGATTTAGCCATAGATGGGGCCGATGAAGTGGATCCATCTTTTCAATTAATAAAAGGGGGTGGTGCTTGCCACGTGCAGGAGAAGCTTGTCGCAAGCAGAGCTGATCGCTTCGTGGTCGTAGTTGATTCCACCAAGATTGTTGATCGACTTAACCTTGGCTTTTTACTTCCTGTCGAGGTATTGCCTGGCGCTTGGCGACAGGTGCAGGGCTGCTTGGCCGAGTTGGGTGGTAGTGCTGAGCTTCGGATGGCTAAACATAAGGCCGGTCCTGTAGTCACCGATCAGGGCAATCTTGTGCTCGATGTGAGCATGACTGATGGCATTAGTGATCCAGAGGATCTTGAATCTCGGATCAACAATCTTCCTGGTGTGCTTGAGAACGGTCTTTTTGTAAATCTCACTGATGAGGTTTTGGTTGGCCAGATTAGTGATGGTGTTGCGGGAGTGCGTCGTCTGCAGCGTCGTGAGTAGAGGATGTTTTAGATGAGCGGATACGAACGGATTCAGCATGACTATGTAAACCTTCGCTGGTGGCCAATTCCCTCACGGCACTACCAGTGGCTTCAAGGGCAGATTGGCTGAATTCGATCAAAGAGGTGTGGTGCAGAAATGTTTCCACGCTCAGTGCGCTGCTGAACCTCGCACTGCCGCATGTTGGCAGTGTGTGATTTGGTCCAGCTAGATAGTCTCCAACTGCTTCAGGGGTCCATGGACCGATAAAGATGGCGCCAGCATTTCTGATCTGGTTGACCAGTTTGCGTGGATTCTCTATCAATAACTCCAGATGTTCAGGCGCGAATTGATCGCTTAGCTGGACGCAGCTTTCTAGGTTTTCGCAGATCACAATTAACCCCCAGTTCCCTAGAGATGCTCGGCAGATCTCCTCGCGCGGATGCTCATCAAGCTGAGCTTCCAGCTCATATGGCAGCGCTTCGGCAAGGCGTGCATCCGTGGTGAGCAGCACGGCAGAAGCAAGTGGATCGTGCTCTGCTTGGGCCAGTAGGTCGGCGGCAACTTGATCAACCCGAGCACTTTGGTCGGCGATTACTAATACTTCACTTGGGCCTGCAAGCGAGTCAATACCCACTCGCCCATAGACGGCTTTTTTCGCCAGGGTGACGTAAAGATTGCCTGGACCGCTGATTAAATCCACCTTGGGGACAGTTTCTGTGCCAAAGGCCAGTGCTGCGATTGCTTGGGCACCGCCTAGACGAAAAACTTCTCGAATCCCTACAAGGTGTGCGGCGGCCATGACGGTTCTGTTGAGTTGACCATTGGCTCCAGCAGGCGAGCTCATTATTAGGCGTTCTACGCCTGCAACCTGTGCAGGAATTGCATTCATCAGCACGGTGCTGGGATATGCAGCCCTGCCTCCTGGAACGTAGATACCGGCTTTTTGCACAGGTCGCCAGCGGCGTCCTAATCGTTCGCCGTGGACGCCTTCCATCATCAAGTCATTTGGCTTTTGCTGCTGATGGAAATCCTGAATGCGGCGATGTGCTAATTCCAGGGCGGATTGAAGCTGCTTGGGAGTTTGCTGCCAGGCGTCTTTCAGCTGCTCTGGCGCCACGGTCAAAGGTTCTGGCCGAAAACCGTCTAAACGCTCGGTGTAGTCAAATAGGGCTTGATCTCCTTTGGTGCGGACGGCCTCGAGGATTTCCTCCACCGTCGCCATAGCCTGCTTTTGGGAGTTATCAGTAGAGCGTTGCGTAAGCCGTTCAAGCTCACGCCTGGCTTGGTGCAGATCCCGAACACATCTCATCAGGCTTGCGGATGTCTTGGGTTCGGCTTGGCTGCTTTGCGCCAAAATTTGAAATTTGAAATCTGAAATCAAGCTAGAGCCTGTTCTCCTCGCTTGTCTTACAGCTCTTGTAAGAGCATTGAAGGTGTAGGTGCTGGGTTATGGTGTTCGACTGTCCAACCAGTGAAAGGCTCTGTGGCCAATAACAAGTCTTCCAAGAAGCGCGTTGAGATTGCCGAGCGCAATCGTCTTGAGAACAAGTCGTATAAATCGGCAATGCGCACATTGATGAAGCGTTGTTTTAGTGCTTGCAGTGCTTATTCACAGGAACCTGGCGAGGCAGCTAAAGAGAATGCTCAGACAAGCATTAATGCGGCCTTTAGCAAGATTGACAAGGCGGTTAAACGAGGTGTATTGCATCGTAATACTGGTGCCCATCAGAAGTCTCGTCTAAGCGCAGCGTTGAAGCAGGCGGTTGAACCTGCTGCAAATACTTGATTTTTGGCTTGTTAGGCATTAGTTCGTCTTGAAAGTGAGGCTTTCTAGGTGATCGATGTCCTGCAAAATGGTTGAGCGATAACGAGATTTGGTTTTTGGTGACGTCTGCCACGCTCATAGATAGTCACTGCCATATCGTCTTTCGCAATTTCGATGATGATCTAGATCAGGTAGCGGCTCGCTGGAGAAAGGCGGGTGTGGCGAGTTTGCTTCATGCTTGCGTTGAACCTGCGGAGATCCCTGCGATTCGTGCTTTGGCAGATCGTTTCCCCGAGTTGCGCTATTCAGTGGGGGTTCATCCCCTCGATACACAGCACTGGAATCATCAGACGCAGACTGTGTTGCGACTCGCAGCGCTTGAAGATTCGAGGGTGGTCGCTATTGGTGAACTGGGGCTTGATCTTTTCCGGGATTCAAATCTTGAACAGCAGTTTGCTGTGCTTAGACCGCAGCTCGATTTGGCTTTGGAGTTGGATTTGCCTGTGATTATTCACTGTCGTGATGCGTTTGATCCGATGGTGATGGAGTTACGTAAGCGCCATAAGGAGGGACGTTGTCCTAGGGGGGTAATGCACTGCTGGGGAGGCACAACAGTGCAAATGGAGGCCTTTTTGGAGCTTGGTTTTTACATTAGTTTCAGTGGCACTGTCACTTTCCCGAAGGCCGAGGCCACGCATGAATGCGCGCGCAAAGTTCCGGGCAATCGTTTTTTGGTCGAGACAGATTGCCCGTTCCTCTCCCCAGCGCCTCGCAGGGGAAAGCGCAATGAGCCCGCTTATGTTGAGGCAGTGGCTAATCGAGTAGCAGAGCTCCGCGGGGAGTCATTCACCTCAGTTGCAACTAGCAGCACGGCCAATGCAAGGCGATTGTTTGCTTTGCCCTGATCCCAAGACATTGGGCAAAGGATTCAAGCTTGCGAGTGTAGAATGATTAATTGACCTGGCCATGGTGCGGTTTTTCTGCTGCATCCCTGCCCCCCGAAGCATCCATCCCCTTCTGGTGAATTGACGACGTCAGTCATTTTGACTCGAGATCTTTGAGCCCATTGGTACGGCAGTCGTTTCCTGCTTGAGGGGAACGACTGCCGTTGCCTTGGCTGCTGCTGACTCGGATCTAAGGCTCGTCGATTGTTCAGGTCTTCCAACCTCACTTCTCAACTGCAGGTCTCCGAATGAGCAGCAGCGCGATTCAGGTCGCCAAGACCGCCACCTACCTGCCTGATTTGGTGGAAGTGCAGCGGGCCAGTTTCAAGTGGTTCCTGGAAGAGGGCTTGATAGAGGAGCTGGATAGTTTTTCTCCGATCACCGACTACACCGGCAAGCTCGAGCTTCATTTCGTCGGAAATGAGTACCGACTAAAGCGGCCTAGGCATGATGTAGAAGAGGCTAAGCGACGTGATGCGACCTTCGCTTCGCAGATGTATGTGACCTGTCGCCTAGTTAATAAGGAAACCGGCGAGATTAAAGAGCAGGAAGTCTTTATTGGTGAACTCCCTCTGATGACTGAGCGAGGTACGTTCATCATTAATGGTGCAGAACGGGTAATTGTTAATCAGATTGTGCGTAGTCCAGGGGTTTATTTCAAGGATGAACAAGATAAGAATGGTCGTCGTACTTACAATGCAAGTGTTATTCCCAACCGTGGTGCTTGGCTAAAGTTTGAAACAGATAAGAACGATCTTCTGCATGTACGTGTTGATAAAACACGCAAAATCAATGCCCATGTTCTGATGCGTGCCATGGGGCTATCAGACAATGATGTAATCGATAAGCTTCGACACCCCGAGTATTACAAGAAGTCTATTGAGGCTGCTAACGAGGAAGGCATAAGTTCAGAAGATCAGGCTTTGCT
>MPLV02003062.1_pt1 | contig 15182 bp, 16 predicted proteins | sample 1617331 | NCBI WGS metagenome assembly MPLV02 (sample SAMN05944802, study PRJNA350692) | marine metagenome | biome: marine; feature: ODZ; material: water; isolation source: 100 m water sample filtered on 0.2 um supor filter | place: Pacific Ocean | collected 2012-04-08 | depth 100m m | reverse complement strand
CCATATTAGATCAATGGCATTAATGCTACAAGAAGGGCTTTTCAATTGGATTCGATTACTACCACTCAAATCAATCCTCAGCCTTATCTCACTCTATCTGATCTAGAAGAAGGTGCCAGTACACTACGAAATATACGTCTATGGGATAGCCAGCCACTATTGGCGACTAACCGACAATTACAGCAATTAAGGTCCTACTACCGTTTCTCAAATGCAGCAGTTGACCGCTATAATTTATTACCTGGGTCTATGAATCGCCAACAGGTGATGATCACAGCACGTGAACTTGATCAGACGGCACTGCCTAAAAGATCACGTACTTGGCTCAACCGTCATTTTGTATTCACCCATGGATATGGATTTACACTTAGTCCAGTAAATACAAAGGCGGTAGATGGTTTGCCCGAGTATTTCATAAGCGATATAGGTAGAGCAACACGAGTTGAAGGTAGTAAGCAACTAGGAATTAGCAATGAAGATGTTAGGCGATCAGTTCCGATAGGAAGAGCAGCGCTTTACTTTGGCATGTTGCCCTCTCCTTATGCATTGGCACCGACGAAAGTTAAGGAATTGGATTATCCAGAAGGTGATAACAATAGCTATAATCATTATTCAGGTAGTGGGGGTGTACCGCTCAAAACAATTTGGCAACGTATTGCTGCAGCTGTATATCTTTACGAACCAAGACTTCTTAATAATGTCTCACTTACAAATAAGTCACGCTTGTTAATTCGACGTGAAGTGCGTCAAAGGTTACTTGCTATAGCACCATTCATAGAAGTTACAGATGATCCTTACCTGGTGTCTATTTCTATTGAAAAAGGCGAGAGTGGCTATAACTCCAGTCAAAACCAGTATTGGATAGTTGAAGGTTATACCAGTTCGCGCTCATATCCATATGCTGCAAGCCTTCATAATGATCGTCCAGTTAGATATTTGCGTAATTCCATAAAGGCAACAGTTGATGCATATAGTGGGCGTGTACAGCTTTATATAAGCGAGCCACAAGATCCAATAATCCTTGGATGGCAAAGATTGTTCCCAGATCTTTTCAAACCTCTTGATGATATGCCATCTGGGTTAAGAGAACACCTTAAAGTACCAACCGATTTGTTTGATGCTCAGGTACAGCAGTTACTTAGATACCACGTAACTGATCCTACTATTTTTTATAGTGGAGATGATGTATGGCAAGTTCCAATGGAGCTATATGGAAGACAGCAAGTGCCTGTGATTCCGTACCATACGACTGCGCAATTGCGAGCAAGTGAAGGCCTTGAGTTTTTATTATTACAGCCACTTACGCCTCTTGCTAGGCCCAATCTCTCTGCGTGGTTAGCTGCACGTAGTGATGGGAGTAATTATGGAAAGTTAGTATTACTACGCTTTCCTAGTCAAACACCAATATTTGGCCCTGAGCAGATACAGGCTCTTATCAACCAAGATCCTGAGATAAGTCAACAATTTGGTCTCTGGGATCGTGCTGGATCTGAGGTTGTTCAAGGCAATCTACTGGTAGTACCTCTTGGCAATGCACTTTTATATGTTGAGCCAGTTTACCTAAGAGCACGACAAGGCGGTCTGCCAACACTAACTAGAATTGTAGTAAGTGATGGTAAACGAATTGCAATGGCAGAGAACCTTCTTGATGGACTACGAGCACTTGTCAAGGTTTCAAATGCAAGATAAGTATATATATCAATTAAATAACCCGTCACTTAAACAAATGACGGGTTAATAGCAAAGGTAAATATCAATTTGCTGAAGTTATAAATTCAGCTCAGATTTGAAAAGTATTCTTTGCTACCAACTGGGTCTGGATGCATTGTTTTCTCACCTGGTACCCAGTTAGCAGGACATACCTCATCTGGATGTGACTGGACATGTTGAAATGCCTGCAAAACGCGTAGTGTCTCGTCTACATTTCTACCAACTGGTAGATTATTAATTGTGGCATGCATTACTACACCATTCGGATCAATAATAAATAATCCACGTAGAGCGACACCAGCATCTTCATCAAGGACGTTATATGCTGAAGAGATCTCTTTTTTCAGGTCAGATATTAGTGGATATTTAATATCACCTATGCCACCTTGATTGCGCGGAGTTTGTATCCATGCTAAATGGCTAAACTGACTATCAACCGAAACCCCTAAAACCTCTGTATTTAATTTTGCAAATTCTGAATATTTATCGCTAAAGGCAGTAATTTCTGTAGGGCAAACAAAGGTGAAATCAAGAGGGTAGAAAAATAGTACAACGTACTTACCTCGGTAGTCAGATAGACTTGACTGTTTAAACTCTTGATCAAAAACTGCTGTGGCGCTGAATTCTGGGGCTTGCTGCCCAACCCGTAAGCATTCGTTTGCTGTCATGATGTAGTGATGATTGTGCTGTTTTGTGGTTAGCTAAATTCGTGCAGAGATAGCTCAGCACGAATTTTAGTTGTCTTAATAAATTTATCATGCAACTTTCTCAAAACGATGGTTTTTAAAGGCAAAGTCTTGAGTTTGCAGGGGCAGTCACGTAAAGTGTGGACATGCTTAAAAAGACAACCTCATGGGATGAAGCCCTATTGCGCAAGTTCAGTAGTACAGGTCACTATCGCCTGCTACACCAACTTCGCAGCGAACTCAAGGCTCAACCACTCATCCGTGATTATGAATCACGACAGCTGACCCTACAGTCAATGCCTATCCGTACTGGTAATCCTCGGATCAGCAGGAGGCCCAACGCCCTCGACTCAAATGAAGGAGATAACTCGCTCGTTGCCAATGCAAATGAAGTGCCGAGTTCTTTTAGGGATCGACTAAATGCAATACAAATGCGGTAGCCATTTATTTACTTATACTATGATTAATAATACTTGTAAATTATGATACCTCGTAGGATGACAGAAATTTAGAAATGAAAATATTAATTATAGCAAGTGGCATATTGAATTATTATCAATCTAGATTAGTCTATCGTTATTCTATTGTAAGCCAGTATGAGTAAATTTAAGACTATTCCGAGTGTACTGATTGGTGCGATGTCATTCGCATTAACAGGGTATGTCAATGCTGAGGTATTTAGTGAACACAATCTAAATACAGCGATAATAAATTCAGTAAAAGCAGAAGATATAAATCTAGTTAGAAGTAAAACTAAATCCTCAGGTGTCATAACCTTTACCTTCAATGCGTTTGGAGATTCTGGTTGGTCAGATTCTCATGTAGCAAGACCTTCCTTTCGCGATAGTTTCAGGAAGGCCTTCTCTAAATTTAACCAATCACATTCCTTGCTCGGAGATTTTAACTATATAAACTGGGAAACTACTGTTGGCAATAGTTGCGATGTTTTTTGGTCTAAACCGATGCCTTCACATTATGCGTTCTTAACTCCACCTGGTGAGCTGAACTCCGCAGTAGAATTAGGATTTAATCTTATTGGCCTTGCTAATAATCATACATACGACTGTCTACAGTCTACTCAAGGTAAAGGCCCACTCTTGACCTTGCATCATATAGAAAAACTTAAAGCCACGTTGAAATCTAATGACAATATAGCTCTGTTTAGTGGAGTATTTAAATCAAAAGAAGATGAAGCACCTGTTCAAAGAATGGCTGTATCGGGTGGTTACGTACCAGTTCGTTTCCTAAGCGCTTATGTAGGCGGTAACCTTAACCACTGTAAAAATATGCTTTGTGATAGCGCACTAAAACGCTACGTGAAGGTTATGGCCAGCCAGAAAGGGCTTCGTGTTCTTGCCCTACATAGCTGGAACCCCACGAGTCACAAACGCTTAAAGGCAATTCTTCGCTCATGGTTAGCCAGGGGACTAGTCGATGTTGCTATTGGTACAGGGCCTCATATTGCAGAGTCAGTAGCCATCGTTAAGACACCTTCTGGTCAAGGTGTTCTTGCTACCAGTCTCGGCAATTTCATTCATCCCAGTCTTGGTGCACAAAAAAATAATATTATTCTGCAAACGAAATGGAGCTACGACAACAGAAGCAAAAAACATAGCCTGCAGTCTCTAAAAACAACAAAAGTTAGTTGCGCAGGAGAATCATGCAAAGTAGGTGCTAATCGCCATTATCAAATCCCCTCACCACATTAAAATGTGTAGCTTTAAATGCTTCAGCTAGTTTTAAAACCTTCAATATTGAAGTATTGATCTGGTTAGTTTAATGTATATATAATCAATAATGTAATTTTCCAATGTATAGTCAGAGCGAGTTGTATATCAATGGCAAATATAGGTATATATAGTTGATATTAATTGATTGATCGAATCTTAGTTATAGCTTTCTACAAAATAAGGCTCGTAAATGCTACTAATTAAATTGATTCTTTCTTTAGGCATTTTTTGATGGCAGCAAGCTGATTGGATTAGTGGCTGCTCCACCTTTTCTTCTAATCTCAAAATGGAGATGAGGACCAGTGCTCCTACCAGTGCTTCCCATTAACGCAATCTTGGCACCTTGAGGTACCAGCTGTCCTTTGCGAACTAGTAGGCGACTATTATGAGCGTAACGCGTAGAACTACCATCACTGTGAGAGATTTCCACAAGGTTTCCATATCCACTACTCCATCCTGAAAAATTAATTATCCCGTCTTTTGCCGCAACGATTGGTGTTCCAGTATTATTTGCAATATCTAATCCGTTATGCATTCGGCCCCATCGCCATCCAAATCCTGATGTGATCACACCTTCTGTTGGCCAAATAAATTCCTCTAATCCATAGAAATTTGAGTTTTGATTTACTTGGCCACCTGACCAAATAACACCATTGTTATGAATTGAGCTATTACCCATGATCGGACGTGTAGTTACTGCTACACGAACATCAGTTCCAACTTTAAGTTGATTGAATTCAAGTTTTGGATTTAGTTGGCGAATATTCTCTAAAGTGATGCCATGTTGGCTAGCGATTGCTGCAATTGACTCCCCTGCTTGTACCTTGACAACGCTCGATGGTGGAGCGGGTGAGGTGATTGGAGGAGGGCTATGCCGAACTTCTGCAAGAGATTTGACATGTTGCAGGTTGCCTTGATGCTCCTTTGCTAAGAGCAGCCAGCTCCCAGATTTCATCAATGATGATGATGGTTGCTCGTTAAGGTCAGAAAGCTCGGACCAAGAAAGTCCCAACTGATAGGCAATGGTTTTGATGGTTGTCGGCTTGCTTACCTTGACCCAAATATGGCCATCTATTGCTGGAAGAGCTGGTGGTGCTGAGGGATATGTCTGATGCACATGATATCTGCTGGCTTTAATAGGAAGAGCACTGAGTGTCCCTATTAGCAAAACTGGCGTTGCGATGGTCGAGATCAGCGACGGCAGTGTGTTCATGGAAATAGACCTAGGTGCTGACTCCTGAAATATTCAGATATTCAGGAATTCCAGCGAAAATTAGCTATTCAATGCTTACAAGGCAAGGGGCATGTGGTTTTTATTTTTCCGCTTAACTAACCATGTATCGACTTTGATGAATTTTCAGTGATTTTCATGCCTAGCTTGGCTTCCACGTTCCAGTCAAGCCTCTGCGGAAATATCAGCCTGCGCTAGGTGCAAATACCTATGCATATCGCATTAATGTCAGCTTTTATGAGTTTTCAGTGAGCTTGGGTATCAAGTTTTCAATTAGTTCTACTGCCTGTCCTTTAGACATTGAATATTTATCTAATATAATATTAATACTTTGCCCTATGTCGCCTTGCATCAGCCTCAAATGGCTTTAATCGAAACCTAGTAGCTATTATTTAAATCGGGCACATTAAACATCATGCAAAAAAAAATTGCCATTATCTCAGTGATGCTAATCAGCACCTTTGTTGGATGTGTTGACGGCAATAGTCAACCGACAGAAAGTTTAGACAAATCCAAAATGCATTCTGCAGTTGATTCTAACGACTTGTTTTGGGTTGATCCAGATACAGTAGGAAAGCCCTACGGAGAGGTTGTGAATGGTCTAATAACCTTTAGAGGAAATCAAACAAGAACATATTACGGAACAGGCCCACTGCCATCCAAAGCCCCAAAAGTTAATTGGACATTTCCAAAGCATGGTCGGATGTGCGGTATCTCTTATGTAGGTACTCAAGCAGACACCTGGTGTGGCTTAGGATGGACTGGACAGCCAGCTGTTTTTGAATGGAATAAAAAGACGGTTATAGTATTTGGTGCATATGACTATCAAGTACATTTCCTTGATACAAATACTGGCGAGCTAATACTTAAGCCGTTGAAGACTAAGGATATTATTAAGGGCTCGCCTACTATTGATCCTGATGGATACCCTCTTATTTACATTGGATCTAGAGATAATAACTTGAGAATAATATCCTTTGATGATGGAGAATTAAAGGAACTTTGGAGTTTAAATGCTTATGATGTTGAACCTGTATTGTGGAATGATGACTGGGATTCTGCGCCTCTTATTTTAAGAGACTTTCTGCTAACAGGAGGAGAGAATGGCCACTTTCATGCAGTAAAGCTGAATAGAAAATACGATGAGAAAGGTAAGGTATCTGTTGATCCAGAGCTTATTAGCAGTGTGCCTGGATGGGATAAGCAGCTGTTACGTGATTTCCCAAAGCAGGATGTTCAGATCGAGGGTTCAGTAGCCATATATAAAAACACTGTATACTTTGCAAATTCTGCCGGTCTTGTTCAAGGTTGGGATTTGAACCCAGTGATCTCTGGTGGAAAGCCAAAGCGTACATTCAGATTTTGGGCAGGTGAAGACATAGATGCATCTATAGTAGTTGATAAAGATGGTTATATATATGTAGCTACAGAGTATGAGATTGGAACTAAAAGAGCACAACAAGTTGGGCAGATCTTAAAACTCGACCCAAGAATAAATAAAGGTAACCCTTTAGTTTGGAGTCATCATGTACGCTCTAAAAAGCCAGATGGTGTCTGGGCCTCTCCAGCATTGACTGATACTCATCTTATCGTTAATACAGACAGTGGTGATATTCTTGGAATTAACACGCAAAGTGGAAATCTTGATTGGAGGATAAAGCACGGTAATGTCGCACTTTGGAGCTCCCCAGCGGTAATTGAATATAGACTTCTTGTGGCCACGTGTAGAGGAACTCTATATACCTACGAATTACAAGGTGATAAAGAGCCACAGGAATTATGGTCAAAACAAGTTTCTGAGGGCTGCTTTGAGGCAACACCAGCAATATGGAATGGAACGATATATATAGGTAATCGTGACGGTAAGCTTTATTCTCTTTCGGAAGACAAGTCACAATAGATTAGTCATGGAATCACATGATACTTTTCCAATGAAAACCAAATAATCACTTCCATTAATGCCTATTATTGGTCAAGCCCTTATACTACTCTTGAAATTACAACCTTCATTGCTGGTTTTAATAACCATATCAACAAGCTATTAATAGCTATTTGTTTTGCTCAGGTGTGAATCACTGCATTTATCCAAGGTCTGATAAGTTTCCCTTTCAACTTCGCTAGTTGACATTTCAGATATATCTCCACGTACTTCCAGTATATAATCAAGTTTGAGAGATCGTTCACTAAAACAATTACCATCCCAAGAACAGTACAATTTGCCGATCGGCGAATTTACAAGAATCTTATCTATAAAGTAAACGTTCATTCCTTTCTTGTAATAGCTGCTATCTAATGCTTCCCCATCCCTGAAGATTATTACGGGATGCGCTACTATCCTGCCGCTACAAATCGATGCAAGGGCTGGAATCGAGGATAACAGTGTAAATGCAACTGGCAGGGTGGCGATGATAAATTGAATAGATCTAATGTTATCCATAACAAGAAGGTATGCCTTTAAACTCAAGCTAGCATCTTATGCCTTGCTGATCAAGGATCAGTAAATTTATAGTTAGGAGTAAAATTGTTATAGAAGAATTTATATCTTTAGTTAGATTACGTTTGCCTGGCTCAATAGTTCATTTCTGCTTGACTTTTGATTTCAGTTAATAGTAGATAATGTTTGATTTATGACTAAGTTTAGAGTTCTTCCCTCTAGCTTATTTATTTGGATGCTTGTGATTTATCTATGGGTACAATAAACAATAAATAAGATATGGCTCGGGGGAGACTTGAACTCCCGACCTTGGGGGTATGAATCCCACGCTCTAACCAGCTGAGCTACCGAGCCACGTTCGCCGATAACAATAAACGATGGTGATTCCAGCTTAGGTACTTTTCTGTGGGAGAAAAGTGACTGGATTCATCGCTGCACCATTCTTTTGTCTTATCTCAAAATGAAGATGTGGGCCAGTGCTACGTCCTGTAGAGCCCATTTTTGAGATTTGCGCTCCCTGGGGGACAAGCTGACCTTTGCTTACTAATAGTTGGCTGTTGTGTGCGTAGCGTGTGCTTTCCCCATTGGTATGTGAGATTTCCACCAGGTATCCATACCCACCACTCCAGCCTGCGAAGGCGACTACGCCATCCTTAGCAGCCACTATCGGTGTCCCGATTTTGTTGGCCAGGTCAATTCCTTGGTGCATTCGACCCCACCTCATGCCAAAACCGGATGTGAAAACACCCTTGGTTGGCCAGATGTATACATCTGAACCATTCAGTTGGAATAGATTTTCAGCTGTGATATCAGGATGGCTGAACCATTGGCCGTGACTGCTTTCGTCGCTTTTATTGAAAGCAGATTCCAGTGTTTTCGAATTCGTGATATTCGCTTCAATCCCTGACGCTGTCAGTTCACTAGCAGTGCTGTTGGTAAGCCCAGGCGCTGATCCAATGGCTCCCATTGCAAGCACCGGTGCTGCGACTGAGGTGATTAGCAATACGGCTTTCATTGAAGATGATCGAGTGTTAAGAGCTGCCGAGAAGATGGGGTCCTCTCAGATCCCGCGGGAACCTAGCTGAAGGTCTGCGCATATGGCAAGTAGTAAAGGCTACGGATTCATTACAAAATACCGATCTGCCTACCAGCCTCATAGCTCACAAGCGCGCAGGCCACAGATAAATTCAGGCTTCTTACGCCACCTTGGCCTTCCGCACCAGCAGCACCCGGCATCGAAATGGTCGTGATCTCAGCACATTGCTGACGGACTGAGTCAGGAAGCCCGATGTCTTCACGGCCAAAAAGCAGAACATCTCCTAACCGGAACCGCATTGAAGCAAGTGGCGTGCCCCCAAAGCGACTACAGGCGATAAGCCGTTGCTTAGCGTCTATGCCTTCTCGAAATTCTGTGAAATCGGCATGTATTGAAAGATTCACGTGCGGCCAGTAATCAAGGCCAGCTCTACGTAGATAACGGTCATTTAGGCTGAATCCAAGTGGCTCTATTAGTGAGAGCGGTAAATTAAAGGCTGCACAGGTTCTTGCGATATTTCCTGTATTTGGCGGAATCCTTGGTTCGTATAACGCAACGCGAAGTGGTGGAATAGCACTTGGAGAGCTCATGGTACAGAAATGCCAAGCTCTTTGAGATTCAACGCTCGACCCTGGATGACAAGCCAGCTGGCGATAGAAAACTCTTCAAGATCCTGAGCCATCTTGCCTAGACGATCTCGGAAAAGACACCCACTTACGCTGCCGGGAACTACGCCCCATCCAGTTTCTTCAATCACGATTAGAACTTTAGAGCTGTGTTGCTTAAGAGTCTGGATTAGTTCATTCACTAGGAAATCCCATTCTTTGGCAGATTGATCTAAGTGGCAGGCAACAAAACCACCTAATGAATCAATTAAAATCCCATCAGTGGAAAGGTTTTTAACTATTCTAATTAGTTCCCTTTCAGATTCAATAACTGTCCATTCCTTTGGGCGACGCTCTTGATGTTTTTTGAGCCTATTTTGCCAGTCCTGGTCTTGCTGACGTTTTGATGATGTTGCGACATAAGTGACATCATTGTATTCGCTGAGCAAGTGCTCTGCCCAACGACTTTTGCCTCCACGAGAAGGACCTGATATCAGGGTAAGCCCTTGAGAAGGTCGATTACTACTAACCACTTCCATTCATCCCACGTAGTGTGGCAACAGACGATGGAGAAACACGGTTAAGATAGCGGAAAATCCAGTATTTAAAGATAGTTGCCAGTATTACAGGGAAAGTAGCAATAAATAAGAGTACAAAGTTCTCTCTTGCTGGGAATCCAAAATGATTTGCAATCCCACCTAGCAACACTGTCCAGCCTTCTGGACTATGAAAGCCAACAAACATATCTGTAAAGAGAATAATTGCGAATGCCTTAGCAGAGTCACTAAGTCCATAAATAGCTTCATCAAGGAATCCTCTAAGAACCCTTAATTCATCCTGGTAGATAAAACAAACCATCACAAAAGCTACAAGAGCTGCCATATCTGCAAGCACATTCTTTACAGCATGGGTACTTTCTGCGTCAGCTTCTGCTTTTAGCTGTTCCGCTTTTTGTGAAAGTACCTGCTGTAGCTGATCTTGACTAGGTATAGCATCGCCTTTAAGAAGGGCATCAAATTCAATTTCTGCTTTGAATAGCCTTAGTTTTTCTACAGCCTGCTCTTCAAGTTGTGGTTTTGGATAACTAAGAAAAGGAAGATCGGGAGCAAATCTCTCTACGGCCGGTGTGATCACATATGTTCGACTCACTTGCTGCACAAGTAAAGGCACAAGTATTAATAGCAACATGATCTTAAGAGAGATCAATGTGGAATCACGGCGGCGGCGAAATCCAGCCACCAATGTTGCTTCTGATGTTGGATCAAGCTGCCGTCGCACATTATCAACTACACCGAGCAGTGAGCGGGGTATAGGGTCAGGCGCTCTGCTTATCGAAGGTGCTTTTGTTGAACGCTTTGGTGAGTATCGGTTTACTATGGTTTCTATCAGTTGATATTTGCGGAATTCCTGACTGTCTAATTGGCTAATATTTGGTTTAATGGATTCAAACGTTGAACGACAGATATTTAATGCAGCTCGGAATTTGTGTAGAATAGTTGCCTGTAATGACCGGGGTACTGATAGTTGAAGAGTTGGCCTGATTGGACGGTCATCGTAATATTCCAGTTCAAGTGTCTGTATTAGAAGTGCAGCTTCATAGCCCCGTTCTAGATCATTATTTATGTCTTTCGATCTGGCCTCTCCGAATGTTCCGATCCAGTCTCTAAGCGTCATGATTGTTTAGATCAGCGAGAGAAAATCCACCAGGTGGCCATTGGAACGATGCTGCCAACAACCATTAGAACAACGACCCATACGAGTGCATTACTGCTCTGGGTTTCCTCGTGAGTTGGGATGTTGGTCTGTTTGATAGGGCTAAATGACTGAATAGGTGGGCCTGGGTCGTCCCCACCATCAAGAACAACCTCTAATCGTGAAAGTGCGTCAAATGAAGCTTGTTGATAACGTTCTCCTTCTACTAGTGGTTTGTTCATCGTTGTACGCCCTGTACTTTGCAAAAGTGACTCGGGAAGCTGGGCACTCAGAGCAGAATCAGCCACAATTACAGCTTGCTTGTTTTGGGCATCTATCAACATCAATAGCAAGGGAAGCTCTTCCTGGCCTGTGTTTGAAGACCAGCTATCAATCAAGTTATTACCTAAACTTGATAGTGAAAGCCCATAATCAAGTTTGCGCAGAGTAATTAAGCGTGCATCTAAACGGCCTTTACCGATCTGATCAAGACGCGCTTCGATTTGTGAGCTACCAATTCGGCTGAGTACTTCAGCTGAATCGAGAATGTGTTTTTGAGGCCTATCAGTAGGGAAGTCTTGAGCATTAATGGCACTGGCGCTTGGCACCATTAGGGTCAGGCCTAAAAGGATGCTGATCAGGTAGGCAAAAATACCTATTGGCCTCAGAAAAGACATCAGCTGGTCAAGGTCTCAAAAACCTATTTTGACGACAGCAGAGCAAGCTGTCTTGATTTGACCCAGAAATCGTCTGAATCACCATCATTCACCTGTAGCCCCTCGAGGCAAGTTCCTCAACGAAGGATTGCCCTCACTAGGGCTCAGCAATCTCAATAAACCGACTAGCATTACTAAGTATGAGGCTTTTATTGTTTTAGTATTGAGTGGGGCGCCAACACCACGCTGATTAGCCCATCAATACAGTCTTTTAACTACTGGGATGAGAGTTGGACGGTTTGTACACCTATCCATTGGTCCTCCATGATCCTGATAGGACTGTCGAAATAAAGCAATCTCAGAGGCTCAAGGCCTTCTGCTTGAGCTATGGCAGCATCAAAAGCCACAACAGCAACAGCTAAAGCTGCAAAAAAATAGCCATTGACCCAAAAAACTGGTCTAATCAGATCTTTTTGAGCAAGAGTGAGTAAATCTGACACCACAATTTCTTCGTTCGATGCCAACTGCTGCACGAATCTCACTATTTACCGGTGTGTTGCTTCTTGCCATGGCTGTATTCAATGCTCTAACTGTGGAGCTTGTAACGCCTAGCTTTCAGCGTGCTGAGGTACTAGCTGGGCTAGCGGCTGTGGGATTAATGCTTGTTGCTGCTTTATGGACACAAGCATCACCGGCTACTCCAAGCAAAAAACTACTCGAGGGCGACCAGAAATTCGATCTGGCAGAGGGATTGAGTGAGTTGATTAGAGCAGAACTTGCCTGGGGGAGTCATTTATTGCTCACCGCTACTCCAGCGGCGGTAATTTTAGTGTATTGGGATAAACGTGTAATACTTCAAAGAGGAATAGTTGGTGATGGTCAGTTTGTACCTGGACAAATCTGTCAACAGGCTAATTCGAGAGGCGATTTAATTTCACTTGTGAATACATCACTCTTCCCTGGAAGAGTAGAGTTTGATCCTATAATTAATAATCTACCAGCAGTTATGATTTATCCTCTAGCGTCCTGTGGTTGGGTGATATTAGGTGGATGGTCGGAACGATGCTTTAGTAGATCGGATGAACTATGGCTTATTGGATGGTCCAAACGTCTCAAAACTCAATTGGAGATGACTGTCTAGCCTTAGATGTATTTTTATCTTCATTTTCACGAATAGTTAGCTGAGATTTAACGGTAGAACCAGGAGAAGAAAATACCACAGTACCTTCACTCCCAATCCGTCCATCTAATTGATCACTACGGGTTGTTTGATTATTTGCTTTTCTTTTAAGTAGTACATCTCCAGTTGCTAAGACTTCATCTGTATCCCAATTAAGTGAGCATTTATTTGCTGTTAATTTCTCGTCTGGCTGGCTGAGTTTGCAGTTTTTAGTTATTTCAACTATTTGCTTGTCGAGATCAACTCTGAATGCATCACCTCGATAGGTTGAAGACTCTTGTTTGGCTGAAAATGGCCGGTTGCTGATAATCATATCATTATTAAAATGCCACCGAGTTGTCTTTGCTTCTAAAATTGCTTGTTTATCAGGTATCATTAATACAACAGGTGATATAAGGTCTAGATAGCCCTTTTTAGAATTACCTTCTAAGCGAGTTGCCGTGAGCTCTTGTGGATTTTCAATTGCCTCTACATAACGTTTCCCATCAATAGGCCCTGCTGCCTTAAAGCCTCCATTATCTAAATTCCAGGTACTATTACCTCCTGTAATTACAATTGTAGGGTTTTGGTTTTCATGACGTTGTTTTTTCCAACGGTCTAATTGAGTAGGACCTGTAAAAATCAGTTCATGGGTTAATTGATGGAATTCAGCTTTATTGGATTTAATTCTCGTGTTTTTATTAAAAGCCTGAGGATTATAATCGATGGACATTATTGAGTCTTTTGGGGTCCATTGCAAACGATCTCCTGTAATAAGGACTTTTTCGCCAGTTACCTGTTGTAGTTTTACATTCCCTTCAAGAATAACAATTTCACCATCATTTATCACTGTAGCTATATTGGCACTGATTTCAAATGAGGGTTTATTGGATTTGTATAAAATACCTTCTGGGTCTCGGGCGCTTACAGTCTTATTGCTTAAATGATAATAAGCCATAGGACTTTTAAGGTCCCAGTCAAGTTCGCCATTAGCCTTTTTTTGACTAAGTTCAAGGGATTTCAATACAAAAGGTGGTGCGGCCTCTTTAGATTGATCAGTAGTCTCCTGGCATCCTGAAATGAGTAATATCAAAAGTATTCGACCAAGATGACTTGGGTGCAGGTGTTTTGACAGCATCAGAGAGAGGAGGAGATTTCTAGTTTTTGCATGACAGGTGTTGGTTTCGGCAACAAAGCCCCACTTTCTAAAACGCCCCATTGTAATTTAGATTGCCAGTTTTCGGAATTAATACTTAGAGCTAATTGTCCAAGGATTCGTTCACTTAATTCAGGTACCAAAGGGTTAAGCAACATTCCAACAAGACGACAAGATTCTAAAACTGCATATAGATCATCAGCTACATCTAATTCGTTTCCAGGTTGCTTCATGCGACTCCATGGTGCGGTATCGTTTAAATGCCCATTCGCAGAAATTGCAAGCTTTAGAATAGCCTCTGCAGCACGCTGGAAGGCCATTAATGGCATAGCTTCAAGAACGATGGAGACAGATGATTCGGCTGTGGTAGCAAGTATATGAGGATGATTGCGCTCAGTGAAATGTTGCGGGATCTTTTCACCAAACCATTTCCTAGACATCGATGAGGTTCGATTGAGGAGGTTACCAATTGTATTTGCAAGATCATTATTTACTAGGTCTACGAACCGTTGTTGTTGGAAATCACCATCTTGTCCAAACTTGATATCACGTAAGAGAAACCAACGCACAGCATCAGAACCACATTGATCAAGCAGTATCACCGGGTCGAGTACATTACCAATTGATTTGCCCATTTTTTGTCCTTCTCGGGTCAAAAAGCCGTGGCCAAATACTTTTTTAGGTAAGGGTAGGTTGGCTGATATCAACATTGAAGGCCAGAAGACAGCATGAAAGCGAAGGATATCCTTGCCGATAACATGAACAGCAGCAGGCCACCCACATTTAGCAAGACGGTCTAAATCAATAGATCCTCCATCATCTAAAAGTGCGCTTAGATAGCCCAAAAGTGCATCAAACCAAACATAAAAGGTATGCCCTGGATAGCCTGGAACAGGTATTCCCCATGACATATTTACTCTTGATATTGAAAAATCTCTAAGCCCCTTGTTGATAAAATTTTGTATTTCATTGCGTCTACTGTCGGGTGATATAAATTCTTCATGTGATACTAGCTCCTCGATTTGTGATTGGTAGCGAGAAAGGCGAAAGAAAAGATTCTCCTCATCTCTCCATTCAAGCTGCTTAT
>MPLV02069272.1_pt1 | contig 15347 bp, 16 predicted proteins | sample 1617331 | NCBI WGS metagenome assembly MPLV02 (sample SAMN05944802, study PRJNA350692) | marine metagenome | biome: marine; feature: ODZ; material: water; isolation source: 100 m water sample filtered on 0.2 um supor filter | place: Pacific Ocean | collected 2012-04-08 | depth 100m m | reverse complement strand
TCTTGTTTAATTTGAGCTGTTCCTCCTACGTGAAATGTTCTCATAGTTAACTGTGTTCCGGGTTCACCGATTGATTGAGCGGCTATCATACCAATTGCCTCTCCCAAAGTTACCAATTTACCTCTTGAAAGGTCTCTTCCATAGCAAGTGGCACATAGTCCTTCTTTGGATTCACATGTGACTGCTGAAAAAACTCTAATTGATTTTACTCCAGCTGAATCAATTTTTTCACAAGCCTCCTCGTCTATCATTTCTTTTCTCTTTTCGAGTTATCAATATTAAACCTTTTGCAAAGTGCGTCCAATGAGTTTGACGATCCTGGATATTTCTGTTGGGCAATTGTTAATGTATCTATTACATTATTGTTATTTATTTTCTTTTTATTAATAAGTCCAAACTCATAATTCAAAAAAGATAAATCAAAAGCAGCATTATGAATTATTATTTTTTTATCTTTTATAAAATCCAAAAAACTTTCAGCTATTTCAGCAAAAGTTTTTTTATCGGACAAAAATTCATCTGAATATCCGTGAATTTTGTACGCTTCTTCCGATATAGATCTTTGTGGGTTTAAATGCTCATGAAAAATCTTATTTGTCGGAATTTGATTTTTTAACTCAATACATCCTATTTCAACAATTCTATGCTTTTGTGTAATTGATAATCCCGTTGTTTCCGTATCAAGAATAACTTCAAGCATTTATAAAATCTTTTCCAAAATCTTTTTAACATTTTTTTTAACTGAATTAATCTTAAAATTATTTTTAATTATAAAATTCGATCTTTTTTTTTTAAACTTTAAAGGTAGTTGGAGTTTTTCAAATTTTTTTACAATTTCTAGGTTAACATTTGGCCTTTTTTTCAATCTTTTATTAATTTCACTTTTGCGAGCATCAACAAAAATTAAAATATCTTTTTTTTTATTTATTTTATTTTCCATTAACAATGGGATATCCAAAACAACAAATTTCCTATGTTTGTTTTTTTTAATAAAATTATTCATACTAAACCGGACTTCAGGATGAACAATTTTAACTATTTCTTGTAAATTATGTCGGCCAGCAACAATAGCTTTGGAAATCTCAGTTTTTTTTATTGGGTAAGAAAATATATACTCAGGAAGGGCTTTTTTTAATTTATTGTAACATTTTCTGCTTTTTTTATATATCTTAGCAACTTCAACATCAGCATTAAAAACTGGATAACCAATTTGTCTTGCTACATAACTTTTGCCCGAACCAATATCTCCTACTACTGCAAGTCTAATCATTTAACAAATTAACTATTTCGTTATCTATTTTAGGTAAAATACCATGCCATATTTCAAATGATAATTGTGCTTGGTAAATAAACATCATCTTTCCATTTTCAATTTGATTTCCAAATTTTTTTCCCCTTATTAGAAAGTTTGTTTTGGGGGGGTTATAAATTACATCATAAAATAATTTGTTCGATCCAATATCAGAGTAATTTAATTTTATCTCGTCATCATTTTTAAGACCTAAGCTTGTGGCATTAATTATCATATTAAAATCAGGAATTTCTCCCCAATTTATAATTTCTAAATCTGGATATATTTTTTTCAAATTTTCAGCTTTTTCTTTTGTTCTATTGCTTAAAGTTATTTTAGCTGCTCCCAACCTCCGCAAAGCTATAATAATTGAAGGAACCACTCCGCCCGCTCCTAAAATAAAAACTTTCCTATTTTTAAGATCGTAATTAATATGTTTTAATCCAAACTCGAATCCACCGATATCTGTGTTGTCTCCAACAACTTTACTATCTTTCTTATAAATCGTATTAACTGATTGAGCTTCTTTCGCAAGTGAAGTAAGTTGATCAAGAAAAGGAATGGCCGATTTTTTAAAAGGAACAGTAACATTAATTCCATCAATTTTACCATTTTTTACTTCCGAGACTATTCTTTCAATATCGGTTTCATTTAATTGCCTTTTATAATAAACGGCAGCAATATTATTTTCTTTAATCCAATAATTATGAATTTTAGGTGACAGAGAATGCTTAATTGGATTTCCTATAACTAAATATTTTTTCATTTTAGTGTACTTAAATATTCTTTTATCTGTTTAACCGGTAAACCCATAATAGCGTCTTCATCTCCTTCGATTTTTGAAAATAAAGATCTTCCATCAGTCTCGATTTGATAAACCCCGTAAGCATATAATTCTTTATCCTTTATCTTTACCAAATATGATTTAATTTCATCCGAATTAAGTTGTTTCATTGTTAAAGCAGACGCGTCCGTATAATTCCAAATCATTGCTCCATTTTTAGATATACAAACAGAGCTGATTAATTGGTGTTTTTTACCATTTAATTTTTCAAGAATAGCTAAAGCTTCGTCTCTATTTGTGGGTTTTGAAATAAGTTCTTCATTTAAATCTATAACACTATCCGCGCCTAAAACTAGATGGTTATGTTTTTTTTTACTTACTTTGTTTGCTTTAAATTCTGCAAGATTTTTAGAAATTGTCTCTGGAGAAGCTTTTTCTTTAAGTAACGAATCCTTAATCAACTCTTCATCAATATTGGCTGGTATCACCTCACATCCGATACCATTTTGATCTAATATCTTTTTCCTCACCCCACTTCTTGATGCAAGAATAATATTATTAATCATTTAGAATTTAATATATCTAATATTTTTATAATAGACGCGGCTGTTTCTTCAACTGACTTTCTTGTTACGTCTATAATTGGCCAGTTATTCTTTTTAAATATTTTTTTTGAATTTTCTATCTCATTTGAGATTTCTAATTCATTAGTATAATTTACTTGTCTATCTTCGTGCATAGATTGAGTTCTGTTTCTTCTCACATCCAATAATCTATTCACATCACAGACAAGACCCACAACAAAAATTTTATTGGAATTTTCTATAAGTTCCTTTGGTAAACTTTTATTTGGTATAATTGGTATATTTGTAACTTTATAACCTCTGTTGGCTAAATAAATTGAGGTTGGAGTTTTGCTGGTTCTGCTTACTCCAACCAAAACAACATCTGATTTATCGAGATCTGATATTATTTTTCCATCATCGTGGGATATGGTAAATTGAATTGCTTCTATCCTATTATAATAATCTTTACCCAAAGCATGCTGCCCACTAGGTTTATGACTTGCTTCTTGTTTAAGTAATTTTGCAAAGCTGGTGATCAAACCACCCAAAACCTCAAAACAAGGAACATTGTTTTTTTTACACTCGGTGGTTAAATATTCAGCAAGCAATCCGTCAACTATAGTATATAAAATTATAACATTTTGTTCAGAATTACATTTAGCAATAATTTTGTTTATTTGATTTTCTGTTCTAGTAAAAGAATAATGAATAGTTTTACACTTAAAATTATAAAATTGTGCTTTGACAGCTAAAAAAATTCTATCTAGTGTCTCCCCGGTTGAATCTGAAACTTGATAAACTTGATAGATCTTGTTCATAAAAGTGTTAATAAATATTTAATTAAAAACAAATATACATAAATATTTTCTATTCAATAAATAACTAAACAAACTTTAACAATTCGTTCAACATGTTTATCTATGTTAATAAAATATAAACAAATTATTAAATTAACTAACAAAAAATAACATATATAATAAAATCAATAATTTATAACATATTTTAATAACAGATTTTGGTGATAGGCTGTATACAACTAAGTTAATCACATTATTAACATACACTAATACTACTAATACTTACTTTATATAATATATATGGAAAACCATCTGTTAAATTGCATAACTCAAAAAAAAACTAATTATGTTCCAATTTGGTTTATGAGACAAGCTGGTAGGTATTTACCAGAATTTAGAGAAATAAGAAAAAAAAATCCTAATTTCATAAAATTATGTTTAAATTCTAATCTAATTAACGAAATAACACTTCAACCAATAAAAAGATTTGGTCTTGATGGGGTTATAATTTTTTCAGATATTTTGATGATACCTTATGGATTGGGTCAAAAAATTAAGTTTAAAAAAGGAGACGGTCCAATGCTAGAAGAGATTAATCTTGATAATATTATAAATATAAACCCAACAAATTTTATTCAAAGATTACAACCTATTTATGAAGGAATAAAAAAAATTAAAAATAATTTAAAAGAAAAAAGTCTTATAGGATTCGTTGGAGCGCCTTGGACTTTATTGCTTTATATGTTGAATAAAGAATCTCCAAAAAACAATTTTGATTTTAGTAGAATTAATAAAGATAAGCATGTAATTAGCAAACTATTAAAAAAGATAGAGGAATTTACATGCCTGCATGTTGATAAACAAATTGACGCAGGAGCAAATTTAATTCAAATTTTTGATTCTTGGGCAGGACTATTACCTAAAAAAGAGCTTTTAAATTATTGCTATATTCCAACTTTAAAAATTGTACAACATATTAAATCTAAAAAAATACCAGCAATTTGTTTTCCAAAGGGAATTGGTAAAAATTATGTAGATTTTTGTTCAATAGTTAAACCCGATTGTATTAGCATAGACTACGAAATTGATCCAAAGTGGATAAAGGAGAAATTAAATGGCACCCCAATACAAGGGGGGCTAAATCCCAAAATATTATTAGACGACAGTGAAAAAATTAAAAAAAATACCGAAAACTACCTAAATATATTTAAAGATTACCCTTATATATTTAATTTGGGACATGGGGTTTTGCCGGAAACGAAACCAGAAACAATAGAGTATGTTGTCCAAATTATTAGAAATAAAAAATGAAAAAAGCCGTTATTCTATTTAATCTCGGGGGACCTGATAAATTGGAAAGCATAGAACCATTCCTTTTTAATTTATTTAATGATCCCGCAATAATTGGCATTCCATCAATTTTTAGATATCCGTTAGCAAAATTTATTTCCAAAAGAAGAGTTTCGATTGCAAGAAATATATATGAAAAAATTGGAAATAAATCTCCGATTCTTGAATTAACGAACAATCAAGCAAGAAACTTGGAAAATAATTTATTAAAAAAAGGTGATTATAAATGTTTTGTTGTGATGAGATGTTGGCATCCGCGGGCTTTTGATGTAATCAAAAAAGTTAAAGAATATAATCCTGAAGAAATAATACTTTTACCTCTTTATCCTCAATTTTCAGCGTCGACCTCAGGATCGTCGATTAATGAATGGAACGATTTATGTAAAAAAGAAAATTATAAAGTTAAAACTAGAACTATTTGCTGCTATCCAACGGAAAGTAATTTTATAGCATCACACGTTTCTCTTATTAAAAAAACTACAGAAAATATAGAAAATAATAATTTTAAACTAATTTTTTCTGCACACGGTTTGCCAGAAAGTAAAATCAAAAAAGGAGATCCATATCAATGGCAGATAGGGGAAGCTGTAAAAGAAATAATATCCAAATTAAATAATAAAAATATAAATCATGTTATAAGCTATCAAAGTCGATTGGGCCCAATGAAATGGATTGGTCCTTCTACCGATGAAGAAATTATCAAATATTCTAAAGAAAAAAAAGGAATAGTTATAGTTCCTGTTGCGTTTGTATCGGAACATTCAGAAACATTGGTAGAATTAGATATTGAGTATAAAAAATTAGCAGAAGAAAACGGTTGTAGTTTTTATAAAAGAGTGCCAACTTTAGGAGTGGAAGCAAATTTTATAAAAGGTTTGGAAGAGCTAGTTTTAAAACAACAAGCAGGAAACAATTTTGTTTCATCAACAACATGTCCAAATAAGTTTGTTAAATGTCCCCGTTATACCTTTAGAAGAATCCATTAATCGAAACTTAGTGAAAAAAAATTATAAAAAATTTAAGATTTAATGGAATCGACATTAATTAATGCCTAAACTTGTGGGTCGGTTCATAAAATAATATGGTGTAGAACTTATTTATGAAAAAACTATCTCTGTACGTGTTTCTGATTTTGATGTTATTTATAAATGGCGCTAGAGCATCGTGCGATGATAAACCGGGTGATGGCGTTGATTATTCTAGTTGCCAGTTTGCTGACGGGCAAGACTTGAGTGGCGCGTATATGCCTAAAGCCAATTTGTCTTTTACGGGTTTCATCAAAGTTATATTTGATAAAAGCATTATGATGAACTCAACTTTAGCCAATGGCAATTTCCCAGAATCTTCCTTCTACAGAGCCAATTTGTATGAGGCGAATCTTGAAGGAGGAAACTTTGAAAAGACAAATTTTGAAAGTGTAAATTTGACTCGTGCTAACTTCAAAGGCTCCTCTTTGGTTGAAGCGATATTTAAAAATAGTAATCTTTTCGAATCTGATTTTACTGGCGCTAATATTCTAAATGCAAGCTTTGAAGGCGCTAACTTAAATAACGCTACTTGGGTCAACGGAAAAAAATGTGACCTAGGTTCGATTGGTGAATGTAAGGCAGAATAAATGGAATAGTTTCTAGCGATCTTGGTTCTGATTTCAAAATGATTAGGGAAATTCAATTAAAAGATAAAGGGCAATGGGAAAAGCTTTATAGAAGTTATGCAGATTTTTATAAAGTAGAAATGAATAATAAAATTCTTCAAACGGCATGAAACTGGTTGTGCGATAAAAATCATGAAGTTAATGGTCTTGTTTATGAAGTTGATAGTAATATAGTTGGGTTTGCTCATTATAGGAGAATGCCAAGGCCATTAAGAGGACAAGATATTGGTTTTCTTGATGATTTATTTGTTGATACGAAATATAGAGGTCAAAAAATTGGTGAAAAATTAATTAATAAAATGAAAGAGATATCAAAGTCCAAAGGATGGAATTTAGTGAGGCGGATAACACATAATGATAATGTTAGAGCTAAATCTTTATATGATAGGGTTGTAAAAAAAACAAATTGGGATGTGTACGAATTAAAATGAACACCTATTTACTATTCAAATCAATTCATCTAATTGCAGTTATTTCCTGGATGGTAGGACTTTTATATTTGCATAGGATATTTGTTTACCATAGCGAGGCTGTTGCAAATAATAAATCTGAAGATCTGATGTCCACTTTTAAAATCATGGAAAGAAGACTTTTTATTTATATTATGAATCCGGCGATGATTGTATCTTGGGTTTTCGGAGGTTTGTTAATTTACTCTATCGGTATAAATAATTTTGATTATCTCTGGCTGCAGTTAAAGTTGCTTTTTATTGCGATTTTGACCATCTATCATTTCTTTTTATTTCAGTGCTTGAGAAAATTTTCAAAAAATAGCAACTCATATTCATCTAGATTCTATAGAATAATCAACGAAATACCTACATTTTTACTTATAAGCATTATATTTATTATAGTCTTTAAACCGTTATGATACTTGTAATTATTCGATGAATTATTATATAGTATGGACATAAGTTTCTCATTAACAAATCACCAGAAATATGAACTTACAAGAATTAAAAAAGAAAACACCTGCCGAACTTATCTTAGAAGCTGAAAAATTAGAAATAGAAAATCCTAGCACTTTGCGTAAGCAAGAAATTTTATTCGCGATTTTAAAAAAACTTGCACAAAAAAATGAACAAATAACCGGTGGCGGGGTTTTAGATGTTCTGCAAGATGGGTTTGGTTTTTTAAGAGCTATAGAATCCAACTATTTACCAGGTCCAGATGATATTTATGTTAGTCCAAGCCAAATAAGAAAATTTGGTTTACGGACAGGAGACACAATTGAAGGTGAAATTAGAGGGCCTAAAGATAATGAAAGATATTTTGCCCTGCTTAAAGTAGATAAAATAAATTTTGATAATCCAGAAAAAGCCAGAAATAAGATTGCATTTGATAATTTAACCCCCTTATACCCAGACGAGCAACTCAAAATGGAAGTTGAAAAAAGCAAAATTGAAAAAAAACCAGATCAAACAGCAAGATTAATTGATTTGGTAAGCCCTGTTGGCAAAGGTCAAAGATCCTTAATCATTTCGCCGCCCAAAGCTGGGAAAACAATAATACTACAAAATATTGCTCATTCGCTAGCTGCCAATCATCCGGAGTGTTATCTAATGGTTTTGCTTATTGATGAGCGCCCAGAAGAGGTAACTGATATGCAGAGAACAGTTAAAGGTGAAGTAATAAGTTCCACATTTGATGAACCCGCATCAAGACACGTAGCAGTAGCAGAAATGGTCATCGAAAAAGCAAAAAGACTAACCGAACATAAAAAAGATGTTGTTATTTTGTTGGATTCAATCACACGTCTTGGCAGAGCTTATAATGCGGTAGTACCAAGTTCGGGAAAAGTTTTAACAGGTGGCGTGGATGCTAATGCCCTTCAAAGACCCAAAAGATTTTTCGGAGCAGCAAGAAAAGTAGAACAGGGCGGTTCTCTTACGATTATTTCAACAGCATTAATTGATACAGGAAGCAGAATGGATGAGGTAATTTTTGAAGAATTTAAAGGAACAGGAAATAGTGAATTAATATTGGATAGAAAAATTTCTGATAAAAGAATTTTTCCTGCTGTTGACATTACCAGATCGGGGACAAGAAGAGAAGAATTGTTGTTTAAAAATGATGATTTATTAAAGATGAATGTTTTAAGAAAAATATTAAGTTCTATGGGTACAATGGATGCAATAGAATTTCTTCTTTCCAAATTAAAAGCCACAAAAAATAATGCAGATTTTTTTATTTCAATGAATAAACCTGTATAATATACCCAAGAAGCGAGCCAAAATTATAATTTTAAAATTTCTTTCTTAAATTTTGAGTACAAAATAGTTGAAAAAGTATTCATTTGTTTCATATTTGCTTTAGCTTCTTGATCAAATTTTTCTAACGCATCTTCTCCAAATTGAGTTTCTAAAGCCGACTTATATTCTGGCACACAACCCCAATCACTGACTGTTGTGTTTTTAATTTCGATATGAAATTGAATCCCATAGGCATGATTCTGGTATTTAAAAATTTGGTATTTTGTAGTTGGAGAAGATGCTAATAAAGTCGTATCTTTATTTTTTTCAAGATTTTTTACTTCATACGAATGCCATTGTAGGGCCTTAATTTTATCAGGGAATGTAGAAAAAAGAATGTCATTCTTCTTTTTTTCTAAAAAATCTACATTCATTATGCCAATTTCGGCGGGATTAGATTTTACTACTTTGCCACCAAGCACCTCACCCAGAAGTTGACATCCGAGGCAAAAACCCAAAAAAGGTTTTTTTAAATCAATGACAAATTCTTTTATAGTTTTTTTTTCCTTAATCAGCCAGGGATATTGTTTTTCCATCCATGTGTCCATCGGACCACCCATACAAAACATCCCATCAAATTTACTTAAATCTTGAGGAATTTTTTCACCTTTATCTAATTCAATGGTTGTTAAGTTAAAACCATCTGAAAGCATAAGATCTTTAATATATCCAGGATCTTCAACTTTTATATGCTGCAGAATAATTATTTCCATGATGTTTCAAATTCTAATAATTTTGTTTTTACGGATATTTTTTTTATCATTTATTTTTTAACAGTATCATTTAAAGTTATAATAGAATTATAAAAAATGAAAAAAAAGTTGACAATTCAAGAAGTTTTTGTTTTGGCTCTTCAAAATCATAAAAATAACAATTTTAAAACTGCCGCTAATCTTTATATGGAAATATTAAAAGCAAAACCTAACCATATAAATGCTGTAAATAATCTTACCGCTTTACTGGGTAACACTAAAATAGATTTATTAATGCAAATTGATAGAGACACTGCAAAAAGATTATTATTATTTTTATTTCGGAGAAATGATATTGACCATAAGGATATTTTTTTAGTTACAAGATTTTTATTATTTAAAGAAGAAAATCATAGCTATGATCAAATAAAAAAAATAGTCATATCAGATTCTTTATTACTAGAGAATCAAATTATCAAAAACTTAATAGACGAAGAACTTTTCCAATTAATGCTTCAAAAATCACTAATCACAGACGTTTTCTTGGAGAAAATTTTAATCAAAATAAGATATGAAATACTTTTTGCATTGGTTAACAAAAATCAAAAAATTTTACCAAATTATTTTAATTTTATCCTTTCTCTTGCAGAACAATGTTTCCTTAACGAATATATTTATTTTCAACAACCAAAAGAAATTAATTACATACTTCAATTAAAAAATTTAATAATAAATAAAGAAAAAATAAATGAAATGGAAATAATCGTTTTAAGCTGTTATGTTCCACTATATTCTTTGAAAAATATTATAGGCAAATTATCAAATTATAAATCTAAAAATATTTTATTTAATAATTTGATCAATATGCAAATTAAGGAGCCATTAAAAGAAAAGAAATTAGTAAATTCAATTAAATCACTTGGAAAAATTTCTGATGCTGTATCTAAGAAAGTGAGAGATCAATATGAAAAACATCCCTATCCAAGATGGAGATATTTTTATAGCAATACACCGGCTAATTTTTTAACCATTATAAATGCTTTAGTAAGGCCAAACAAAATCGAAATTAATAACAAATTTGACAACCCCAATGTTCTCATTGCTGGTTGCGGAACAGGAAAACAGATCCTTGTAGCTAATAATTATTTAAATGCGAACATACTTGCGGTCGATTTAAGTTTAACAAGTCTTGCTTATGCCAAAAGAAAAATAGAAGAATTAAATTTAAAAAATATAGAATTTTTACATGCGGATATTTTACAATTAAAGAATTTAAACAAAAAATTTGATGTCATAGAATGTGCCGGAGTCCTCCATCATATGCACGATCCTTTGGAAGGATTAAAAGTGTTATTGAAGTTGTTGGAACCACACGGCTTATTGCGATTAGGTTTATATAGCGAATTAGCAAGACAAGATATAATTGAAGTAAGAGAATTTATAAAAAATAAAAAATTTATGAATACAATTAATGATATCAGAAAATGTAGAAAGGCAATAATTGAAAATAAAGAAAATAGATTACTCAGAAAAGTACTTTATAGAAAAGATTTTTATTCAACATCAACAGCAAGAGACTTGATGTTTCATATTCAAGAACATCGATTTACATTAAAACAAATTTCCAAAATATCAAAAAATTTTAATTTAGAATTTTTAGGTTTTGTTGGCCAATCATTGAAAAATAAATTTTCCATAATTTTCTCAAATGACAAAAATAATGTTTCTCTGGATAATTGGGATCAATTTGAAAAAAATAATCCAGATGCTTTTATTGGAATGTATGATTTTTTAGTAAGGAAGATAAAGTAAAAGATAAATATGGAAAACAATACTCTTGGCTTAACTAATAAATGACAATTTATGCTTTATCTACTGGTCCTGGAATATCAGGGATAGCTGTAATTAGAGTTTCAGGGAAAAATACGATTGAAGTAGTTAAAAAAATCACAGGTTCAAAATTACCAAAGCCGAGGATTGCAACCCTCGTAAAATTCAACAAACATAAGGGAAAAGAGCTGATTGACGAGGGCGTAATTATATGGTTTCCGGCTCCAAATAGCTATACTGGTGAAGATTTAGCAGAATTTCATGTTCATGGTAGCAGGGCTGTGATTAATGCTATGCACTCATCTATTTCGAAGATAAAAAATTGTCGTTTAGCAGAACCTGGAGAATTTACAAAAAGAGCATTTCAAAATGGCAGAATAAATTTACAAAAAGCCGAAAGTATTGCTGATTTAATTTCAGCAGAAACAGAAATTCAAAGAAAACAAGCTCTAAAAATTATGAGCGGAAAATCATCAGACAAATTTAATTCATGGAGAGAAAAGCTTATAAAAATTTTATCTCATATAGAGGCAAAAATTGATTTTCCAGATGAAGATCTACCAAAAAATATTATTAATGAAGTTCAGAAAACATCAAATAAAGTTCTCACTGAAATAAAAAAAACATTAAATGATCAAAAAGTTGGAGAAAGAATTAGAGAAGGCTTTAAGATTGCAATCGTGGGTCCTACAAATTCCGGAAAATCAAGCTTATTAAACTACTTTTCAAAAAGAGATGTTGCCATAGTTTCAGAGATTGCCGGAACAACAAGAGATGTAATTGAAACTCATCTTAATCTAGATGGATATCCAGTAATTGTTTCAGATACTGCTGGAATAAGAAATTCAAAAAATGAAATTGAAAAAAAAGGGATAAAAATAGCTCTAAATAGGGCAGAAGATGCTGATTTAAAGCTGGTTATCGTATCAGCTAAAAACGTTGATTTTACTAGTGTTTTGAAGGATTTACTAACAAAAAATGCTATTTTAGTAATCAATAAATCAGATTTAATAAAAGGAAAGTTAAATAGTAAATTTAAAAAATACGAACACGTTTTGATATCTATTAAAAAAGATTTAAATTTAAACAAATTAATTTTAAAAATAAAAAGTAAGTTAAAAAATAAATTTACAACTACCGAGGATATTTTAATTACTAGAGAAAGACACAGACAAAATTTAATTAATTGTGTTCAACATTTAGAAAAATTTCAAAAGAAAAAATCTGCTCAAGATTTTGATAAGGCCGCAGAAGATTTAAGATTAGCCACAAGACATCTGGGAAAGATAGTCGGAAAAGTAGATGTAGAAGAACTATTAGGTAGTATTTTCAATGATTTTTGCATTGGAAAATAAATCAGCAATCGGCTTGTAAATCTATAAACGATCTATAAATTCATGGCATGAATGATGATTTGTCATTTGATGTAGTAGTGATTGGTGGAGGTCATGCTGGGTGTGAAGCTGCAGCTGCTTCAGCTCGCATGGGAATAAATACTGGTTTGTACACTCATAAAATCGAAACGATTGGCGAGATGTCATGTAACCCGGCTATCGGAGGATTAGGAAAAGGACATCTTGTTAAGGAGATAGATGCGCTTGATGGCGTGATGGGTGTCGTAGCTGATAAATCTGGAATTCAATTTAGATTGTTAAACAGAAGCAGAGGTCCAGCCGTTAGAGGTCCCAGAACACAGTCAGATCGAGTATTATACAAGAAATATATGCAAAAAACGCTTCTAAGTTATTGTAATTTAAGGGTTTTTTCGGACCCTGTTATTGAGTTTATTTTCAGTCAAAATCGGGCAATTGGCTTTCACACTCAGTCTGGAAACAAAATAAATTGTAAAAAAATGATTTTAACTACTGGAACTTTTTTAAATGGACTAATTCATATTGGAAATAAAAAAATTCCAGCAGGACGTCACGATGAAAATCCATCAACAGGTCTAAGTGAACAACTAAAAAAATTTAAAATAAAAATAGGAAGATTAAAAACTGGAACACCACCAAGATTAGATGGCTCGACAATTGACTATGGTAATTTAGAAAGACAAGATGCAGATACCGATCCAGAGTATTTTTCTTTTTTGACAAATAAAACTTACAATGAGCAAATTTCATGCAGTGTCACTTACACAAATAAAAAAGTTCACGACATTATAAAAAAAAATTTAAATAAAAGCGCTATGTACTCTGGAAGTATTAAAGGTGTTGGGCCGAGATACTGTCCTTCTATCGAAGATAAAATTGTAAAATTTTCCGACAAGACTAGACATCAAATTTTTTTAGAACCTGAAGGTTTGAATGATAAAACAGTTTATCCAAACGGTATCTCAACCTCTTTACCAGTCGATGTTCAGGCTGAAATATTGAGTAAAATCAATGGGTTAGAACAAACTCGCATAATACGGCCTGGCTACGCTATCGAATACGATTATGTTGATCCGCGTGAACTAAATCATACTTTGGAAACCAAAAAAATAAAATCACTTTACCTAGCTGGCCAAATTAATGGAACGACTGGCTATGAGGAAGCTGCCGCTCAAGGACTTATGGCAGGAATCAATGCGGCACTATCGATTCAAAAACAAGAATCATTAATTCTTGATCGAGCTCAAGCTTATATTGGAGTGATGATTGACGATTTGGTTACAAAGGGGGTGGCAGAACCTTATAGAATGTTTACATCTCGTGCAGAGTACCGATTAAGTTTAAGAGCAGACAACGCAGATGCAAGATTAACTCAAATTGGAATTAATATTGGTGTTGTACATCATTCAAGAAGTAGAATATTTACTAAAAAACTTAATAAAATCAAAGAGTTAAGTAATAGCTTAAAAACCCTTAATATATCACCTAACCAAGCTGAAAAATTTGGAGTAAGAATTGCTAAAGATGGCGTCAGAAGATCTGCATTTGAAATATTATCCCGCGATGGAGTTACATTTAACAAGTTAAGAGAGATATGGAATGAAATACCAATTGCATCAAGAGACGAAGAAGAGCAAATTGAAATTAGCGCTCATTATTCTGGTTATTTGGACAAACAAAAGTCAGATATTATAGCTTTTAGAAAAGACGAAAGCTTAAAAATTCCAGAAAGTATTGATTATAATAAGCTAAGCGGATTGTCTAATGAAGTTAAAAGCAAATTTAAGCTTATAAAGCCTAAAACCTTAGGTCAGGCACTTAGAATTGATGGTATAACGCCAGCTGCTGCTTATATTTTACTTGCACATGTAAAAAAAGGGTATAAAAAGCATAAAAGCGCATAAATGGATAAATCTATCCAGATAGATAATTTTAATAGATATACTCGTGTTTCACGTGAAACAATCACAAGTTTAAAAAAATATGAAAGTTTACTATTAAAAGCCAATAAAAAGCTGAATCTAATTGGAAATTCAACAATTGAGCAATTATGGATAAGGCATTTCCTAGATAGCTCGCAAGTCATTGATTATATTGATAAAAATGAAAAAAGCTTGATAGATATAGGTTCTGGAGCAGGTTTTCCAGGATTAGTATTGTCTATAATCTCCAGAGATAGAAAAATTGCTCTGAAAACAAAATTAATTGAAAAAAGTTCTAAGAAAGTAAATTTTTTAAACGATGTAATTAACAAACTTCACTTAAATGTTGATGTGGTCCATAAAAATATTATGGAAGAACCAAATTATTTTTCTGGAGACGTAATAGTAGTCAGAGCTTTTAAATCCTTAAAAGTGACACTGCAACTTATTCACAATAAAGCTCGAAATTGGAAAAAAATTTTCATTTTTCTAGGGAAAACAGGAAAACATGAATTACTTCAAGCTTCTAAAATTTGGGATATTGAGTATAAGCAAAGGGCAAGTGTTACGAGCAATGATTCGAGTGTTATAGAAATTAATAAACTTAAAAAAAAATAAATTGAAAAATAGTCAAATTATTTCGGTAATTAATCAGAAAGGCGGAGTGGGAAAAACTACCACTGTGATAAATTTAGCAACAGCCATTTCGTTTCTTAATAAAAAAGTTTTAGTTATTGATTTAGATCCACAGGGTAATGCCACTACAGGTTTTGGTTTAACCAGTGTCGGCGATAAGACAATCTATGATGTGCTAAACGGCAACTGTAATTTTGAAG
>MPLV02067714.1_pt1 | contig 15868 bp, 12 predicted proteins | sample 1617331 | NCBI WGS metagenome assembly MPLV02 (sample SAMN05944802, study PRJNA350692) | marine metagenome | biome: marine; feature: ODZ; material: water; isolation source: 100 m water sample filtered on 0.2 um supor filter | place: Pacific Ocean | collected 2012-04-08 | depth 100m m | reverse complement strand
CGTGGCGGGGGAGTGCCAGGTCGACCAGTGGGCTTCTGAAGTTGCATTAGCTCTCCAGGCGCCACCGGTTTGCGCATGCCGGTAGGCATTCCTTGGCGAGCAGGAGCTCCTGGGCGAGTAGGTGCCCCTGGGCGAGTAGGTGCCCCTGGGCGAGTAGGTGTAGGTGCTCCTGGGCGGTTGTTTCTATCCCGTGGAGTTGAACCACTGTCGGATCGGTCACGCCGGATTGGTTTGCCAACTAGTTCAAGGGGGTTGCCGCTAGAACGAGGTTGGCCAGGCCGGGTGGGTTTGCTTTGGCGGGTTGGAGCTTCAGGCCGCTGGGGCAAATTGTTGCGCTGGTTCGGCCCACCGATTGGTCTGGGACTAACTCCGGGTCGCTTTTTCTCAGGCCGCTGTCCTTCTGGGCGCTGTCCTTCTGGGCGCTGTCCTTCTGGGCGCTGTCCTTCTGGGCGGCTTGGAGGGGCTACAGGACGTTTTGGTTTGGGGCGTCCAACTAGTTCTGGCTTTGGAGCTTTTCGATCAGATGGAAGTGAGGGCTTGGGTGGTACTTCTTTGCGTGTTGCTGGCGAATCTGGCCTTGAGATGATTTTGGGACGAGGAGCTTCTCCGCTAATTGTGCGTGCATCACCGGAAGTTGATGTTTGACTTGCGCGCGGGGTTTGGATTCCTGTGTTGGGGGGTTTGGGAGAGGAGGGACTGATCGCTGCTTTGGGCGCAGGAGCTGAAGGTCGGCTGGGGGTTGCTGGACTTTGGCGGTTGCCGGAGCATTAGTAGGTTGGGCCGCTGCTGTAGAGGGTGAAATTGCCGTGGCGGGTTTCGCTGCTGGTCGAGAAGGTGGGGCTGGTCGTGAGGCGGATCCCGTTGCGGGTTTTTGAGGCTCTATGGGCTTTGCCGGGGAGGCTGGTTTGACGTGGTTTATTTGTGATGCTGATTGTCGCTTTTTGATTTGGTTGTGATACGCCTTTGCTTTCAGTAGCTGGAGCCTTCTTCAAAGACAGGATTGCTTTGCTGGGGTTCGAATTGCTTTGTGGAGATGAACTGGCAGCAAGGCCTTTACGCAATAGGTCTCGGATGCGTTTTGCTTCTTCATCACTTATTGAACTGCTATGGCTCTTTGCCGCAATTGAGAGTTTCTCAGCAGCATTGAGCACATCCTTATTTTCAAGGCCTAGCTCCTTGGACAGCTCATAAATTCTGATTTTGCTGCTGCTGGTCATTAAGAGAAAAGCTCCTGTCGGTCCGAGCACGATGTGCCTCGGGGCTCCACACAAGGCGGAGCCATAGTTCATCTTGCCTCAGCGGCTGATTCAGAGGTGTGATTGAGCCGCTTTCGCAGTACCTCCACAACGCTTTTAGGCACCTGGCAACGCAGGGCTTTCTGTAGACGTTTGTGGCGGTGTGCCTCATCTAGGCAGGCCTCGTTTTGACAGAGATAGGCCGATCGACCTATCCCTTGATCGAGGACTACACCCTCCTGATGGTCGCGAATTACCCGCCAAAGTTGCTGGCGATTCAGCAGTTGACGACAGGCTATGCAGCGACGCAGGACGGGGCGTTGGTTCACCGGGTTCCGTCCTCTGCTTCATTCGATTGTTCATCCCCTGATTTGGCTGGCTCCTCGTCGGAAGCATGCTCATCTTGGGCAGTCATCTCAGCGGGCTCTTCTTGGTTGTATTCATCATTCTGGGGAATGATCTCAGCAGACTCTTCTTGGCTGTATTCCTCTTCATCTTCAGGTAGAGGGTAAAGCTCTCTTAGTCGTGCATCTTCCTCGGCACGGGTGGCTTGTTCAGCAGCAAGGCGGGTTTCTGCATCCCGTTGAAGAGCCTCTTCTTCTTCGCGCTGAGCAATCAGTTCGGCCACTGTGGTGTCCTCACTGGCTTGGTCATATTCCTGGGAATTTTTGATGTCAATTTTCCAGCCGGTCAAGCGAGCAGCTAGGCGCACGTTTTGTCCTTCTCGTCCGATTGCCAGGCTGAGTTGATCGGGGGGAACCAGCACGTGGGCATGCTGCCCTTCTGGATCTACTAATCGCACCATTTCGACACGAGCAGGGCTAAGTGAATTAGCGATGTATTGACTTGGGTCAGGAGACCAGCGGATCACATCGATTTTTTCGCCACGCAGTTCATTGACTACTTGCTGAATACGAGAGCCACGTGCTCCGATGCAAGCGCCGACAGGGTCTACTTCGCGTTCAATGCTGTCTACTGCAACCTTGGTACGTGGGCCAACGGAACGTGAAGGGGGATTGGCTTCACGGGCCACGGCCACAATTCGCACTGATCCTTCCTGGATTTCAGGTACTTCGTTCTCAAACAGGTAGACCACTAGTCCGGCATTGGAGCGGCTGATGAACAGCTGTGGTCCTCGCCTGGGGACTTCGCTTACTTCCTTGAGGAATACTTTGAAGGTTGCATTGGCACGATAATTGTCGTTTGGAAGTTGGTCACGGCGCGGGAGCTCTGCTTCAACCTCGGGGCGCCCAAGGCCAGAACTAACGGCCATGATCACTGAGTGACGCTCAAAACGGATCACACGGGCTGTGAGTACGGGATCTTCTAGATCGGCAAATTCTTCCTGGATCATGCGGCGCTGTTGGTCGCGCAGTTTTTGTGCCAGCACCTGCTTGGTCGTGGCGGCAGCCATACGTCCGAAGTCTTCCTTCTCTGGGGTTACATCAAGCACCACGGTGTCGCCAACTTGGGCATCTTCTGCTACTTGCATAACCTCCTGAAGAGCAATTTGATGGTCTTCGCTTTCCACCTCTTCAACGATGATCTTGCTTGCGAGCACTCGATATCCTTCTTCTTCTAGCTCTAGTCCGACATCAAAGTTGCTGAAATACTCCTCTTCGAAAGGGTCTTCGACAATGCCCAGATACAGAGTGCGTCTATATCTTTCATAGCCTTTTAGTAAGGCTTCCCGTAGGGCTGCTTCCACCACTTGGGTGGGGAGCTTCTTCTCCTCACTGATGTCTTCGATCAGGTTGTTGAGGCCAGGAAGTAGAACGAGAGCCATCGACGATGGAAAGAGAAGAAGGTTGCTTAGGCTGAACTGACTGCTGAGGGAATTAGGCCGTGGGGCTGGTAAGTCGGACGCAGGTCACAGCATTACGTGGAATTTGCTGAATGCGACCTTTGATATTGATGTGAACATGCTCGTTGGAGCGTTCGTGCAATAGACCGGCTCGAGAAAGGTCCGAACCGTTATTACGGAAGCTGATCTCCACAGGGAAACCGCGGAAAGTCAGGAAGTCCTGATCACTGTGCAGCTGGTCTCCGATCCCTGGGCTGCTGATTTCCAGAACATAAGCCTCAGTAAAGAGTTGGGAAGCTTCCAGTGCTTCACTCATCGGACTATTGAAGCGAGCACAGTCGTCTAGGCAGACATCACCACCTACTAGTGGGCGGATCTGCACCTGGATGGTCATAGGAATCAGGTGGGTTAGTACCTGTACGCAGCAAAGTTTGAAGCCATTTCCCGCCGCCGTCGTCGAGGCAAGAGTCTCCAGTTCCGGCAGCAGAGGATGAGGCAAGAGCAGAGAAGAGATCGGACTTCTGGCCCGACCGGCTTCAGAAGTGACCTGCCTCCCGAAGGAGGTACCCGCCAGGCATAAAGACAATCTAAGCGATTGCCGGTTTCTGGTGCTTGATCAAGGCTTTTTTTCCTGGCTTGACTAAACCAATGGGTGCAAAAAATTTGATTTCCTGATCTAGATGGCAGATCGTTGAAGCGGCTTCGTGCAGTCCATCTGTTTCGGCCTAGCCTCGCGTTGATGATTTCATCCAGACTCCTGCCACAGCAGGGTTGTGCTGTTTTGATGCGTTTTTTGGGATTGTTATTGATCGCAGTGCTGTTGCCCCTTGCTGTTGGGGTTCAGCCTGTTGGGGCTTTGACGGATTTAGATGGATCTACTAGTCATAGCTTTGTAGCTGATGCGGTGAGTCGAGTCGCTCCAGCTGTTGTGCGCATTGATACGGAACGTACTGTGCAGCGGCAGCCTTTCGATCCCACCCTTATAGATCCCCTCTTGCGAGATCTGTTGGGAGAGCCAGGAATCGGGCCAGAACGAGAGCGGGGGCAGGGTTCTGGTGTCGTGATAGACGATCAGGGTTTGGTTCTTACCAATGCCCATGTGGTCGATCAGGTGGATACGGTCAGCGTCACCCTTGCAGATGGCGATCAGCGTGATGGTCGTGTCGTCGGTACAGACCCTGTCACTGATTTAGCGCTCGTTCGACTGGACGGGGCTTTCCGCCCTCAGATCGCTCCTCTTGGTGATTCCGATGCACTTGAGGTGGGTGATTGGGCTATCGCCCTTGGCACTCCCTATGGCCTAGAGCGCACGGTCACCCTTGGCATTGTCAGCGGTCTACATCGCAATATCAGCAGCCTTGGGTTTTCTGATAAGCGTCTGGATTTAATTCAGACAGATGCAGCCATTAATCCGGGAAACTCCGGCGGGCCACTCGTAAATGGTCGCGGAGAGGTTATCGGTATTAATACTTTGGTTCGTTCTGGCCCAGGCGCTGGATTGGGATTTGCTATTCCGATCAACCTGGCTCGAAGCGTATCTGAGCAGCTTTTAACCAGTGGCGAGGTAGTGCATCCTTATCTGGGTTTGCAGTTGGTGACACTGACATCCCGAATCGCTAAGGAGCACAATCGTGATCCAAATTCATTGGTTGAATTACCGGAACGTTCTGGGGCTCTTGTTCAAAGTGTTTTGCCGGATAGTCCAGCTGAACGAGCTGGACTACGACGTGGTGATCTCGTGATTGGTGTAGCCGAAACACCAGTATCTGATCCACAGATTTTGCTTAAGCAGGTTGACCAAGCTGAGATCGATGCACCGCTATTACTAAAGATCATGCGTAATGGCGAAGAGATAAGCCTTTCGGTTAAACCTGCTGCATTGCCTGGCCTGAGTTGAAACCCTTGCTACGGTCGCGCCGATGATTTAGGCACGATGGTGGACCTTCAAATTCAGATGAAGCAGGCGGTGGCGACTGCCGCTGTTGAGCAGATCCAAGATGGCATGGTCCTTGGCCTGGGTTCAGGCTCGACGGCAGCCCTGATGATTCAGGCTCTTGGTGCCAAGCTGGCCACAAAGGAGCTGCGCAACATTGTTGGTGTCACTACCTCCTTTCAGGGGGAAGTGATGGCGGCAGAGTTGGGTATTCCTTTGCTTAGCCTTACAGCTGTTGATCGCATTGACTTGGCCATAGATGGGGCCGATGAAGTGGATCCATCTTTTCAATTAATAAAAGGTGGCGGTGCTTGCCACGTGCAGGAGAAGCTTGTCGCAAGTAGAGCAGACCGCTTCGTGGTGGTAGTTGACTCCACCAAGATTGTTGATCGACTCAACCTCGATTTTTTACTTCCTGTTGAGGTATTGCCTGGAGCCTGGCGACAGGTGCAGAGTTGCCTCGCTGAGTTGGGCGGTAGTGCTGAACTTCGTATGGCTCAGCGTAAGGCTGGTCCAGTGGTAACCGATCAGGGCAATCTTGTGCTCGATGTGAGCATGGCTGGTGGCATTGGTGATCCTGAGGATCTCGAGTCTCGGATCAATAATCTCCCGGGTGTTCTTGAGAACGGTCTGTTCGTCAATCTCACTGATGAGGTTTTAGTTGGCCAGATTAGTGATGGTGTTGCGGGAGTGCATCGTCTGCAGCGCCGTGAGTAGAGGGGGTATTAGCAGAGCGAATACGGACGGATTCAGCATGGCTGTGTAAGCCTTCGCTTGCGGCCAATTGCCTCACGGCGCCACTAGTGGCTTCAAGGGCAGATTGGCTGAATTCGATCAAAGAGGTGTGGCGCAGAAATGTTTCCACACTCAGAGCTCCGCTGAACCGGGCAGTGCCGCATGTTGGCAGTGTGTGGTTTGGTCCAGCCAGATAGTCACCTACTGCTTCAGGGCTCCAGGGGCCGATAAAGATTGCTCCAGCATTCTTGATTCGGTCAGCCAGTTTGTGGGGGTGCTCTACCAATAACTCCAGGTGTTCAGGTGCGAAGTGATCGCTTAGCTGGGCGCAAATTTCAAGGTTTTTACAGATCACTACCAACCCCCAGTTGCTTAGGGAGGCTCTGCAGATCTCCTCGCGCGGATGCTTGTTAAGCTGAGCTTCCAGTGCAGATGGGAGTGCTTCAGCAAGGCTTTCACTGGTGGTGAGCAGTACGGCAGAAGCAAGCGGATCATGCTCTGCCTGGGCCAGCAGGTCGGCGGCAACCTGATCAGTTTGAGCACTCTGGTCGGCGATTACTAAAACCTCACTGGGGCCAGCAAGCGAGTCAATACCCACTTGCCCGTAGACCGCTTTTTTTGCCAGGGTTACGTAGAGATTGCCTGGGCCGCTGATTACATCCACCTTGGGGATGGACTCTGTGCCAAAGGCCAGTGCTGCGATTGCCTGGGCACCGCCGAGACGCAATACCTTGCTAATCCCTGCCAGGTGTGCGGCAGCCATGACGGTTCTGTTGAGCTGACCATTTGCTCCTGCAGGTGAGCTCATTACCAGGTGCTCCACCCCAGCCACTTGAGCAGGGACTGCATTCATCAGCACGGTGCTGGGATATGCGGCCCTTCCCCCTGGGACGTAGATCCCGGCTTTTTGCACAGGTCGCCAGCGGCGTCCTAATCGTTCGCCGTGTACGCCTTCAACCATCAAGTCATTCGGTCTTTGATGCTGATGGAAATCCTGGATGCGGCGATGGGCCAACTCCAGGGCGGATTGAAGCTGCTTGGGAGTTCTTTGCCAGGCGTCTTGCAGCTCTTCTGGTGCCACGGTCAACGGCTCTGGCCGGAAACCGTCAAAGCGTTCGGTGTAGTCAACAAGGGCTTGATCCCCTTTAGCCCTTACGGTCTCGAGGATCTCCTCCACCGTCTTCATAGCTTGTTTTTGGCAACTTGCACTGGAGCGATGCGCAAGCCGTTCAAGCTCACGCTGGGCTTGATGTGGATCACGAACACATCGCATCAGGCTTGTGGATGTCTTGGACCCGGCCTGGCTGCTTTGCGCCAAAATTTGAAATTTGAAATCTGAAATCAAGCTAGAGCCTGTCCTTCTTGCTTGTCTTAGAGCTCTTGAAGGGCATTTAGTGTTTAGGTGCTGGGTTATGGTGTTCGACTCTCTAACCAGCGAAAGGCTCTGTGGCCAATAACAAGTCTTCCAAGAAGCGTGTTGAGATTGCCGAGCGCAATCGTCTTGAGAACAAGTCGTATAAATCGGCCATGCGCACATTGATGAAGCGTTGCTTTAGTGCTTGCACTGCCTATTCACAAGAGCCAGGCGATACAGCAAAAGAGAATGCACAGACCAGTATTAATGAGGCCTTCAGCAAGATTGATAAGGCGGTTAAGCGTGGGGTCGTGCATCGCAATACAGGTGCCCATCAGAAGTCACGTCTAAGCGCAGCGTTAAAGCAGGCGATTGAACCTGCTGCCAATACTTAGGTTTGTTTAACAAGCATCGTTCCTTTTAAGAGCGTGCTTCCTAGTTGGTCAATGGCCTGCAAAATGGGAGGCCGATAACCCGATTTGGTTTTAGGTGTCGTCTGCCACTTTGATCGACAGTCACTGCCACATCGTCTTTCGAAATTTCGATGATGATCTCGATCAGGTGGCTGCTCGCTGGAGGAAGGCGGGTGTAGGAAGTCTGCTTCATGCTTGCGTGGAACCTGCGGAGATTCCGGCTATTCGTGCGTTGGCGGATCGTTTCCCCGAACTGCGCTATTCAGTGGGGGTTCATCCTCTCGATACAAAGCACTGGAATCAGCAGACACAGTCGGTTTTACGACTTGCAGCTCTTGAAGATTCGAGGGTGGTGGCCATTGGCGAACTGGGGCTTGACCTCTTTCGGGATTCAAATCTTGAACAACAGTTGGTTGTGCTTAGGCCACAGCTTGATTTAGCTCTTGAGTTGGATTTGCCTGTGATCATTCACTGTCGTGATGCGTTTGATCCAATGGTGAAGGAGTTGAGTCAGCGCCATAAGCAGGGACGTTGTCCCAGGGGGGTTATGCATTGCTGGGGCGGCACAACTGAGGAAATGGAGGGATTTTTGGAGCTAGGTTTTTACATTAGTTTCAGCGGTACTGTTACCTTCCCGAAAGCGGAGGCGACGCATGAATGTGCGCGCAAGGTTCCGGGTAATCGTTTTTTAGTAGAAACAGATTGTCCGTTTCTGGCTCCAGTACCTCGTAGGGGAAAGCGCAATGAGCCCGCTTATGTTGAGGCAGTGGCAGCTCGAGTTGCAGAGCTGCGGAATGAATCGTTCGCCTCAGTTGCTGCTAGTAGCACTGCTAATGCAAGGCGATTGTTCGCTTTGCCCTGATCCCAAGACATTGGGCAAAGCATGCAAGCAATCAAGTGTAGAATGGTTGACTGGCCTGGTCATGATGCAGATTCTCTGCATCCCTGCCGCCCGAAGCAACCATTTCTTTCTGGTGCATTGTCGACGTCAGTCTTTTTGACTCGAGATCTTTGAGCTCATTGGTACGGCAGCTGGTCCCTTAAGCAGGGAGCGGCTGCCGTTGCCTTTGGTTTTGCAGACTCGGATCTAAGGCCCGTCGATTGTTCAGGTCTTCCAACTTCAATTCTCAACTGCAGGTCTCCGAATGAGCAGCAGCGCGATTCAGGTCGCCAAGACCGCCACCTACCTGCCAGATTTGGTGGAAGTGCAGCGGGCCAGTTTCAAGTGGTTCCTGGACGAGGGCTTGATAGAGGAGTTGGATAGCTTTTCTCCGATCACCGACTACACAGGTAAGCTTGAGCTTCACTTTGTTGGTAATGAATATCGACTAAAGCGACCAAGACATGATGTTGAAGAGGCCAAACGTCGTGATGCGACCTTCGCTTCGCAGATGTATGTGACCTGCCGCTTAGTTAATAAGGAAACTGGTGAGATTAAGGAGCAGGAGGTGTTTATTGGTGAGCTCCCTCTGATGACTGAGCGAGGGACATTCATTATTAATGGTGCAGAACGGGTAATTGTTAATCAGATTGTGCGCAGTCCAGGGGTATATTTTAAGGATGAACAGGATAAGAATGGTCGCCGCACTTACAATGCCAGTGTTATCCCAAATCGGGGAGCTTGGCTAAAATTTGAAACAGATAAGAACGACCTTTTGCATGTGCGTGTTGATAAAACACGCAAGATTAATGCCCATGTTTTGATGCGGGCCATGGGGCTATCAGATAACGACGTAATCGATAAACTTCGTCACCCTGAGTATTACAAGAAGTCGATCGAGGCGGCTAACGAGGAGGGCATCAGTTCAGAAGATCAAGCTTTGCTGGAGCTCTACAAAAAGCTTCGGCCTGGTGAGCCTCCTTCCGTAAGTGGTGGGCAACAGCTCCTGCAGACCCGATTTTTTGATCCCAAGCGTTATGACCTCGGCCGAGTTGGCCGTTACAAAATCAACAAGAAGCTGTGTCTCACTATCCCGGATACGGTGCGCACCCTCACCCATGAGGATGTTCTCTCTACCCTCGACTATTTGATCAACCTGGAACTCGATGTTGGTGGTGCCAGCCTCGACGACATTGATCACTTGGGTAATCGTCGAGTGCGTTCTGTAGGGGAACTTCTGCAGAACCAGGTGAGGGTTGGCCTTAATCGCCTGGAGCGGATTATCAAGGAACGGATGACGGTAGGTGAGACCGATTCACTTACTCCCGCTCAGTTGGTGAACCCCAAACCTCTCGTGGCAGCTGTAAAGGAGTTCTTCGGTTCCAGTCAGCTAAGTCAGTTCATGGATCAGACAAATCCATTGGCTGAACTCACTCACAAGCGTCGCATCTCTGCTCTAGGTCCAGGAGGTCTAACTCGTGAGCGTGCCGGCTTCGCTGTGCGTGATATCCATCCTTCTCATTACGGTCGTCTTTGCCCAATCGAGACACCGGAAGGACCAAATGCCGGTCTGATCAATTCTTTGGCCACCCACGCCAGGGTCAACCAGTATGGATTTATTGAGACACCCTTCTGGAAGGTTGAGAACGGTCGCCTAATCAAGGAGGGAGACCCTATCTATCTTTCTGCTGATCTTGAGGATGAGTGCCGTGTAGCGCCAGGTGATGTTGCCACCGGTGCTGATGGACAGATTCTTGCTGAGCTGATTCCGGTTCGTTATCGCCAGGATTTTGAAAAAGTTCCACCTGAGCAGGTGGATTATGTGCAGTTATCGCCCGTGCAGGTGATTTCTGTGGCCACCTCTTTGATCCCCTTCTTAGAGCACGACGACGCCAATAGGGCGCTGATGGGTTCAAATATGCAACGTCAGGCCGTACCTCTATTGAGGCCTGAGCGACCTTTGGTTGGAACTGGCCTGGAACCCCAGGTAGCGCGTGATTCCGGGATGGTTCCTATTTCTCGTGTCAATGGCACGGTCACTTTTGTGGATGCCACGGCCATTGTTGTACGGGACGAGGAGGGGATGGATCACACCCACTATCTGCAGAAATACCAGCGTTCCAATCAGGACACCTGTCTCAATCAGCGTCCGATTGTTCATCAAGGTGATCCCGTTATCGTCGGTCAGGTCCTGGCGGATGGTTCGGCTTGTGAAGGCGGTGAAATTGCTCTGGGTCAGAATGTTTTGGTCGCATATATGCCATGGGAGGGTTACAACTACGAGGATGCCATTCTTGTAAGCGAGCGCCTCGTCAAGGACGATCTCTATACCTCCGTACACATCGAGAAGTATGAGATTGAAGCCCGACAGACAAAACTGGGTCCTGAGGAGATAACTAGGGAGATTCCCAATGTTGCTGAGGAAAGCCTTGGTAATCTTGATGAGATGGGCATCATTCGCACCGGTGCTTTTGTCGAGAGTGGAGACATTCTTGTGGGCAAGGTGACGCCCAAGGGTGAATCAGACCAGCCTCCCGAAGAGAAGCTTTTGCGTGCCATCTTTGGTGAAAAAGCACGCGATGTGCGTGACAACTCTTTGCGTGTACCTAGTACTGAGCGTGGTCGTGTAGTCGATGTTCGTATCTATACCCGTGAACAGGGTGATGAGCTTCCCCCTGGCGCAAACATGGTGGCTCGAGTTTATGTAGCTCAGCGTCGCAAGATACAAGTTGGCGACAAGATGGCTGGCCGCCATGGCAATAAAGGAATCATTAGCCGTATTCTTCCCCGCGAAGATATGCCTTTCCTTCCAGATGGTACTCCCGTTGACATCGTTTTGAACCCTCTGGGTGTACCAAGCCGCATGAATGTTGGCCAGGTGTTTGAGTGCTTAATGGGATGGGCAGCTGCCAATCTCGACTGTCGGGTCAAGGTGGTTCCTTTTGATGAAATGTATGGAGCTGAAAAGTCCCAACAGACAGTTGAGGCTTATCTCAAGGAAGCAGCCAAACAGCCTGGTAAGGATTGGGTTTATAACCCTGAATCCCCAGGCAAGCTTCAACTTATTGATGGTCGCTCAGGTGAACCTTTCGACCAGCCAGTAACTGTGGGTTATGCCCAGATCCTTAAGCTTGTTCACTTGGTGGATGACAAAATCCATGCTCGTTCAACAGGTCCCTATTCCTTGGTGACACAGCAGCCTCTTGGCGGTAAAGCTCAACAAGGTGGTCAGCGCCTGGGTGAGATGGAGGTATGGGCACTTGAGGCATATGGCGCCGCGTACACCTTGCAGGAGCTGCTTACTGTTAAATCCGACGATATGCAGGGTCGCAATGAAGCCCTTAACGCAATCGTTAAAGGTAAGCCTATCCCCAGGCCGGGTACTCCAGAGTCCTTCAAGGTGTTGATGCGCGAGCTTCAGTCTCTCGGACTTGACATCGCTGTTTATACAGATGAAGGCAAAGAAGTAGATCTGATGCAGGATGTCAACCCTCGCCGTAGCACTCCTAGTCGGCCTACTTATGAATCCCTTGGCGTCGCAGATTACGACGAAGATTAAAGGCTTCAATTCACTTTTTAGTTTCCTAAAACTGTTTGAGATTTGTTCATGACTAACAGCAACCTGCGTACTGAAAACCACTTCGATTACGTCAAGATCACGCTCGCTTCACCAGATCGGGTTATGGAGTGGGGGCAGCGCACGCTTCCTAATGGGCAGGTAGTAGGTGAAGTCACCAAGCCAGAAACGATCAATTACCGCACTCTTAAGCCTGAGATGGACGGGCTTTTTTGTGAGAAGATCTTTGGTCCTTCAAAGGATTGGGAGTGTCATTGCGGTAAGTACAAGCGTGTACGACACCGCGGCATTGTTTGTGAACGTTGTGGCGTGGAGGTTACTGAAAGTCGGGTTCGGCGCCATCGCATGGGCTTCATTAAGTTAGCCGCTCCCGTATCTCATGTTTGGTATTTAAAGGGTATCCCTAGTTATGTGGCCATCCTGCTTGATATCCCTCTAAGGGATGTAGAACAGATTGTATATTTCAATTGTTATGTAGTACTTGATCCTGGTGATCATAAGGAACTCAAGTACAAGCAGTTACTTACAGAGGATGAGTGGTTAGAGATTGAAGATGAGATCTATGCGGAAGACTCCACTATTGAGAATGAGCCGATAGTTGGCATCGGTGCGGAAGCACTTAAGCAACTGTTAGAAGATCTAAATTTGGCCGAGGTTGCCGAACAGTTAAGGGAGGATATTTCCTCTAGTAAAGGTCAGAAGCGGGCCAAGTTAATCAAGCGCTTGCGAGTGATTGACAACTTTATTGCTACTAATGCAAGGCCTGAGTGGATGGTGCTGGATGCAATTCCAGTTATTCCCCCAGATCTGCGCCCCATGGTGCAACTAGATGGTGGACGTTTTGCAACATCCGACCTTAACGACCTCTACCGTCGGGTAATTAACCGAAACAACCGCCTCGCGCGGCTTCAGGAGATTTTAGCTCCTGAAATTATCGTTCGAAATGAGAAGCGGATGCTTCAAGAGGCAGTCGATGCACTGATCGATAACGGTCGTCGGGGTCGAACTGTTGTTGGTGCCAATAATCGTCCTTTGAAGTCACTCAGTGACATCATCGAGGGCAAGCAGGGTCGCTTCCGCCAAAACTTGTTGGGTAAGCGAGTCGACTATTCGGGTCGTTCCGTGATCGTGGTGGGACCCAAGCTGAAGATGCATCAGTGCGGCTTACCCAAAGAGATGGCCATCGAGTTATTCCAGCCGTTCGTTATTCATCGACTTATTCGTCAAAATATTGTCAACAACATCAAGGCTGCCAAGAAGTTAATCCAACGGGCTGATGATGAAGTTATGCAGGTGCTGCAGGAGGTAATCGAGGGACATCCGATCCTGTTGAATCGTGCCCCAACCCTGCACCGTTTGGGTATTCAGGCTTTTGAGCCGAAGTTGGTCGCTGGACGCGCTATTCAGTTACACCCCTTGGTCTGTCCTGCCTTTAACGCCGACTTTGATGGTGACCAAATGGCTGTTCATGTGCCATTGGCGATTGAGGCTCAGACGGAAGCGCGAATGTTGATGTTGGCCAGCAACAACATTCTTTCACCTGCTACTGGCGATCCGATCATCACTCCTTCCCAGGACATGGTGCTCGGTTCCTATTACCTCACGGCGATAAAGCCGGAAGCTAATTGCCCTGACTTTGGCGATCAATCCAGAACATTTGCAGGCCTAGAAGACGCAATACATGCTTTTGAAGATAAGAGACTTCTCCTTCATGACTGGGTTTGGGTTCGTTTTAACGGTGAAGTAGAGGATGAAGATGAGCTTGAAAACCCGATCAAGGCTGAAGTGCTCAGTGATGGCACTCGCATAGAGCAGTGGACCTATCGCCGGGATCGCTTTGACGAAGATGGCGCTCTGATCAGTCGATACCTCCTTACCACCGTGGGACGCGTGGTGATGAATCACACGATTATCGATGCGGTGGCCGCTGCCTAAGTCACTCCAAAACCAGCTTTCTTTCCCGACCTGATGCACGTGTAGCCATGACTTCAACTTCACCTAAATCCCGCAAGCCCGCAACCAAGTCCACCAAGGCCAAGGGTGCCAAATCCAAGTCCAAGTCCAAGTCGAAGGCCAAGGCCGCTGCAGTGAGTGCTTCACCAGTCCTCGCCAAGACCCCACCGGCTTTTCATAATCGGATTGTCGATAAGAAGGTCCTCAAGCAGTTAGTGGCATGGGCTTATAAAACTCACGGCACTGCCGTAACTGCGGCCATGGCTGACAACCTTAAGGATCTTGGTTTTCGCTACGCCACCCAGGCTGCGGTTTCGATTTCAGTAGACGACCTCAAGGTCCCTGCTGCTAAGCAGGATTTGCTTGGCCAGGCGGAGGCTCAGATCACGGCTACTGAGGAGAGTTATCGACTTGGTGAGATCACCGAGGTTGAGCGTCATACCAAGGTGATTGACACTTGGACAGAGACCAATGAGCGTTTGGTCGATGCGGTCAAGAAGAATTTCAACCAGAACGACCCGCTTAACTCGGTCTGGATGATGGCCAACTCTGGGGCACGAGGAAACATGTCTCAGGTGCGCCAGCTTGTTGGCATGCGGGGACTGATGGCCAATCCTCAGGGGGAGATTATTGACCTGCCCATCCGCACTAACTTCCGCGAGGGGCTAACGGTTACTGAGTATGTGATCTCTTCCTACGGCGCCCGTAAGGGTCTTGTAGATACGGCGTTGCGTACGGCTGATTCCGGTTACCTCACTCGTCGTCTGGTGGATGTCGCACAGGATGTGATCGTTCGTGAGGATGACTGTGGCACCACCAGGGCCATCATGGTGAAGGTGGAAGATGGCGGTTTTGGTAGCCGTCTTGTTGGTCGCCTTACTTCAGAGCAAGTTGTCAATGCTGATGGCGAGATTCTTGCTGAGCGTGATACCGAAATTGATCCAATCCTTTCCAATCGTTTTGAGAAGGCTGCTGTTACTGGGGTAATGGTTCGTTCACCGCTTACTTGTGAGGCTATCCGCTCTGTTTGTAGGAAGTGCTACGGCTGGGCACTAGCTCATAACGAGTTGGCTGATCTTGGCGAAGCGGTTGGCATCATCGCTGCTCAGTCGATTGGTGAACCAGGAACTCAGCTCACCATGAGAACTTTCCATACCGGTGGTGTCTCTACCGCTGAGACTGGTGTGGTCCGCTCCACTGTGGCCGGCAAAGTTGAATTTGGTGCTAAGGCTCGCGTGCGTGGCTATCGCACCCCTCATGGTGTTGAGGCTCAGCAGGCTGAGGTGGATTTCACGCTCACTGTGACGCCATCAGGCAAGGCTCGCCCACAGAAGATCGAGATCACAAACGGGTCTTTGTTGTTTGTTGGCAATGGTCAGGAGATCGAGGCGGACGTGACTGTTGTTCAGATTGCAACTGTCGCGGTGAAGAAGAGCGTTGAGAAGGCCACTAAAGATGTGATCTGTGACTTGGCTGGTCAGGTGCGTTATGAGAAGGCGATCCAGCCCAGGGAAGTCACAGATAGGCAAGGCAACATCACTCTCAAGGCCCAGCGCCTAGGTCGCCTTTGGGTGCTTGCTGGAGATGTGTATAACCTCCCTCCCAATGCCCAGCCTGTGGTTGAGGGCAATGTCAAAGTCATCAATGGTCAGGTGTTGGCCGAAGCTAGCCAGGCCAGTGAGTTTGGAGGTGAGGTGCGTCTGCGCGACTCGATCGGTGATTCTCGAGAGGTGCAGATCGTCACGACCTCGATGACGATGAAGGACTTTAAGTTGCTTGGAGAGTCCACACACTCTGGTGAGCTTTGGCATCTGGAGGCCAAAGACGGCACTCGTTACCGCCTTAACACTATCCCTGGCAGCAAGATTGGTAATGGCGAAGTAGTAGCCGAGTTGGCGGATGATCGCTTTCGCACTCAGACCGGCGGCTTAGTGAAATTTGCACCTGGTTTAGCGATCAAGAAGGCTCGCTCCGCTAAAAATGG
>MPLV02182812.1_pt1 | contig 15937 bp, 16 predicted proteins | sample 1617331 | NCBI WGS metagenome assembly MPLV02 (sample SAMN05944802, study PRJNA350692) | marine metagenome | biome: marine; feature: ODZ; material: water; isolation source: 100 m water sample filtered on 0.2 um supor filter | place: Pacific Ocean | collected 2012-04-08 | depth 100m m | reverse complement strand
GAGTTCGTTAATTTTGGAAAAAACTTTGGAATATTAGAAACACACCCCTTAATACCTACTCTTAAAGGTTTTCCAGAAATTATACAACTAGAAAGTAATGATGATGGACCCCACCCTCACGCAGCTAAATCAAGAATTTGGCATGCAGATCAGTCGTATATGCCAATTCCTCCCATGGGAGCAATCTTAAAGGCCATAACCATACCTGAATCAGGTGGTAATACGATGTTTCTTAATGCAAACCTAGCTTATGAGCAGTTATCTAAGAAAATGAAAAATTTTTTGTCAAAGCTCACTGCTGTACATTCTGTTGTAATGATTAAAACAAGAGATGAAGTTCTGAGTGAAGACGGTCTTAGTAAATTTGCATCATTGACAAAAAAAGCTCCTCCAGTAGAACATCCTATAATTAAAACACAACCTCAAACTGGTAAAAAATATATTTATGTGAATGAAGCTTTTACATCACATATAACAGGATTAAATCCAAAAGAAAGTGACGCCATATTAGAATTTTTATTCAAGCATTTTCATAACCCTGATCTTCAGTGCAGATTTATTTGGAAGGAAAACTCTATTGCCTTCTGGGATAACGAAGTAACACAACATTTTGCTGTCGGAGACTATGACAGTAAACGCACAATGCACCGTCTCACAATCAGCGGTACTGCTCCCGAAAAAATACATTAGAACAAAACTCTAACTTAATAATCCACACAATAAGGGTTCTTTTTTGGATACTCTTAGAGTAACTTAGTTAGACTAATTTATTATTTTTCCAATTTTATGACTCTCTGAATATTCTAAAGGAAAACTAGAAATCAAAATATTTCTGTAAATGACCAATAAAATAAGAATAAAACCTTACACAGGTGCCTTAGGTGCTGAAATACTTGGGATTGATCTCTCAAAAACATTATCAAAGAAACACTTTAACCTGATAAAAAATACTTTAAACGAATATCACGTTATATTTTTTCGTAAACAAGATATAAGTCCAGTTCAGCTAGTTACTTTTGGAAAAAACTTTGGGAAACTTGAAATACACCCTCTAATACCTACTCTTAAAGACTTTCCTGAAATTATTGAACTAAAAAGTGCTGATGATGGACCTGGTCCTTATTCTAGAAACTCAAGAATATGGCACTCTGATATGACTTATACAAAAATACCCCCCATGGGAGCAATTTTAAAGGCTATAACCATACCTGAATCAGGTGGTAATACGATGTTTCTAAATGCATGTCTTGCTTATGAGCAATTATCGAAGAAAATGAAGAATTTTTTATCAAAACTACAAGCTGTACATTCAATTGTCATGACAAACACAAAGGAAGAAATTCTTAGTGAACAAGGTCTTTCAAGGTTTGCTAAAATGCAAAAAGCCCTTCCTCCAGTAGAACATCCTGTAATAAAAATACATCCAGAAACTGGCAAAAAATGTATTTATGTAAATGAAGCATTTACATCACATATTACAGGATTAAACCATAACGAAAGTGATTCCTTATTGGATTTCTTATATAAGCACCTTCATAACCCAGATTTTCAATGTAGATTTATTTGGGAAAAGAACTCTATCGCTTTTTGGGATAATCAAGTAACACAGCATTTTGCTGTTGGAGATTATAATACTAAACGGATAATGCATCGGTTAACAATCGAAGGAACTAAGTTAAATTAATGGCAACAACCGAATCAATAAGGTCACTAAGAATATGGATATATGACCTATCCCCAGGCATTAGTTATAAAAATTTTTACACTTATCTTTATGCTTCTCTCATAAGCATAGCCCTGTTCTCAGCAATGGGATTCCTGCAACCTTATGTCCTCAATGCAAACCTTGGAATTCCAAAAGTTCAACAAGGAGCTATATCCGGTAACCTAGGTGTTATAAGTGAAATTTTTACCCTATTTCTCATAAAACCATTTGGGTCTTTATCCGATAAAACTGGACGGGTTCCAGTACTCATCATAGGATTGCTTTTATTGGGCCTGGGTTATGCTTTTTATCCAACAGCAGATACACTCAGTGATCTTTATATCTCTAGATCAATTTGGGCTGTAGGAGCAGCTGCACTTGCAAGCACATTGCCAGCCATAACTACTGATATTCCACAAAATCACTGCAGAGGAAAACTAATTGGAGCCGGTAATGTTTTCAATAATATTGGTATCTTAATGGTAACTCTTGGGCTCTCTCAAGTACCTCTGTATCTTATGAATAATGGAACGGATGCTAGACTTGCAGGCCAAGTTGCTTACTGGGTATTAACTTTTCTTTGTTTGGTGTCTACTTATATATTCTATAAAGGCTTCGATGGTCCAGTGTTGTCAAAACCTTCAGCAGTCGAAAAAAATATAAAGTTCCTTGATTTGTTAACGAACGGTTTTTTAGAAGCTAAAAATCCAAGAATAATGCTTGCATACATAGTCTCTTTAACAGCGAGAGCAGACCTTACTCTGAAAGGCACATACATTGCATTATGGGCGGTACACTCAGGAATGATACAAGGATTTAGCCCGGCAAAAGCAATGTCACAGGCTGGTCTTGTTTTTGGCTTTATGATGGTGATCGGCATAATTACTCATTTTTCTTGGGGATTCTTTTTTGATCGAGTCAATAGAGTAACAGCGACCGCAGTCTCCATGTTCCTTGGAGCAGCCGGTTACATGTCAATGTATTTTGTGCCCTCCCCGCTTGATTATAATTATCTACCATTGTTTGCCCTACTCTCTATCGGTTCGGCAACTTCGATATCTGTGTCAATAGGATTAGCAGGTCAAGAAGCATCACCTCAAAACCGTGGATCAATCATGGGAATGATAGGATTATTTGGTGCTTTTGGTATCATGATTACCCAATTCATTGGTGGAAGATTGTTTGATTCCTGGGGTCCAAACTGGCCTTTTATTATTGTTGGTATTTTTCAAGCATTTATAATGATTATAGCCATTATTGTAAGAATTCTTGCACCTGGTGACAGAGAAGAAAAACAAGAACTGGCAAAAAATATTTGAGGACTAAGTTATGGAATATAGAAATCTCGGTAATTCAGAATTAAACGTTTCTGTTTTCTCGCTGGGCTGTTTGAACTTTGGCTTATTCTGTGATCAAGAAACAACAACTAAAATAATAAATACAGCGATTGATCTGGGAGTCAATTGTATTGATACAGCTGCACTCTATGGTGGACCCAAAGGTCATTGCGAAACAATAGTAGGAAAAGCAATTGAGGGACAAAGAGAAAAAGTAATTTTGGCAACAAAATTTGGTGCGGATCCAGCTACTAGAGGCTCCGGTATAAAAGACGGTGGAACAAGAGATTATATTGTTAAATCAGTGGAAGAAAGCTTAACTAGGTTAGACACTGACTATATTGATCTTTATCAAATGCATTTTCCTGATCATGAAACACCAATAGATGAAACTCTCAGAGCATTAGATGACCTAGTGTCTTCAGGTAAGGTTCGCTATATAGGTTCATCAAACTTTGCATCATGGCAAATATCTGAAGCTGCATGGACAGCGATAACTAATGAACTCAATCATTTTATTTCACTTCAGACTCGTTACAGTATTTTAAATAGAGATATGGAAAAAGAAATTGTTCCTGCCTGTGAGAAACACAATATTAGCATTCTCCCCTTCTTTCCACTGGAAAGTGGTTTGTTAACTGGAAAAGTGAAACGCAATGAGGACCCTCCTCCAGGAACAAGGCTTGCTATTTGGAAGGGAGCTTTTCAATCAGACTCAAAATTTGATTTGATGGACAAATTGATAGAGTTTGGCAAGAGTATTAATCGCAATATCTTAGAACTTTCATTGTGCTGGGCTGCAAATCAAAACCAAATCGGCTCAGTATTAGTCGGAGTTACTAAACCAGAACAATTGATCCAAAATGTTGAGGCTATTTCATGGAAAATGACTCCGGAAGAAATGGAATCTATTAATAATATCCTCAAAGAAAATAAATAATAATGACCAATTACAGTGAGACAATTACCGGCACTGTTGTTTCTGCCCTTGCCAATAGTCATAAGGAAATAAACGAAGAACCTCAGTTTACAATTGTTGCCGAACTCGATGGGTTCGTCGGTGACAAGTATCGAAGTCATATGCGGGGTGCCTATGAAGGCGAATCATTACCAGTCGGAACAATAAGACGAAATGACCGTCAATGGTCAGCAGTTTCCTTAGAGGAGCTGACTAAGATTCAGGAGAAGATGCAACTTAAAACACCTTTGGCAGCTGAGATACTTACTGCGAACCTTTGTTTGGAAGGAATTCCCAATTTTTCACAACTACCAAAAGGTACCCAGCTATGGTTTCCATCGGGTGCAGTGCTTGTTGTCGAGGATTATAATGCTCCATGCAGACATATGGCGGAGAAAGTGGCAAAGACATACACCACACTATCCAGTGAACCTCTAAGCAACCTTGCGTTCGCAAAGGCAGCAAAGAAATTAAGAGGCCTGGTAGGTGTTATTGATGTAGCCGGTGAAATCAACAAGGGTGATGAAGTCATTATCAAGATCTACAACCCAAAGCGATTGAGTAATTTTCTGAAAAAATAAAACAAGACAAGAGTAATAAAAAATGAACTTATTAATTAGCAGATTGTTTAATACGGCAGCTCTCATTCTACTGTTGGTATCTTCTAACGTACATGCACAGTGGTCAGACCCACCCTCAGACGAAATTGTGATTCGAGGTGGTTGGTTGTTTGATGGTATCAATAACACACGCAGGCAAAATAAAGGTATTGTGATCCGTGAGGGGAAAATCGTTGAAATTGACGCAAAATTAAAAGGAAAAGCTCTTAAGGCAACTAATGTAGTAGACCTGAGCGACTCAGAAACAATTTTACCCGGAATGATCGATCTTCACGCACACTACAATTTTGATCTCGTCGATGTAGGTCGCGTGGAAGAAGTTGTCAACAACGGCATTATATTTCTAGCAAATGGAGTGACATCAACCTGGTCGGCTGGTGAGTACTATCCTGAGCGAGTTCTTAGGCAGCGAGACCTGATAGATAGTGCTAAAGCAATCGGTCCAAGACTTTTCGCTTCGGGTCCTTATTTTGGTGGATTCAGATGCGAATACAGCGTTAAAACTGCCGCGGACAATTGCTCTGCCTGGCCGAATGACATCACAGAAGAGGAAATGCGTGCTGAAGTCGATAAATGGGCAGAACAGGGTGTCGTCAGCATTAAGATTAAACAGGCAACACCGGGTGAAACCAAAATTTTAATCGAGCAAGCACACAAACATGGTATGACAACAACAGGGCATCTAGCCAATTATGAATGGGAATATGATGTGCATCCCAGAGATGCGATCTTGATGGGGTTAGATCGTCTTGAGCATCAGATTACATTGGGTAGTGGTGGCCCAGAAAGCGCTGATATGGAGCAGATGATTGATCTGATTCTGCAATACCAGGTGTATTATGACGCTAACTTGCAGATGTACGGTGGAGTCAATCTACGAAAAGAACTTGGTGTAGACATGATTTGGACCAATGAGGCAAAATACTTCACCCCCTACGCACAAACATTACTTGAGAAACGAGGTGACCCACCACCAGAATCAGACGTAGCTGAATATGCACAGCGAGTGCTTGAATTGAATAAACTGTATGAAGCTGGCGGTGAGAATCTTCTCATCGTAGGCACCGATGAGCCTGTCTATACAACGTTATTGCCAGGATTTGCATTTCATCGTGAACTCTTGGCGATGGTACACGCAGGTTTACCAAATATTACAGTACTGAAAGCAGCAACAATTAACGGTGCAAATGCGCTTGGTGTTGCAGACAAGCTTGGATCCATAGAACCAGGAAAACTGGCTGACCTCCTCGTCATCAAGGGTAATCCATTTGAAGATATTAAAGCTACACGGAATATCGAATTAGTAATTAAAGGCGGTGTAATCTATTACCCAGAGATACTGCTCAAGTCAGCTGAAGGTATGATCGGACCCCAAGGACCCGATGATCATGATGATTGGGAACTGCATATTGAACCTCTTAGACCAGCAAACTTACATCAGTAACTTTTAATTTACATCCCTAAAACAAATAGGCACTCTTAAAACTTAACTCTTAACTTTAAAGTAAATCTGTCTTCTTCAGGGTTGTCCCAAGTGCCTCTAATTATTTTACTCACACTTACATCATCATCTTCGTAATGCCTGCCTCCTCGGGTATAAACTGCATAGAAATGAGACAGTGGGCTGATTTCATATTTGTACCTAATCTGGAAGGCCAACTGTCCAAGATCAAATCCAGTAGCTGATGTATTGGTAGGATTCAAGTGACCTACACTGTCAGCTAACCATTCGACTCCAGTCTCGGCTTCCATAACAGTAGTTTGAAATTTAATTCGCAGTTCGTGTTTTTCTTTTGGAAACCAAGTAGCATTGGCCCTTATAGAAAAATAATCAAGAGGATAGACCCCAATCCTGTTGTCTCCCAACCAATTGAGCCAATTTTTAGAATTAGCCTTCGCTATCTGTATGCCAAATTTAAGATCATCTGAAGGGTAATAATTTCCACCCAGCGCTATGGCATTTTCACTTATAGTAAATGATTGGTATGAATCCCTTTCTCTTTCAAGATGCATCCAATAACTCCAACGCTCATTTTGTCTTCCATAGTAAGTAAATTCGAACCCCCTACCCTGACCGAATTTAACGAAGGGTGCCAATGTACTGCCTCGGGTCAATAGGTCATCGTTTCCAGAAGAACTCTGTCCAAATTCAATCTCAAAGCCAGATGTATCCTTAAACGTCTGTTTAAATTCGAGTTCGGCTCTTTGTGATAATTGAAGCCCATGAGTATCGGCTCTTTTTGAAAAAGCAAGTCTATACTCACGTGCTATAATTTTTGAAGTCTGTGAAAAATCCGTTTGTGTATACTTTGTAAAAGTTCTCAACTTACTCAAATTATTCCGGGTCTGATAACCCATATCATTGACGTTTAGGTCATCATCAGAACGGTAATAAGAAATACCCGTATTCCAGTACTTATCGGGTTCGTAGCTCATACCAAAACGCATCCCAAAACCACTTTCATCAGTAGTATCTGAGTACATCAATAAACTATTTAATGTCAGAGCTTCCGTTGCTTGATTTTCATAATCAAAAGCATGGACGGTAGCACTTCTATCCAAGGCATCTCGTTCAACGTGCGTTGCAAGATACCCCAACTTATGCTGATTTAATCGCCTCAAGGCTCTGAGAGCATAAAATTCACGTCCTTTACTAAATGTTTCATCATCCTCAAAAGCAGCAAAAAAACCAACATCAGTATTTTCTCCCAGTTGGGTAATCTTTAAAGCTGTGTCAATGTCATTGTTTGCCTTTTGTTCATTCTCACAGGAATCTTGTAATACATCAGAACCACCATTTGCAACTGAGTATTCATCGCAATTATAGTCAGGAGAACTGCCAATTCTGCGGGTATTGATAAGACCATAGTCATGACTATTAATAGTAAACAATCCTTGGTTTTCAGCGAAAAATGGCCTTCTATCTGAAAGCCTTGTTTCAACTGGGGAAAAATTTATTACCACTTCATCACTTTCAACCTGACCAAAGTCAGGGTTTACAGTCATGTTCAACTCCCGACCATTGCCCAGAGCCCAAAACAGATCCAATCCTGCCTGGTGATCAGCAGAATCTTGTAAATTATCATACGAACTTACTGCATAAGGAAAAATAACGAATTTAGTCGACTCATATTGATTGATGGTAACCGGATGTAGACGAGAGAGAAATTTTTTTCTCTCGTAATTAATGCCAGGAAACCCTACCACTTTTCCCTCTTCCATCATTTGTCTGGAAAAATAAACACCTATGTTTCTGGTACTCTGCTTGTCTGACATCATTGGAACCACAGTCCAGGGGAGAAAAAACTCCGAATACCAATGGGTTTCTGATTCGGATATCTTCACTTCCCAATCCCCATCCCAATCTCTGTCCATCTGGCTCCCATTGCTGATTGACCCATCACTCATCGAGCCACCCAAGGAGACACCAAAAAAATAGCCTATGTTGGCTTTGCCATCAAAATCAATAGAGAGAAAATTTCGGTCGGAATCAGACCACATTGAATCACGCTCTTGTTTCCTTCTGTATCGTGTATCCCATGGCTGTTCGTTGATAAATCCAAAATAAATTCCTTTTTCATCAGTTATTATCAACACTTCAGTTGGATGTGTTGATTCCCTTAAACTGAAAGGTCGGGTTTCGACAAAGTTTTCGAATCGCTGTGCTTGCTGCCATTCCGTTTCATCCAAGCGTCCATCGACAATAATTTCAGCGCTGACATATGCTGAAAAAAATACATTGAATAAGCAAACAATTAACCAAATTTTAGCTGGTGAAATGATTTTATTTATAACCAAATGATTCATAATTTTAAAATCAATGAAGTATGTTCTATTTGTTTGGCCAATCAGAAAAAGGAAAAGGTTTGGCGTCTGATTGGTAAGTTAAAAAAGCAACAACTTCAGCAATATAATTTTTGAATTCAGAGGAGAATTGACACAATCGATTATTAGGTTTCCCGGAGATTAGGTCAAAGAAAAACTGCACGAGAACAATAATATAAAGAAGAAACCTACATACGCCAAAAGCAAACAAGAACAAAAGAACGTAGAGTCCTTTTATCAATCGATCCTTGACTGGATAGGTTTCTTCCATTAACTACTCATTCAGTAAAACTGACACAAAATACTATTAGTTGACTTAATTTACAAGGGTCATATCACTGTCTCTTTATACATTATTGTTGCTGGAATAAATGTGTATGTATTATGGAGTTTTATATCGTGATTAATTTATTCTCTGGTATCAATCAATGGCGATTTTATCTTACGATACCACCCAAATATTAGCAGCAAAAGAATCAGTGGAGAAAACCACAATAGTAATGTTTTCTTATTAAAAGACGGCTCATATAAAACAAATTCCCCATAACGATTCAACAAAAATTCCTTGATTTCAAGTTCGGTCTTACCCTCATTTATCTGGTTGTGTATTTGAATTCTTAAGTCTTTAGCCAGATCTGCATTAGATTCTGCGATCGATTGATTCTGGCATACCAGACACCTAACTTCTTGAATGATATGTTGATAAAGAGCTTCTTGCTCAGATGTGAATTCACCCTGGGCGATTGATGATGAAATGCTTATGAAAAGAATAAATAATAAATTACAGATAGCTTTGTTCATTGTTGCATTTTGTGAATGACTGGTAAGATTTCTCGATTCCAGATCTGGGTTGATAAAGGCCCTATATGTTTGTATTTTATAACGCCCTCCTCGTCTATCAAAAAGGTCTCAGGCGCACCATAGACACCAAAATCGATAGCTGTTTTTCCTATTGAATCAACCAATACTTCAGAATATGGGTTTCCTGATTCTTTAAGCCATAACTGTGCAAGTTCTGTTTCATCTTTCCAATTTATACCCACGATTGGAATGGCCTGTGGGGAGTTGCTAAGCTGTACTAAAAACTCGTGTTCCTCTAAACAACCCGGACACCAAGTAGCCCAGATGTTGATTAATGATATTTGACCTATTATGTCTTGTTCAGTTATCAATTGATCTGTCCCCAGAGTAGGTAGATTAAAGGCAGGCATGGGTTTATCGATTAATGGTGAGGGAATATTGCTTTGCCCTTGGTACAAACCTTTAAACAATAGGAAAAAAAATGCTAGAAAAATCAATAGTGGCAAGTACTTCCTAATCATCCTGCTGCACCAATTTTCTTCTTCTAAGTGGTTTGGTCAAATAAACTCTAAACAAACCACCTATAATCATTACAAAGGGCCCGATCCAGATTAATCTTAACAGTGGTTTGTATTGTAAATGCAAGCTCCAAGTCTGATCACCAACATTCTCGCCCAAAGCAACAAACAGATCCCTTGCAATATTTGATTCAATTCCGGCCTCGGTCATTGCGGGTGAATTTCGATCATAAATCCTTTTCTCAGGATAAATAACCGTGATATCACTATCTTTTGAGGATATTTGAATTTCAGCAATAATAGAAAAGTAATTTGGTCCTACACTTTCCTTAATATCATTCAGTTGAAAGATATAGTCGCCTACTTGCGTTGATTGACCAAAACGAAGACTCTTGTCTTGGGTAAGTCCATACGAACTGGTAACTGTAATACCCAAGACAGTTAAACCCAAACCAATATGAGCTAGAGACATAGGTAAAATTTTCATAGCATTTTCTAAAGTATTCATACTTGAAATCATGACGAGTCTTGTTGAAAACATTATTATTCGCTCGATCAAAGGCATTAACCCACTCAGAATCGTCCATCCGGCTAAAATGATACCGATTAAAGTCAAAAAACCAGCATAGCCATAGAAAAAAACTGTGCATCCAATACCGAAAAGAATGGATGCAACCAAAATCCATTTAAGTTTAGAGATCATTATTTTAGTGTTGGAAAATTTCCATGAGGTGAATGCACCTAAACCAATAAAGAACAACAAAGGTAAAAAAGGAATTAAAAAAACAAAATTAAAATAAGGTGCTCCAACTGATATCTTTCCAGCATCAAATATTTCAAGAGCCAAAGGATAGAGTGTTCCGATGAGTATCAAGCCTGATGCGGTACATAGAAAGACATTATTTAACAACAATAATGATGCTCTGGAGAGTATGTCAATTTTCACTGGTTTTTCCTTTTTATATTTCATTGCCATAAGCAACAAAGCACCACCTGTAAATAAACCCAGTAGCCAAAGTATAAAAATACCTCTACTTGGATCAGAGGCAAAAGAATGTACTGAGATCAATATGCCGGAACGAACTAAAAATGTACCCAATAAACTCTGTGAAAAGGAAATGATCGCTAACAAGATACTAAACCCATTAAACAGTTTTTGCCGTTCGGTGACGATAAGTGAATGCAATAAAGCGGTTGTGGTTAGCCAAGGCATTAAGGATGCATTTTCAACTGGATCCCAGAACCACCATCCTCCCCATCCCAGTTCATAATAAGCCCACCAACTCCCCAATACGATTCCCCCGGTTAAAAATACCCAAGCCATAATCGTCCAGACCCTAGCAATGCTTGCCCAATGGAATTGGGAGTGGTTTTTCTTTGAGTTCATTAATGAAGACAATGCGAGAGCAAAAGGAACGGCTAAACCCACGTAACCGGCGTAGAGCATCGGTGGGTGAATAACCAGTGCAGGATCTTGTAAAAGTGGATTCAAACTTCTCCCTTGGATAGGTGGATTAGGTAACACCTCAAAAGGATTAGATGTGAAAATGATGAAAAGAACAAAGCTAAAGCTTATTAAACCTAAAATACCCAATGCAGTTATTTTAAGATCTAAATATTGAGAATTATGTTTCTTTGAAAAAGCCAATAAAAAAGACCACATGGAGAGTAAGAACAACCACAATAAGAAAGAGCCTTCATGAGCTCCCCAAATCGCTGCAATCTTGTAGAGAATGGGTAGATTTGTATTAGAATTAAGTGCTACATACAAAACAGAAAAATCATCAGATACGAAACTATATCCAAGACACACCATGGCCAAGAATAATCCGACAGTATGAATGGTCACGATTCTGCTCATTAATCTATCGCGTTGATCTGTACTTATTTTAGTAAGACCCATTCCCAGAAATGATTGAATGAATGCTGCAACCATTGCGATCACCAGCAATAATTGTCCCAGCTCAGGTATCATCTATGATTGTTCCTTAGAATAATTAGGTTGTTTCTTTGATTTTATGAATTTCAGGTGGCATATAGTTTTCATCATGCTTTGCCAATACTTCTCTGGCTATAAAAACGCCTTCAGTATCCAATCTTCCTGTTGCGATTATACCCTGCCCTTCCCTAAATAAATCAGGCAATATTCCATTGTATTTAACTATTATGAAAACATTACCATCCGTTAAGAAAAACTCGACAGCAACTGAACCTTCTGCTCTTCTAACACTACCGGGTTGAACCAATCCCCCCATTCTAAATTCTCTATCGATTGGTGCTTCTCCTGATTGAACTTGAATGGGAGTAAAATAGTAGAGAAGATTCTGCTGAAAGGACTTCAATACAAAAAAAGAAGCCAACCCAACTCCCAATAGAACAACGATCAACCCCAGTATTCTCCTATGTCTTGGTAGCATTTTTTAGATCTATCCCTGGCTTTTTTTAATGAATGATTTTACTTCCAACAACCTGGATCTAAATCGTTTGCGAGCCGTCAGCCAATTAAGCAAGATAACAAGAACAGAGACTAGAACACTACCCCAAACATAAAATTCATAGGGTTCCCCATTAACACCATTCATGGAAAAAATCTCAGACATTGTCATTCTCTTCACTGAAGATGGACCCTATCCACCTTGTTTTCTTTTCTCGGTTCATTATCTCAGCAGCTGTTCTTCTCATTATAATTCCAAAGAAAAAAAGTGAAAAGCCCAGAATCATAATCATTAGAGGCCACAACATTTCAGATGCAATGGCAGGCTTGGCTAATCTTGAAAGAGTAGATGCTTGATGAAGAGTATTCCACCAAACAACTGAATAGTGAATAATGGGAATATTCACCAGTCCCACGATTGCAAACAAGGAAGCTGATCGATCGGCTTTACTTCTATCAGGAATAGATAGATATAATAAAATATAAGCAAGATAGAGAAATAATAGAATCAATTCAGACGTTAATCTCGCATCCCATACCCAAGCAGAACCCCACATAGGCTTACCCCAAAGCATACCCGTTATAAGGGCTAAAAAAGTAAAAGATGCTCCAACTGGTGCACAACTGTTTGCAAATGAAAAAGCAACATTGGATCGCCAGACCAGACCAACCACTGAACCCATTGCCATTGCAACGTATGCCATCATTGACAAATATGCACTCGGCACATGAAAGTATATGATTCTGTAAGCATCACCCATTTGGTAATCAGGTGGTGCTATGAATAGCCCTCCATACATTCCAATTGATATCAAAAGCAAAGCACATCCTAAAAACCAAGGCTCTAGTAAAATCGCAAGTTTAAAGAAATAAGGTGGGGAACCGAGTTTGTATATTTTTCTTAGATTCATGAGTTGCCAACCATTCTAATCGATTGAGATTCTAATTGCCGCTGCCGTTACAAATGGCCCCAAAGTACTGGTAAAAATCATCATTCCAATCAAAAAATAGAGCGGTGCTGTAGGATCGAACCCTAAAATTGAATACTCAATAGCTTTGGAACCGAAAATCATAGCTGGGAGTGTTAAGGGAATAATGATCAGTGCCATTAGAGCACCAGAATGACGAACACCAACCGTTAATGCAGCAGCCAGTGCAGCAATATTCACAAACGTTGGAGTGCTGACTAAAAGAGTTAGTATGACAATCAATATTGACTGCTGGTCAACATAATAACTCGCAGCAATAAACCCTGAGACAAACAATAAAGGCAATACAGTCACTAGCCAAAAACAAAATATTTTTATGCAAACTACATACGCTAGTGAGTTAGAACTGATAACTAATTGTTCAAGTGACCCATTTGAAACATCTGGCTTGAAAAGACTCTGCATGGATAATAGAGTTGCCAAAAGAGCCGATATTAGCATCACTGGCCCGATAATCTTCAACAACAATATTTGATCATCGCCTGCGGTTAAGGGGAATATTAAACACACAAGAATAAAAAAAATCAGACTGATAAAAACATCGCTCCATCTTCTCAGTGACACTTTTAAATCTCTTAAAAAAATAATTCTGAATACATCAATCATGGGGCATCCAAATTAAAATTAATATCCGAATCAATGATCGGCTGGTCGGTGTTTTCTGTTGAGATCAACATGCCTCCTTGATTCAGATGGGATTGTATTTCAGAAATTAAGAATGCCGTCCCCTTGCCATCAAGATTTGCGAATGGCTCATCTAAAATCCAAAGTATTTTTCCTGATTGGACAATTTTTGATAGGGCAATTTTTCTTTGTTGTCCATGCGAGAGCTTGACTACTAGCTGATCCATGAATTCAGTTAAATTAAATCCTTCTATGATTCTATACTGGTCTTTTTCAGCAGCACTGATGCCAAGTGTATACTCTAGATTCTCCTTCCCAGTTAATTCAGCCAACAGACCGTTTTTATGGCCAAGATAAGCAAGATAGCTGTAGAAATTACTATCAATGGTTTGGCTTTCTATACCATCCCAGTACAGCAAACCACCGGAGGGCACTGTTAAACCACAAATGGTTCTCAACAGACTGGTTTTGCCACTGCCATTGGAGCCATTTACAATTAGGTGTTGTCCTGGGGACAGATCAAAAGATACATCCGAAAATATCAAGTCGTCATTTCGAAATAATTCAAGGCATTCTGATTTAAGATTATGCTTTGTCAAAGATCCTCTCCTTGTCTAAGTCATGCTGATTTAGAAATTATATATCCATATTAATGACTATTTTTCCAAAGTGATTGCCGGCTTTAATTCCCATAATCGCACCAGGACTGTCCTCAAAATCAAATTCCCGATCAATGACAGGATGAATGTCGTGCTGGGCAATAAACTCATTCATTTGTTGTTGTATTTCTCTAGGACCTACTGTGATCCCGTGTAAATGAATATTTTTAAACATAATTTGAAACAGATTAATTTCTATGTTCCCTCCCTTGATTACACCAATGGAGCAAATATGACCACCAACGCCCAAGGCTTCCATACTTTGTACTAATGTTCCGGCTCCACCTATTTCAATGACCAACTTGGCACCACCAGACAATTCGAAGGCTTGCCTACCCCAGTCAGTATTTTCTTTGTAATTAATCAACCCATCAGCACCTAAAACCTCAGCCCGTTTCAATTTTTCATCACTGCTGGAAGTAATAATTACATTGGCACCAAGGGCCTTAGCAAATTGCAATCCAAAAATTGAGACGCCACCCGTTCCCATAAGTACAACGGTGTCACCTTTTTGGATATCAGCTGTCTGTAAACAAGCCCAAGCTGTCACTGCGGCACAAGGAAGAGTGGATGCTTCTGCAAAATTCAAATTATCAGGCATTTTAACTAAAGCAGATTCAGGTAGAACTGCATACTCGGTTAGCACTCCTGCTGCATCACAACCGGTAGATATGGATCTTGATTTCGACCAACCCTGGCTATAGTTATGCCAATTTTGAAACATCATCGAGCATACTCTGTCACCCGGCTTAAAACTTTTCACATCATTACCAACTTCTACAACTTCACCAGCTCCATCCGACAGAGGAATTAACGGTAGTGAAAGATTTGGATTGTAAAAACCGTGAGCGATCAAAAAATCCCTGTAATTAACCGAAGCTGCTTTAATCTTTACAATCACTTCACCCAGACAGGGGCTAGGTTTTCCTCTCTCCGTAAAAATTAAACCTTGATCGCTGAATTTTTCTAATTGAACCAATTTCATTACAGCCACTCCTGTGACAATTGCTCAGAGGACCATTTTAATACAGTAAGATTATGAATGCTCTAGAGATTAAAATTAAAGATACTGGGATCAATCACTAGGGGGAGAAAATTATTGATCCCAGTAAGGGTCCTGCCATTCTGGCAGTAAAGAGAAAATTATTGTTGGTGTTTATGGTTGGGTTTTTTCTTGCCTTTTTTACCCTTTTTACCCCGTTTACCTTTCTTGTCCCATGTTTTGGGATGTTTGCCTGCATGCGCTTTCATTCTATCTCCCATTTCTTTCGCACGCTCGCTTTAACTATTTTTTTATTTAATTTTGCGCCAAAGGAATTAATAGCGCCGGAGGATCGGGGAGCTTTCTTTGTAATTGTAAAAGCTCCACAAGGATCAGGTTTTAATTTTACAAAAACTAAGGCAGAAGAAATTGAAAAACTCTTACTTCCTAATGTAGGCAAAGGTGAGTATAGAAAACTTATAATG
>MPLV02113742.1_pt1 | contig 15954 bp, 10 predicted proteins | sample 1617331 | NCBI WGS metagenome assembly MPLV02 (sample SAMN05944802, study PRJNA350692) | marine metagenome | biome: marine; feature: ODZ; material: water; isolation source: 100 m water sample filtered on 0.2 um supor filter | place: Pacific Ocean | collected 2012-04-08 | depth 100m m | reverse complement strand
CCCATGTGACGTATTCTGGGGGAGCGTCTTGCTAAATACGATTTCCAGCGTGGAGCATGAAAGCGTCGAAAAGAGAATCATGCTGGAGGAGTTCGGGGCGGAATCAGCAAGAATCGGCAGGCAGATTGCCGACAGCTACCATCGTTACAGTATAGATGTGAACGAGGTTGAGGACATCGACCCGCTACCCCATAGGTTCCTTGTCAAGGTGGGGAAGTTCGGCCTAGCCAAGTTCCTCGCCACGGAGATGCTGACATATTTCGGACAGTTCGATGTAATATTCTCCAGACCTTGCACGTATGGGGTATTCTCCGGGCCCATCGGCGGCTTCGCCCCACGACCCGAACTGTGCGTTGGTTGTCTGCGCTGCACAGTCCAGCATCCGGATTTCGTCGAGGTACTTCCCAACCCCGACAGACTCGCACTGGGGGATTCTTACACCACTCACGGGCACATTGCAGCCATCGACGAGGAGGCAAAGAAGGGAATGGTCCCGGTTCGAGGTCAGGGCTACAGGGGCCGGTTCGGAGGGCCTGGATTCGATGGCATGCTCACCGACATGTCGGAGATCGTGCGCCCTAGCAGAGACGGAATCCACGGCCGCGAGCTAATTGGTACGTCAGTGGACGTTGGAGGCAAGCCAATGCACCTCACCTTCGATGACGATGGCAAGCTCTCCAGCAGAACTCCCGAGATGTTCACAATACAGGTCCCCTTCGTTTTCGACCTACCACCGGGCGACCTCGGCTCGACGGACCTCGCCAAAGCGGTCGACACTACCAGCAGACGTATCGACACACTGGCTTGCTTCGATGCACACACCGTCTCCCGATTAGGTTTGGATGGGCCTCATATCGTTCCCGTACTAGGGAAGGACGAGGCTGCACGAGCCGCCGAATTCCCTGCTGCGAGGCTGATCGAGATCGACAGCTGGGACTCCCATGCATTCGAAGTCGCACAGAGCGCCACCGAAGCGATGGTCGGTGTGCGCCTGCACTTCGATGACGGGTGGCAGGGACGGTTGAACGATGCTGTGGATGCTGGCGCCAAGGTGATTCACCTGCTTGCCGACCTCCACGGGCGCGGTTCTGCTGGCACCTTCGTCTCGGATTTGCTCAAGGAGGCTCACATTATGCTCGTTGAACAAGGCAGACGCGACACTGTCACCCTGTTCGGAGGCGGCGGAATCGTCGGTGCGGACCACGTTCCCAAGGCCATCATCTGTGGACTCGATGCTGTGGCACTGGACCTCCCCGTGCTCTTCGCGGTTCAAGGACGCCCCCATGGCTCTCTCAGGGATCGAGACGAGGTCAGGGGCACGCTGCCCAGGAGGCTAGCCCATGACTGGGCCGTGCAGCGGCTAGTGAACCTCTGTGGCTCGTGGAGGGATCAGATGCTGGAGATCCTCGGTGCCATGGGGATTCGTGAGGTCCGCCGCTTGAGGGGGGAATTCGGCCGCTCGATGGTAGTCAAACATCTCGAGGATGAGGCCTTCGAGGGTATAGCGGGCTATTCGGGAGGTGGTAATTGATGGTGATAGCCAAGCCCAGTGAAACGCTGATTCGCAAGACGACCCACTTGATTCAGGACGGTATGAGGGCGAGGGCGTTCGGGGAGTATGGGATACCCGAGGCTCTCGGCGATGCCCGTTGGACCGACGAACTGATCCTCTCTACGTGGTACATGGCCGAAACCGGCGAGGTTCCAGACAAATTGAACTTCAAGACAGGTAAGAGTGACGGCGGCTTCGACAGGCTGGACTTCCAGTACCTGAACGAGGACGAGTGGTTGGCTCCATCAAATAAGATAGACACTAGGCTGCCTCTGAACCGTCGCGGTGACGGGAAGAACGAGATCGAGATCGATATCCCTTGGTATGGGGGGGGAATGTCCTACGGCTCCGTTTCGGTCAACGTGATGATGTCAAGAGCATTGAACGCAAAGCGCTGGAACACCCTGATGTCCACCGGAGAGGGGGGTTACCCTGCCGAGTTGCTCGAGGTCAAGGAGAACGTCATCACACAAGTTGCCACTGGATACTTCGGTGTAGAGGAGAAGACGATCCAAGTCGCGCCCATTGTCGAGTTCAAGTATGCCCAAGGGGCCAAACCCGGCCTGGGTGGCCACCTGCTGGCTACCAAAGCAGGCGAGGAGGTCGCCAAGATGCGTGGCTCCGTTCCTTTCGTCAGCCTGTTCAGCCCCTTCCCCTTCCATTCCACCTATTCCGTCGAGGACCACTCGAAGCACCTCGACTGGATTGAGACGATTAACCCCAAGGCGCTGCTATCTGTCAAAGTCAGCACTCCTCACGACGTCGACATGGTCGCCGTTGGTTCATACCACGCCGGCGCCCACATAATCCACCTAGACGGCGGTTACGGCGGAACGGGAGCGGCGCCCGAGATAGCCAAGAAGAACATTGCAATGCCGATCGAGCTGGCTATCCCCAAGGTACACAAGTTCTTGCAGAAGGAGGGAGTTCGCGACGAGGTCACACTGATCGCGAGCGGAGGAATTCGTACCGCCGATGATATTGCCAAGGCGATAGCATTGGGTGCTGACGGCTGCGTGCTGGGGACTACGGACCTCGTAGGAATGGGGTGCACGAGGTGCTCCAACTGCGAGGGGGGCCCCTCTGGCCGTGGTTGCCCGTGGGGCCTGACTACCACAGACATCGAGCTGCAGGAGTGGGTCCAGCAGGAGTGGGGGGCCAAGAGGCTCGACAATCTGTACACCGCCATGCAACGGAGGCTACGGGACATACTTCGAAAACTAGGACTGAGCAGCGTGCAGGAGCTTAGGGGGAGGACCGACCTGCTTAGGTACGTCAGCAAGGGGGTCGGTGAATGATAGATCCCGAGGCGATAATTCGGGCCCGACGCGAAATGACCGCCGACCATCCGAGGTTCGAACGTCGTGACGAGGATGCGGCCGAAGGCGGATGCGGGGTCGTCGGGCTAGCATCTGAGGTTCCAGTGGCAGGACGTCACCTGTTCAACTCACTCAATCAGATGAGGAACAGGGGCAACGGCAAGGGAGGGGGCGTTGCCTTAGTGGGCCTGGACCCGGAACAGTTCGGAGTCGATGCAGCGACTCTCTCCGACTCTTACATCTATGCCGTGGCCTACTTGGATAAGAGTTGCCGTGATGCGGTCGAAGAGACCAGCATACATCCGAACTTCCACGTCGATCACATACATGAGATGCCCAAGCTAGAAACGTGGGGGGAAGACCTGCCTGCCCTCGACTCTCAGCCACCTGACGTCGTGTGCTACTTCGTTCGACCTAGGGAGGGGAGGGTGGACAGGTTCATCGCTGACAAGCTCGGTGATTCCATATGCTCTAGCGACAGGGAGGCTGCCTGCCAGGAGTTCGTGTTCCACACCACGCACGCACTCAATGTCGAGTTCTACGCCAGAGACGGGAGAACCGATGCCTTCGTCCTCAGCCATGGGCGCAATATCCTGATCCTCAAGATAGTCGGCTACGCAGAGGATGTCATTCGCTATTACGGCCTCGAGGACATCACTGCCCATGTTTGGATTGGGCATCATCGTTACCCCACTCGTGGTAGGGTGACGCATCCGGGGGGGGCCCATCCCTTCGGCCAGGGAATCGACTGCGCACTGGTTCACAACGGCGATTTCTCCAATTACGTCTCAGTCACCGATTACCTCGCACAGAGGGGGATGGAGCCCCTTTTCTTCACCGATACCGAGGTCGGTGCCTTGGCCTTCGATCTGCATCGAAGAGTCTACGGCTACAATATTGAGCACGTGATAGAGAGCCTCGCCCCCACCAGCGAACTTGACTACGTAATGCTACCAGATGACAAGAAGGAGGCCTACTCGGCGATTCAGAGGACGCATATCCACGGCAGCCCCGACGGACCCTGGTTCTTCATCATCGCACAGTCCGAGGGACCAACACACCGATTGATCGGAATCACCGATACCAGCATGCTGCGCCCGCAGGTGTTCGCTTACCAGCGCGGAGAGGTCGGAATCGCGTTTTGCGGTTCCGAGAAGCAGGTCATCGATGCAGTTCTCGAGAGCCTCGCAGAGGAGGACAAGAGGTTCTGGCGGCGTGCTGACCGGTACTGGAACGCCAGAGGCGGCTCTTACACCGACGGCGGCGCTTTCCTATTCGATATCAGGCCCACTGGCGATGGTAGCAAGGAACTGGTGATGGCGAACAAGTTCGGTGATGTCGTGGACACCCATCCCAGCGGCGATTTCAGACTAGTCCCATCTGGGGACGAATCTCCCGTCGAGTTCTCCAACCTATCGTCCGACTCGGCCTACTCAGCAGTCCTAGAAGCCCTGCCTCATATGGGCTGGTCACAAGCTATTGCCACCCTCGAGGCCATCGAATCCAACTTTTCTGTTGTGGGTCGCGAGTGGGCATGGGGACTGCTGACCAGGTTGCTTGACAGAAGGTACGACACAGGGTCGTTGCGTCGCAGTTTGTGGCTCGATATGGTCGAGGCCTCATTCATTCGAATCATAGCCTCGGCCACTCATTCGCCCTGTCCTGACTTCGCCGGTCAGCGCACCACAGGCCACCGCCTCAAGCCGAACTCGAACTCACAGAGAATCGTTATCGATGCCAGACCTTACCCCCCGGAGGGAATCGATTCTCTCGCACTCGAGCTGGTAGCCTTGCGGAAAATGGGTTGGAAGCGATTCGTCCTCCTGCACTGCCGAGGTCACAGGTTCATCGGAAACGGCTTCGGTCCCGACTCGTCTGATGTCAGGATCGACGTCTTCGGATCCATCGGCGACTACCTTGGGAGCGGCAGTGACGGCATGAGAATCCACATGCATGGAAACGCCCAGGACCAAGTCGCCCAGATTCACAAGAACGGGGAGTTGGTAGTTCATGGCGATGTGGGGCAGTGCTATGGTTACGGTGCCAAGGGTGGCAGACTGTTCGTTTTGGGCAATGCCGCCGGCAGGCCGATGATCAATGCAGTGGGCAGCCCCAAGTTGGTCATTAACGGCACCGCACTCGATTATCTAGCGGAGTCGTTCATGGCCGGTGACCCGTTGGACGGCGGTGGCTTTGTCATCATTAACGGATTGCATTTCGACGAGCGCGGAGAGATATTCCCACTTGAGACCCCATACCCGGGTGGAAACCTGTTCTCATTGGCTAGTGGTGGTGCGATATATGTTCGTGACCCATTCAAGCGGCTTTCTGATTCACAACTCAACGGCGGCGCTTTCACCGAAATGTCCGAGGCAGACTGGGCGGTAGTCGAACCGATGCTGCAGCGTAACGAGGAGCACTTCGGAATCCCTCTGCAGAGGCTATTGACATCTGGTGGTGAGGTCATGAACCCGTCTGATGTATACCGAAAGATCATCCCAATTAAGTCAAAGACCTTGCACGCCGAGGCGGCTTGGGTCGGACATGGTGACTGAGGCGGATTAGAATCTCTTAGCCGAATAGTACGACATTTCCATTGACACGTCCTCGCCGGAGATCAACTGCTGCACGAGGGCACCGGTAACCGGGGACATCCCCATCCCTTGCATGTTATGCCCCGCCGCGATCACGAGGTTGTCATGCTTGGGCGAATAGTCGATTATTGGCATTCCATCAGGTGTCATTGGCCTCCAGCCGTACCACTCCTCTTGAATCAGAATCTCTCCGGGGGCCTTGAGGTACTTCCTCGCCCCTCGCTTCAGTGCTTCTACCCTACTGCGCCTCATTTTCGAGTCGTATCCCGAGAACTCCATTGTCCCCCCCAGACGCAGGCCACTGGCCCATGGTGTGACGGCTATGCTGACCTCGTTCAGGATGAGTGGGGTGCTGACACAGCCATCTGGCCTCTCCAAGGTGATGCTGTATCCCTTTCCGGGCTGGATGGGGAGCCTGAATCCAAGCATCTTGGAGAGCCTAGGGGACCAAGAACCGGTTGCGAGCACGAAGTGTTTGGAGCGAAATCTACCCAACGTTGTCCGAACTGAATTGATTCCTGACCCCAGTGAATCGAAGCCAGTTACCTCGCACTCCTCGACAATGTCTACTCCTAGGTCCCTTGCGGCACGACCCCATTCGACCATCAGGCTCTCCGGCCTCATGTGCGCATCCATCTCGTAGAGCCATCCACCATACAGCTCCGGCAATAGCCCCGGCTCGAACTCCTGCAGGGCATCCCCGATTAGGGGGGTCGCAGTCAGCCCTATCTCATCAAGCAGGGCTTGAGTGGGTTCGAAGCCCTCCATGTCATCCTGTTCCGCGTGAACCTGGATGCACCCCCTCTCCTCGAATTCGATGTCCATGCCCTCCCGTTCAATCATCTCGTTCCACATTGGGCGTGAGGCGTCAAGCAGTTGCTGCCTGCCAAGCATCGCTTCACGCATGTCTCTGGTGTTGCATCTCCGACTTGCCTGTAGGAACCAACTGATGGTACTCCAATCCAATCGCGGCCGGACATAGAGGGGCGAGTCAGCGCGAAGCATCATTCGGATGGCTTTTCGGATGAGGCCGGGCCGAGGTAGGGGAAGCGCGTGGCTGGGGGAAATCAGCCCACAGTTCTCACGTGAAGACCCATCGGCAATCTTTCCCCTTTCCAACAATCGCACGGAGAAGCCGGCTCTAGCGAGGTGGTAGGAACTGGATATCCCTATGACCCCTCCTCCGATTATGGTGATGTCGTACTCATCCCCACCGGTCACTGCCCCATGGCCCATGCGGCTCTCATGCAATTCTCCCTCATCACCGCATCGGTATGCGAAGTGTCATGAGTGACTCTCTTCCTGCAGGGCCGGTAGTCATGCCAAAGGTGAAGCGCCCCAAAAAGGGCTGGTTCGTTCCCCGTAAGAGACGCCCTAGGCAGGGACCTAGGGTCAAACCGAATGTGAAGGGGCTTCCTCCTTGTCCGGCATGCGGCCAGTGGACCATGCAGAAGGACAACACCCGCCGAGAGTTGTACTGCGGCTCCTGCGGCGCCATCTTGTGACGCCAAAACACAATATCGCACCCCCCTTCCCGTATTTGCCACAGTGATGAGGAACCGCACCGGATGCCTTGGGCACCCAGAGTGATGGGCGATCTGAGTGGCACTCTCGGTGAGGAGATGAAAGGGGAGCGCATTCTGATCGATTCCCTGGGCCGCCGTTTCAGGACCATGGTTCCAGCCGGACTGAGTGAGCCACCCGACAATCTGAGGATAGCAAGGACAAGCAGGCCGTGGAGAATTTACTTCAGCATGCTAGGGACGGTGCTGCCGGCCTTCTTCCTGATGTACACCTCGTTATTCATCATCATCGGTGCTGTTGACTCCGAACCCCTATTGGTTCTGTCTGGGGGGATTTGCAGCCTTCCCTTGATTGTGATCATCTCCAGGCTGCACCGCCCCCGTCTCGTCCACGTCAGGCTCGCTTCTGCAAACGAGCAAGGCTCGACCGTTCACGCATTGCCCGAGGGAGGTTCTTTGAGAACCCCAGTCAAGACGTCCTTCACGAGATTCCTCGTCAGAGACGACTCCATTCTTGACATGCCTCCGAGCAAGCAACTCTGGACAATCTTTGCAGTCACTGTCTCGATTGGAGTGATCCTGACCGTGCTGATGTTTCAGAATTCCACCGAGTTGGCCGGCAACGCGCTTTTCGTTCTTCTCGCAATCCCCCTCTGGCTAGCCGGATTCTCCCTACCGGTTCTGGCGTGGTGGGGAACCTCGACATCCTTCATCGGCCTGCCTACTAGGAGAAGGGAGGCCGAGTCATGGCTGATCGCGGGAATGGCCTCCGCCTTTCCGGCCTTCGTCTTCAACAGCCTAGTGGCACCGGAACTGATCCCCTCGTCCTTCCCTCTATGGGCCATGGAACTCTCTCTTCTTGCCATAGGGGCGCCACTATGCGAGGAATTGTTCAAGGGGGCGGCAGTAGCACTATTCCTGCCATCCATCAAGGGGCCCAAGCATGGGTTTCAGGTCGGATTCACCGTCGGGCTGGGATTCGCCCTGATAGAGAACTTTCAATACATCGGATCCTCATTGCTAGGTGGACCTCTAGCCGCATCCATTACCATACTGATTCGTGGCATAGGCTCGATTCCGGGTCATGCCGTGTGGACTGCGATGACCGGAACCGCGATTGGCTGGATGGCCACTGACAAGGAACTCAAGACTAGGATGACTTGGCGCGCCAAGTCATTTGCCATCAATGCCATCGACATTGCCGAAGGTCTGGGTTTCGATACCGACGGAGACGGCGATCTAACTGGATTTGACGGTGAGAGGCCGACCCTCGACGAGGCGATTAGTGATGCTATGGCTGAGCAGACCTCTCAGGACGGCTCTTGGTTGGTTTTGGATCCCAAGCATGGTGCGTCGGATTCGCATTATCCCGACCCCTATCCCGTCGAAAGTGGGGATTTCGGGTTGAGCTACAGCCGGCTCTCCCATTCCACCGATCTGCCGGTTTCATTCTCACCGAGGTCGCTTGGACCCGCACTCGCCCTAGCCATGGCCGGCCACTCATTGTGGAATGGAACCTCTTACCTGTCGGGCTATGCCCCTGGGGAATGGTTTGGATTGGGGGATGGCGGGACTAGCTTGATTTTCCTCTCATGGACAATTGTGATGATAGCGACGGTACTCGTGATAGCACGACGCCTGCTGAGGGGGATACGCACTCTGGACATGCCCTTCTGAGTTACTATTGGACCGCCCCCGCCTCCCCTTGCCGAATCGTTCTTGACCGCAGATGCAAGCAGACTGACTGAGAAAATGGTGGACTTGGGTGATGGACAAGCAATCTCACTCCTGCTAATTACCCTACTAATGCTGATTTCCAAAGCTAATGACCTATTGGATAGGAGTGGCCTGATAGCCGCACTTTTCATAGGGATGTCTGTCTCTTTCTTGGGGCATTGGACGTGGCTGGCCGTTCTGATGACTTTCCTCATCGTCGGCGCAGTGTCCACAAAATGGAGGTACGATGAGAAATCGGAGAAATCCACCGAGGAACCCGACGATGGAGTCAGGGGTTGGAAGAACGTTCTTGCTAATGGTGGTATTGCCACCTCGGTAGCGGTCTTCGATTTCTACATCGGTGGTCATGTCTGGTCCTATCTCGTTATGTGCTCGTGCGTATCCGTTGCCACTGCAGATACCTTGGCTTCGGAGATTGGCCGACTCGATCCCAGAACACGCATCATCACCACCCTTGAGGCTGTGCCCGCCGGGACTAACGGAGGCATGTCCCCCACTGGAACCGCAGCTGCCTTCTACGGCGCGCTCCTCATCGCGATAGTCTCAACCATCCTAGGGGCCGTCAATGGCGATCAGACGCCTCCTGTGTTCATGTTCACGGTGGTGATTGGAGTAGGTTGGCTGGGCTGTCATATGGACTCGCTACTTGGTGCCGTGCTGGAGAATCGAGGATACCTAGGCAAGCATAGCGTGAATTTCATATCGACCATCTCCGGTGTTGCAATGACGTTGATGCTAGCACAGAGGTTCCTTTGACATGGGGGCGAGGGGTTTGAACGGGGCCGTCCCTGAGCGTGAACCGGGTGATGGAATAACCGGAATCCGAACAAGCCGGCTCCTGCTTGCCCCTATCCTGATTCTGCTAGCCGGCTCTTCAATCAGCATGGCCCAGACCTCGACGGCCTACGATGGACCGGGATTCGAGGCCTATTACCCAGATGGGCACATGCTATTCCTGAAGGGGGATGATGACTTCCAATACCTCGATAGAAACTGGACCACGGTAACCGGGCTGCCTTCTGGCAGCATTACTTTCTCCAAGACCAGCTCAGCCGGCTCCCCAACTATCATCGAGGCCCAAACCCCTCCTATTCAGGAGTCTCTACGCTACGAGGGCAATATCTCCGTGCAGATTTTCGCTTCACTAGAGGCTTCGAGCGATGTCTGCTCGCTCACGAATCTGGTCGGAGGGACGCCAATCGGATCAGAGACACAATTCACCATCTCCCTAACCATGGGGGGTGTTGAGGTCATGTCTACCCCGGAGACCAATGCGATCGTGATGAACAAGGGCCGCACGGATCCCCATGTATTCTTGGCCGCGGCATCCAATGTCAACGTGACCATGAGCACCGGCGACACAGTTGTTCTGACCATTCAGGTGAGGCACGAGTGCGCCTTGACGGGAACCCTCTGGTGGGGAACCTACGACGCTCGAACCGGAGTGCTACTTGAAGGCGATATAATAGAGACTGAGCTTGATGTAGTTCTAGACCAGAATCGAATGGCTAGAGTCGAGTTTACGCCCATCTCCCCTTGGGGTCCCGATGACTTCTCAAATCAGGCAATCGAGTTGATTGGCCCAATAGGGTGGGGCGAGATGAGACACGGGCACTACGAGGAGGACATTTGGCAGGATCACTTTGAGATTCCCCACGGAACCTCTACGGGAGAATCCAACCGAACCGTCCTATTGTGGTCTACCGAGAGCCCGCTTTCACCTGGTAACTACATGATCGACGCCTGCTTCACCCTCACAGACCAGGATCCGGGGGAGCTCTGCGACTCATGGGCTATTCTTCGATTCAACGTACCCGAGGACACTCCACCTCTCCTCGATGGCTTCTGGGCCGCAGCAATCGTCCCCCTGTGCATAATCGCTTGGATCGGATTCTCCTTGAAGGGGGCCATGCTTCCGCTACCGGCGTACGCAGTGCTGCTGCTTCTTGCTCTGGCAAGCCTGGGTCCTGCAATGCACCTTCCTGATATCGAATTCGAACCATACAGGGAGGGCGGTGCCGCTCCTTCATTCATACTGCTCTCGCACAATCCAGATTCGCCCTCGCTCTCCCTTTCCGAACTTCTTGACGAGACCGAGGTTGTGGTGTTGGGCATTTTCACCCCCGGCTCGCCCAACGCAATGAGGCAGATGGATGACTTCGAGTCGGCCAAGGCCATCATCGGGGAGGGGGGAAGTAACCCAAACTTCGTCCAGATGGCAACTGGGGAGGGACTTCAGGCTGTCAACCTGGACGAGTATGCCCAGGTCCTCAATGGAACTTGGCCCCTGCTCATGGATGACTCTACAGTGGGGAGGGCACTTCCCAGCGGGGCCACGGACGCAGTGGTTGTCATCGACTCGGCTGGTTTCATCACTGAGTGGCAGCCTGGTTCGATGTCACCCGCAGAGATACGGGATGCGGTCGACTCCGCAGCAATTGGTTCTGGAAACTCACCCCTCACGGTCCTCTCGCTCCTATTGGGTTCGACCCTGCTCCCCCTGCTAGTTCTTGCAATGCCGAGTGATAGGAGGTACGAGGCCCCCGAGGAGGCCTTGATTCCGGGGGTGGGCGGATTCATGACGATAGGGGCGGCTTCAGTGGGATTCGTTGCATGGGCTCTCCCAATCGCTTCATTGTCAGTAATTGGATTGGGTGCCTACTGGATATTCGTCGAAGCGCTTCTTGCAGCCTTGCTGATCTATCATGGCTCTTCCATGGTCTCGAGGGGGAGAATCATGGAGGTAGAGGCGATTTCGGGATGGGTGCATTCCAATCTTCCAGTGGCATACAGGGAGTGGAGGACTCTACCAAGGTTCACAGAAGACATCTATCTCGGACTGTGGCTTGCATGGCTAGTGTGGCTCAGAGCACCCTCCATGATTCCCCAGGGTGTGGGAGCCGTGGCTAGGTCCGGGATGATGGGCATGGGCTTAGCCCCATTCCTGCTCTTTGGATTCGCGGTCTGCGCTGGCGTCTCAGTCCTCATTGTGCGCACGGCCACGCTCCTTCCGGGATCAGCGTCGAGAATATTCGGCCTCCTGAGCGTCGGTGTTCGGCCTAGGGCGTGGGGATTGGCCACAGTGGTAATGGGGCTATGGATTCTCACTAGCATCATCGTCGGCCCCATGGCATCATCGATGTGACCGTCTCCCGATGCAGCGCATCTGAACCGAGAGCATCATAAGAGGAGGTTCGTTCTGTTGCCCACCCTTGGGGGTATAGTATAACCTGGTAGTACCGCGGGCTCCAGTTGCACGGGAATGACGACGAGTGGGTTTTCTGATGGCTTTGATGACCAACTGGAGCACCGACCCGTCGCAACCCGAGAGCGTGCGCTTGCCGGGTGCACGCTAGGCGGAAGACACCCGCTGATCTGGGTTCAAATCCCAGTGCCCCCACCATCACTTGGCTCAGCCTTGCTCTTCGAGTCTGTAGATGGGCAGGTTGGGTTGAAGGCAGAACCACGGTTCGGCGTTACATGGATGTCCGTGGGATCGAAGCACTACTTTGCCTAGTGCTGATGCTGCCCCTCCATGGGAGCATAGGACTTCAGTCTGAATTCCACGAAGCTCAGATCTTAGAGGAGGGTCAGGTGACACGGGTCCCAGGCCAAACCCCCGTCTCTTGGGCCGATCCCGGACCGTGGTGGGGGCGGACCGCTCTCGATTCAGATCGCAATGGAATCCATGACTCTATCCAAGAAGCGTCGGGCATGGTCAACGTCGGCCTTTCCTACGGGCGTGCGGTTACTGAGACTGACCGTATCTCCCTAGGCCTGCTGGGGCACGAAATCCACTTGGAACTGCCAGTCGTAGATGCGTTGCTAATCGGCGCGATAGATGCTTCCGAGGTTTCGCTGCTTGCCCAGTTGGATGACGTTGTGATGGTGGAGCGATACGGCTCGCTGGTATTCTACGGCGATATTCAAACTCCAGCGGTCAAGGCTCGAAACTCAACGGACTATCCCATCGGGGCATGGGATCTCGGGGTCAGTGGCCAGGGGGTGAACATCGCTCTGACCGATACCGGGGTCGATAACGAGCACCCGGGTCTATCGAGTAAGTTCGTCGCTGGTTTCGATGCTGTCTGCTACATGCACACAGACCCGCAGTGCCTGCTCTCCGGGGGGCGCGAGGAGGACGGGTCGTTCGACCCTGATGATGGCAACCAGCACGGAACCGCTTGCATGGGGATGGCTAGCTCCACTGGAACCGAGCCCGACGGCAGCCAATCCGATTACTACGGCGCGGCGCCGAACGCATCCCTCATTGACGTGCGTATTGGGACTGATGTCGGAGCCGGGCCCTTCGAGAACTACCTGCTCGAGCAGGAGTTCTACGAATCAGCCATGAACGGTCTTCAGTGGATTATCGACCACAGAGACGATGCATGGGCCGGGGTTGACGAGGCCAATCACGGCATCGACATCATCTCCTTGTCTTGGGGCATCACCAGTCACGAGAACGGCGGCTCTGACGGATCAGACATGCACAGCAGGATTCTAGACGAAGCCATGGAGGTGGGCGTGACGGTTTCTAACGCTGCTGGCAACGATGGCCCTGACAACGACGGACTCTCGGGCATGAGCGCCTCTTCCCTCTCCATCACCGTCGCAGCCACGGACGATCACAATACCGTGGATCGCTCCGACGACACCATCGCGTCATACTCCTCTCGTGGTCAGCGCAGAGACAATGGGGACGGCAATCCCGTGAACGAACTCGTCCCTGAAATCAGCGCCCCGGGGACCAATATCATCCAAGCCGAGGGATGCTTCACCAGCGGCAGCTGCAACAATAACATCCCGGGCCAAGACGCATCTGACAACTCGTACTCGAGCCGGGGAAGCGGTACCTCCTACGCCACTCCTTCCGTATCTGGGATCATCGCGCTGGTCATCGAGGCCAACGCGAACCTCACGCCCCTGCAGATTAAGGAGGTCCTCAAGCAGACCTCCGAGCGTCGCGGTGAGGCTAGCGCACCGGAGGTCGACCCCTACTGGAATCGCGATTTCGGCTATGGCATGGTGGACGCCCACGCTGCTGTCACACTGGCCCTCCATCTTGCTGAGAGCGATCAGCCAGAGACCATCGACCCCAGCCTCCAGAACCACTTGCTCAAAGTGATTGACTCCAACGGTACCATCAACGTCACCGGTCATGCTTGGGGCCAGTTTGGCGCCATCGAGCGCGTGGAGTTCCGCATTGATGGCGGTGATTGGATCGAGACCACATACTCTGCCGTGCCCTCCGAGATTGGAGCACTGACCCCATTTCTCTGGCACATCGTCCTAGACCCGGATAAACTGAGTGATGGCGAGCACAGCATAGAGGTACGTGCGATGTCCAGCAACTCCCAGTCGCTTCCAGTGTTGGCCACGGTACACGGCCTCAGCGGAGGTGAGGGAGGCACTACTGTCCCGCTTCCAATCATTGCCCTTGTCGCCTCTGTGTTCCTTGTCTGGGTCCTCTCATTGGCACTCGTTCGCTTACGTTCTGACGAGGAGATCGACGAAATAATCCAGGTCCTCAGGAGCCCAACCGATGAGATCATCGACGCCGAGATCGTCACGGATGACGTCTGACCGAATCTCAAGCTCTCGACCATCTTCAAATCCTATAACTTTCTCAATGGTCCATGGTGCGATTCTCGGACAGGGCAAACTCCATTCGTCCCACAGGCGTTAGGAGGATGTTCGACATGGCTGGCGATGATGCTATTCAGTTCGGCTTGGGAGAGCCTGATTTCCAACCCCCACCTATCGCCATTGAGGCCTTTTCGAAAGCGATGGCCGAGGGCAAGAATAAGTACACCTCGACAGCCGGCCTCCCGGAGCTTCGTCGTAAGATAGCAGAATCTTGGCACCACCGCATTCCCGATCTCGACGAATCGAATGTCTGCATCACCATGAGTGGCACGAATGCCATTCTGGACATCTTCCTCGCACTCGTCGATCCCGGGGACAATGTCCTTCTTCCCGAGCCGTACTTCCCCCTCTACCCCCCAGACGTCATGTTATGCGGGGGAGAGCCAAATTTCTACCAATGCACCTTTGAAAACGGCTTCGTGCCCACGGTCGATGACCTAGAGGCAAGGGTCGACGAACGTACCGTCGCCGTCCTCTACAACTTCCCCGGCAATCCCACCGGCGGCAATGTCACCGAGGACGAGCGGGACGAGCTCGTCGCCTTCGCCCGCGACCACGATCTGTGGCTGATTACGGACGAGGTCTACGATCGCATCGTCTACGACGCACCACACACCTCCTTTTTGGGCGCGGGTTATGACAAATTGATCATGGCCCAATCTTTCTCCAAGACTTTCGCGATGACGGGTTGGAGGATGGGGTACCTCCTCTCTCCCGATCCCGATGCCATGGACCAACTGGCCAAGATGCAGTATTACGTAACAGCGTGCTCCAACGACGCGATGCAGTATGCCATCCTCGAAGCACTGGAGAAGGCATCTGAATACCCAGAGAAGATGTGCCAGGAGTTCAAGGCGCGCCGCGACCTGATATGCGAGCGCCTCAACGCCATGCCCGGAGTCTCCTGCCACGTTCCAACTGGGGCCTTCTACGTCTTTCCCAAGGTGGACGTTCCGGGCATGAATAGTGAGGAAATATCCTTGAAACTTCTGGAGGGAGGGGTCCTATGTTCCCCTGGTTCCGCCTTCGGGGAAGCGGGGGAGGGACATCTGAGGTTCGCCTACACAATCAGCAGGGAGGACATTTCGGAGGGAATGGATCGCGTCGAGGAAGTTCTTAGAAATCTGAGGGGCTGAGGCATGCTCCAATTCTATGTCAACGTAATAGCGGGACTGGGGTCTTTCGCGCTCTCCCTCTGGATTCCGAGATCCAGCATAATCGCCCTGACGAAACCTCAGATTAGCTCCGCCCTCCTAGTGGCTTCTGGAATTGCCCTGCACTGGATTGGTCCGAACCCCGTTGCTTTCGGCCTCTTCCTGGGATCAGGGTGGTTGTTGTTGAACCAGGCCGTAGATGGGGCCTTTCCACAACCCGGCCCGTTCAGTCATCATCGAACAGGCTGAACGGCAGGTCGATCATCCTGCTACTCTCCTCATCTCCCGATTCGTCCCCATCCTCTTCTTGATCTTCATCCGCCATTTGCTCATCCGCGATTTCCGGCAATCCCTCCACGTGGGACGCCCCCTCTTCTTCAGGTGCTTTGAGATGCATCCCTCTGAGGGACTCGAGCCCCTCCTCCT
>MPLV02119292.1_pt1 | contig 15976 bp, 16 predicted proteins | sample 1617331 | NCBI WGS metagenome assembly MPLV02 (sample SAMN05944802, study PRJNA350692) | marine metagenome | biome: marine; feature: ODZ; material: water; isolation source: 100 m water sample filtered on 0.2 um supor filter | place: Pacific Ocean | collected 2012-04-08 | depth 100m m | reverse complement strand
CTAGCTTTTTGAAAGACAAAGGGAAAATCTCTAACAAAGAAAAATTACTAACAGCCTTAATAACGCGTGAAAAATTGGGCAGCACAGAAGGCTTTTCAGAGCAACCAGGCAAATGAGGAAAAACTCGAAGGCGGAGTTGATCGAGTTATGTTTGTTGTGGAGGGTGTTTAAGAACCTGGGTTGATGACGAAATGCAGAATCTATGACACCAGCAAGTGCGCATGTGTGGAAGGGAATCACAATTAAGTATTAAATTATTTATATTATTAACTTAATTATTTTAATATTTTTAATATACCCCCAATTATACCCCCAATTATACCCCCAAATGATGCGCTCAACAGAATTTTCATATAAAGGATTCCTGAACTATTATTACGCCCAAAATTATAGAGTATTTTACCTAAAAAGGGTAGTTATTTCGGAATGAATATCAGGGCTGATAGACACCTATATGGACACCTTTTCAGTAAAAAAACTGTTTAGAACCGTCATGTTTTTATATATCGGGCTGCGGAGTGTATCTGAGGTAGGGCTTGATTCCTCTATATCCTTTAGGACCACTGTATGACTCTTGACTCATTCAAACGTGCGGCTCCGGAATCTCAGCCCGATGCACCAAAAGAATTGATTTCTGTTGGCAATAAAAAACCTCTAAGGACTTAATGCTTTATGCTGGATGACTACTTGCTGACTGTTATCTCGAATATTGGAATGATATCTCTGATAGCCCTTTCAGCTTATATTCTGCTGATCACAGGAGAGATTTCGTTTGGTCAGCAGGCATATTTTGGAATAAGTGCATATTCTGGTGCTATTGCTACGACGTTATGGGGCTGGCCATTTTGGATTGCACTACTCTTTGGAAGCATACTTGCTGCAATTGCTGCAGGCGTTGTCAGTACACTGACTGTAAGAATCAGTGGACTTTATTTTTCAATTGCCACTCTTGCGTTCTCAGAAATGGTAAGACTATCCTTACTGAAATTTAGTTACCAAAAAGAGATTGATGGTGAGCTTGTAGGACCCAACGGCGCAGAGGGATTTGGTGAGATTCGATGGATCTTTGAAAACAATATCAGTGTACTTCAGTATACTTTGCTGATTTACCTTATTCTTATTCTAGTCTTAATTTGTCTGTTTATAATTGAACGCTCCGGGCTGGGTATGATCTTCAGGATGCTGGGTCAGGATTCTATGTTGACACGTGTACATGGGTTAAATCCCGTGATTTACAAAGTCATTGCAGCTGTCCTGGCAGGTTTCATTGCAGGATTGGGAGGGATGCTTTATGCCCATTCATTTACCTACATTGAACCAAAGATATTCAACGTCATGCTTGGCGTTCACTCTCTTGCATATGGACTTATTGGGGGTCTGGGAACTGTTTTTGGCCCGTTGATTGGAGTGGCCTTAGACATTGGCTTTCTAGAATCCATTCGCGTGATACATGGTTATAGGATGATTGTTTTTGGTGGGCTAGTCGCCCTGATGCTGATCTTCATGCCACGCGGCATTCTCGACGAAAACCGTGTTTATAGACTAAAACTTGCTTTGAAGAACTTGTTCCGTGTTTGAGTTAAGAGAAATTTGCAAATCATTTGGTGAGTTACGTGCTCTTCATTCTGTCAGCCTGAAGATCAAGTCTGGACTTATAACTGGACTAATTGGACCAAATGGTTCTGGTAAGACATCCTTGGTTAATATTATGAGCGGTGTCTATCCTATAGATTCAGGTCAGATTCTACTTGATGGTAAGGACATTAGCGGCGCAACGTCCGATCAAATTTCCAGGCTCGGTGTTTCCCGGACATTTCAGCATATCCGAATTTTTGAGCGAATGACGGTCTTTGAGAATGTTATTTCAGCCATGATCAGTCTTGAACCGTTTTCATTGAATGAATTACTGGGACAGGTCAGGAAGCCTGATGATCCTAAAGTCAAAGTAGCTAAAAACATGCTTGAGATAATGGAGCTGGAAGAAGAGGCAACTCTTTTTGCCAGCGAACTCCCGCTACCCAAGCGTAGAAGGCTTGAGATCGCAAGGGCTTTAGCACGTGACCCTAAAGTCATTCTACTTGATGAACCAGCTGGAGGAATGACACCTAAGGAAACTGAAAGACTTGCAAATCTGATACTTAAACACGTGGCACCAGGCAGGACTTGTCTATTGATAGAACACAAAATGGACCTAATTGCGGAAGTTTGTGAAGTCCTATGTGTTCTCCATCATGGAGAAAAAATTGCTCAGGGTGAACCACTCGTAGTTTTTAATCAGCCTGAGGTCATCGAGGCCTACCTTGGAAAAGTATGAAACAAATGCTGAATGTATCAAATCTTAAAGTTAGTTTCGGTGAGGTTTCTGCAGTTAAAGATCTATCTATAAAGATCAGCGAAGGACAGATTGTATCGATAACAGGTGCTAATGGTGCTGGAAAAAGTTCTACATTAAATGCACTTGCTGGAATTCATACACCATCGGCTGGAGAAATAGTCTTTCGTGGCGAGAACATCACCGGATTCCCTGCACACAGGATTGTCAAAAGAGGGCTGGCTCAGGTTCCTGAAGGCAGGCATCTATTCCCCAACCTTTCTGTTCGAGAAAACCTTCTTACTGGGAATCATTGTATAGGCAAGTTGATGCTGGATAAATTCATCCCAGAAAATCTACTTGAGACATTTCCAATGCTTAGTGACTATCTGGATACTAATGCTTCCAGCCTCAGTGGAGGTCAAGCACAGATGTTAGCACTTGCTAGGGGCTTGATGACCAATCCACTTCTATTACTGCTGGATGAGCCTACTCTCGGTCTGGCTCCAATTATGGTCAAGGAGGTTTTAAAGTTAATTTCTATACTTCGTGAACAGGGATTGACTATCCTGGTCGTGGAACAGAATGTTAGACAAACACTTGAAATTTCTGATTATGCCTATGTTCTCGAAAGCGGAAGGATGGTGATGGAAGGCACAGGGAATGAATTACTAAATAATTCCAGGCTTGTTGAATCTTTTCTTGGTCTTGGAAAATCATAGAAATTTTTCGTGATCCTTAGAATGTTCTTTATTAATTATCCTGTTGAACGGTGCGAAATTGTCAATAGTCGATTGATCCTGACTAATATTTGTACCGTCTTTGAGTACTTCAAAACCAACTGGTCTGCCCCCTGAGCTCATCGTCAATACCAACAACAGCGCATTCTGCAACCGTAGTATGTAATGAAGGCTGGTACCTATTTGCTAATAAAACTACTTGTCTGCAGGAACCCAATCTGGCAAAGGTTCTCCACCAGTATAATGATTATGAGCAGGGGTTTCTCTGAAAATACAATATACGTCTTCAGGATCAATATTTAATGTATCTTTAAGAACAGAAGAAATACCATCAACCAAACGTTTTTTTCTTTCAGGTTCACGACCTGGCCTTAAATCAACATCTACTACTGGTAAACCATCACCAATAATACCAAATGACTCTCTTATTGAAACATAATCATATCTCACTTGTTTCGGAGCAAGTGTCTTTAAGACAACTTCTCTAACTTTTTTTTGTATCTTTTCTTTATCGTCATTCGATACTCCATTTGGTAAATCAATTCTTATAAGAGGCATAATAATCTTTCGTTTATAGGTTTAATTTATATTTAAAAATACGTAGAATCTTGAATTCTTAACTTACAGTCATGATTTGGATGCAAAACTACCTATGCCGCATGATTCCAGCACTTGACAAATTTCTCCAAGAATTGCTGGATCATCAATAGTCGGTGGAGCAGGAACTTTTCCCCCTTTAGCCAATTGACGGATGGTTTTTCTAAGTATTTTTCCTGAACGAGTTTTTGGCAGTCGGCTGACTATCACAGACTGTTTGAAGCAAGCAACTGCACCGATTTCTTTGCGGATGATGCCCACCATTTCCTGCTCCAATTGATCCTGACTTATTTTTGTACCGTCCTTGAGTACTGCAAACCCCACTGGAACCTGTCCCCTGAGCTCATCGTCAATACCAACCACAGCACATTCTGCAACGGCAGGATGTGATGCAATTAGTTCCTCCATCTGTCCAGTGGACAAACGATGTCCAGCGACATTAATTACATCATCCACACGCCCCATTACAAACACATATCCATCTTCATCAATTATTCCTCCATCTCCTGTCAGGTAGTAACCTGGGTATTTTGAAAGATATGAATCTCTAAAGCGTTTGTCATCATTCCAAAGTGTCGGCAGGCAGCTTGGTGGTAAAGGTAGCTTGACGACAATGTTTCCTGTCTCACCTGACTTGCATGAGTTCCCCTCATCATCCAATACCTTCACATTATATCCAGGTACAGGAAAAGTAGGCGAACCCATTTTCACAGGATAAGGGTCAAGCCCCATCATGTTTGAACACATGGGCCAACCGGATTCGGTCTGCCACCAGTGATCTATGACAGGTATGCTAAGGATTCCTGTGAGCCATTCGTAAGTTGGAGGGTCCAATCTCTCGCCGGCTAAAAACAGAGTTCGCAAACAACTGATGTCATACTTCTCTTTTAATTTTGCATAAGGATCCTCCTTCTTGACTGCGCGAAATGCCGTTGGCGCAGTAAAAAATGTGTTAACCTGATGTTCTGAAATAACCCTCCAAAATGAGCCTGCATCTGGAGTTCTTACTGGCTTACCTTCATAGAGAACAGTGGTGCAACCATGAATCAGGGGAGCATAAACGATGTAAGAATGGCCCACAACCCATCCAACATCCGAACCTGCCCAGTAGACATCACCCGGTTCAGAATTGAATATTGCTTTCATACTGTATTTGAGTGCAACTGCATGACCTCCATTATCCCTTACGATTCCTTTAGGTAGACCAGTAGTACCTGAAGTATAAAGAATGTATAGTGGGTCTGTAGCATCAACAGGAACTGGATCTGCCGGTGAGGCTCTATTAGAAAGCTCATTCCAGTCAAAATCACGTCCTGACTTCATCGATGCTTTCGATTGAGGACGCTGAAGGAGAACAACTGTTTTCGGTGGGTACTTAGAAAGGCGAAGTGCTTCATCTACTAGTGGCTTATATTCAATTACGTTACTAAATTCTATTCCACATGAAGCTGTCAAAAGTACTTTAGGTTTTGCATCATCAATACGAATTGCTAGCTCTTTGGGTGCAAATCCACCAAACACAACCGAATGAATTGCTCCTAAACGTGCACAGGCGAGCATAGCCACCAATGCTTCAGGAATCATAGGCATGTATATGATGGCTCGGTCTCCCTTTTCAATGCCCATAGCTCTAAGTACACCAGCAAACTTTGCAACTTTTTCTAAGAGCTCTTTAAAGTTAAATTTACACTGAGAATTTGTGACTGGTGAGTCATAGATCAGAGCCGTTTGATCACCACGCCCACACTCAACATGATGATCTAGTAGTAGATAGCTTGTGTTGAGTTTCCCACCCTTGAACCAGTGGTAAAAACCATTATCATCCTGTGAGAGGATAGTACTAGGGAACTCATACCACTTGATTAGTTCAGCTTGTTTTCGCCAGAATTCTTCAGGATTTTCAATCGATTCTTGAAATTCTTTTTTATAACCCATCTTCACCCATAAAAGTGATTGTATGATAGTGTGAGTTCAAACTATGGTATTGTATTTTATCTTCTCTCAAACTCTCTCTTGTGCTATCCGATGTCTGAGGACAATACTCTGCCCTATTAACCCTCCAGGTCTGAAGATTAACATTATAAATAATAACAGGTATGCTGAAATGTCTCGCATGATAGGATCGTAGTACCAGAAAACATTTGCTTCAACCACACCCAGTAGTAGTCCTCCCAGTATCGCTCCAGGAAGTGAGCCCATTCCTCCAAGCATCATGGCGATCAAACCCTTAAATGTGGCCCAAAGACCAAAATATGGTGTGATTTGAGAGTCAGCTGATAAAATCAAAAAACCTGCGATTCCTCCCAGAAGTGAAGCTATGAAGAAGGCCAGGAAAAGTGTCATGGAACGATCTATTCCTATGTATAAAGAAGCCAGTGGATTATCTGACACCGCACGAATAGCAAGCCCTGGCCGAGTTCGATAAAGGAAAAAATGTAGAAGAATCACAATAATTAGCATCAGAATGAACATGGTTAAATGCTCACTACGCGCGTAAAATTGGCCGAATTCAAATCTGGTTGTAGTGAAGAAGGCAGGAAACGGATAAGTCCTCTCCGGTAACAAGTGCATGGCAATTTCTTCAAGTTGCATCCAAATGACAAAACTGGAAACCATTGAAGCAATGGTGGAGTCACGACTTATCGATCTGAAACAAAGACGCTCCACGTAGATACCAACAACGATTGTACCTGCTATTGTACCAAAGAGCACCAGCCAGGCATTTTGTTCGACATTAAGATACAACCAGGTGCCTACGTATGCTCCAAGCATTATGCTAGGACCATAGGACAGATTGAGACGTTTCATGACTCCGAAAACCATGGTGAAGCCAAGTGCAAGAAGGGCATAGCCTGAGCCAACCATCAATCCGTCAATACAGTTTTGTAGAAAGTCTGTAAACATTGATTTTGTATCACAAAATTAAGATATTTCTGTGCCCAAATAAGCACGCTTAATGGCTTCGTCCTGGTGGATTTCTTCTGGACTACCGCTAAAGCTAACCTTGCCCTGTTCCAGTAGGTAAACCTTGTGTGCAACTTTTAGTGCCATTCTAGCATTTTGCTCTACAAGAAGGATTGTAACACCTTCTTCGTTAAGTTGCCTGATGATGGTGAAGATTTCCTTTACAACTAGAGGAGCAAGGCCCAAAGACGGTTCATCCATGAGGAGGATTTTCGGTTGTGCCATCAGAGCACGCGCAATAGCAAGCATCTGTTGTTCACCTCCTGAAAGAGTTCCTGCAAGCTGTTTCCGTCGTTCTTCCAGACGGGGGAACCGTTGATACATTTTGAGGATATCATTTTCTATGGATGGATCATTCGATGATCGTGAAAAGGCTCCGGCATAAAGGTTTTCCTTAATAGACATCTGAGGAAAAATCAATCGGTTTTCCGGCACGAGAGCTATACCTTTACGAACGATCTGCTGGGCTGACTCACGAGTGAGTTCTTGATCTTCAAGAAATATTGAACCGCTACGCGATTTCAAAATCCCGGCAATTGTGAACATGGTTGTTGTTTTACCTGCGCCGTTTGGCCCCAGAACACAAGTCACTTCTCCCTTCCGTGCCTCAAGGGTCAGTCCATTTAGGGCTTGAATTTCTCCATAAAATGTTGTTATTTTTTCTGTTCTAAGCATAATCCATCAATCATCTTCAGAGTAACCAAGGTAGGCTTCCTGGACTGCCTCATTTTTCTGTATCTCTTGTGGATTGCCTTCGGCAATTTTAGATCCAAAATTAAGCACGGCAATCCGGTCAGTAACACCCATGACCAACTCCATCACATGCTCTATAAGGATGATGGTAATGCCCTGCAACTGCAGACTTCGTATTCTTGAATCAAGATCCCGTATTTCATCTTTATTCATACCCGCAGCAGGTTCATCAAGCAGGAGTAAGCGTGGCTTAGTTGCTACAGCACGGGCTAATTCAAGTCTGCGCTGCTCACCAAAGGCAAGACTAGATGCCAGTTCATCTGCACGATTTTCAAGGTTTGAAAATTCAAGCATCTCTTCAATTTCTTTTTTTACAATAATACTCTTACCGAACCAGCGATAAAAACTGCTCTCAGTTTTTATATCTTCAACTGAGTTCCGCGCTACCCAAAGGTTTTGCCAAACAGTTAGATTAGGAAAAAGGCGAATGTTCTGAAATGTGCGAGCAATTCCCGTTTTTAATCGTTGATGAGTTGGCTTGCCGGAGATAGTTTGTCCATAGAAAACTACATCACCTTTAGTGGGTTGGAAGATGCCACAGATGACATTGATCAGAGTACTCTTACCTGAACCATTCGGACCTATGACACCAAATATATCTCCTTCCCCGACCTCTAAATCGAGTTCATTGAGCGCCTTAACTCCCCCAAAATGTTTTGAAATTGATTTGATCTTGAGCACTTTTAAAGTATTGGTTGTGGCGAATTCAATATAAGTTTAAATTAAAATAAAGATGTACTCAGTTTGGTTTATTTAAATCATTTTTATTGGTCTTAACTTAAACTTTGATTACCCTTTTAATGATGCCGATAGTCTGTTGATCAAAAAGACCACGTGGTTTAAAATTCATGGCTAGAACAATAAGCAACCCAAACAAGATCATTCTCCAGTCTCCAAGGAATCGTAGTCCTTCAACAAGAAGTCCCTGGATAAAAATAACTGCGACAAGCGTACCGAAGACGTTTGAAAGGCCTCCCAGAATTGGGTATGCAATCGCAAAAGTTCCAAGCAGAACAGTAAAACTATGATGGTCCAGTGAAGTGACCTGATGAGCATAAAGTCCGCCAGAAAGCCCTGCAATGAAACCTCCGGCAGTCATTGCGGAAACTTTAATAACTGTAAGGTTAATACCAACGCTGCTTGCAGCTAACTCATCTTGACCGACTGCTCTAAGCACCGCTCCGGAACGAGAATTGTCAGACCACCAAACGATTCCCATGACGATGATGACAAAAGTCCATAAAAATAAAGTGACCTCCAAATTACTCCACCCATTATCACTGAAATACCTTATTTCAGCAAAGCCCATTGTGCCATCAGGCCCTATTTCTTCACCTTCCCGAGAAACACGCCATTTGAGATTATAGAAAAACATTCGTACAAACTCGCTAAAAGCAATCGTTGCAACAACAAGCATTAAACCCTTAACACGAAGTGCTGGGAAACCAACTAAAAAGGCCAAGCAACCTGATAATAGCATAGCAGCTAAAACTGCTGGGAGAATATTCCACTGGAAAATTACAGTCAGTATAGCTGCTGTGTATGAACCTACAGCAAAGAATCCTGCCTGAGCCAAGGAAAGCTGCCCTGTCTGCAACAGTAAATATGCAGAGAGGCCGAGCATAGTATGAATACCAATTGTATTGATGAGGTTAAGGTAAAAGTCCATTAAAGCTAATTGTAATTATTTCTGCTTTTTAATCACGATTGATAGTTTTTGAAAAAAGCCCATTGGGTCGGAAAACTAAAAAAATAAATAAAAGTGCCACAACATACATGTCCCTTTCATCAATTCCACGGACATAAAGAAAGAAGTTCTCGAAACCACCCACAAAAAGTCCAGCTATGATTGCACCTGGAATGGAGCCCAATCCGCCAATGACCGTAACAATCAATCCCTTTATAGTTAAAGGTAATATTACTACAGGTGACAGAACACCAACAGCTGCTGCCGTCATTGCACCAGCAATTCCTCCCAGAAGTCCTGCAATAGAAAAGGTGATTGAATTTGTGTGATGAATATTTATTCCGCAAAGTTGGGCGGCTACTTCCTGTTGTGCTACTGCCCTTGTGGCCATGCCAAGACGGGTTTTAAAAAGAACATACAACAACACAACTGTACTAACTAGTCCAATAAAAAAAACAAATATAAGATCACCACGAATCCCAAATGGGCCTATTTCAAAATAGGCATCCTCAAATAGACCTGGAAAGTTCATAGGAGAACCGCGGGTGGCTAGGACTATCACCTCGTCGATGAGAAAAAGTCCACCGACGGAAGCCATAAGTGCTGCAAGGTGATTATGAGTTGGGATAAATCTAAAGCAGGTCTGATAGACGATGTAGCCCATGAAAGTGGAAACAAGTGCTGACACAGCAAAGACAAAAATAATGGGCGCATCAAAAACCATGGATACAGCCAAACCAACATATGCACCGGCAATGGCAGCTCCAGCATAAGCCATGTTGAGCTTACCCATTGCACCAAAAATCAGAGTAAATCCTATTCCGATCAAGGCATAAGTTGAACCAAATAGTACCCCATCCCAAATGGCCTGAGTTATTTCAACTACTTCATATAAAAAATCTTCCATGATAGAATGCTTACTATAATATCCCGCTGTCTCATTCATAACAGCGGGATTATTCTGTGAATGTTTTCAATTAGGAATTTGGATCATGAATAACTTTCCACTTTCCGTTGACAACCTGCACATAAACATACGGCTTATCTGCTTCACCGGAACTACCATCTCTTTTCAAAGGTCCAATCAAACCTTTTTGCGATGATATTGAAGCAAGAGCATTCCTGAAGTTTCTGCGATCCTGCTGCAATGTGTCAGGCCTCCCCATAATTGCTGCACGCTCTACAGCACGTTTAACTAGATATGCATTCTCCCATGCGGCTGAACTATGAAGATCCAGGAAACCCCCTGCTTTTGAAACAATATTATTCGCCTTCTTTGCTTCTGGAGTAATTGGAGCAAATCCTGTTGGAATAATTATCCCTTCTGCTGCACTCATACATCCGTTTATAGTTTCCTGGCTAGCAGAACTTGTCAGACCCACAAGCAACTTTGGCTTTATTCTCTGTCGTTTCATCTCTTTCATGAAACCACAGGCTGAAAAAGGATGCGATGCAACTAAAATCATATCTGCATCCTGCTTTTTAATCTTTCGAGCCTGCACGGTATAATTCGTATCTCCCATAAGCCAATGTTGAGATTTAGCAGCAGCCTGGAGCTCTTTCATACCTTGTTTTACTTTTGGTCCTAGTGCTGGAACTGATGGTCCTACCCACTCAAACCCGTGTTTAACTGCCATTTGAACTATAATCGCAGTATAAGTTATGAAAGAATGTCCTTGATCGGTTTCTGAACCACCTGTAAACGTTTTTACATTTGGATATGCTGAACGTATCCATTTAAAGAGTTCGTCATACATGGTTATTTCATTAGGCACATTTCTGAAAGACCATTCAGAAATCTTGGCCAGGCCAGGCCTAATACAAGTATCTGCTAAAATAGGCATCTGAACTCCAGAATCTGAAGTATCCTCTACTTTTTTCTGCAATACACCAAACATGGCTTGACATACACCAGAACATGTTGTCCCCATTCCAACTATAGCGTCAGTTGTAGACGCAGTCTTTCGAAGAATTGCAATGGCCTCATCTTTTTTACATGCGCTGTCTTCATAACCAATTACTTCCATGGGTGCCATACTTCCGTCACCCATTCTGACACCACCTGCAGAATTAATTTCTGCTACGGCTGACCTTAATGCTGCCTCTGAATTGACTCCAAAGGACTTAAGAGGTCCTGATTTTGCTCCCCATCCTAAAACTTTAAGAGAAGGACCAGCGCTAATAGCACTTTGAGGAATTAAAAGTGCTATTAAGAACAAACTTGCTCCTATGAATTTTGATAGATGTTTCATAATATATTCCTATTTAATTTATGGTTTTAAAAATGGCAGAATAATATTTTGCCTGATTAGATAAAGACATAGAGCATTTTCATATACTAAATATCTTTAGTCACTTGTTCTGTTATCATGCTTCATAGGCATCCTCTCTTTTTTGTGTTTATGATTTTTATCATGATCATGTGACATTTCATGACCTTTCTCACCAAAAATCATTTTTTTTACTATTCTATCTCTTTTAGGTTTGGTAAAGTCCATCTTCAAAACCCATTCTCCATACATCTCTAAATTCAATCTGACATTATACTTATCCATTCCTATAGAATGAGCCATGACTGGCTTAACGTTGTGAGCTCCAGCCATAGAGGGCATATCTGCACTTACCTTGAATACTGCTTTTGGAATTTTTTTACCAGTCTTCGAATGCCTCAGAGTAATCATGCAGTCATAAACAAGTTTCTCTTCCGTACTCTTGCACCCGACTTCTGCCATCATCTTACCTAGGACTTTTCCCATGGGAAAAATGATTATTGGCAATGTTAAAAAAATTATAGATGGAACTATTCTTTTCATGGATCTATATTCCTTAAATTTCTTATTCCTTGCCCATTCCTCTTTCAATTGCGTTGACTAGGCAGCCCATGTTTCCAAAAGGATGTTTGTTTTCATACATTAACTGATGCGCATGTCCGATTTCATCAAAAGTGAATGTTGCTGATAAGCATGGATCCACCTTGCCTGATTTCATCAGTTCATTGAGAGCTGAAGCCTGTTCATCATTAGCAAGATGACTACCCTGGAAACGTTTCTGCATCATCCAATGGTAACGAAGGTCCATGGTAATGTTATATCCAGTAGTTCCAGCACAGATAACAACCATACCACCTGTATCGCAGACAAAACCAGAAGTTGGCAGTGTTGATTCTCCAGGATGTTCAAAAACAATCTTCGGATTCTTTTTTTCACCAACAGCTTCCCATACTGCCTTTCCAAATGCGCGGGCTCCCTTCATCCAAACTCCCCATTCTGGTTCATTTGTGTCTGGCATAGGGCCCCAATGATCAAAATCCTTACGATTGATAACTCCCACTGCACCTTTGTCGAGACAGAACTGTCGTTTATCTTCATCTGAAATGACAGCAACTGCCTTACCACCAAGTGCCGCAACTATCTGGATCGCTAATGAACCAAGTCCGCCAGCACCTCCCCAGACCAGAACAACGTCTCCTTTTTCAACAACATTGGGGGACCATCCCATAAGCATACGATAAGCCGTAGAAGCACAAAGCATGTAACAAGCAGACTCTTCCCAGCTGAGATGCTTTGGCTTATTTTGACATTGATGAGACTGTGCCCTAGTAAACTGGCAGTAGCTGCCATAGTTAGTCTGATATCCCCATATACGTGTTGAAGGTGCAAGCATCGGATCTTTCCCTGAAAGTACCCAAGGGTCATCTGGCTCCCACCAACCGGAGTGAATCACTACCTCATCTCCTACTTTTACGTTTTCAACCTCAGAACCAACTGCCCAAATAATTCCGGCAGAATCGCTTCCTCCAGCATGAAAATCCTCTGGTTCCCCTTTTTTTTGGCGATCCGCAATAACATCAACTGGAAAACCAAGTCCGGCCCAAACATTATTATAATTAATTCCTGTAGCCATTGTGTAGACCAAAACGTCCAAGGGACCAATTTCTGGAACAGGAATGATCTCCCGTTTCCACGCTTCATTAGGTTCACCAAAACGTTCTTGTCTGACACAAAATGCATGCATATTTTTAGGAATTATTCCAATTGGAGGACGTTCTCCTAATTCATAAATTTCTTTAATTTCAGAATTTTCACCCATTTTTTTCAACACCTTTCCCAGCACATTAATTATTTAACATAAGTAAAAAATACGATTATGTATTTGCAATTTTTTTATTGTATGTTATAGTTATTTCATATTATGATATTTGTCAAGCAAATAATATAATATTTTTTTAGATAATGCAGGCTAACTTTTTTGGCCTGCGAATTTTAAGTATAATTCTCCGAATCAATTGACCACATTTTCTGGGAAAAAATGGAAAACACAAAACTTAACTATGAACCCGTTGTCAATGTCAGCTTGGCCAAACAGATATCCGAAAAGATTCTGGAATCAATCACAGATGGAACGCTTAAAGCAGATGATCAATTACCCACTGAAGAAGTGCTTGCGAGTCAATTTCAGGTTTCAAGACCGACGATACGTGAAGCTTTGAAAAGACTAGCTGCCCAGAGCCTAATCCGTTCCAGACGAGGCCCCAGTGGAGGCACATTCGTCAATCGACCAAGTTTTGTAGATGTCAGTTCGAACCTCAGTACATCAACAGCACTTCTGGTCAGCCTGGGCGAATTCTCCATTCCTGAGATCCTTGAAGCACGAAGAGACCTTGAGTTACTTTGCGTTCAGCATGCTGTGGAACGTCGTGACGAAGCAGAATTAAATATGCTTAAGGAAGAACTTTTGATACAAAAAAACAATCTATTTCGGATACAGAATTTTGTGACTCCGATGTCCGATTCCATCGAATCCTTGCTGATGCCACCCATAACCCTGTACTGCAATTCATCATGTTTTCAGTTATAGAAGCTCTTCAGCCGATAGAAAACATGGTGGTCTTTCGTGTACGAGATCGTAAAGTTGTTATCAATCATCATCAGAAGATGATTGACGCCTTAACGCAACGGGATGAGGCTTCGGCTACTGAAGCCATCAAGGAACAGACCATCTACCTCACCGAACGGTTTCAGTTTGCACAAAAAATGAGAAAGGAAAAAAGAGCCAAATAGCTTGCCGGCCCCCATTAGCTAATTTAGTGGTCCTTCATCTGTCTCTTGTTGATGAAAGCTTCAACACCCTAAGTCAAGTCTTCTGCCATCATGTTGCAAGCCGTGATTTCACTGGCAAAGACGGTGGAAACAGCCACGGGAGATTTGGCATGGAAGTAGGGGTTTTATTTGGAGGGTGTCTGACAGTTGGCGCCATCAGAGGAAGCATCTAGGCAGAAATGCGACTAACTACTTTATGTATCAATGGGCGGGGCCTGTGTCCTCCCACCCCCCTTAATCATCAAGCTCTTCCAGCTCCTGCATGTCAACCAAGCCAGCGTATAGCACTTCATCAGTTACTTGACTTATGCTCAGGCCAGTTCGCTCTGATATTGAGATGGGACAAAAGTGGCGCATATGAAGATTTTTTGAAATTTAAAATTGCACAATACGTTCGTAAGACTGCCGCACTCGACACGATTCTAATGTACGTCCTCAGTACCGCAAACTGAAGGTTCTCAAGCATTTGCAAGCGATTAGAGGCAATGGCACTCTTAATGTCCAATCAATGTCCAATCAGTATGTCCAAACGGCCGGTACTGAAAAGTCTTTTCCACGGTTGTCAATGTGAATAAATCGACCTTCTCTTTTACCTCTCAAATTCAATCATAATGCCTTACTAGCACCACTTCCTCCAATTGCCCCATCATAAATGAAAATTAAGCCTGATGTGCCTAAAGAAATTCCTCCTAAATCTTGAGATACTCCTCCTGTAATCATATTGCTACCCTCAATCACGACGTGTTCTGTAGCGTGATATCCACTGACTTCCGTATATTCTTCATCTTCAGATTTCTCCATGATTTTTAGAGGTCTTGGTGCATGAAATACAATACCTTTTGTGATGAAATCATATTCTAGAGGTGCATCTAACATTATCTTTTCTCCTTGTGCAACTTCTTGTCCTAATTCTAAGTTAACATAACCAAAAACTTTTTTTTCTATATGTAATTTGCAAAATGCTATTTCAATCCCTCCTGCATTTCTTCTTTCAAAAACTGTTTCAATTGTTGGCCATTCTTCTGTTAATGATTTTGTATAGTATGGATAATCTTTTGGTATTCTTTCAATTTTGGCATAATTTTTTTTTGGATAATTAAGTTCTTTGACTTTGTAGCGTGAACCCGCTAGAAAATAAATTGCATCTTTATGCAATTCTTCTAATGCAATAGGTAGAATTCTATCTCCTACTTTTTTCTCATTAAGAAAAATATCAATTGATTTGCCAATTCCTCTTATACTGTAGTCATTTAAAATTGAATTTATTTTTTCAAAATTAGGTATGATTCTATTATTTGATTCTACAATGTTTCCTTCTGTTAAATGATAATCAATCATTTTTTGATGCTCTTTTAATTCATGTTTTGAAATTGGTTTATCGCAAGCCATTGCTAGAATTTGAAATTCTTCTACAAATGGATTCTTTGGATCAATGTATGTTTTTTCAACATCTTCAAAATAATCATCAGGATGATTTTTGTAATATTGTGAAATTGGATCATTTCCTAACGCTAAAAATGCATAACCTCTTTGTCCTTTTCTTGCAGCTCTTCCTATTCTTTGAGTCAGTCTGTTAACTGGTATTGTGGATGAAATAACGCAATCAACATTTCCAACATCTATGCCTAATTCTAGGGTTGGTGTGCATGAAATTGCTTGTAATTTGTCTTCTTTGAACTGTTTTTCAACTGACATTCTATAATTTGCCATTAATCCTGCTCGATGGACTTTGATGTTGATTTTTTGCATGTTGAATGTTGAAGCTTGCATTTTAAAGGATGAATTTAAAAATGTTGTCTTTCTCTTCCTGCCACTGACCCTGATG